>ERZ856578.200-NODE-200-length-121803-cov-21.996369_pt1 | contig 121803 bp, 87 predicted proteins | sample MGYA00514384_ERZ856578 | MGnify/ENA primary metagenome ERZ856578 (study PRJEB29103, sample SAMN06111958) | human gut metagenome | biome: human gut; feature: ankylosing spondylitis patient; material: healthy_person | host: Homo sapiens | place: China:Hangzhou... | reverse complement strand
TGGCTGAAACCACCGGTTTGCTAAACCGACGTACGGGGCAACCCGTACCACGAGTTCGAATCTCGTTCTCTCCGCCAAGTCACACCAAATAACAATATAAAGCCCTGCAAATATGCAATTTGCAGGGCTTTATACATAAGAGCCACGAGCATAAATTCGAACCTCTATCCCGATGCCATTTCTGCCAACGTCTTACGGATTCGGCGCGATAGGGAATCGGACGGAATGGAGAGAAACGCAAGGCCTCATCCGAAGCAAATTCCGCTCCCGGAACCGTCGTCCGTTACGAGACCTGTCTGCGACCGTCCAGAGAATTCATGCGGAATACCTATAATAGATATCCGCTCAATCCATAGCAGTCCATATAAGGCATATTTCGCGAAGAAACAATCAGTACATCCTGTTTTTATTTCATATATTTACAAATAATTTCAAACGACCCGTCACACAGGCATTACCCCGAAATACGATTTATAATTAACACGATTATTCCATATAACATTTCTCTATTTCCATCTCGATGATATGCCTGATTGGGGGATTACATAAGGATTATGCTTTACAAAGACAGAAAATCATCGTAAAAACAAGCACAACAATACGAATGAAATTCACCGATTGACAAACCATTAGCTTTGCGTATGAAATTCTATCGTTTAATACTCGCTTGTTTCTGTTTATTCTTTTGTGGTTGCGGCCCGTATTATCACGATTATTCTGAAAAATCGGGGTTCGAGCAAACAGAAGTGGACAGCATGATGTTGGAAAATCTGGAAGTCCTGGGACGAGTTTGGGGATATGTGAAATACCACCATCCGATATTTACTGACAATCATTATGATCCGGATGCTGAACTTTTCGAATTATTGCCCCGAATAGCAAAGGCTACTTCGACGGAACGCAATCGGATTCTGAGCGCATGGATAGCACATTTCGGCTCATACGATACAACCCCGGAACGTTATGAATCCATCGCCTCCGACCCAAAGCGCATCGAATTCCACACCGATATTTCTTGGATTCGTGACACAGAAAGACTCGGGAAAGACCTTTCCGCACATCTTATCCGCCTTCGCGTGGCCGATCGCAAATGGAATTACTATGCTCTCCAATGGATGCGTGAAGGGTGGGCACACAATCCTCAATTTCATAACGAGAAAGGATATCCGAATATAGAATCCCCGGACTATGGTTATCGGCTGCTCGCAGTTTTCCGGTTTTGGAATATGGTGGAATATTTCTTTCCGACCAAATATCTGATCGACAAGAATTGGAACGACGTGTTAAAAGAATATATTCTGCGTATGGCAGCCCCCGAGGACGGAGATTATCGAAAGGAAGCATGGCGCATGATCGCAGAACTGCACGATAACCATGCGCAAGGCAATCTTTTTTGGCTTACCGGAAATTTCCGGATTCCCTTGGATGTCGGTTTTGTCGAAGATCGCCTTGTCGTGCTTTCTCCCGATACTCTCCCGTTACTCTGGAGTGAGCGGAAGGTTCCGTTTCGCCCCGGCGACGAAATTATCGAGGTCGGCAGAGAACCGGTCAAGAATTATATAACCCGGACACGGACATTTGTTCCATGTTCGCACGAGGCCGATGTACTTCGTTTTACCGCCGATGCGATTATGCGAACACCTAAGAATACATTGCTTCCGATCCGATACTGCCGTGGAGGTGTTCTCCGCGACACGCTAGCCGCCGTAGAACCTGAAGGCGGGAAATACCTGAAACTGGTCGAACGGAGACGGCGATCGGATTATCGCCTATTGAATGAAAATATCGCATATATCTATCCGGCAGGTTACGCGCAAACCGATAGTATAGTAGTAGAAAAGATATTATCGAAATCCGAAGGTCTGATAATAGATATGAGATGCTATCCCCCGCACGATTTTAGGACATTCATTGCCAAACATGTTCTTCCGGAAAAGCCGGAATGCAATATGGCGAATACTTATCCGGTCATCGCGTTGCCTGGGATATTCCATCGGGAAACGATTGCACAAATCGGCAGACCGTATAAAAAATACGACAAGCCAATTGTTCTTCTTGTAAATGAAACGACACAGAGTATGGCCGAATATTTTGTACAAGCCATGCAAAACAACCATCGGGTTCAAGTGATCGGGTCGAAGACAGCCGGCGCCAATGGCAATGTTTCGGAATTCTTATTGCCGGGAGGAATCAAGAGCCGTTTTTCCGGCTTAGGATGGTATTATGCCGATGGGACTCCGGTGCAACGGCAGGGAGTGAAAATCGACCATGAGATAAAGCCCTCGGTTGAAGGCATCGCTGCCGGACGGGACGAAGTGCTTGAATTCGCAATACGGACAATTAACAGAGGGTCCCGAAAATCTTTAAGAGAGCAGGGATCATGATAAAACCTGAAGAAAAATGCAAAGTTTCAGGCAAACAGACGATTAACAACAAATACATTCCTATTTATCAATTATTTATAAGCACACCTAAATATGCGATATTTATGTAATAGCAGATTAATTTTCCTTGTTGCAATGGCATTTGCCGGTTGCACCCGGCCGCCGATTTATTCGACGGAGTACAACCTCGATTTCGAGTATGCCAAAAACGATTCCATACCGACGCAGTGGATCATAAGCGACCCGAATACGACCGGATATTCGGTTCATGTCGATACGCTGGTAAAACAGCACGGGCACTCGAGCGCCCGCCTGCAATGGGATACGGCTGCCATGGCCCGTCAGGGCGGAATCCAACAATATTGGCCGGGAAGACGGTTTGCGGGGAAAGAGGTGGAAGTGAGCGGTTGGACCCGGGCAGAAGGTCTTTCCGACGACGGCCACGTCTTCCTTTGGCTGATGGTAGCGGACAGCACGGGAGGACTTCAGCTCCGGGCAGACACGTTGCGTACCACCCGGGGCACGGCCGACTGGACCCGGCTGGCTGCAAAACTGACAGTCCCGAACGATTGTACGAATCTTGCGATCGCAGGAGTGCTCGCCGGCCGAGGCACGGTCTGGTTCGATAATTTCGAAATCCGGACAGACGGCGCAAGATACGAGGACAAGGAGATTCCGGCTCTGAAAACGGAATTATCGGACAAGGACAAAGAAGAACTGCGCCGATATGTCCATCCGCTGCGAACCTGCGAGCCGGATGGCGGGGACACGCACGACCTCGACATTCTCCGGCAACTGATCGGGAACTGCAAAGTAGTCGGACTCGGCGAGAATACACACGGAACGAGCGAAATTTATCTTCTCAAAAACCGGATCTTCCGCTATCTGGCGGAAAACGAAGGATTCGACATCCTCGCCTTGGAGGCTGGCATGGCCGAAAGCCGACGGGTGAACGATTATACGGCGACGGGGACGGGCGACCCCAAACAATCGATACGGGGATTGTGGTTATGGCCTTGGTGGACCGAAGAGATGCTGTCTCTGATCGAATGGATGAGGACATACAACACGCCGGAACCGAAAATCGCCTTCACCGGGGTGGACATGCAGTTTCCCCAGTTCACCATGCGGGAGTTGCAACGGTGCCTCGGAGCCTGTCCCTCGGCGGGCCGGCAGGTCGGGATGCTGTCGGACAAACTGCAAACCTATCTCTCGAAACCCGGTCCGGAACTGGCCGCCGAGATCGGAGCCGGACTGGACTCGCTGGCTGCTGACAAAGAGCTCGCGGTTCTTTCGGACGAAGAACGCGCATGGATACGCCAATACATGACTCTGGTGCGCCGATTTCTCGACAAGAATAAGACGACATACTGGCGGGACCGCGGTATGGCTGCGAACCTGCAATGGATCATGCGGCAGAATCCGAATTCGAGAATCGTGCTTTGGGCACACGATCTGCACATCGGCCGAAGTGCCATGTTCCCGATGGGAACGTTTCTGAAGGAGCGGTTCGGAGACGATTACAAGACTTTCGGGTTCGTGCTCTACGAAGGTTCGTACACGGCCTGGAAAAACAAGCTGGACGTCTTCGCCCTGCCGGCTCCCGAGCCCGGCACGCTGGAATACGCACTCGGGCAGCTGCACGAACCGATTTTCATGCTGGACCTCGAACGCATGCGGAAAGAGAACGCATCCGCAATGAAGTGGATCGACCACCTGGAATACCGGGAAATCACCTCCACTCCCGGCATACTCTTTCAGCGGCGGATTACCGAAACGTTTGACTATCTGTTCTTCATACGAACGGCTTCCGCATCGCATGTTCTAAACTTTTAAGAGAAACCCGAAAATCTTCAAAAGAGTAGGGATAACGCTAACTCAAAAACAACCGCCATGAAAAAACTTCAGTTGAAAAAGAAGCGATCGCCCATCTTGCCAATCAAACGTCAAAGATGGTGAAGGGTGATACGGATTTTACCACGATAACGCACATGACGACCGTCGGTTCTCGTTATCGCAATACGCCCCCGGCCTAAATTGCAGGTTGCGCGCCGATACAATCGGTTCGGTTTGTTACAGTCCGTCCCCGACCACACTTGAAGCAGGTTGTCCGGCCGAAGCCCGTGCCGGAGAAGCATGTCAAGCGACGGGCAAGGAGCGTGCGGAAACAGACAAGCGTGCAAATACACGAAGATCGCTTTACGTAATGTGCAGTCGGGTATCCGCGACGCGGCCGAAAGCATCGGCCTGCGGACGACCTCTGCGAAGCTCGCGAGGCTGCGACTGCGCAAGGTCGTGCCGCTGCCGTACATCGCGCATTGGTACCAGCGGCATTTCATCGTCCGTATGGCGGGTCCATGTTTCCGACCCGGCACAGGACCTGCTGAAACACTCCGAACGGGATTTCCTGAAAGGCCGGTTCTCCGTCATGGGAGCATCGACCAGACCAAAAATGTCGCCGTCTTGAAAAGCTCTTTCGAAATTTTCTCCTACCCGAAAAGGATCTCCCCCGGACAAACGGCGGTGTACACATCATGAGGCGTATCACCATCAGCGGAAATTCCGTTCGGTTCCCAGTCAGCATGGTCGGATTCCCTCCGCAGTCGTGGGACCAGCGAACCCAACGCCTTATCGGACAAAGGGCAATCCGACCTTATTTCAGACAGTCACTCTTCATATAAATATTTTCTTGCAAATTATTTGTACCGATGCCTAAAAATTCCTATTTTTGAGAGACGAAAGATACGCAGTCCAAGCTGTTTATCTTAGCAGAGACCGCTGAATATCGTAATAGCCATTGATAAACAGTCGAGGTGCGTGCACATAGTGCGCGGCCCTTGACCAAAGTGGTTATTGCATTTAGTTGATCGGTCTCTGCTAATTGTGAAAGTGCCGCGCACCTATTTTGAAAACGTACGACTCAAAATAAATGCCGGAGTTATGAATAGATATCGGATTTCTCTCTCTACGCACGCCGTCGGCTGCGGTAGTGTTTCTCTGCGATCATTTCTCTTTTCCGACGTACCTGCGGTCCCGAAATATTCATACCTGCCGTGTACCGTCGGACTCGACGCTTTTCCGTCCGACAGCTCTCCGCACCCTGCAAACGATAAAGAGCCCTCCTTGACAAAGGAGGGGCAGTGACGCGACTCATTGCAGGAGGAAGGGACCGAAAACGGTCCCTTCCGTTTTGAGAATGAATCTCGAATATCCGGACAATCCGCCGCCACGGTCAGACCGAGCGTTTTCGCCTCGTTTCCGGTCGCTCCGGTTCGTAACGGCGGAGCGGCGACGCACGCGGCATCCTCCCCGCGAAGCGTTCCCGGACCGGCCGTCGCGCCCGAGAAGCGCAGGGGCCGGAACGCTCCGGGAACGGAAAACCCGCCTTCCGGAAGACGGGAAGGCGGGTCCGTAACGACTCTCCGGCCGCGGATCAGAACATGTAGTCCCACGCGGGAAGCTGCTCGGGCTTCGTACCGGCCGCTTCGAGCGATTTCGCATCGAGGTATTTCCGGTTGATGACGATGCGGAACATGTATTCGTCGAACCACTCGTCCGTGAAGGTCATATACCCTTCGTGCCCGGCCGATGGGCCCCAACTGTTCTCGAACTGCCACTTCAGGGGCACGTCGTTGTCATCGGTATCCACGGCGATCAGCGCCATGGCGTGCGCCGAACCGCTCTGCCGCGTGAGGATGCGCGCCTTCTTGTCCATCGCAAGGTCGATGCCGAACATCGACCCGTAGTCGTACATCGCGGGATCGCAGACGCCCGAAACCGGATCGTAGTCCGCCACGTCGCAGGAGGCGTACATCGCCTCGCCGGCCTTGATCGAGGCGATCGCGGCACGCTTGATCGCCTCGTTGGGCAGGTTCAGATAGACCCAGTTCACGCCTTCGTAGGTGTTGCGGTAGTTCCGGATCTCGTACACCTTGTAATATTCGCGCGTCGGGTCGTTCATAATCATAATGTAGGAATCGGGGGCATAGTCCGCGGGAACGATGCTGCGGTAGAACTCCAGCGGCGTGGTGCGCAGCGTCTTCACTTCGCCGTCACGCGTCTCGTAACGCCATTCGAACCCGGCGGGCGGCTCGCCCAGGCAGAGCGCCAGCACGCGGTAAACCTCCTTCAGCACGGCGATCTTCGCCGCGGCGATCTTCGCCCGGTCCGCTCCGGAGGCTACCAGACCGCGCAGTTCGTACCCGCCGGCCCGCAACCGCTCGTTGAGCACCGACCTTAGGTAGGTCGTATTGTTCGAATGGGCCGTTTCGGGCATCACCTCGCGCGGCACGACGCCGTACTTTTCGGCCACGTTGTAGAAGAGGTTCCACACGCCGCCGTCGCCCACCGGCGTCTTGAAGAAAAACTCCACGTCGCGGTCGGTCATCGGCCGGTCGGCCGTCGCAACGGCGTTCTCGAGGAAGAGATTGCTCTTCTCGAACATGTCCCAGAAGTAGTTGTAGTTGTGCGAGAAATCGAACTCCGAAAGGCCGAACCGCTCCATGACCGACGGACGCAGCACGTTCATCGAGGTGAACATCCAGCACCGCCCGGACTGTTTCTGGTCGGTGATGCCCTTCACCTCGACCCGGTATTTGAAATAATGGTCGATCTTCCCCTGCAGGTCGCGGTTCAGGGCCAGCTTCCGCAGGTTCGCCTCCGCCGTCAGCGCATTCTGCAACGCCGTGGTGGGGCCGTCCTTCACGAAGGAGGAGGCGATCTCTTTCAGGTCCGCTCCGGTCAGTTCCTGGGCCGAAGCGTCGAGGAACAACGTTCCCAATGCCAACGCAAGTAAGGTCTTCTTCATAGTAGGTTCGATAATGAGAATCCAAAGATACGAATTTGCCGCCGTTTCCAAAAATATTTCCCGTTTTCGGCGCCGAAGACCGCCGGACACAAAATAGGAGAAGCGACGGTCCGGACCGTCGCTTCTCCTCGCGGAACATCCGCAGTCCCGGAGACCTCGGCTCCGACCGCGAATCAGTGCGTCCGGACGGCCTCCGCCGCTCCGTCGTAGTCGGGCTCCTCGGTAATCTCCGGAACCAGTTGCGCATAGACCACCTTTCCCTCGCGGTCGATCACCACCACGGCGCGCGCCAGCAGCCCCTTCAGCGGACCGTCGGCCATCGCGACGCCGTAGGCCGCGTCGAATCCCGAGGCGCGGAAGTCCGACGCCGGAACGACGTTCTCGATTCCCTCGGTCGTGCAGAAACGGGCATGGGCGAACGGCAGGTCCTTCGACACGGCCACGACGACCGTATCGGGCAGCGAGGCGGCCAGTTTGTTGAACCGCCGCACCGAAGCGGCGCAGACGCCCGTATCGAGGCTCGGGAAAATATTGAGCACCACGCGGCGTCCCTTCAGATCGGAGAGGCGGAGCGGTGTGAGGTCGGTCTTGACCAGTTCGAAATCGGGGGCGGCGACACCCTCGCGGATGAATTCGCCGGCAAGGTTCACCGGCGAACCCTTGAATTTTACTGTACTCATAACGATATGTGTTTTATTCGGCCTATCCGGTTCCACACCGCCGCGGAACACGTCCGACTGCCGGCGCAAACCGTATAAACTGTCTTTATTGTAATAGAACGGTCCGAAACGGAATTTATTGCCCGGACCAGCCCGCGCAAAGCGCGCGAATCCGATGCCCGGAAGGCACATTTCAGAATCCTTTCAGATTCGGTTCGGAACTTGCGGCGCCGATCCGGGCTTTTTCGTATCTTTGTTCCCGGCCCGGATCCGGACACGGCCCGAACGACACACGAACCGACAGACAGAACAAGATGAAAAGACTCGCCACGCTCCTTCTCCTCGCGGCCTCCCCATTCGCCGCGGCGCAGGAAACCACCCTGCCGAAAAGCCCGGCTCAGGAAGCCTCCCTGCTGCGGCGTACCGCATTCGGCACGGCCGATTCGCTCCGCACGGACGCCGCGACGGACGCCGGGCTGCTCGAACGGCTCCGCAACATGCCCAACCTCGAGGTGGGCAGGGGCATCACGTTCCGGCCGAAAAACGACTGGTTCGAGCTAACGATGCGTTTCAGAATGCAGAATCTTCTGGCGCTCTCGTTCGACGAAGACTTCACGCTGACGAAAACCGACGCCCGCGTCAAGCGGCTGCGCCTGCGGTTCGACGGCTACATCTACTCCCCGAAACTGGTTTACTCCGTGCAGTTGGGATTCACCGGCTACGACGCCGAGACGCTCCCGAACGGTTCGACGAACATCGTGCGCGACGCCATCGTCTACTACGTGCCCAACGCCGCATGGAACATCGGATTCGGACAGACGAAGATCAAGGCCAACCGCGCGCGCATCAATTCGTCGAGCGCCCTTCAGTTCGTCGATCGCAGCATCGTGAACAGCGAATTCAACCTCGACCGCGACTTCGGTCTCTTCGGCGAATACAACCCGCTCCGGGGCGAAGGATTCAACCTCTCGGCCAAAGCCTCCGTCACGCTGGGCGAAGGACGCAACTGGGGTTCCTCGTCGGGCGGCGGCCTGGCCTACACGGGGCGCGTGGAGCTGTACCCGCTGGGACGCTTCGGAGCGAAGGGCGACCTGCTGGAGGGCGATTTCGACCACGAGGAGCGGGTGCGCATCCTGCTGGCCGGAGCCTACTCCTACAACCACAAGGCCGCACGCCTCTCTGGCCAGCGCGGCGCCCTGATGCCCGACGGCGCCACGCGGAACATCGGCTCCTACTTCGTGGATTTCATCCTCAAATACCGCGGATTCGCCTTCTACACCGATTTCATGGGCCGCACGAGCGGCGACCCGCTCTTCGATACGGACCGCAACGCCTTCATCTACGACGGCTGCGGCCTCAACGTGCAAACCAGCTACCTGTTCGGCAGCAAATGGGAGGTCGCGCTGCGCAACTCGACGCTCTTTCCCGACGCGGAGGTCCGCCCCTACGCCGGATACGAACGCTGGAACCAGACCTCGGTGGCCGTGACCCGCTATATCATCGGACACAGTCTCAAGGTGCAGGCAGACGCCTCCTACAACCACCGCAGCCGTTCCGCAGCGGACTACAACCGCTGGGAAATCCGCTTCCAGCTCGAACTCGGCCTGTAACGCAGGACAAGTCCGGCGGGGTCGTTTTCCCGTCGTTCCGCAATGATCGCTCCGGTCAGAGGATCTTCAGCGCGATCCGGGCGCAGGCCTCGGCGTCGGCCAGCGCGTGATGATGGTGCGCAAGGTCGAAGCCGCAGGCGGCCGAGACGGTGTGCAACCGGTGGTCGGGCAGGCTGCGGCCGAAGACGCGGCGCGCCGCCCGGCACGTGCAGACGAAACGGTAACCGGGATAGGGCATGCCGTACAGCTCGAAGACGGCGCGCAGACAGCCCTCGTCGAAAGGCGAGTTGTGCGCCACGAGCGGAAGCCCCTCGATGCGGGGCGCGACCTGCCGCCACACCTCCGCGAAATCGGGCGCATCGGCCGTATCCTCGTACCTCAGGCCGTGGATGGCCGTCGTGAAACGGCTGTAAAAATTGGGCCGCGGACGAATCAGGCTGTAAAACGTATCCACGACCTCGCCGCCCCGCACGACCACCACGCCCACCGAGCAGACGCTCGTGCGGCGGCCGTTGGCCGTCTCGAAATCTATGGCTGCGAAATCGGTCATTTTCTGAAAAAACTCTTTGCGCGGCAAAGATAACGCCCTCCGGGCAGAAAAGCAAATCGGCCGCGGCCGCGGAAATCCGCCGAAACCTCGGAGAGCGAAGGACATATCGCCGAGGAAAGGAGACGCCGGAAGACGAACGCACCGGGAGACGGAGCCAACGAGAGACGAGTACGGCAAGGGCCGGATGCCGGACGGAAACCGCCCCAGCCGCAGCATGTTGCGGCTGGGGCGGCCGGACTCGGGGGAACTCCCCGGCATGAGGGAAAATCCGCTACTCCCACTCGATCGTGGCGGGCGGCTTGGAGGAGATGTCGTAAACCACGCGGTTCACGCCGCGGACCTTGTTGATGATTTCGTTCGACACGTCGGCGAGGAATTCGTAGGGCAGATGCACCCAGTCGGCCGTCATGCCGTCCGTGGAGGTCACGGCCCGCAGGGCGACGCAACTCTCGTAGGTCCGCTCGTCGCCCATCACGCCGACGCTCTTGACCGGCAGGAGGATGGCTCCCGCCTGCCACACCTTGTCGTAAAGTCCGGCGGCACGCAGGGCGTCGATATAGATTCGGTCCACGTTCTGCAGAATCTCGACCTTCCCGGCCGTGACGTCGCCCAGAATGCGGATCGCCAGTCCCGGTCCGGGGAAGGGATGCCGCCCGATGAGCCGCTCGGAAATGCCGAGCGAACGCCCCACGCGGCGCACTTCGTCCTTGAAGAGCAATCGCAGCGGCTCGACGATCTTCAGATTCATCTTTTCCGGAAGACCGCCCACGTTGTGATGCGACTTGATCGTGGCCGAAGGACCGTTCACCGAACACGACTCGATCACGTCGGGATAGATCGTCCCCTGCGCCAGCCACCGCACGTCCTCGATCCGCTGTGCCTCCTCGTTGAACACCTCCACGAAGTCGCGGCCGATGATCTTGCGCTTCCGCTCGGGCTCCGAGACGCCCGCCAGATCGGCGAGGAACTTCTCCCCGGCCTTCACGCCCTTGACGTTCAGTCCCATGTCCCTGTAGGATTCGAGCACCTCGTCGAACTCGTTCTTGCGCAGCAGGCCCGAATCGACGAAGATGCAGTAGAGGTTGCGGCCGATGGCCCGGTGCAGCAGCACGGCGGCCACCGTCGAATCGACGCCGCCCGAAAGGCCCAGCACCACGCGGTCGTCGCCCAGTTTCTCGCGCAGTTCGCGTACGGTGGACTCCACGAAGCTCTCCGAAGTCCATGACTGCGCGCATCCGCAGATGCCGACGACGAAATTCTTCAGCAACTGTTTGCCGTCGGTCGAGTGATAGACCTCGGGGTGGAACTGAATGCCCCATGTCCGCTCGCCGCCGATCCGGTAGGCCGCCACGCGGACGTCCTCCGTCGAAGCGACGATCCCGTACCCTTCGGGAACGCGCGTGATCGTGTCGCCGTGCGACATCCACACCTGCGTCGTCGCCGGAAGATCGCGCATCAGCGGGTCCTGCGCGTCGCCCACGGTGAGCATCGCACGGCCGTACTCGCGGCTGGGAGCGGGCTGCACTTCGCCGCCGAAAGCGTGCGCAAGGTACTGCGCGCCGTAGCAGACGCCCAGCAGCGGCAGCCTGCCCCTGATCGCCGAAAGATCGGGCGTCGGGGCCTGGGCATCGCGCACCGAGAAGGGGCTGCCCGAGAGAATCACGCCCCGCACCGACGAGTCGATCGCCGGAATCCGGTTGAAGGGGTGGATCTCGCAATAGACGTTCAGCTCGCGCACACGCCGCGCGATGAGCTGCGTGTACTGCGACCCGAAGTCGAGAATGATGATTTTTTCCTGCATTCTATGTTCGAAGTTTATCGTTTGCGTTTCGTTGCTCTTCCGCGCCGGAGGCCGGAAAGCGGAACTCCGCCGCAGCGGCGGCTCCCGTTCCCCGGGCGACGATTCCCGCCGTGCGGTCGTCGGTCACGCACCATACGGCCGGCGACGCCGCGGGACAGCAAGGGCCGCGTCCCATCCCCACCCGGGAAATACCGGTCTGCGGCCCGCCACGCCCCTACCGCTCGCTCGAATAGTTCGGGGCCTCGCTCGTGATCGTCACGTCGTGCGGGTGGTTCTCGACGACGCCGTTCGACGTGATGCGGATGAATTTCGCGGTTTGCAGCGCCGCGATGGTCGGCGAGCCGCAGTATCCCATGCCCGAACGGATGCCGCCGATGAGCTGGAAGACCGTCTCGCTCAGCGTACCCTTGAACGGCACGCGCGCCACGATACCCTCCGGCACGAGCTTGTTGATGTTGCCCTCGCACCCCTTCTGGAAATAGCGGTCGGCCGAACCGGCCTTCATGGCGTCGATCGACCCCATGCCGCGGTAGGTCTTGAACTTGCGGCCGTTGTAGATGATCGTCTCGCCCGGAGCCTCCTCCGTGCCGGCGAACATGGAACCGATCATCACGCAGTCGCCGCCCGCGGCCAGCGCCTTGACGATGTCGCCCGAATAGCGCAGACCGCCGTCGGCGATCACCGGGACGCCCGAGCCCTTCGCCTCGGAGGCCGCGGCGTAGATGGCCGATAGTTGCGGAACGCCCACGCCGGCGATGATGCGCGTCGTGCAGATCGAACCCGGTCCGATGCCGACCTTGATGCCGTCGGCGCCGTTGTCGATCAGGAACCGCGCCGCCTCGGCCGTGGCGATGTTGCCCACCACGACGTCGAGCGACGGATAGGCGGCCTTGATCTCCTGGAGCTTCCGCACGATATTGAACGAGTGGCCGTGCGCCGAGTCGAGCACCACGGCGTCCACGTCCTCGGCCACGAGCGCCGCGACGCGTTCCATCGCATCGGGCGTGATGCCGACGCCTGCGGCCACGCGCAGACGGCCCTTCGCATCCTTGCAGGCGTTGGGATGATCCTGCACCTTGGTGATGTCCTTATAGGTGATGAGCCCCACCAGACGGCCTTCGTCGTCCACGACGGGGAGTTTTTCGATCTTGTTGTTCAGCAGCACCTCCGAAGCATGCTCCAGCGCGGAGTTGTGCGTGGTGATAAGGCGGTCGCCGGGGGTCATCACCTCGGCGATCTTGCGCGACATGTCGCGCTGGAAACGCAGGTCGCGGTTGGTGACGATGCCGATCAGCTTCCGCGCGCCGTCCACGACGGGAATGCCGCCGATGCGGTTCTCCTTCATCAGATTCAGGGCGTCGCCCACGGTGTTCTCCTTCGAGATGGTCACCGGGTCGTAGATCATGCCGTTCTCGGCGCGTTTCACGCGGCGGACCTGCGCGGCCTGCTCGGCGATGGACATGTTCTTGTGGATCACTCCGATACCGCCTTCGCGAGCCAATGCGATGGCCAGCGGTGCTTCGGTCACGGTATCCATCGCGGCAGACACGATGGGAATGTTGAGCCTGATATTTCGCGAGAAACGGGTGCGGATATCGACCTCTCGCGGCAACACTTCCGAATAGGCGGGTACGAGCAGCACATCGTCGAACGTAAGTCCTTCGGGCTGAACCCTTTCATTGATAAAAGACATAATGAACGTGGATTTTTGTTGCTCGCAAAATTAAGCATTTTTTTCGAAACGGCCCAAAAACCCGCCGCCGATCGCCGTTTTTTTATCAACAATTTATCAATACGGAAACGGCGAACCGGACTTTTTTCACTATCTTTACGATCGACGAAAACACCCGCCGCACGATGAAAAAACTGCTGTCCCTGCTCCTCCTCGCCGCCGCAACGGCCTCCTGCACCCGCCGCCCCGTCATATCGGGCCGAATCGAAGGGCTGACGAACGACACGCTGATCGTACAATGGGGAGCGATCGAAGCGATTCCGGCAAAGGAACTGCACCGGGACACGGTCGTCGTCCGGAAAGGAAGGTTCACGTTCGATGCGCAGATCAAAAAGCCGTGTTTCTTTTCGATACGGCCCCTGCAGGCTGTCATTCCGATCCGGGGAGGGTACAAATGGTACAGTTCCGTGTCGGACATTCATTTCACGCTCGACCGTGGAGAGCGCGTCGCGATCCGTGCGAAGGTCGATTCGATCTACACGGATTACACGCTCTCGAGCGAAAGCCCGAATACGGAGTGGAGCCGGTTCCGCGCGGAGCAGTTGCCGCTCCATATCGCCTACACCCGCCTCTCCCTGCGGGCCGACACGGTCCTGTCGGCAGAAGAGACAAACGCACTCTCGGAACGGCTCCGCGCGCTCTCCGGAAAAATTATCGGTGCCGTTACGGAGTATATCCGGGAAAATCCCTGCGAAACGCTCTCGGGCTATCTTCTCGCAGACATCCCGACCGACAGCGTGCTAAGCTGCTTCACCTTATTGGACGAACGGGTTCGCACGTCCCGGTTCGCTCCGCTCATCGCACATGCGGTCGGGAAGGCCGAGGCACGGCAACGGTCTCTCGAAGCCCGGAAGAAAACCGCCCCCGGCATGCCGGCCCCGGAATTCGTGCTCCGGGATGCCGACGGAAAGGAATTCGCCCTCTCGTCGCTGCGCGGACGATACGTCGTGCTCGACTTCTGGGGAAGCTGGTGCGGATGGTGCATCAAGGGATTCCCCCGGATGAAGGCGTGCTACGAACGCTACAAGGACAAACTGGAGATCGTGGGCATCGCCTGCAACGACACCCCGGAGAAGTGGCGCGAGGCGATCGGACGGCACGGACTGCCGTGGGTACACGTCATAAACCCGCGGAACGCAGCCCCCGGGGACGACGAGACGGTCCGGTATGCCGTCGAGGGCTACCCCACCAAAATCGTCATCGACCCCGAAGGGCGCATCGCCGCCCGGTTCGTCGGCGAGAGCGAGGAGTTCTACGACAAGCTGGCGGAGGTGCTGGAATAACGCCTCCGCAGCCCCCCTCTTCACGGACCGCCCCGGCTGCAATTCGTTGCAGCCGGGGCGGTCCGTATTGCGGAACACGGCGGACGGCGGTCCCCGGACGCGGAGAAGCCGGTGCTAATACTGCTCTTTCTCGTTGGGAAAGTCCCCCGACTTCACGTCGCCGACATACTGCGACACGGCATCGGTCATCACCGTATGCAGGTCGGCGTAACGGCGCAGGAACCGCGGCGAGAAGCCCTTGTTGATTCCCAGCATGTCGTGAATCACCAGCACCTGCCCGTCGCACGCGCCGCCGGCCCCGATGCCGATCGTCGGCGCGGAAATTTCGCGCGTGACACGCCCGGCCAACGCCGCGGGAATCTTCTCGAGCACGACGGCGAAACACCCCGCGTCGCTCAGCAGATGCGCGTCGCGCACGAGTTTCGCGGCCTCGGCCTCCTCCTTCGCGCGGACCGTATAGGTTCCGAACTTGTGGATCGACTGCGGCGTGAGCCCGAGATGCCCCATGACGGGAATGCCGGCCGAGAGGATGCGCTGCACCGATTCGAGAATTTCCTCGCCGCCCTCCATCTTCACGGCGTCGGCCTCGGTCTCCTTCATGATGCGCACGGCCGAGTCGAGCGCCACTTTCGAATTGCCCTGATAGGCGCCGAAGGGAAGATCGACCACCACCAGCGCGCGGCTGACGGCCCGCACCACCGAACGGGCATGGTAGATCATCATGTCGAGCGTGATGGGAAGCGTCGTCTCGTAACCGGCCATGACATTGGCCGCCGAATCGCCCACGAGGATCACGTCCACGCCGGCGGCATCGACGATCCGGGCCATCGAATAATCGTACGAGGTGAGCATGGCGATCTTCTCGCCGCGCTGTTTCATCTCCGTCAGACGGTAGGTCGTCACCGCCCGGAGGCTGCTTTCTACGGACATTTCTTCTTCAGAATTTAAATTTCAGGTGCGGCAAAGATAACGCAAGGCGGGCACAACGCAAAATTTATTTCGCCCCGCCCGGGATGCGCTCCGCCCGATGGTTCCCTCTCCGCGGGCCGATCCGGCGGAAAAAACTCCACAGCACGACTCCGCCCGACACCGAGACGTTGAGCGAATGCTTCGTGCCGGCCTGCGGAATCTCGATGGCCCCGTCGCAGCGATCGACCGCCTCCTGCCCCACGCCCTCGACCTCGTTGCCGAAGACGAGCGCATACCGCACGCCCGGCTCGGGACGGAAGTCGTCGAGCATCGCGGCCCCCTCGACCTGCTCGACGGCAAGGATCGTGCAGCCCGCGGCCCGCAGACGGTCGAGACACTCCGCCGTGGAGGGGTGATAGCTCCACGCGACGGTCAGTTCGGCGCCCAGCGCCGTCTTGTGGATGTCGCGGTTGGGCGGCGTGGCCGTGATGCCGCACAGGCAGATGCGCTCCGCGGCGAAGGCGTCGCACGTGCGGAAAAAGGCCCCCACGTTTTGCAGCGAACGGACGTTGTCGAGCACCACCGCGACGGGCATCTTCTCCATCGCGGCGAATTCGGCGGCCGACGGGCGGCCCAGCTCCTCGTTGGTTATTTTACGCATTCCCGGTTTTCATGAATGATTTCGGGGTCAAAAGTAGTCAAATAAAAAATATTTTGTCTAATTTTGGGGCCTCAACGCAAAGAAATTATGCACATCCGAAAACTCTTGCCGCTCGTCGTGGCCCTGTGCCTTTCCGGGGGGGGGCTCCGCGCGCAGAAAATCCTCGTCGGCGCCGACTTCGCCACGCGCTTCGACAACCGCGAATACGCCAACAACGACTTCAACCAGTCGCAGACGCTCTTCAGCGCCCGCCTCACGCCCCGTGTGGGCGTCGAATGGCAGGAGAAGAACCGCCTCGTATTCGGCGTGGACATGCTACAGAACTTCGGCCAGCACAACGGCGCGCGCGAACCGTTTCTGAGCGACGTCAAACCGCTGATGTATTACCGCTTCTCGACCGAGAACGTGCGGGCCGCGGCGGGTATCTTCGACCGCAAGGAGCTGATGGGCGACTACTCCCCTGCCCTCGTCAGCGACTCGGTGGCGTTCTACCACAACCGCCTGTCGGGCTTTCTGGGCCGCTACGTCTCGGCGCAGCGCGAAAAGACCTACGTGGAGATGGCTATCGACTGGGAGGGCATGTACTCCGAGGAGTCGCGCGAAATGTTCCGCATCCTCTCGGCCGGACGCTACACGCTCGACGGCGGATTCTATTTCGGATACGCCTTCTCGATGTTCCACTTCGCCGGCTCGAAACTCGACGAGAACGTGACGGACAACCTGATCGTGAATCCCTATGCCGGCTGGGAGTTCGACGCCTTCTTCGACTTCGACGTCCGGGCCGGACTGCTCTTCGCCCCGCAGCGCGCCCGCAGCGTGGACCACGACTGGAAAAAACCGTGCGGCGGACAGATCGACCTGCGGATCACCCGCTGGGGCGTGAAGATCGAAAACAACCTCTATCTGGGCGAAAACCTGCAGCCCCTGTGGCAGTATTACGGCCCCGAAGGGCTGTACGCCGGGGAGCGGTTCTATTCCACGACCGAACATATCTATAACCGCACGTGGATCGGCTACGACCGCAAGTTCTTCGACGACACGATGCACGTCGAAGCGGGCATGGTCTTCCACTACGACGGCACGGGCACGGGCACGCAGCAGATGGTCAAGCTCTCGGTGGACATCCAGAAGCTGTTCGACATCGGCAGAAAGAGAAACTGACCCGCACGCCGCATCCGGCCCTCCCTCCCGGGAGAGACCGCACGCCGGACCGGCCGAGAGACCCGGGTCCCGGAACGACAACACAAAACCGCAATATCGATATATGGCAAGCGAAACCAACGAAACCCGCGAGAAGTCGCTGAACTTCCTCGAAGAGATCATCGAAGAGTCGATCGCCCGGGGCGAGAAACGCGTACAGACCCGTTTCCCGCCCGAACCGAACGGCTACCTGCATATCGGGCACGCCAAGAGCATCTGCATCAACTTCGGCCTGGCGAAGAAATACGGCGGACGATGCAACCTGCGCTTCGACGACACGAACCCCGTCAAGGAGGACGTGGAGTACGTCGATTCGATCAAGCGCGACATCCAGTGGCTCGGATTCCAGTGGGCCGAGGAGCACTACGCCTCGGATTACTTCGACCAGCTCTACGCATGGGCCGTCGAACTGATCCGCAAGGGACTGGCCTACGTGGACGACCAGACGCAGGAGGAGATCCGCGAAAACCGCGGCACGGTCTCCGTGCCGGGTACGCCCTCGCCGTGGCGCGACCGGTCGGTCGAGGAGAACCTCGACCTGTTCGAGCGTATGAAGAACGGCGAATTCCCCGACGGCGCGAAGGTGCTGCGCGCGAAGATCGACATGGCCCATCCGAACATGCTCTTCCGCGACCCGATCATGTACCGCATCATCCACGCCGAACACCACCGCACGGGCAGCAAGTGGTGCATCTACCCGATGTACGACTACGCCCACGGACAGAGCGACTCGATCGAGCGGATCACCCACTCGATCTGCACGCTCGAATTCGACGTCCACCGCCCGCTCTACGACTGGTTCATCCGGGCGCTGGACATCTACCCGTCGCACCAGTACGAATTCGCGCGGCTGAACCTCACCTATACGATGATGTCGAAGCGCAAACTGCTCAAACTGGTGCAGGAAGGCGCCGTGATGGGCTGGGACGACCCCCGCATGCCGACGATCTGCGCCCTGCGCCGCAAGGGCTACACGCCGGCCTCGGTGCGCAACTTCGCCGAAATGGTGGGCGTGGCCAAGCGCGACAACGTGATCGACCTGGGAAAACTGGAGTACTGCGTGCGCGAGGACCTCAACAAGGTCGCACAGCGCCGCATGGCCGTGCTCAATCCGCTGAAGGTGACGATCACCAACTACCCCGACGGCCAGACCGAACTGTTCACCGCCGTAAACAACCCCGAGGACGAGACGGCCGGCACGCGGCAGGTCCCCTTCTCGAAGGTCATCTGGATCGAACGCGACGACTTCATGGAGAATCCGCCCAAGAAGTTCTTCCGCCTCTCGCCGGGCGGCGAGGTGCGCCTGCGCTATTCGTACCTCATCAAGTGCGAGGAGGTCGTCAAGGACGAGGGGGGCAACATCACCGAACTGCGCTGCACCTACGACCCGATGTCGGGCGGAGGTTCGTCGAGCGACGGCCGCCGCGTGAAAGGCGTCATCCACTGGGTGTCGGCCGCGGATGCCGTGGAGGCCGAAATCCGGCTCTTCAACCCGCTCTTCACGAAGGAGGACCCCGACGACGTGGACGAAGGGCAGACCTGGGAGGACAACCTCAACCCCGAGTCGATGGTCCGGATCACGGGCTATCTGGAACCTTCGCTGCGCGAGGTTCCCGTGGGAGAGGCCGTGCAGTTCGAACGCGTGGGCTACTTCTGCCCCGACACCGATTCGACGCCCGAGCACCTCGTCTTCAACCGCACGGTGACGCTCAAGGATTCGTGGGCCAAGATCAACAGGTAGCCCCACCGCGACCCGAAAAACCGGAATGGCGGCGACCCGAAAGGATCGCCGCCATTCCGTATTCCTTGTGCAGGCCCGTCTCCGGAAACAGACCTGCCAGAAACAACCGCACTACGCAAAAAGACAGCAGGCGTTTCATCGTATCCGGAAATACCTCACGAATACGATCGGCACCGGAAACGATCCCGGCCCGCGAGGCAGCATCCCGCACCCGGGCAATCACATCAGCCGGCCGAAGGTCCGGCGTCCCAGCAGATAGCGCAGAAGAACCGACCCGCGGTAGATATTCGCGGCGGCCGATCCCCTGCGGGACGCCCGGATCGCGCGCCGCTTGCGGGCCAGCTCCCCGTGCCAGCCGAGGAAGTCGCGCCAGGCGCGGAACACCGCCCGGAAACTGTCCGCACGCCCCTGCACCAGATACGACAGGGCCGCCAGCAGATCGAGCCCCGGGCGCACGACGGCCACGACGGCGCGCTGCCACGGCGAGGCGCACTTGTAGAGCATCGCCAGGTCATTGCGGTGGTTGTAGAAGACCTTGGCCGGAGAGTCGGTAGCGAGCGTGCCGCCGCCGAGGTGATAGACCCGGCTCTCCGGAACCACCCGCACGCGCCAGCCCGCCAGTTGCATCCGCCAGCAAAGGTCGATCTCCTCCATGTGGGCGAAGAAGTCGGCATCGAAGCCGCCCAGCGCGCGGAACACGTCGGCACGGCAGCAGAAAGCCGCCCCGCTCACCCAAAAGACGTCGCGCGCATCGTCGTACTGCCCCGCGTCGCACTCCACGCTCCGCAGGATGCGTCCCCGGCAGAAAGGATACCCCAGAAAGTCGATGAACCCGCCCGAAGCGCCCGCATACTCGAAGCGGCCGCGGTCGCGGAACGAGAGCAGCTTGGGCGACACGACCGCCACGTCGGGATGACGGCGCAGGCAGTCGAGCAGCGGCTCCAGCCACCCCGGAGGCGTCTCGACGTCGGAGTTGAGCAGCACGAAATATTCCGCTTCGATCCGCTCCAGCGCCCGGTTGTACCCGCCGGCAAAGCCGTAGTTCCGCTCCAGGCGCACCACCCCGACCGACGGGAATTCCCGCTCGAGCAGGGCGACGGAACCGTCCGTCGAACCGTTGTCGGCGACCACGACGCCCACCCCTTCGGGCGCCGCGGCCACGACGCTCGGCAGGAAGCGGCGCAGGTGCTCCTCCCCGTTCCAGTTCAGAATGACGATCTCAACGTTCGGCATCCGGCATGCGTTTGTGTTTCCAGCGGCGGTGCGACCACATCCAAAGTTCGGGCCGTTCGCGGATCACCCGCTCCAGCTCGCGGACATAGCGTTCGGTGATCTCGTTGGGCGCGACCTGCTCCTCGCCGTCGTAAAGCGGCACGAACGACATGCGGTAACGCCCCCGCTGCAAGCGGTCCATCCGCACGAAATAGACGGGCAGGCGGCAGCGCAGCGCGAGCTTCTCACCGCCGTCGAAAAAGATCGTGTCCTGATTGAGAAAGCGGAACCAATGGCTGTCGGGACGGCGCGGAGGATTCTGGTCGGCGATGAGCCCCATCACGAGGTTCTTGCCGCGGAACCCCTTGTCGCGGTGGCGCAGATAGAAGCGCAGACTCTCCTTCATCGAGACGGTCGTGGCGTAGTCGCCGTTGCGCAGGCGCTGGTACAACGCCTCGGCGACCTTGCTCCGCAGCGGATGATAGACGGCCACGACGATCTGCGTCGGGGCGTAGAAGCCCCAGAACGAGCAGTATTCCCAACAGCCGAAATGGGCCGTCATGGCGATCCAGTCGCGGCCCCCGACCTTCCGCAGGTGCTCCTCCAGTCCCTCGACCTGCAGGATGGAGCGCCCCTTGTCCGGAGTCAGACGGGCCAGGTCGATCGTATCGACGATCAGTTCGGCCAGCGTGCGGTAGAACCGGCGACGGATCGCCGCCAGCTCCTCGTCGCTCTTCTCGGGGAAGGAGTTGCGCAGGTTCCGCCGCACCACCTGCATCCGGTAGCGCAGGCAGTAGCAGAGCACGAAGAAGAGCAGGTTTTCGACGACATGGAATTTGAACCAGTAGGGCATCGCGGCGAACAGGCGCGCCATCCGCCAGAGTATCTCCAGCCAGATCCGCTGAGCGATGTTCAGGTCCGTCCGCTTCATAACTTATCGGTATTGCGGGATTTGGGTTTGCCGGCCACGACGATGACGAACTCGCCCCGCGGCTCCGTCGCGCGGAAATGGTCGAGCACCTCGGCCACCGACCCGCGCACGGTCTGTTCGAATTTCTTGGTCAGCTCGCGCGACACGGAAACGGCGCGGTCGGGGCCGAACACCTCGGCGAACTGCTCGAGACACCGCACCACGCGGTAGGGCGACTCGTAGAAGACCATCGTCCGCTCCTCCTCCGCCAGTGCGAGCAGGTGTTTCGTCCGCCCCTTTTTCTGGGGCAGGAACCCCTCGAAGCAGAACCGGTCGCACGGAAATCCGCTCTGCACCAGCGCCGGAACGAAGGCCGTGGCGCCGGGCAGCGTCTCCACCTCGATCCCCGCCCCGACGCAGGTGCGCACCAGAAGGAACCCCGGGTCGGAGATGCCCGGCGTCCCGGCGTCCGACACGAGCGCCGCATCGCGCCCCGCGGCGATCTCCCCGGCGACCAGCTCGACCGTGGCGTGTTCGTTGAACTTGTGGTGCGACCGAAGCTTCTTCTCGATGCCGAGGTGTTTGAGGAGAAACGACGTCGTGCGCGTATCTTCGGCCAGAATGAAATCGACCGTGCGCAGCACGTTCACCGCGCGCAGCGTGATGTCGTCCAGATTGCCGATCGGCGTCGGCACGATATAGAGTTTTGCCATGCCGTCAAGCGAATTTGCGTTCCAGCAGCTCCATCAGCAGTTTCGCACCGTCGGAATTGGCGTTCCAGGCGTAGTTCTCGGCAATGTAGATCATGCAGTCGTCCAGATCGCCGAAGCCGTTGAGCGCATCGAGCGCCGCATCGAACGCCTCTCCGTCGCCGCCGAACAGATCGCGGATCATGAGGAACTTGTCGTTGATTCCGATGGCGCGGTGCAGGTCGGTGACCGGCTCGCTGCGCCGCAGCTCCGAGGCGATGTCGCGGGGCGGGGCGATGGTGTCGGCCAGCGTCTGCACGTCGTGGTTTATCACGTCGCCCAGCACCGCTCCGGGAGCCGCCGACGCAAAATCCGCGACGGATTCCCCGCCGGACGGACCGGCCGGCTCTTCGACCGCCGGATGCTCCGCAGCCTCTCTCGCGGCCTCCGACGCGGAGACACGTGCGAAAAACGCCGCACCCGCCGAGTTCTCCCGTACCGAATCCGGACGGGGAGCCGCTGCGGCCGCAGACCCTGCGACGGAATGCGGGGCGGGTTTCGGCGCAGGCTCCGCCGTATCGTAGAGCGACATGATGACACGCTGCTTATGCCGGTGACGCAGGGTGGCCTCCTCCAATCCGAACAGCGTCGGGGCCACGGGACGCGACGTGCCTTCCGCGGCATCCCCCGAGGCGTCCGCCTCCCCGGAATCCGCCGGAACACGAACGGCCGCCGGGGCATCGCCGGAACTCGCCGGCACGGGGTCCGCGGAAACGGGTCCTTCGGAAACGGAATCGGCGGACGGCTGCGCGATCTCGGGTTCCGCCACCGGATCCGGAACAGCCTGCGGCTCCGGCACGACAACCGCCTCCGGTGCAGCTTCCGGCTCCGCAGAAACGGCGGGGGCCGGATCGCCGTCCGGATCAAGCGCTGCGACGGATTCAGGAACAGGAACGAACGCCGCATCCGGAACGATTCCGGATGCAAACGGTGCAGACTGCGCCGTCTCCGGCACAAAGTCGGACGCGAACGGTTCGGATTCCGGAGCGGGAGCGGCGGCTCCCGGGACTAATACGGCGGATTCCGGAGCGGGAGCGACAGGCTCCGGTGCGGATTCCGGCCGAATCTCCGGAAGTCCGGCAACGGAAGTCTCTTCCGCCGCCACGCCGCCGAAGGCAGGTCCGTCGTCCGGCACGGCGGCCGCACCGGCAGCCGGGTCGAGCGAGAGCACCTCGCCCAGGTCGATGGGAAAGGCGGCTTCCGGCGCCGGCTCCTCCGCAAGCTGCGCATCCGCAACCCCGCCGAAACGCACCGCGTCGTACAGGCCGCGCAATTTTTCGAGCACCAGATCGCGCTCCAGCGCGCTTATCTCTTCCGGAGCGTTCCAGCCGCCGACGATCTCCGAAAGGCGCTGCAACTCGCTCCGCAAACGAATCAAATCCATAATATACGGGTAATTTGCCTTCAAAGATAGGAAAAAATTACGAACGCACCGCTTTCCGGCCCGGATGAATTTGCCGGCAACGGTTCGGAACGCCCCTTTTCCCGGCCGCAAAGGACCGCCGTCCGCCGGAGACCGGTCCCGCCGATCCGCTATGACGCCCCCGCCGCCCGGCTTCCCTATACGAAAAATTTTCAGACAAAACGCCGTACAATTCCCGAAATAAAACATTTTTCGACTACCTTTGTAAAGTTACATACACAAAACCCAGACCCAAAGCGAACAATTCCGACAAAATCCCGAACGAACAAAAATCATTTCACACAGCCTTCAATCCACCCGCACACCTATGACTTTCAAACCGCTGCTCCTTCTGCTCGGTCTCGCGTGCGCCCCGGCGGCGTCCGCGGCCCCGAAAAGCTACACGCTCTCCTCGCCCGACGGCGAACTGCAAGGTTCCGTCACGGTCGGATCCGACCTCCGCATCTCGCTGGAGGCCGACGGACGAACCGTGCTGGCCCCGTCGCCCGTGTCCATGACGCTCGCCGGAAGCGAAACGCTGGGACACGATCCCCGGGTCGTCCGCATCCGGAAGCACTCGGCGGACGAGACGATCGAATCCCCGTTCTACACCAAGGCGCGCGTCAGCGACCGCTACAACGAACTGACGATCTCGTTCCGCGGCGATTACAGCCTCGTGCTCCGCCTCTACGACGACGGCATGGCCTACCGGTTCGTCACCCAAAAGAAGGGAACGATCGTCGTCGAACGCGAGCAGGCGGACTTCACCTTCCCCGAAGATTACACGACCCGCGCACCCTACGTTCACCGCCTCGAGCTCAAGGATTTCGAATGGCAGTTCTCCAACTCGTTCGAGAACACCTACGTCCGGGAGCCGATGACGCGGCTCGATCCGCGGCGGCTGATGTTCCTGCCCGTGCTGGTCGAGCTGCCCGAAGGGCGCCGAATGCTCCTCACGGAATCCGACCTCGACGACTACCCCGGCCTCTTCCTGAACGCCTCGCCCCGCGAGCCGCAACTGCGGAGCGTGCTGGCGACCTATCCCAGGACGGTCGAGAATCCGAGCGGCTACAACAACCAGCAGCAGATCGTCATCGACCGCGAGAAGTTCATCGCCCGGACCGACGGCACGCGCTCCTTCCCGTGGCGCATAGCCATCGTCACGAAGGACGACGCCGGACTGCTCCTCAGCGACATGGTCTACCGCCTGGGGGCCCCGTCGAAGATCGCCGACACGTCGTGGATCCGTCCGGGGCAGGTGGCCTGGGACTGGTGGCACGCGCTGAACCTCTACGGCGTGGACTTCGAGGCGGGCATCAACACCCGGACCTACAAATACTATATCGACTTCGCCGCCCGCAGCGGACTGGAGTACATCCTCATCGACGACGGCTGGTCGGTGAACGGCCCGGCCGACCTGATGCAGGTCGTGCCCGAGCTCGACCTCGAGGAGCTGGTGGCCTACGGACGCGAACGCAACGTGGGCATCCTCCTCTGGGCCGGACACGCACCTTTCGAGAACGACATGGAGCGCGTCGTGCGCCACTATGCCGAGATGGGCATCAAAGGCTTCAAGGTGGACTACATGAACCGCGACGACCAGCAGGTGGTCCGCTTCCTGCACCGCGCCGCCGAGGTCTGCGCCCGCCACCGCATGGTGCTCGACTTCCACGGGGTGTTCAAACCCGCGGGGCTGAACCGCACGTGGCCCAACGTGCTGAATTTCGAGGGCGTCTTCGGTCTCGAGAACCTGAAATGGTCGCCCGCGACCACCGACATGGTGACCTACGACGTCACGATGCCCTTCATCCGCATGGCGGCCGGACCGGTGGACTACACGCAGGGGGCCATGCGCAACGCCTCGAAGGAGAACTACCGCCCGGTGCACGGCGAGCCGATGAGCCAGGGCACGCGCTGCCGCCAGCTGGCCGAATACGTCGTCTTCTTCTCGCCGCTCAACATGCTGAGCGACTCGCCCTCGAACTACCTGCGCGAACGGGAGTCGCTGGAGTTCATCGCCGGCGTGCCGACCGTCTGGGACGAAACCGTGCCGCTGGCCGGCGCCGTCGGCGAGCAGGTCGCCGTGGCGCGGCGCGCGGGCGACGTGTGGTATGTGGGCGCCCTGACGAACTGGGAGAGCCGCGACATGGAACTCGACCTCTCGTTCCTCGGAGAGGGCCCGTGGACGGTCGAGAGTTTCAGCGACGGTCCGAACGCAGCCCGCGCAGCCCGCGACTACCGCCGCGAAAAGGCGGCGCTCGACCCGTCGGGCCGGCTGAAGGTGCACCTGGCTCCCGGCGGCGGATTCGCCGCACGCATCTCCCGGTGACGGCGCGGCGATGCCCGCCCGCGGAAAGGCAGCGGCTCCGGCCGCTGCTTTTTTATGCGCAAATTGAAAAGAAATTCCTATCTTTGCGGAACTGCCCGGCCCCGCGCGCCGGGCGCGGTTCCGAAACGAATACAACAAGAGAGATACATGGCTTTACAATGCGGCATCGTGGGTCTTCCGAACGTCGGAAAATCGACCCTTTTCAACTGCCTGTCGAACGCGAAGGCGCAGGCGGCGAACTTTCCCTTCTGCACGATAGAACCCAACGTGGGGGTAATCACCGTCCCCGACGAACGGCTGGTCCGGCTGGCCGAAATCGACAACCCCAAACGCGTAGTACCCACGACCATCGAAATCGTGGACATCGCCGGACTGGTCAAGGGCGCCTCGAAGGGCGAGGGACTGGGCAACAAATTCCTCGGCAACATCCGGAACACGAACGCCATCATCCACGTCCTGCGCTGCTTCGACAACGGCAACATCACCCACGTGGACGGGTCGATCGACCCCGTGCGCGACAAGGGGATCATCGACACCGAGCTGCAACTCAAGGACCTCGAGACCGTCGAGAACCGACTCGCCAAGACGCAGAAGGCCGCCACGTCGGGCGGCGACAAGCAGGCCAAGCGGGCCGTGGAGCTGCTCCTGCAATACAAGGCCGCCCTCGAACAGGGCCGGAGCGCCCGCACGGTCGAACTGGACAGGGAGGACCGCCGCCTGGTGGCCGACCTGAACCTGCTGACCGACAAACCGGTGCTCTACGTCTGCAACGTGGACGAGAAGAGCGCCGTGACGGGCAACGCCCACACAGAGGCCGTGCGCGCCGCCATCGCCGACGAAAAGGCCGAAATGCTCGTGATCGCAGCGGCGACCGAGGCCGACATCGCCGAACTGGAGAGCTACGAGGAGCGGCAAATGTTCCTCGAAGACATGGGCCTCGGGGAGTCGGGCGTGGCGCGGCTCATCAAAGCGGCCTACAAATTGCTCAATCTCGAAACGTTCTTCACCACCGGAGCCGACGAGACCCGGGCCTGGACCTATTCGCGCGGCATGAAGGCCCCGCAGACGGCCGGCATCATCCACACCGACTTCGAGCGGGGATTCATCCGCGCCGAAGTCATCAAGTACGACGACTACGTGGCGCTCGGATCGGAGAAGGCGTGCCGCGACGCGGGCAAGATCGGCATCGAAGGCAAGGAATACGTCGTGCAGGACGGCGACATCATGCACTTCCTGTTCAACGTCTGACCCGCCCCGCCGGACCCGCTCCGGAAGGACGCGGACCGGAGCGGCCGACACGTTATGTTCAACCTCAAAACGACAGAGCCATGAAAAACACGAAGTATTTGCTGCTCGGCATCGCAGCCGTCGTATGCGCCGCCATCGTGGGCCGCGCCTACACCTATAAATACCGCGCGCAGGACACGATCCTCGTGACCGGACTGGGCGAGGCGGAATTCACCTCGGACCTGATCGTCTGGTCGGGCGAGGTGACGGCCGAGGCGCAGCAGGTCGCCGCGGGATACGCCCAGATAGAAAAGAGCAAGCAGAAGGTGCAGGAGTACCTCGCCGCGAAGGGCGTCTCCGCCGGGGAGACGGTCTTCGCCTTCGTGAACGTCGAGAAGCAGTACGACCCGATCTACAACGCCAACGGCAACTGGGCCGGGCAACGCTTCGCGGGCTACCGCCTGCGGCAGCGCTTCACGGTGGAGTCGGCCGACGTGGAGAAGGTCGAGACCGTCTCGCGCGAAATCTCGTCGCTCATCGCCCAGGGCGTCTCGATCGAGGCCTACGCCCCGGACTATTATTACACGAAACTCGACGACGTGAAGATGGGCCTGATCGAGAAGGCCTCGGCCGACGCGCGGACGCGGGCCGAGAAGATCGCCCTGAACGCCGGCACGAAGATCGGCCGCGTGGCTTCGGCACGCATGGGCGTCTTCCAGATCACCGGAGCCAACACCAACGAGGAGTTTTCGGCCGGCGGGTCGTTCAACACCTCCTCGCGCCAGAAGAAGGCGCGCATCACCATGCGAATCGAATACAGAATAAAATAACGAGACAAGATGGAAAGACCCGTTCGGGTGCGTTTCGCACCCAGCCCCACCGGACCGCTGCACATCGGCGGCGTCCGCACGGCATTGTATAACTACCTGTTCGCACGGCGGCACGGCGGCACGATGATCCTGCGCATCGAGGACACCGACTCGCAGCGCTTCGTGCCCGGCGCCGAGGAGTACATCCTCGAATCGCTCCGCTGGTGCGGCATCGGGATCGACGAAGGCGTCGGCGTCGGAGGCCCCCACGCCCCCTACCGCCAGAGCGAACGGCGCGAGATCTACCTCAGATACGCCCTGCAACTCGTCGAGGCCGGATGGGCCTACTATGCCTTCGACACGGCCGAAGAGCTGGACGCCCTGCGCCGCGAGGCCGAGGCGCGCGGCGAAGCGTTCGCCTACAACCACGCCGTGCGCGGGCGGCTCGCCACTTCGCTGGCCCTTCCGGCCGAAGAGGTGAAGGCGCGCATCGACCGCGGCGACCAGTGGGTGATCCGGTTCAAAATGCCGGTGGACGAGGTGGTGAAGATGGACGACCTGATCCGCGGCCACGTCGAGGTGAACACTTCGACGCTGGACGACAAGGTGCTCTACAAGTCGGCCGACGCGCTGCCCACCTACCACCTCGCCAACATCGTGGACGATCACCTGATGGAGATATCGCACGTCATCCGCGGCGAAGAGTGGCTGCCCTCGCTGCCGCTGCACTACCTGCTTTACAGGGCTTTCGGCTGGGAATCCTCGCAGCCGGCTTTCGCCCACCTGCCGCTGCTGCTCAAACCCACGGGCGGCGGCAAGCTCTCGAAACGCGACGGCGACAAGATGGGCTTCCCCGTATTCCCGCTCTTCTGGACATCCCCCGCGACGGGCGAGACCGCCCGCGGCTACCGCGAGGACGGCTACTTCCCCGAAGCGTTCATCAACATGCTGGCGCTGCTGGGCTGGAACCCCGGCACGGAACAGGAGCTGTTCTCGATGCAGGAGCTGATCGACAACTTCTCGCTGGAGCGCGTCTCGAAATCGGGCGCCCGGTTCCAGCCCGACAAGGCCAAGTGGTTCAACGCCCAATACATGCACCGCAAGACGGACGCCGAACTGGCGGCCGTCTGCCAGCCGATCCTGCGCGAGCACGGCATCGAAGTCCCGGACGAAGCGGCGGGCCGCGCCGCAGGCATCATGAAGGAGCGCGCGCAGCTCATCACCGACCTGTGGGACCTCATCTCCTACTTTTTCGTGGCTCCCGCCGAGTACGAGGAGAAGCAGGCGCGCAAATACTGGAAGGGACAGAACCCGGCGATCCTCGCCGAACTGCGCGGCGTGCTGGCGGGCATCGACGACTTCTCGAAGGAGAACACCGAGCGGATCGTCCACGGCTGGATCGACGAGAAAGGATACGGCATGGGGCAGGTGATGAACACGCTGCGGCTGGCGCTCGTCGGCGCCGGCAAAGGCCCCGGCATGTACGACGTCACGGAATTCATCGGCCGGGAGGAGTGCCTGCGCCGCATCGACCGCCTGCTGAAAAACCTCAAACCCGCCGAATGACCATGGTACGGATCGAACAACACGTATGGGGCATGACTCCCGAGGGCGAAGCGATCATCCTCTACACGCTCCGCAACGACCGCGGCGCCGAAGTGCGCCTGTCGAACTACGGCGCGGCGGTCGTAGCCGCCGTCATGCCCGACCGCGAAGGCCGCATGGCCGACGTGGTGCTGGGCTACAAACACCCCGAAGGATACTTCCACGACGGCGCGGCCGCCGGCAAGAGCGTGGGCCGCTGCGCCAACCGCATCGCCTTCGGGCGGATGACGGTCGAGGGCGAGGAGTATGCGCTGGAGGTGAACAACGGACAGAACCACCTGCACGGCGGCACGAACAACTTCGCCAACCGCGTCTGGGAGAGCCGCGTGGAGACCAACCGCGTGGTCATGTCGCTCCTCTCCGAGGACGGCGACCAGGGGTATCCGGGCGAGCTGTGCGTCGAGGCCGTTTTCGATTTCGACGACGACTGCTCGCTGGAGATCACCTACCGGGCCCGAACCGACCGGACGACGGTCGTGAATCTCACGAACCACGTCTATTTCAACCTCGCGGGCGACGGTTCGGGATCGGTGCTCGACCATGAACTGCGGCTCAACGCCTCGCAGGCGCTCGAAATGAACGAACGGCAGATTCCGACGGGCCGGCTGCTCGACGTGGCCGGCACGCCGCAGGACTTCCGCGACTACCGGCCGTTCCGGCCCGGCATAGACGCGGAGTTCAACCACATCCGCGACTTCAAGGGATACGACCACCCGTTCGTGATCGACGGCTGGAGGCCCAATATCCTGGGCGAGGTGGGCTGCCTGCGCGACCCGCGGTCGGGCCGCTGCGTCGAGGTGCTCTCCTCGCAGCCCAGCGTGATGATCTACACGGGCAACTGGCTCGCGGGCGGCTGCCCCGAGACCAAGACCGGCGGCCGCTATGCGGACTACGACGGCGTAGCCGTCGAGTGCCAGAACTATCCCGACGCGGTGAACCATCCCGAATTCCCCTCGCCGCTGCTCCGGCCCGGCGAAACCTACTGCCAGAAGATCGTCTTCCGGTTCGGGAACTGCTGATTCACGGAAGCACGATATGTTCCGCCCCTGCCGCAATTTTTTGCAGGGGCGGAATCGTTATCGGTCCCCTTGCCGAAAGGAATCGGACTGTCATCTGTAAAGCGCTTCCGGCAAATCAAGTCTGCAACATCGGATTTCCCCGTCCTCGGAAAAAAGGCCAATGATATAACGATCGTCGGAACTGACACAAAGATTCAAAAGCGGAATATCGGCCAGCAGATCGCACCGATGAACTCCATTCCAGTCATAAACCCGGATCAACCGGGTCTCCCGGGCCCGGCGGTCTGGATCCACCGTTCCCATATCCAGTTTCCGTCCGGAGTACAGCGCATAAATACGACGATCCGATGAAGCGGCATCTGCATAGTGAATCGCCGGATCCCGGAAACGCACACCCGCCGCAACATGCGGCTGCGGTTCGTAAACGGGTAACTCCTTGCGGATCGAAGCGATACGGACCGGACACCTATTCGCCCCAATTCCGTATATATCAAAGACATTCCCCATACTCGAAAAAAAAGCGAACCTGGAACAGGTACGGTTCGCAAGCAATTTTCCCTGATAGGCCATCACTTTATCCCGGAACGCATCCGACATGCCGTCATCGGGGAATTTTCCGAAACGGCCAACGGCCTGTCCGAGCGTATCGAAAAGAGAAAACATGTGATTGTCGGTCGCCGCATAATCGCCGTACGACACGAAGAAATCCCCCGCCCTCACGGCATCAAACAAAGCCGTTCCGAATGTTACGGTATCCAACGGGACCATTTCACGCGAAAAGGAGACGACGCTTCTACCGACAGAAGAGACGGCTTGGAAATCACCGGTCGCAGGATTCACTCCGACCACACGCAGATCAAGGTATTCACCCGGTCCCCGCCCCCTGCGAATCCGATTTTTCAAAACGCCTTTACGGCAATCGAACCGGACGACGACATTTTCACCCTGTCCTTCCGATTTGACGAGACAACTGTCAGCCTCGTCGAAGAAAAAAGGTCCGTAAAAATCAAAGATGTCGTCCAACCCCTCCATTTTCCGGGCGGAGACCTCATAGACAACTGCATCCGAAGCCTCCCGACCGCAGGAACAACATCCAATCAGCAACGCGAAAAATACCGATAATCTGCTCATAAATCATAAAAAATCTCCGAAAACATTTCCGGAGATTATATAGTATTAATACAAACAGCCCTTAACCTCCGTATATCCCAAATCATCGTCCAATATATAACATATACGAGACGGATAATAAACGCAAGGCCGCTGTATGATAACCTCGTCGCTTGTTAGAGCTTCACTATTCGCATCGAATAAATTCGGTACATTTATAAAGCATCGGTGTCAAGAGCGAACAAGGACCAATTAAATGCAAATAAATATGCTATATAACAGTGTATTATATCACATCTGTATTTTTATTTGTTCTCCTTCTTTTCAGTTGATTGGTTCTTTTTAGGTCTGTTTTTGTTTCTTATTTGTTCCTCTATTCCGATTATTCTTGCTACATTTGCGGCAGGAATAACGAGTAATCCCGAATCACTATGCCCCGAGTAAAGAAACCCGCCAAAGTCAAGGAGCCGATCCGTCTTCGGATGAAGGAATTGGCCGACGGCAGCAAGAGCCTGTATCTCGACATATACCGTAATGGCAGACGGTCGTATGAATATCTGAAGATGTACATCATCCCCGAAACGGACGATAATGCCCGCAACCGGAATGCTGCGACCATGACGGCGGCCAATACGATCAAGTCCCGGCGTATTATCGAGCTGACCAACGGCGAAGCGGGAATCAAACGTGCCGACGACAAGGAAACGGTGTTACTGCTGGACTGGATGAACACTTACATGGAGAACCAGCAGAAACGCGGCAAGAAGGACGGTCACCAAATTAAAGTTGCTATCCAAATACTGAAAGAATATGCCGGCGAACGGGTAACGATAGATGAGGTGGACAAAACCTTTTGTCAGGGATATATCGACTATCTTCTGACGGAATACCGTCCGCAAGGAAAGCCTGTTTCGAAATTCACGGCACAGAACTACTATCGGGTGCTGAACGGAGCATTGAACGCTGCTGTCCGTGCTGACGTAATAAAGTTGAATCCGTTTACGAAAATCGGCAATTCGGACAAGATACACCGCCCCGAAAGCAAGCGGGAGTACATGACCATTGAGGAGCTTCGGGCATTAATCGCCACTCCGATGAAGAACGAGGCGGTAAAACAGGCTTATCTGTTCTCCTGCTTCTGCGGACTGCGGATAAGCGATATCATCGGGTTAAAATGGGGAAACGTCTATGTGGACAACGGACAGTATCGGTTAGAGGTCGTGATGCAGAAGACCAAAGAACCGATTTACCTGCCGCTCTCGCCCGAAGCGCTGCGGTGGATGCCCGAACGGGGCGACAAGTCGGCGGAGGATGCGGTGTTCAATCTGCCCTCTACGACGCATATCAACATTCTGCTCAAGTCGTGGGCGAAGGCAGCGGGTATCGACAAGCGATTCTCATTTCACACGAGCCGGCACACGTTTGCGACGATGATGCTCACACTCGGGGCCGACCTATACACGACTTCGAAACTGCTCGGGCATACGGACGTGAAGATGACGCAGGTCTATGCCAAGATCATCAATCGGAAGAAAGACGAGGCGGTCAATCTCGTGAATGGATTGTTCGATTAAAACAGTTTTCGATTTTGCGTGTTTCCCGATGCTTTTTCAATGGTGCGGTTTGTCTGCCGCGTGTGCATATATAATTCAGTTTACTTTGGTATTTATATATAAGGGAGAAAAACTAAACTAAACCGTTTTCGTGAAAACAACTGAAAAGAAATTAGGGTACGATTAAGTGGGCGAAACTACGCTTAAAACAGTGATGTCGCAGCTCGGATACTACGGCACGGAGCTTCCTTTAAGTTCAACGAAAGATAAGCGAAACACAGCCTATCAAACGACCTTTTCTTTCCCTGTATGACAACCGTTATAAGTGGTAAATTCTTTTTTCTCCCTCTTGTCGGGATGCCTACTCGATACGAACAGGCATCGGCAAAATTCCCCGATGTACTCAAAGCAATCTGTCTGTTCGTTTACCACTTCGTAATCTGCCCAACACTGGACAATTTCACCGCCACTGCTTGCAGATTGCATGGCAACTCTCCCAACGGCGCAAGGCGGTTGGGGTATTAGGCTCCCCCGAAAGATATTTCGTGGCACACGGGCAAGCCCGAATTAAAAGGGCTTTGGCAAATGCTTAACATGGAAAAAGAGGACATACATAAAGAACTGCTCAGTAAAAATGTCACAAAAGGATGTCACGATAAAAGTATAAAATATCTCAACGACCGATAAAATCACTATCAAAGATTTTAATGATTGAATAATTTTCAATATCTTTGTTTGCAATCTGTTTTGAGAATAGTGATGAAAGAGATAAACCGATTGAAAATCATTCTTGCGGAGAAGCATAAAACGGGCAAATGGCTGGCGGAGCAGTTGGGCAAAGACCCTTCGACCGTATCGAAGTGGTGTTCCAATTCGTCGCAGCCGCAACTGGATACGGTGATTCGTATCGCCGAGCTACTGGAAGTGGATATTGAGGAATTGATAAATAAATAATATATGGCAAGAGAACAGGAACGCGCGGAACTCCATCGCACGATCTGGCAGATAGCCAACGACCTGCGTGGCAGTGTCGACGGCTGGGATTTCAAAAACTACGTCTTGGGAATGTTGTTCTACCGTTTCATTTCCGAGAACATCACCGCATTTATCAATGCGGAGGAACGGCGCGCTGGAAATACCGACTTTGACTATGCCGCATGTTCCGACGAGCAGGCTGAATTCGGACGCGAGGTAACCGTGCAGGAACGGGGATTCTATATCCTTCCGTCGCAACTGTTCGGCAATGTACGGAAGGGTGCGGCGGCAGACCCCAACCTGAACGAAACGTTGAGCAATATTTTCCATGCGATCGAGAGTTCGGCCAAAGGCGCGGCGAGCGAAGATGACATGAAAGGCTTGTTTGCCGATATCGACGTGAACAGCAACAAGCTGGGAGCGACGGTGCAGAAACGCAACGAGACGCTGGTGAAGATTCTCGATAAAATCGGCGATATGAAGCTCGGCAACCTCGCCGACAACCAAATCGATACGTTCGGCGACGCCTACGAATTTCTGATGACGATGTATGCCAGCAATGCAGGCAAGTCAGGTGGCGAGTTCTTCACGCCGCAAGAGGTGTCCGAACTGCTCGCCCGGATTACGCTCGTAGGCAAGAAGCAGGTGAACAAGGTATACGACCCAGCTTGCGGCAGCGGCTCGCTGTTGCTGAAATTCGCGAAAGTCTTAGGCAAGGAGAACGTGCGGCAGGGGTTTTACGGGCAGGAGATCAATATCACGACCTACAACCTATGCCGCATCAATATGTTCCTGCACGATATCAACTACGAGAAGTTCGATATCGCACTGGGCGATACGTTGCTCGCGCCGAAACATTGGGACGACGAGCCGTTCGAGTGCATCGTTTCCAACCCGCCCTACTCGATCAAGTGGGTGGGCGATGAGAATCCGCTCCTGATCAACGATCCCCGGTTCTCGCCGGCCGGCATCCTTGCGCCGAAGAGCAAAGCCGATCTCGCCTTTACGATGCACATGCTTTCTTGGCTGGCGACGAACGGCACGGCAGCCATCGTCGAGTTCCCCGGCGTACTCTACCGCGGCGGCGCGGAACAGAAAATCCGCAAATACCTCATCGACAACAACTACATCGACACCGTCATCCAACTGCCCGCCAACCTCTTTTTCGGGGTCGGCATCGCCACCTGCATCATTGTTTTGAAAAAGAGCAAGAAGGATAACGCGACGCTCTTTATCGACGCCTCGAACGAGTTTGTCCACGAGGGCAACAAAAACAAGCTCTCCGATGCGAACATCGCGCGTATTCTCGATGCGTTCGTCGCCCGCAAGGACGATGCGCATTTCGCCCGATTGGTGGAGAACGGCAAAATTGCGGAGAACGACTACAATATCTCCGTCTCGTCGTATGTAGAACAGCCCGATACACGCGAGGCTGTGGATATCGACGAGCTGAACAAGCGCATCAGCGAGATTGTCGCCCGCCAGCATGTCTTGCGCACGGCAATCGATGCGATTGTAACTACTTTGTAAAAACGAATGATTATGGAGGAGAACAAGAATAACGATATCGTCATCTACCAAACCGAAGATGGAATAACCCAAATCGAGGTCCGTTTGGAGAATGAAAATGTGTGGCTGACGCAACAGCAGATGGCTGACTTGTATCAGACCTCCCGAACGAATGTAGTAGAGCATATAAAGCATATCTACGAAGAGCAAGAGCTGGACGAAATTTCAACCTGTCGGAATTTCCGACAGGTTCGCACAGAGGGTAACCGACAGGTCGAACGTGAAATCCCGTTTTATAATCTCGATATGATCATATCGTTGGGATACAGGGTAAAATCCCGTATTGCCACGAATTTTCGCCGCTGGGCGACCGAGCGGCTGAAGGAGTATATGATCAAGGGGTTCACGATGGACGACGAGCGGTTGAAGCAGATGGGCGGCGGCGGGTATTGGCGCGAACTGCTTGCCCGCATCCGCGACATCCGTTCGTCGGAGAAGGTGATGTATCGGCAGGTGCTGGATTTGTATGCTACAAGTGTCGATTATGACCCGAAGGCGGAACAGTCCATCAAGTTCTTCAAGATCGTACAGAACAAACTGCACTATGCGGCGCACGGACATACGGCGGCCGAAGTCATCTACGAGCGTGCCGATGCCGACAAACCGTTCATGGGTCTGACCACTTTCGCGGGCGAACAACCCACCAAGACGGATGTTACGGTCGCTAAAAACTATTTGAGCGAAGAAGAGTTGAAGGTATTGAACAATCTCGTATCGGGATATTTCGACTTTGCCGAGATACAGGCGATCCGACACAAGCCCATGTATATGGCCGACTACATCGAACAACTGGATAATATCCTGACCTCGACGGGCGAAAAGCTGTTGTCCGGAGCGGGTCGCGTATCCCACAGGCAGGCCGAAGAGAAGGCGATTGCCGAATATCGGAAATATCAGGTCAGAACGCTCTCTCCGGTAGAGCAGGCATATATGGATTCCATCAAAACGCTGACCGCTAAAACCTCAAAGAAGAAAGGAGGCAAGCAATGAGCCGTATCGAGGAGATGATTCGGGAGCTGTGCCCGGAAGGGGTGGAATATAAACAGCTATGGGAGGTAACAGTATGGGATAAAAAATTCAATGCCGTTGAACGAAATAAGCAAAAGAAAGTCTATTCTTATAAGTATTTATTAGCAAGTGAATTATTTGATTTAGAACAAGAAAATGGCGATGTTCGCTTGCTATCTACAGGAGAATATATTGGTTGGACGACAGAAGAACTTGCAGGAGAATATTTATACGAAGGAGAAATTGTTACCATCCCATGGGGAAAGTCTATTGGGGCAAAGAATCCTATAAAATACTATAAAGGGAAATTTGTAACAGCAGATAACAGAATAGCCACATCTCTAAATACCAGTATTTTATCGAATAAATATTTGTATTATTGGATGATGAGCCAAAGTGATGCTATTGATAAATTTTATAGGGGAGCAGGAATCAAGCATCCGAATATGAAAGATGTTTTAGATATGGAGATTCCCGTTCCGCCTCTTGCTATTCAGCACGAAATCGTAAACATCCTCGATAAGTTCACGGAACTGGAGGCGGAACTGGAGGCGGAACTGGAGGCTCGGCGGAAGCAATACGAATATTATCGTAATAAGTTGCTGTCATTCAACGGAATTACCCCCCCCCCTCAAAAATGAGGTAAAATGGCTGGCAATGAGTGAGGTATTTGAAATGAAAAACGGATATACACCATCTAAAGCCAAACCGGAGTATTGGACAAATGGTACAATCCCGTGGTTCCGTATGGAGGATATACGCATGAACGGTAGGATATTATCGGATTCTATACAACATATTACCCCGGAGGCCGTAAAAGGAGGACGGCTGTTTCCGGCCAATTCGATTATCGTAGCGACGACCGCAACGATTGGTGAACACGCTCTAATCATTGCTGATTCGCTGGCGAATCAGCGATTTACGAATTTATCAATTCGCAAATCGCTTATCGATGAATTGGATATGAAGTTTTTCTTCTACTATATGTTCATTGTCGACGAGTGGTGCAAAAACAATACGAATACGTCGGGGTTCGAATCGGTTGATATGGCCAAGTTCAAAAAGTTAATGATTCCCATTCCCCCAATGGCCGAGCAACGACGCATCGTCGCCATATTGGACAAATTCGAAGTATTGGTAAACGATATTTCGGAAGGCTTGCCCGCCGAGATCGCTGCCCGACGGCGGCAATACGAATATTACAGAGACCAACTGCTGACCTTCAAGCACAAAGAAGATGGTAAAATACAACCTTGTAGCTGAAAATCCCGAAAGCACGGTCGTCAGCGACTATCGGGCCGAATACCGCACGGAAAAAGAGTATCAGTCGGAAGCCGAACTCGAACGGGCGTTTATCGCTCTGTTGAAGGGACAGGCTTACGAATATCTGCCGATCCATAACGAGATGGAACTGGTCGCCAACCTGCGCCGCCAGTTGGAGAAACTCAATGGCTATAACTTTACCAACGGAGAGTGGTCGCGGTTCTTTACGGGTTGTATCGCCAACAAAAACAGCGGAATCGTCGAAAAGACTGCCATCATTCAGGAAGATCATGTGCAGCTGCTGACGCGCGACGACGGAACGGTCAAGAATATCTACTTGCTCGATAAAGGCAATATCCATAACAATTCGCTCCAAGTCATTAATCAATACGAAATCGATAACGGAACGCGCCCGAATCGTTATGATGTTACCGTGTTGGTAAACGGCCTTCCTTTGGTGCATATCGAGTTGAAACGCCGCGGCGTCGATATCAAGGAGGCATTCAATCAAATCAACCGTTACCAGCGCGAGAGTTTTTGGGCGGGCAGCGGGCTGTTCGAGTATGTACAGCTGTTCGTCATATCGAACGGAACCTACACCAAGTATTACAGCAATACGACGCGGCAGAGCCATATCAAGGAGGCTTCGGGCGGAAACAAAGCCAAAAGCAAGCAGACGAGCAACAGTTTTGAGTTCACTTCGTGGTGGGCGGACGCCAACAACCGGCCGATAACCGATCTGATGGGATTCGGACGCACGTTCTTCGCCAAACATACGTTGCTCAATCTGCTGACCCGCTATTGCGTTTTTACTTCCGACCGTCTGCTGCTCGTCATGCGCCCTTATCAGGTCGTGGCGACGGAGCGTATTTTGAGCAAAATCCATATCGCCGACAACTACCGACTGTACGGCACGGTCGCGGGCGGCGGATACGTGTGGCATACGACGGGCAGCGGCAAAACGCTCACCTCGTTCAAAACGGCGCAGTTGGCGAGCCGACTGCCCTACATCGACAAAGTGCTGTTCGTGGTCGATCGCAAAGACCTCGACTACCAGACCATGCGCGAGTACGACAAGTTCGAGCAGGGAGCGGCCAACAGCAATACGAGTACGGCGATTCTGAAACGGCAACTGGAAGACCCTGCGGCGAAAATCATCATCACGACCATTCAGAAACTTTCGGCCTTCATCGGCCGTCATGCGGAACATCCCGTGTTCCGGCAGAAAATCGTCATCATCTTCGACGAGTGCCACCGCTCGCAGTTCGGCGATATGCACACCGCCATTACCCGAAAGTTCAAACGCTACTTCCTTTTCGGCTTCACGGGTACTCCCATTTTCGCCAAGAATGCCGTAAGCGGCGGCAAACCGAATCTGCGGACGACCGAGCAGGTATTCGGCGAGCAACTACACACCTATACGATCGTCGATGCCATCAACGACAAGAACGTGTTGCCGTTCCGTATCGAGTACGTCCGCACGATCAAGGAGAAGGAGGAGATCGAGAACTCGATGGTGTGGGACATCGCCCGCGAGGAGGCTCTGGCAGACAAACGCCGTATCGCCAACATCGTTTCCTATATTCTCAGGCATTTCAACCAGAAGACCAAACGCACTGCGAAATCGTATGAATTCCGTGCTGTCGCCAACATCGGCGACGTGGCGTCGGCCGGAAGGCGCAATAAAGTCGAGGAGGTCAAGGTGCGACGGAGACTTGTGGGATTCAATTCGATTTTTGCCGTCTCATCCATTGAAACGGCAAAGATGTATTATGCCGAATTCAAGCGACAAATGTCAGAGCTCCCGAGCGCGCAGCGGCTGAAAGTGGCGACCATATACAGTTTCGGCGTAAATGAAGATTCGGACGGTTTCATCATCGACGAAAACCCCGAAGATACGAGCGGACTGGACAAAAGTTCGCGCAATTTTCTGGAGGATACCATCAAGGATTACAACGCGATGTTCTCGACCTCCTACGATACGTCGAGCGACAAGTTCCAGAACTACTACAAGGACGTGTCGCTCCGTATGAAGAATCGCGAACTGGATTTGTTGATCGTCGTCAATATGTTCCTGACGGGCTTCGATGCCACAACACTCAATACGCTGTGGGTGGACAAAAACCTGCGGATGCACGGACTGTTGCAGGCCTATTCGCGCACGAACCGCATCCTGAACTCGATCAAGAGCTTCGGCAATATCGTATGTTTCCGTAACCTCGAAAAGGCCACGAACGAGAGTATCGCCCTGTTCGGGGACAAGGAGGCGGCAGGTATCGTGCTGCTCAAGACATTCGACGAATATTACAACGGGTACACGCAGAATGACAGGGAGATTCGGGGCTATGCGGAGTTGGCGGATGAATTGCTGACGAAATATCCCGTCGGCGAACAGATTATCGGCGAACAGAACAAAAAGGGCTTCGTGCGCCTGTACGGTGCGATTCTGAAACTGCGGAATATCTTATCGACATTCGACGCGTTTGCCGGACGCGAAATTCTGACCGAGCGCGACGTGCAAGACTACCATAGTGCCTATATCGACCTCTACAACGAATTCCGGCCGCAGAAGCACGAGGCAGAGCATATCAACGAAGATGTCGTCTTCGAGATGGATCTGATTAAGCAGGTCGATATAAATATCGATTTTATATTGGCCCTTATCCGTCAATATCACGAAGAGCATCTGCAGGACAAGGAGATGATCGTATCGATTCGCAAGGCAATCGATTCGAGCGTCGATCTGCGCAACAAGAAGGAGTTAATCGAGCGGTTCATCGAATCCTTGACCCCCGAATCGGAAGTAGACGAGGATTGGTTAGCCTATGTCGAGGAGCAGCGTCGCGCCGAGCTGGATCGGATTATCGCCGACGAAAATCTGAACAGCGACGAGGCCTACAAATTCATGGACAACGCCTTCCGCGACGGATTCGTGCAGACGACGGGGACGGCTATAACCAAAGTCCTGCCGCCCGTCTCCCGTTTTACGCCCACGGGTGACCGCACGAAAAAACGAGAAGCCGTCATCGAGCGACTGACCGCATTTTTCAATCGGTTCTGGGATATAATATCATCTACCAACCAAAACTAAACCAACCTATATGAATCAATCGAACTACGCTTTATTGACAGCCTTATATGATTCTCAATCATCGGATTTGTATAAGGATATATATTTCCCTATTATCAAGTATAGTATTTTTTTGTTATATCAAAAACAAAAAGATACCACCAAATACTATGATACGACCAATATACAAGAGGTCATCATAGAAAAATTCGGCATCAAAATACCTTTGATTGTCATCAAACAGTCCCTCAAGATAATTTCCAATGAGCATCCAGATTTTGAGATCAAACTATTAAAAAATGGCGACCAGCTATCCATAAAAAAAATATGGGATGTAGCGATCTCGGATTCTATCGAAAGGGTCTATGAGCAGAATTTAGAGCATTTTACCGCATTGCAAAATGCATTTATGCGATATATTGAAGTTGAACAACTTCAAACAGGCGTAAACTTTATCGACTTTTTCTCGAACAATACAGAGGACATATATCATTACATCAACAATGATACGGCATCTGAAATTGCTGTAAATGAAAATTATATCCATATAGTAAATTTTCTAAAATGGCTTAAAAAGCACGATTCGACCCTATATGACATTGCTGCCGATATATTTTGGGGTTCTATTGTTGCTGCGTTCCTTCAGCGTGAGATTGATTTTAATATCAAACCGGAAGCACAAGTCTCTTATTACCTTGACTCTTCGTTAATTCTTGCTCTTCTGGACTTAGATTCTCTTGCCAACAATTTATATTGTACGGAGCTTATTTCTATGATAACAGCGTCGGGACATCTTCCATATGTTCATCCGCTGACTATTAGGGAAATTGATTCGATATTATATTCGGTAGAAAGAGATGGAGCGCCTAAACCTAATTCCGGGATCGCAGAAGCTTATGACAGACGAAGTTTGTCACCGAGCAAAATTCTACAAATCAGACAGAAATTAAAAACGCTCATCGCTGATTCGAGTGTATATATCGAGACATGCTCAGATGCTCAAGTAGATGAAATTCAAAATATTTATAAATCAAAATCTTCTGTTCGTAATTTAGCGGCGACACGAACAAATACATACTCGGATAATATTCGAGATATACACGATGTTTTTATGTATGATTTTATCCGAGCTAAAAATAACAAATGTATTTCAGTTGAGAAAAGCAATACGTTTTTCGTTACTCTAAATGCAGAGTTGATCAAATATTATAAAGATCAGAAACAAGATTCTTATATCCTGCCAATTATTCATCCCGCTCGAATCGTGATGGATTTGTGGATCCATAATTCTAAAACTACGAATATTCGACGGAATGCACTGACTGAGGTCATTGCTCGGTGTACTGCTCTAAATCAGACGGATGTAAGACGGAAATTGCGTTTAATATCCAAACATTATAAAGAGAACGAGTTTTCCGAAGAAAATTATAAGGCCGTATATATCGCATTGATGAATCGGTCGAAGCAAGTTATGTCCGAGATTGATATGATTCAGAATCAAGGTGAGTCTGAAGAAACAATTTATCAACGTATAGAAAATATTATCCGTACGGCTCTACGAGAAGAAGAGCAAAGGCGAAGTCAGAGTTTGGATCATCAAAGAAAAGTTGATGTTTTGCTCCAAAATATAAAGCAGATTGAAGATCAACGAAATATGATTAGTGATGAAAATGTTAGAAACCAAAAATTGCTAAAACTGAATGAAGAGCTGAATTCATGGCAAGAAAAATTAAACGATGCGAATCTGACCATCGAAAAACTTGAAAAGGCCCGTGATCGAAATATTTGCATGTGGAGATATTGGGTATCAATAGCAATTCAACTTATATGTATAATATTGATTATTATATTTGGATTGCGCTATATTCGCATAGGTATAAACAATGTAAAGACATTGAAAGATTTCGCAGATCAGAATATTGGTTTAGTAATAAGCATAGTAGGTTCGATATTATCGCTTATTGCTGGGGATAGGGCAAAACTGTCGATTCTACGGCCCATTCGAGCCTATAAACGCCATAGGAAGATGTTATCTCAAGAGTGGAATGAGGATAATCCTCAATACGGCAAAACGAAATGCGAACAAGACATTCTTATCAAGGAAATAAAGAACTTGAAATCACATATCAAAGATTTGAAAAACGGATAATGATTGTAAGGGTACTTCTTTCTTCTGTTGTCGTAACATACGAACGAATTATCAATTTTCGACTTTGCAAGATTTAAACCAATTTGTAAAAATTTTATAAGCCTCCATATTACAGCGAAAAGAGGAAATATTCGGTAAAGTTATCTTCTCTTTTGGCTGTATGTTTTGAATGGAATACAACCGCAATAGATACAAAAATTCAGTTTACTTTAGTCGGTTAGCTCTATATATAAGCTAAACCGAAGTAAACTAAATTTAGATAAGCATATTTACCTTTCCATATGCTTATAACTTGATATAAAGACTTTCCTTTGCTGAGGACAAAAGTTCCGATGAATGTGTGATGATGTACATTCACCTATTTCTCTTTTGGCTGCAGCAATTCATTCATGCACGGCTGAACGATACGTTTCGAGAACAGAGTTGGTAATCGGGAAAAGTCCTTAAAAGAGGCGTTGACTGCGACCAAGCGCAAGGAATGAAATCAAGTGAAAGGTAAAAAACGGGAAATTGCTTAAAATACTGATTTTGTTTCTGATTTGTTGCTTAACTGACTGAATGTAGATATTATTTAGATGATTGTTAGACGATTATACAAGAGCAACTCAAGACTTCCTACGTTTTTCTCGTTCTCATAACCGTAATAACAACTGAAGCCACAGCAGCAATCAATGCCGCGCCTCCTAAAAATAAATCTTTTCTCATAACCGTTCGATTTAAAAACAAATCAAACGAAATTTCTTGATTTTACCAACATTTCAAATGTAACCAATAAGAAGCAATAGCACAAATAAAACCGTCATAAAAAATAGCAAACAAAATTTTTTCACACAATAATCAGATCATCTTTTTAAACACTTAAATAAAAGACAAAAATTCATTTTTCTCACGTTTTTTTCATACCTTTGCCGCCGATATTTCGAAGGGGTGCCTTACTTTCAGGCTGAGATTATACCCATTGTACCGGATACGGGTAATGCCGAGACCGGGAGACGCATAATCGACACAACATACCCCTTTTCAGTGTATTAACTTAAAAAGTTTGACGATGAAAAGGATTATTCTTCCGATGCTCGCGGCCGCCGCGCTCTGCCCGGCCGCGCAACTCCGGGCCGCGGAAACGGCCGGCGGACGCACGGCGCATGCCGCAGCCGCCGCGGCGGAGAGACCGGACGACGACTCGCTGCGGATCTACCGGATGCAGGAGATCGAGGTGACGGCCACGCGCGCCACCGAGAAGACCCCCGTGGCCTTCTCGAACCTCTCGCACGACGAAATCGCCCGTAACAGCTACGGATTCGACATTCCGTCGCTGCTGGCGCTCACACCCTCGATGATCGCCACGAACGAGACGGGCATCGGAATCGGAGGCACTTCGATCCGCCTCCGCGGCACGGACGCCACGCGCCTGAACGTCACGGTGAACGGCGTTTCGATGAACAACCCCGACTCGCATTCGGTCTATTGGTACGACACGCCCGACCTGATCTCCTCGGTGGGAAGCGTCCAGGTGCAGCGCGGCGCGGGCATCTCGACCAACGGCACGGGCGCCTTCGGCGGTGCGGTGAACATGACCACGGCGCCCATCGGGACCGACTTCAGCGGCGAAGCCTCGCTCTCCTACGGTTCGTACAACACCAACAAGCAGGCCGTGCGCATCTCCTCGGGACTGCTGGGCGATCATTGGGTGGTGGACGCCCGCCTGACGCACATCGGATCGGACGGCTACATCGACCGCGGCGCGACGGACCTCAAGTCCTATATGTTCCAGACCGGATACTACAACGGACGGACGATCGTCAAACTGCTCTCGTTCGGCGGCAAGGCCAAAACCTACCTCACCTACAACGGCGTGACGAAAGACGAAATGAAATACAACGGCCGCCGTTACAACTCGGGCGGCATGTACCGCACCGAGGACGGACGCTACCACACGATCTACAACAGCAACGACGGATACCCCGAATGGCAGAAGGTCGATTACTACGACGACGAGACGGACAACTACCTGCAAATCAACAACCAGATCGTCGTGAGCCACCGGTTCAACGACCGCTGGGCGCTCAACGCCACGGGATTCTACACCTACGGCTACGGCTTCTACAAACAGTACAAGGACGACGCCGACCTCTGCGAATACCTCAACCTTCCCGCCGGGCCGACGGCCGACGTCAGCGCCGACCTGATCCGCGAGAAGATCATGCGCAACCACCTCGGAGGCGTGAACGCCGCGGCCAGCTACACAACGCGGAAGCTCGACCTCGCCTTCGGCGGTTCGTGGAGCTACTACACCTGCCCCCATTGGGGTACGCTGGACTGGGTGAGCGGCATGGAGAAGGAGCAGATCGGAGGCCGCTGGTACGACAACGACGTGAGGAAGCAGGATGCCAACCTTTTCGCCCGGGCGTCGTGGCTGGCGGCCGAGGGGCTGCGGCTCTTCGCCGACCTGCAATACCGCTACGTCAGCTACGAGGCGTGGGGCGTGAACGACAACTACATCTCCGCGGAGGACGGCATGCAGCCCATCGACGTGGACAAGCAGTACCACTTCTTCAATCCCCGTGCGGGCCTGAGCTACACGCTCGCCGACCGCAACGAGTTCTACTTCTCGTTCGCCGTGGCGCAGAAGGAGCCCACGCGCAGCGACTTCACGGACCGCCACATGTTCGCCGAGGACGACAGTTACCCCTCTTCCGAGAAACTCTGCGACTACGAGCTGGGCTACACCTACACGGCTCCGCGGCTCCGGCTGGGCGTGAACCTCTACTACATGAAATACAAGGACCAGCTCGTACCGACGGGCATGGTGAACGACGGCTACGACGCCCTGAACGTCAATGTGCCCGACAGCTACCGCCGCGGCGTGGAGCTGACGGCCTCGTGGCGGACGACCCGCTGGTTCACGCTGGGCGCGAACGCCACCTTCTCGCAGAACCGCATCGAGAACTACATCGACGCCCTGTCGGGAAGCCCCACCTACGGCGAGAATCTGGGCGACAGGACCATCGCCTACTCGCCCTCGGCCATGGGGGCGCTCTTCCTCGATTTCCACCACAAGGGTTTCCAGGCCCTTTTCCACACGCAATGCGTCGGCAAACAATACTTCACCAACAACGAGGTCGAGGCCCTCTCGCTCGACGCCTACTGCGTGACGAACCTCAACCTGAACTACACGTTCCGCACGCGCGCGGCGCGCAGCGTCTCGCTGGGCCTCCAGATCAACAACCTCTTCAATTCGGAATACGAAAGCAACGGATACGGATACTCCTCGATCTGGGAAGGACAGCGGACGGACATGGCCTTCTATTTCCCGCAGGCTCCGCTCAACGTGCTGGGTAACGTGACCGTACGCTTCTGACCGCTCACAGCGGCCCCGGGCCGCACAAGACACGAAAACGATGGACTGGAAACTCGCCCTGCAACTCACGGGGGTCGCGCTCGGCCTCCTCTACCTCTGGCTCGAATACCGCGCCGACATCCGGCTGTGGATCGTGGGTCTCGTCATGCCCGTCGTGCACGGAGCGCTCTACTACAAGGCGGGGCTTTACGCCGACTGCTCGATGCAGGTCTATTACGTGCTCGCAGGACTCTACGGATGGATCGTATGGCACAACGCCCGGCAGCGGAACGCGCAGACCGCCGGCACGCCGGAGAAGGCCGCGGCGATCGGCCACACGCCGCTGCGGAGGATTCCGGCGCTCGCCGGGGTGTTCCTCGCCGCACACGGGGCGCTCTACCTGCTGCTCGCGCGCTTCACGGACAGCACCGTGCCCTTCTGGGACAGCCTCACCACGGCGCTCTCGATCGTGGCGATGTGGATGCTCTCGCGCAAATACGTCGAGCAGTGGCTCGTGTGGCTGGCCGCGGACCTGGTGACCGTCGGACTGTACCTCTACAAGGAGATTCCGTGGACGGCGGCCCTGTACGCCCTCTATTCGGCCCTGGCCGTGGCGGGCTACCTCCGCTGGCGGCGGCAGGCGGCCGGGACACGGCCGTAACACGAAGGGAATGCGGCCGACACGACCGATGCGGCCAGCGGTGCGCCCGGAATGAGGCCGCAGCGGCCGCCTCCGAAACGGTGCGAAACGAAAAATGCGGTCGCAATGCGAAACAGGCGATGCCGACAGCCGGCATCGCTTGTTTCATCTGCGGACTTTTCGTACTTTTGATTCCAAATCACGACCCGAATGAAAAAACGCCTGCTTTCTTTCCTCCTGCTCGCCGCCTGCCTGTCGCCGGCCGCAGCGCAACCCCCGTTCGAAAAGACCGTAGAGCCGCTTCCCGGCGAGCGGTGGTGGGGCGGCTTCGTCGCCCTGGGAAACCGGATGCCCTATCCGGCGGAGCTCGCCGAACAGGATCTCGCGCGAATCAACTACAACAACCAGTCCGTGCCGCTGCTGCTCTCGTCCGAAGGCCGCTACGTCTGGTCCGAACACCCCTTCCGGTTCCGGATCGAGCAGGGACGGCTCCACCTCTCCTCCGACCACGAGGCACTCGAGGCCGTGCACGCCGGAGAGAGTCTCCGCGATGCCTATGCGGCCGCCTCGGCGGCCCACTTCCCGCCCTCGGGAACGATTCCCGCCGAGCTGTTCTTCTCCATGCCGCAATACAACACCTGGATCGAGCTCATGTACGACCAGAACCAGCGCGACATCATGCGCTATGCCCGCAAGGCTGTCGAAAACGGCTTCCCGCAGGGAATCTTCATGATCGACGACAACTGGCAGAACGACTACGGGAACTTCGACTTCAAGGCCTCGCGCTTCCCCGATCCGCGGGGCATGATCGACTCGCTGCACGCCATGGGATTCCGCGTGATGCTCTGGATCTCCCCCTACGTCTCGCCCGACTCGCCCGAATTCCGCGAACTGGAGCGGAAGGGCTACCTGCTCAAAACCCGCCGGGGCGCCCCGGCGATCGTCCGGTGGTGGAACGGATACAGCGCCTGCTACGACCTGACGAATCCCGAAGCGGTGGCGTACCTGCGCGGGAAACTCGAGGAGAACCGGAGCAAATACGGAACCGACGGTTTCAAGTTCGACGGCGGGGACGTGGCCTACATGCAGGCCGAACCGTATCTCTACCACGACCCCGAAGGCGACCCGAACCGCTACATGCAGCGGTGGGCCGAACTGGGCGGCACGTTCGCCTGCAACGAGCTGCGTGCCTGCTGGAAACTGGGCGGACAGCCCGTCGTGCAGCGTCTGGGCGACAAGGACTACTCGTGGCGGGCCCTGCAACTGCTCATCCCCGACATGACGGCCGCAGGACTGCTGGGACACCCCTACACGTGCCCCGACATGATCGGCGGCGGACAGTTCACCTCGTTTCTCGGGGTCGAACGGTTCGACGAGGAGCTGATCGTCCGCTCGGCACAGGTGCACGCGCTGATGCCGATGATGCAGTTCTCCGTAGCGCCGTGGCGCATCCTCTCGCCCGAGAATGCGGCCGTCTGCGCCCGCTATGCGCAGTTGCACCGCCAATTCGGGCCCTACATCCTCTCGCTGGCGCACCACGCGTCGAAGACGGGCGAGCCGATCGTCCGGGCGATGGAGTACGCCTTCCCGCACGAAGGGTTCCTCGAATGCCGCGACCAGTTCATGCTGGGCGACCGCTACCTCGTGGCCCCGATGGTCACGCCGGGGACGCAGCGCGAAGTGCGGCTGCCGCGGGGCGTCTGGCGCGACGACCGGGGCGAGACATTCCGGGGACCGAAACGCATCGAAACCGACGTGCCGCTCGACCGCCTGCCCTACTACGAACGGATCCGATAAACGACTGCATACATGGACAACAGACACCTCCTCCTGAGCGCCGGCGGCCTGCTGCTGGCAGGCACGGCCCCGGCGGCCCGCCCCGCGAAACCCAACGTCATCATCATCTACACGGACGACCACGGCACGCTGGACATGGGCTGCTTCGGCGCGGCGGACCTCCGCACGCCCCACATGGACTCGCTGGCGGCCAGCGGCGTGCGGTTCACCCAGTTCTACGCCGCACCCGTCAGCTCGGCCTCCCGCGCGAGTCTGCTGACCGGGCAGTTCACCCGACGCGCCGGACTTACGGGCAACGCCGGCTACACGGGGCTGCCGCTCGGCAAGGAGACGCTCGCCGAGCGGATGCGCGACAACGGCTACCGCACGGCCTGCATCGGCAAATGGCATCTGGGATCGTGGAAGGAGTACGCCCCCAACAGCCGGGGATTCGACTATTTCTGGGGCTTCCTGGGAGGCTGCATCGACAGCTACTCGCACTTCTATTACTGGGGCGGCCCGAACCGGCACGACCTCTGGCGCAACGGAGAGGAGATTCACGAAGAAGGGAAGTTCTTCGCCGCCGAGACGCTGCGCGAAGCCGAAGAGTTCATCCTGCGGGACGGAGACGACCGGCCCTTCTTCCTCTACTGGGCCGTCAATATACCCCACTATCCGTTGCAGCCGGCGAAGAAATGGCTGGACCACTACGCCGACCTGCCCGCCCCGCGGCGCATGTACGCGGCCTTCGTCTCCACGTTCGACGACTACCTGGGCCGGCTGCGCGCATTCCTGCGCGAACGGGGGCTGGAAGAGAACACCCTCGTCATCCTCCAGTCGGACAACGGCCACAGCACCGAGGTCCGCACCTTCGGCGGAGGCGGTTACTGCGGCGACTACCGGGGCGGCAAGTTCTCGCTCTTCGAGGGCGGCATCCGCGTGCCGGCCATCGTCTCCTGGCCCGGACATCTGCCGCAGGGCGAGACGCGCGACCAGACGGCCATGAACATCGACTGGTTCCCGACGATTCTGGAGCTGTGCGGGCTGGACGCCTCGGGAATCGACGTGGACGGCCGGAGCCTCGTACCGCTGCTTCGGGACGCCTCGGAAAAGTCTCCGCACGACGTGCTGCACTTCGATTTCGAACGGCAGTGGGCCGTGCGGCAGGGCGACTGGAAACTGCTCTGCAATGCGATCGACGTACGGCCGGACGACCGGAACGAAACGCTCGAAGGGCTGTATCTCACCAACCTCGGAATCGACCCCACGGAGTCGGAGAACCTGCTCGGCGAATACCCCGAAAAGGCGCAGGAGCTGCTGAAGCTCCGCGAAGCCTACGTCGCCTCGCTGGAGGAAAACGACCGGCGATAGCAGGCCGTTCCGGCTGAAAAGCATCGCCCCTGCCGCGTTGCGGCAGGGGCGATGACATAAGGAAAAGGACGGAACGGCCTCCCCGCAGGAGCGCCTCCCCGGAATCACTCGACCTCCGTCAGATAGATGTTGCGGAACTCCAGCGGACCGCCCTCGCTTTGCAGGGCGATGTAGCCCCGGGTGTTCACCCCGCTGCACTCGTTCTGCAACACGCCGTTGACATAAACCGTGATGCGGTCGCCCTTGCAGATCACTTCGGCCTCGTTCCATTCGCCGGCGGGTTTCTCCGAAGCGCCGCCCACGCGTTTTTTGACCGGAACGCCGCCCTCCGGCGATTCGACCCCGGCCATCGTGGCGCCGCCCAATCCCAGCAGGTCTCCGGCATTCCCGGACTCCAACTGGCACTCGATCAGCGAAGGCCAAAGTTCGTCGCCCTCCTGGATGCGCTGGAACAGCCCGCTGTTCGAGGGCTTCCCGATCCAGCGCCACTCGGCGTGCAGGCGGTAGTCGCCGTACTGCTCGGCCGTGCGCAGGAACCCGAAAGGCTGTCCCGCCACGCGGATGCAGCCGTCCTGCACGGTGAAGACCTCCGCCGCAGCGGGGCCGCCGGCCGTGACGCAGACCCATCCCGTGAGGTCGCGGCCGTTGAAAAGTTCGGTTTTCGCGTCTCCGCCGCAGGACACCGCCCCGACGGCCAACGCCAGCAAAAGGATTTTGCACTTCATACGCATCTGTTATTTTTTGGTTCGGAAAACAATCGCGGAAATCATTCGGGCAGTCCGAGCTCGCCGATACGGGCGAGAATCTCCTCGCGGCGGGCCCGCGGCGTCACATTCCGCCGCACGACCAGCAGGTAGGAGTTGCGTATCTGCGCGCGGATGAAGGCATCGGGCAGGTCGCCCGTCGTGCGCACGTCGTTCCACAGACGCTTGTTCGTATGCCAGGCGGGCGTCACCTCGTCCGGATAGCGCTCGCGCAGCAGCAGCGCCTCTTCGGGATCGCACTTGAGGGCGATCCGCTCGAATCCGACCATGTCGGCGAAGGCGTACATCCGGCCGCCGACCTTATAGACGAGCGTCGTCTCGTCGAAGGGCGTGCACTCCTCGGTGAAGGGCAGCGAAAGACAGTAGTCGCGAAAAGCCAGAACATCCATAACCGGTCGTGTTGTGCGGTAACAAATATACGCAATATTTTTGGCACACGGATTGCGATCCGGGGAATAATGAACCAACATCAATTCGGAATATGAAAAAGATTCTCCTTTGTGCATCCCTGCTGGCGGTATTCGCCGCAGGTTTCGCCGGCTGCTCGCAGCGCCGGGAATGGAACCGCGAAGAGCGCAAGGCCATGCGCGACGCCCTGCGCAGCTACCGGCAGATGATCTACCTCGACGACCTGACCGATTCGGAGTTCGTCCTCTTCTCGGACGGGGTGGCCGGAGAGCTGGAAAACGCCTATCCGGTGTACACCACCTTCATCCAGATGCCGGGCGTGAACGACACCGTGGACATGTTCGTCGTCACGACGATCGTCGAAGAGCTCGATGCCGACGCGCACAACATGCGCCATATTTTCCCCTACGACTACCTCGTGGGGCAGGGCGTGCTCCCGGCCGGACTGGACCGCAGCCAGCAGAAAGCCTTCTACACCTGCCTGGCAGGCAAGGTGAACGCGACCTACTCCACGATGGAGCAGTTCTTCAACGCCGTGCTGGCCGATACGACCGACCTTTCGCAACTGCGCCGGCTGGAGGGACAGTGCGCCGACGAGCTGTTCGACTGGACGGTGACGGAGATCGACGTCATCGAAAGCGTCCCGGCCCGATAGCCGCCGGAAGGAATACGGAAAACCGGGGCGTGCCGAACATTCGGCACGCCCCGGTCGTTCGCGGTCTCTCCCCGCGCATCGTCCCGGAATGCCCGGACCCTCACCCGGCCTTGCGGGCGGAGTCCTCCGCCGGGACGTGCTGTTCGTAGAACTCCTTCGCCACGACGATCCGGATCGCCTTGTGGAGAATCGAAAATTCGAGCGGCGTATGGCCCAGCGGCTCGCCGTCCACCTCGACGCCCACTTCGGGCGACGACTCGATGCGGATGCGGCTGCCGCGCTCCTGCAAGATATGCCGGATGCGGTAGATGCCGCCGTTGAACAGGTAGTGGAACCGGAAAAGCAGATGCCAGAAATGCACGGGGCGGATCAGCGACAGGTCGAGCATCCCGTCGTCGGCCACCGCCTCGGGAAGCTGCTGCAGGCCGCCGCCGTTGAACTTGCAGATGCCGACGGCCGCCGAAAGCAGCAGGTTGTTGTAAACCAGCCGCCCGTCCACCCACACCTTGACGCCCGTGGACTTGTAGCGGAAGAAGTTGCGCACCAGACACCACGTATAGCGCCAGCGGCTCTTGCGGCCCTTCTTCTTCAGGTGCGAGAGCTTCCGCACCACATGGGCGTCGAAGCCCGCGCCGGCCACGTTGGCCATGTAGCGGTTCTGCCGGTAGTGCGCCTCCTCGTAGGAGACCACCCCGACATCCTGCAGGAAGGAGCAGCCTTCGCTGATGGCCTGCACGGCGTGCCGATAGCGGTTCGAAATGCCGAACGTGCGGACCCAGTCGTTGCCCGTGCCCACGGCCACCACGGCCAGCAGCACCTCGTCGGGACGCACCTCCTGCTGGATGAACAGCCCGTTCACCACCTCGTGCAGCGTGCCGTCGCCTCCGACGACGATGATGTGGCGGTATCCCTCGCGGACGGCCGTCACGGTCAGCTCCGTGGCGTGGAACTTGTGTTCCGTGAAGACCGGTTCGCAACGGATGTGCGCATCGCGCAGGTGCTTCGAAATCTGCGGAAAGTGGTCCAGCCCGCGGCCGCCTCCGGCCACGGGATTGACGATGACGAACCACTTGGCGCCGGAGTGCGGCCCGCTACTTTTCGGGAACATTGCGCAGCGTGTGAACCAGGAAGTCGTAGAATTTCCCGACCGAGGCGATCTCCACCTTCTCGTCGGGCGAGTGGGGATAGCGGATCGTCGGGCCGAACGAAATCATGTCCAGACCGGGGTACTTGCCGCCGATGATGCCGCATTCGAGTCCGGCGTGGATCGCCGTCACGGCGGGCTTGCGGCCGTAGAGCGCCTCGTAGGAGGCGGTCATGGCCTTCAGGATCGGCGACTTCATGTCGGGATTCCAGCCGTCGTAGGCCCCCGTCAGCTCCGTCTCGCCTCCGGCCAGCGCGAAGACCGCGGCGATGGCCTCGCCCAGCGCCTCCTTCTCCGAACGCACCGAACTGCGCAGCAGGCACTGCATCTTCACCGTCGAGCCGTCCGAGACCACGCGCGCCAGGTTGCCCGACGTCTGCACCAGCCCGGGCATCGAGAGCGACATGCGCTGCACGCCGTCGGGACACCCCGCGACCGCGCGGATCACCTTCACGGCCACGTCGCGCGGCAGCATTCCGGCGGGCCTGGCACACTTCCCGACCGTGACCGAAATGTTCTCCTCGATCCCTTCGAACTCCTCCCGCACGGTCTTTTCGTACGCGGCGACCGCCCCGGCGAAAGCGTCGTAATCCGCCTCGGGGAGCAGCACAACGGCTTCGGCCTCGCGCGGAATGGCGTTGCGCAGTCCGCCGCCGTCCACCGAGCAGAGCAGCAGGGGGCAGGGCGCGGCATTGAGCAGCCGGAACAGCAGTTTGTTGGCATTGGCGCGCTGGCAGACGATCTGAATGCCCGAATGGCCCCCCTTGAGGCCCCTGACGGAGATCTTCGCGGCGACGTAGCCCGCGGCGGGCGTCGGCTCCTCCGCATAGCGGAACGTCGTGTTCGCGTCGAGCCCTCCGGCACAGCCCACGTACAGCTCGCCCTCCTCCTCGGAATCGAGGTTGAGCAGGATTTCGCCCTGCAACACCCCGGGCCGCAGCCCGAAGGCGCCGTCCATGCCGGTCTCCTCGGTGGCCGTGAAGAGCGCCTCCAGCGGCCCGTGCGCGAGCGTGTCGTCCTCCAGCACGGCCAGGATCGAAGCCACGCCGATGCCGTTGTCGGCCCCGAGCGTCGTGCCGTCGGCCGTGACCCATCCGCCGTCCGCATAGGCGTCGATCGGGTCTTTCTCGAAATCGAACGTCTTGTCGTTGTTTTTCTGCGGAACCATGTCGAGGTGCGCCTGCAGGATGACGCCCTTGCGGTTCTCCATTCCCTTCGAGGCGGGTTTGCGGACATAGACGTTGTGCGCCTCGTCCTCGCGGGCCTCGAGGCCGAGCCCCCGGGCGAACTCCAGCACGTAGCGGCGGATGGCCTCCTCGTGATGCGACGGGCGCGGGATGCGGACGATCTCCGCGAAATGTTTCCAGACGAGCGCCGGTTCGAGCGCTGCAAGATTTCTGTCCATGACTTATTCGTTTTTGGTTTCCGTATTTTCCGTATCCGATTCTCCGGATTCCGCCGGCCCCGCGCCGGCGTGCCGGTCGAAGGCTTCGACGATGTGCTTGACGAGCGGATGGCGCACGATGTCGCGCTTGTCGAACTCGACGATGCCGATGCCCTCCACGCGGCGCAGGATCTCCATCGCGCGCACCAGTCCGCTGTCGCTCCTGCGCGGCAGGTCGATCTGCGTCACGTCGCCCGTGACGATGAAACGCGCGTTGCGCCCCATGCGCGTCAGGAACATCTTGATCTGCGCGAGCGTGGTGTTCTGCGCCTCGTCCAGAATGACGAAGGCGTTATCGAGCGTCCGCCCGCGCATGTAGGCCAGCGGTGCGATCTGCACGGTCCCCTCTTCGAGGAACTTCTGGAGCTTCGCGGGCGGGATCATGTCGTTGAGCGCGTCGTAGAGCGGCTGCAGGTAGGGGTCCAGCTTCTCCTTCATGTCGCCGGGCAGGAAGCCCAGCTTCTCGCCCGCCTCGACGGCCGGGCGCGTCAGGATGATGCGCCGCACCTGTTTCTCCTTCAGGGCCCGGACGGCCAGCGCGATGGCCGTATAGGTCTTGCCCGACCCGGCCGGGCCGACGGCGAAGAGCAGGTCGCACTTGTCGTAGAGCCCCACCAGCCGCTGCTGGTTCACCGTGCGGGCGCGGACGATGTTGCCGTTGTTGCCGTACACGATCACGTCCTTGTCCGCGGGGGCGTCCGCCGCCCCGAAGCCCCCCGCGAAACACTGGTCGATGACCTGCGGGGAGATGTGCCCGTACTTGAGGTAATAGGCCGCCAGCCCCTCCATGCGGGCGGCGAACCGGCGCGTCTCCGCCTCGGGGCCGAGCACCTTGAGCGACTGTCCGCGCGCCACGATCTTCAATGCGGGGTGCAGCGCCTTGATCTGTTCCAGATAGACGTTCTGCGCCCCGTACAGTTCGCGGGGATCGACCCCTTCGACGGCGATTTCCCGTCCGAGCGTCTCCGTCATAGGCTAAAACAGATAACCGAAACTCAGTGCGACGTTGTACGAGCGGAGCTTGTCGAGCTGCTGGCCGTCGGGCAGCACGACGTCGTGCTTGGCCCGGAACTGGCCGTTGTAGCGCAGATCGACGAGCAGGTGGCGCATCAGCACCACGCCGGCCCCGACCGTGAACGAGACCGTGGGACGCACGCGCCCGAAATCGAGCAGGTCGCGCCCCGACTTCTGCTTGCTGTCGTTCATCACCGTAAAGACCGGTCCGGTGTAGATGCGCACGGGATGGAGCAGCCGCAGCGACAGCAGCACCGGCACGTCGATCGAATTGGACTTGAGGTTCACCTCCTCGCCCCCTTCGGGCCGGATGCGCATGCCCTGGCGGACATAGAGAATCTGCGGCTCGACGGCGAAGGCGCCCAGATTCACGGCCGTCACGATGCCGGCCTGCCAGCCGCATTTGTTCCTGATGTCCGTCCGGTCCATGTCGGTCGTATAATCGGGAATGCTGATACCTCCGATCACGCCCCATTCCACCCGCGTGCGGGGCCGCTGCGCCGCCGCGCTCCATGCGGCGGCTGCAAGCAGCAGGGTCAGTACGATTTTTTTCATATCCGTTGTTCGTTGTTTGTCAGTTTCACGCTCGCCCAGAGCATGTAGCACACCAGCACGGCGACGAAGAGCATCCCCCAATGCGGACTGCCCGCCGCACGCGCGACGGCGCCGCACGCCGGACCCGACACGGCTCCCGCCGAAATAGCCAGAATCATCAGCCCGGCCACCTCGTTGGCCCGCTCCGGCACGGCACGGGTCGCCACGGAGTAGAAGGTGGCGAAGACGCACGCCATGCCGAAGCCCATGAGGCCCACGGCGGCATAGATCACCGCCCCGCTGTCGGTGAAGAGCAGCACGAGGCAGAGCGCCAGCACCCCGGCCATGTTCCAGCCCAGATACTTCGTGTCCCGGACCCGCACGAGGGCCCACGCCCCGACGATCGTCCCGACGATGCGGCAGGCGTAGAAACCCGTGGTCGTGAGAATCGACGAGGGGTTGTCGATCAGCCGCACCGAGAGGTAGCCGATCCCCACGTCGGCGGCGATGAAGCATGCCACGCCCAGCGCCGAGAGCAGCACCGCACGGTTCTTCAGCAGACCGAAGCAGGCTGCCAGTCCGACGGAGGTTCCGCTGCGCGGCGGCTCGGGCACAGAGGTCAGTTGCAGCCACACCCCGCCCGCGACCGTGAGGGCCGCGTAGATCGGCAGCAGCAGGCGCCACGACCCGGTCGCGGCGACCAGTCCCGTCACGATCGGCGCCAGCAGGAGCAGCGACGTGTTGCGGAAAATCTGCCCCACGGTCAGGTAGCTCGTCATGCGCTCCGCGGGAACGATGGTGGCCAGCAGCGGATTGACGGCCACCTGGATCGCCGTGTTGCCTATACCCAGCAGACCGAACCCGGCGAAGTACCACCCCAGCGCGCATCCCTCGCCGGCGGCATAGGGCACGAGCAGGCCGACGACCGTGAGGAGATAGCCCGCGAGCGCCGTCGTCTTGCGGCCCCGGCGGTTCATCCATGCGGCAAACGGCGCCGAAAGCACCAGAAACCAGAGGAACACCATCGTCGGAAGGAAGCTCACGGCCGCCTGCCGCTCCGCGGGGAACTCCGCGGCGATACGCCCCGTGATCGGAGCCACCATGTCGCAGAAACCCATGATGAAAAATCCCGCGAGCACGGGACCGAGCAACCGTCTGTCCACTCTCTCGACACCCATAATCAAAGCCGTTCCGGTTTTCAATGATTTTTCAAAGTTACGCTTTTTTGCCGAAAAGCGAAGCATCCTCCCCCGTTTTTTTGCGCCGCGCCGCCATGCGAGCGTCCGGACCGGACACCCCTTCCGCCTCTGCATCACGGACATGCCGGCCGGATTCCCCGGCGATGCGGACAGCTTCCGGGAGTTGCATGCCTCGCATTTTTTGCCTATCTTTGTCCGACGGCCGGAGGTCCGCCCGTCACCCGAAAACACCTGCCACACATGAAAAAACTGCTTCTGCCGCCCGTTTTCGCACTGCTCTGCCTGTCATCGCACGCCCAGGAAAACAGAATAACGATCGACGCAGGCGCCAGCCTCGGCGAGATCTCCCCGTACGTGTACGGACAATTCGTGGAATACATGGGACGCTGCATCGACGGAGGCATTTTCGACGAGGACTCGCCGCTGTCCGACAGCCGGGGATTCCGCCGCGACGTGCTGGAAAAGGTGAAGGAGCTCTCCCCGACGATGCTGCGGTTCCCGGGCGGAACGGTGGTCAAGACCTTCCACTGGGAAGACGGGGTGGGTCCCAAAGAAGAGCGCAAGGCGAGGAAGAACCTGATCTGGGGCGGCATCAACGATTTTCATTTCGGCACGTGCGAGTTCATCGAGTATTGCAGGGAAATAGGCGCAGAGCCCTGCCTCGTGGTGAACCTCTCCACCGGATCGCCCGACGAGGCGGCCAACTGGGTCGAATACTGCAACGGAACGGAAAACACATACTATGCCAACCTCAGGCGTTCGCACGGATACCCGGAGCCTTTCGGCGTGAAGTACTGGGCGCTGGGGAACGAGGAGGGGGCCGAACCCGACGCGGGACGCCATCAGGACCCCCGGAAATACGTGGAGGACGTGTGGCATTTCATCAAACTGATGAAACTGACGGACCCGTCCATCAAACTCATCGCCAACGGCGAAGGGGGCGACATGCGCTGGAACGAAACGGTTCTGGACGGCCTGGGCGGAGCCGTGGACTACATCTCCTACCACAACTACGTGAACACGGAGGAGGGAAAGCCCTACTCCCTGTTCCGGAAGATCAAGGCGGCGGACAGGGGGCTCGCCGCCCTGGGCGCCTTCATCCGGGAGAACTGCCCGGACTCCGTTGACAACTGGCAGGTATGGTACCGCTTTCCCCCTCGCCAGGACCGTATCAGAATCGCTTTCGACGAATGGGGAATCTGGGAGGCCGGAGGACCTCCCTACGGGACGACCAACACCTACGAATGGCGTCACGGGCTGGCGACGGCGTATTTTCTCAACGCCATCCACCGCAACGCCCGCCACGTAGGAATAGCCAACTGGGCGCAGATGGTGAACATCCTCGCCCCGATCATGACCGACGAAACCGCCTCGGTAAGGCAGACGACGTTCTTCCCGCTCCGGGAATACCGCGCGAAAGGACTCAAAGAGAGCGTAAAGGCCGAGGCCGTATCCCCCGCAATGGACACGGACGTCGGTTCGCTGGACGTCTCCGCGACCATCGACCGGGAGCGCGGAAGGCTCAACCTGTTCGTCGTCAATCTCAACCCGAAGGCCCTGAAGACGCGCATCGTCTTCGAAAACTGCAAGGCGGACAAGCTCATACGGACCACCGTGCTGTCGGCCGCGTCGCTCGATGCCAGGAACACGCTGGACGACCCGGCCGGGAACGTCGTCGCAACGGCCACGGACACCGATCCGGGAAAGGCGGACGAAATCACGTTCAAGGGGGAATCCGTCACGATTTGCGAATTCGCGCTCTCCGGCCGATGACCTACGGGATTCGCGACGCAGGCCCGGCATATTTCCGCATGCCGGGCTTCTTTCGCATGCCGGGCTTTTTCCGGATGCGGGACGCGGACGCCCCGGCCGGATTTTTTATCGCCGGGAGCTTGCGCATAACCCGATTTTTCCTATCTTTGTGGAAAGACTAAACACCGCACCGGATGATCCCGTTACTCGCACATATGGACCTGACGCTGCCGCTCGAAGACCCGATCCTGAAATTCCTGCTCATTCTGGTCATCATCCTCGCAGCGCCGCTGATTCTGAACAAGCTCAAAATCCCCTACCTGCTGGGGCTCATCATCGCCGGAGCGGTGATCGGCCCCCACGGACTGAACCTCGTGCTGCGCGACAGCAGCATCATCCTCTCGGGCACGGCCGGACTGCTCTACATCATGTTCCTCTCGGGACTCGACATGGACATGTCCGACTTCCGGCGCAACAGTTGGCGCAGCCTCGTGTTCGGCCTCTACACCTTCTGCGTCCCGCTCGGGCTGGGCATCCTGGCCGGGTACTACGTGATGGGGTTCCCGCTCTACTCCTCGATCCTGCTGGCCGGGCTGTTCGCCTCGCAGACGCTCGTGGCCTACCCCATCGTCAGCAAGCTCGGCATCGCCCGCGACAAGGCGGTGACGATCGCCGTGGGCGGCACGGTCATCACCGACACGCTGGCCCTGCTGCTGCTCACCGTGATCGTCGGCATGGCCACGGGCAACGTGGACGACATGTTCTGGTGGCGGCTCGGCGCCTCGGTGCTCCTCTGCATCGTCATCATCGTCTTCCTCTTCCCGCTGCTGGCCCACTGGTTCTTCAAGCAGGTCAGCGACAGCGTCTCGCAGTACATCTTCGTTCTGGCGATGGTCTTCCTCGGGGCCTTCTTCGCCCAGTTGGCCGGTCTCGAACCGATCATCGGCGCGTTCCTCTCGGGCATGGCCCTCAACCGGCTCATCCCGCGCACGTCGCCGCTGATGAACCGCGTGGAGTTCGTCGGCAACGCCATCTTCATCCCCTTCTTCCTGATCGGCGTGGGGATGCTCATCGACTACCGGGCCTTCTTCCGCGACTGGGAGAGCATCGAGGTGGCGGCGATCATGATCGCGCTCATCACGGCGGCGAAATTCATCGCCGCATGGCTCACGCAGAAGAGCTTCCGCCTCTCGAAAGACCAGCGGACCGTCATCTTCGGACTGAGCAGCGCCCACGTGGCGGCCACGCTCGCCGCCGTCATGGTGGGCTACAACGTCATCCTGGGCCACACGCCCGACGGGGAGCCGATCCGGCTGCTGAGCGAAAGCGTGCTCAACGGCACGATCCTCATGATTCTGGCCACGTGCATCGTCTCGACCTTCGCCACGCAGCGGGGCGCCCACAACATCGCCATGAACCATGCGCAGGACGATGCGGAGAAAGCGCCGCGCCGCGAGGACCACATCCTGATTCCGGTGGCCAACGAACGGTCGGTGGACGAGCTGGTGGGGCTGAGCGCCATGCTCAAACGCCCCAAGGAGCCCAACGGCCTCTACGCCCTGCACGCCATCGACAACAAGGCCGAGGACCCCAACATCGAGAAACAGGCCCGGAAGGTGCTCGACATCGCGGCGACGACCGCCGCCGCGGGCGACCTCTACCTCCAGCAACTGCTGCGTTACGACGTGAACATCTCGAACGCCATCGTGAGCGTCGTCCGCGAGCGCAACATCACCGACATCGTGCTGGGCATGCACCAACGCACGCCCGGCATGCCGGCCATTCCGGCGATCCCGGGCATCCCGGGGGCTTCGGGTCCGGGCATCGGCCGCATGGTGACCGACGTACTGATGCAGAGCAACGTCACCACCTTCATCTACAGTCCCGCGCAGCCGCTGGCCACCGTCAAGCGCCACCTGATCGTCGTGCCCGAAAAGGCCGAAAAGGAGGCCGGATTCCAGGCCTGGGTGCACCGCATCCGGCAGTTGGCCGAGAACTCCGGCGCGAAGATCGTCTTCTTCGCCTCGGAAGGCACGCTCGAACACCTCCGTCCCCGCCGGGGCCGCAAACTCCCGGCCAACATCGGGTTCGTCGCGTTCGACCGCTGGGACGACCTCCCCTCGCTCGAACACGACCTGCGGAACGACGACTGCCTCTGGTTCGTGATGAGCCGCCGCGAGCGGGTCTCCTACCACCCCGCGATGAACCGCATCCCGGGCTATCTCGAACAGTACTTCGCGGGATACAGCTACGTGCTGCTCTACCCCGTGCAGGCGGGCGCCACGGAAAGCCGCTATCTGTAGGGAAGCATCGGACGCTGCCGCCGGGACCACGGTCCGGGGACGGCCGCGGGCGGCGCCTTTCATAATTCGCCCGATTGTTGTATCTTTGCACGCACAAACTCCGGTCCGGACGGCCGGCGGCCCGCAGGGCAGACGAAGCCTGCGGTCCGGCAGGAGAGGTCCGGTCCCGCAAAACGCAGAAAGAACATGAGCCTCGTAGCAATCGTCGGACGGCCCAACGTCGGCAAATCGACCCTCTTCAACCGCCTCGTCGGCGAACGCAAAGCGATCGTCGATGCGACGGCCGGAACCACGCGCGACCGCCACTACGGCAAAACGGACTGGAACGGCCGCGAATTCTCCGTGATCGACACGGGCGGCTACACCGTCAATTCCGACGACATCTTCGAAGACGAAATCCGCCGTCAGGTGATGCTGGCCATCGACGAAGCGGACGTCATACTCCTCCTGGTGGAGGTCTCCACCGGAATCACGGACCTCGACGAGCTGATGGCCGACATCCTGCGCCGCTCGCCGAAAAAGGTGATCCTCGTCTGCAACAAGGTTGACAACAACGACCAGATCTACTCCTCGCACGAATTTTACGCCCTCGGTCTGGGCGACCCCTACTGCATCTCGTCCATGTCGGGAAGCGGAACGGGCGACCTGATGGACGCCATCCTCGCGGCGCTTCCCGCCGACGACGCGGACGAAGCGGAGGACGACCTGCCGCGCATCACGATCGTCGGACGGCCCAACGTCGGCAAATCGTCGCTCACGAACGCCCTGCTGGGCACCGAGCGCAACATCGTCACGTCGATCGCCGGAACCACGCGCGACTCGATCCACACGCGCTACAACAAGTTCGGCATGGACTTCTACCTCGTCGATACGGCCGGCATGCGCAAGAAGGGCAAGACGATGGAGGACCTCGAATTCTACTCGGTGATGCGGTCGATCCGGGCCATCGAGCAGTCCGACGTCTGCGTCCTGATGCTCGACGCGCAGCAGGGACTCGAATCGCAGGACCTGAACATCCACAACCTCATCGTCCGCAACCGCAAGGGGTGCGTGATCGTGGTGAACAAGTGGGACCTCGTGGAGAAGGACAGCAACACGATGAAGGAGTGGACCGAGTTCCTGAAAAAACGGCTCGCCCCGTTCAACGACATTCCGATCGTCTTCACCTCGGTGCTGAACAGACAGCGCATCCTCGACGTGCTCCAGACCGCGATCCGGGTGCACCAGTCGCGCAAACGCCGCATCTCCACGTCGGAGCTGAACGAGGAGCTGCTGCCGCTGATCGAGAACTACCCTCCCCCCGCGACCAAGGGCAAGTACATCAAGATCAAGTACGTCACGCAGTTGCCGACGCCGACGCCGCAGTTCGCCTTTTTCGTGAACCTGCCGCAATACATCAAGGAGCCCTACCGCCGCTTCCTGGAAAACAACATCCGCGAACGGTGGGATTTCGCCGGAGTGCCCATCCAGATCTATTTCCGGCAGAAATAGGCCACGGAACCATCGCCCGAGGCGGCGCATTCCGGCAGTCGGGCTCCGACGCAAGCGAAGTCCCGGCGCCCCGCAGGCCCCGGCGCGAAAAAGACCCGCCCCGAAGCGACGACGCTTCGGGGCGGTTTCCGTTCCGGGAGGCAGAGGCTCACCGGGCGATGATCTCGAAAACCTCGGCCGGACCTTCGAGGGCCACCGAGGCCGCGCCGTCCGCCAGGGCGAGGCGGAAGAAAGGTTCGCCGACCGCCGTCTCGGAGAGCACGCTGCCGTCGGCGGCCAACTGCCGCACGCGGAGTCCGTCCTCCCCGGGCAGGTCCAGCAACAGCACATACTCCCGCACGCCGTCGGGAACCTCGAACGCAAGGCGTCCGTCGCTGCGGAACGACGTGCCGGGATCGCGGTCGAAGGCATAGAGCGCCCGCTCCGCATCCGCGGCCTCGACGCGGAACCCGAGCCGTTCGGCGCGCACGGGATCGACCTCGAACGAGCGCACGGCCGCCCAGTTGGTCCTGGGCGAGTCGAGGCGCAGCAGCCGCACGTAGCGCGCTCCGACGGGTTCGCCGCGCCATTCGACGACGTACTGCCTCCGCAGGTCGTCGAGCAGCGGATGCCACGTCCGTCCGTCGGCCGAGTATTCGAGCCGCGCATGGTCGAAGTAATCCACATCGTCGGTCGAGTTCCGGCCCTGAAGGATCGTCACCTCGGAAACCTCGCGCAGGGTTCCCAGATCGACGCCGATCCAGTCGCCGGCCTGCTGCGCACGGCCCGAAGTGTAGAAAGTCCCGGGGTCGTGGTCGAGCATCAGGCGGCTCTGCGTCGTGGCGAGGGTCGGGAAGGACCCGATGCCGCGGGCCGAAGCGGGCCGGTCGCCCGTCAGGCGCGTGAAGAAGCCCGCGGCCATGTCGTCCATCGCCTGCTCGTAGAAGGGCTGGAGCTTCATCGTGCCGGACTTGTGGGCCTCGTAGGCACTGCGGTCGGCGGCGCTCATCCGGTTGCGGACGTAGCCGCTCCAGAACGCCGCGTCGTCGCCCGTCTCGTAACATGCGATGAGATCGAGCGTCCGGAGCCCCCGTTCGCCCAGCTTGCGGAACTCCGCGAGCCACGGCCGCAGCTCGGCCAGCAGCTCCCGGTTGGCGCAGCGCTCCTCCAGCACGCCGGGCGCCGCAACCACCCGCTCGAACTCCTCCCGCAGGGCCGCGGCCTGCCCGGGGGTGTAGTCGGCGATGCGGAACGTCTCGGTCTCCCACGACTCGTCGCGGCGGTAGCCCGTCTCCGTGTCGCACGAATGGATGGCGAAGGTGCGGTACGCCTCGCGCGCCTCGGGAACCAGCTCCGCGAGCCCCCGCTCCCAGTTGTCGATCGGATTGTAGGCCGCCGTGTTCCACGTGTAGTCGGCCACGCCGTAGAGCGCCAGCTTCGACGCCTCGCCGTGTTCCATCGGGTTGCTGACGAAGCCGCACAGGTCGTCGGTCGTAAGCGTCGTGTCCAACCCATAGACCGGACCCTGCATCAGGATATGGCGCGCATAGTCCGTCACCGGATAGTTCCACCAGTAGAACGCCGGACGGCCGATGCGCGAATCGACCCACGCGAGCGTCTCGGGCGTGAGGTCGCTGCACACGACGTCGCCCGTCCAGAAGACCCGCACCGAAGGGTCGAGCGTCCGCCCGTAGATGGCCAGACTGCCCTGCGGCGTGGGATTCGCCCAGAGCCGCGAATAGTCCGTCGGGCAGACCACGAGCGGTGCGACATCGCCCTTGGCGCGGACGAAATCGGCGTCGAGGCGGTTCAGCAGCTCGGTCTGCCGCCCGGGGTCCGTGCCGTCGCCCGAAATGTCGTCGAAGAAGATGGCAAAGGCGCGCACGCCGAGGTCGTACATCCATTCGAACTTCTGCACCAGGTTGCGGTAGTCCTCCTCGTTCCAGCGAATGTCCTGCCCGGGGTGGATCGCCCAGACGAAATCGACGTAGTTGCGCCGGCACGCCTCGACCAGCTCGCGGATCTGCCGCGCCTCCGGCTCGGGATACGGCAACCGCCAGTCGGGGCAGCTATGGTAGGGGTCGTCTTTCGGGCCGTAGAGGTAGCTGTTCATCTTGAAACGTCCGTAGAAGTCGATGAGCGACAGCCGCACGGCATGCGGCCACGGCGTGCCGTAGAAGCCCTCGACGACACCCCGCGTGGGCAGGTCGGGATAGTCCGCGATCTCCACGAAGGGCAGCCCGCCGGCCGCGGCCGGACTTTCGGCGATCTGCCGGAGGGTCTGTACGGCATAGAAGGCGCCCCGCTCGTCGTAACCCGTCAGGGCGATGCCCGAGCCGTCGATCCGGAGCGCATAGGCTCCCGACAGGGGTTTCACGCCGCGCCGGGCAGCCGCTTTCGCGCCGAACTCGACGGAAAGCGCCGCCCCTTTCCGCGCGAGGGGCAGGAAGCCGAGGTCGGCGGCGAAACGCGCTCCCTCGCCCCGCAGGCGGACGCCGCCCGACACGTCGAGACGCCCCTCGCCGCGGACGAGGCTATGGGGCACAGGATTGAGGGGCAGGCCGCCGTGATCGACGGCGTGTCCCGGCACGGGTCGCACGTCCTGCGACTCGGAACGCTGCGCGGCGAGGTCGAAATCGGTCTCCTGCCCCGACAGCGGGCCGCAGAGGAGCAACCCGGCGGCCAACAAGGCAAATCTGGTTCTGGTCATCGTTGAAAAGCAATTTGAGTTCTCGTTCCGTTACCCGGTCGTTTACCGGACCCGGTTCATCCGGACGTATTCGAATTCGGCGAACGACGTCTCGGGACCTTCGTAATAGAGTCCCGGACGGGCGACGCGGTCCCATTGCAGCAGTTCGCCCGGCTCCACGGGCCGCGTTCCGGCCTGCTGCCACGAGCTGCCGTCGAGGCTGTACGCGAAGGCCGCGGGGCCGCCGCCCCGCACCTCCATACGCAGGTAAACGGGGACATCGGCCGGAACGGCGAGAGGCCCGCCGAGCAGCTCCTCCCGTCCGTCGCGGACGAGGCGTACGGCCAGCCGTCCGTCTTGCAGTCCCCAGACCAGCAGGTTCCTGTCGTCGCCGTAGAGCGTCAGGCCGCTCCATCCCGCAGGACGCGCGAGGCACGCCGTCTCCAGCGTGTAGTCCGTCGTCAGGGCGCGCAGGCAGAAGGCCACGCCCGTATGCACGCCCTCCTTCGCACGGCCGCTCAGGCAGAGCCGCCCGTCGGCCTGCTCGACGTCCGGCACGGCATAGGGATAGTTCCACGACCACTCGGGACGGATGCGCGGCGAGGAGAAGTCGTCCGCGAAGTCCTTCACCGGCTCCTGTGCCGTGCCGGGCAGCGGCAGCGGACGCCGCAGGAGGGCCGTTTCGCCGCCCTCGAAATGCAGCCATCCGTCCTCGCCCAGCTCGATGCGGGAGAGGATCGGCTGACGCCCGAGGAAGAAGTTCTCGCCCGAAAGATAGGCATGGCAGAGGAAGAACATGCGGCCGTCGGGCGTGGTGACCACCGTGCCGTGGCCGCAGGACTGCACCCCTTCGCCGCCGTGCAGGACCGGATTCCCGGCGTATTTCTCGTACGGTCCGCGGAGGTTTTTCGACCGCGCCACCGAAACGGCATAGTCGCTTCCGGGGCCGCAGCAGCCGTTCACGGCATAGATCAGGTAGTAGTAATCGCCGAGTTTCATCCAGTGCTGGCCCTCCAGCCCCCGCCGCGCATCGTCGCGCAGCAGGCTGAACGGCTCGCCCTCGAGCCGCAGGCCGTCGTCCGAAAGGCGGCAGGCCAGCAGTTCGATCGGTCGCCGGTCGAGACCGTAGGCCTTCCACGAGATGTAGAGTTTCCCGTCGTCCTCCAGCACGAAGGCGTCGATGGCCTCGGTGCCCAGCGCGACGACCGGACCGTGGTCCGTGTAGGGGCCTTCGGGACGGTCGGCCGTGGCCACGCCGATATACGACGTGCCGTCGCTCTTGCGGCGGGCCGTATAGTAGGCGTAGGTCCGCCCGTCGCGGTGGAACAGCTCCGGGGCCCAGAACGACGAGCGGGTCCACTCGGGCTGCTCTTCGAACAGGTGGCCCGCCTGCGTCCAGTTCACCAGGTCGCGCGAAGTGAAGAGCGGATAGAAAGGCGCCCACTCCGAAGAGGTTCCGCAGGCATAGTAGGTCTCGCCGACGCGGATGACGCTGGGATCGGGCAGGTCGCCCGGAATCACCGGATTGGAAAAGGTTCCCGGCTGGGCGGCGGCGCCCAGACAGCCGCACGCGGCAGCGAATGCGAACAGTAGTTTTTGCATAAAAGTCGGTCTTAGCGTTTTTTCTCCGGACAAATATACGAAAAAAGACGATCGGGACACACCCCGGACGCCGGACACGCCGAAAGAAGCACGGGAAGTTTCGGTGCGGAAAGGGAGGAGTTTGCGGAAAAATTCGTAACTTCGACATTCGAAAACCGAAAATCCGCCGAAATGAAGAGAAGAGGGAACCTGTACGCCGCAATCCTCGCAGGGGCGTTGTCGCTGTTCCCCGTCGCTGCCGTTCCGGCGGAAGGGACGGGCCGCACGGCCGGAACGACGGCCGGCGCAAGCAGCGCGACGGACAATGCGGCCGGGACGACAGCCGCCGGTCCCGCGGCGGAGCAGGCCGGAAAGCCCCGGAACGGAAGCGCGACGGGCCGCGCCGGGGACGGGACGGACCGCACCGGAATCGCAGCGGTTTCTGAAGCCGGGGCGGCGGAACAGTCCGGAACGATCCGGAGCGGAACGGAATCCGCCGCCCAAAAGCGTCCGAAGTCGGAACCTGCCGTCCGGGATTCCCTGCGGCGGAACGACCGGAGCGGAGGCATCGCCCCGCCGTCCTTCGCACCGGAGTGCGACGGGAAGCGGCCCCGGCGGCTGACGCACCGTATCGGCGCGGAGTTCCGGCCCGAGCATATCTTCACGATCAACCCCTTTCTTCGGGGCGAGAACCTCGCGCAGCTGCCCGTCGATCTCTCGCTCGCGGCACACTTGAAATACTCCTTCCGCTTCCGGCCGGGATCGCCCGCGGACCGGACTTACGGCGGTGTCTATCAGGGATTCGGCATCGCCTACTACGACTTCGCCAATCCGCAGGAGCTGGGCAATCCCGTCGCGGCCTACCTGTTCCAGGGAGCGCGCATCGCCCGCCTGTCGCGCCGCCTGTCACTCGACTACGAATGGAATTTCGGCCTTTCGTTCGGATGGAAACCCTATGACCGGGACGACAACCGCCTCAACACCATGATGGGGTCGAAGATCAACGCCTTCCTCAACGTGAACTTCTTCCTCCGGTGGATGCTCACGCGCGAACTGGACCTCACCTTCGGCCCCACGCTCACCCACTTCTCCAACGGCAACACCAAGATTCCGAACGCGGGTCTGAACTCGGCGGGCATCGGGGCCGGACTGACCTACAACTTCGGCCGGGAGCGGGCCGAAATCCCGCAACGCCCCCCGGCGCCGGAATTCCGCAGGCACTTCAGCTACGATCTGGTGCTGTTCGGATCGTGGTGCAGCAAGGGCGTGGAGGTCGGCGACGTGCTCTACGCCTCGCCCGACACCTATCCGGTCGTGGGATTCAACTTCTCGGCCCTGTACAATTTCGGCTACAAGTTCCGCGCGGGACTGTCGCTCGACGGCGTATACGACGGCAGCGCGAATGTCTATGTCCCGGACCGCATCGCGGAGCTCGGCGGCGGAGCTCCGCTGGAATTCGCACGTCCGACGATCGACAGGCAGCTCGCGCTGGGTCTCTCGGGCCGTGCCGAGTTCGTCATGCCCTACTTCACGATCGGGCTGGGACTGGGCATGAACGTCCTGCACAAGGGCGGCGACCTGAAGGCCTTCTACCAGACGCTCACGCTCAAGGTGGGCATCACGCGCAACGCATTCGCGCATATCGGCTATTCGCTCCGGGATTTCCACATGCCCAACTTCCTCATGCTGGGCGTCGGCTACCGCTTCAACAACAAATATCCGCGGCACTACTGATCCGGGAGCCGCGGCGGGAAGCGGCGGCGCTCCCGCCCCGAAACGACGACGGCCCTCCGTCAGAAGGGCCGTCGTCTCGAAAACCGGCTTGCAGGCGATTACAGCGTGTAGCTCACCAACATCTCCTCGGCGGTCTCGGGATCGACCGACCAAGCGATCAGCCGGCCGTCGTGCACGACCATCGGGCCGACGGGCCGGTCCAGAACGAGCCGCCGGACGAAGTTCCCGTCCCAGTCGTAAACGTTCATCCGGACAGGTCGGACGGGCTGCGCGGAGCCGGTTCTCACCGCATGGCGCAGTTCGCCGTGGGTGGATTGCGTGTAAACGACGTAAATGCCCGCTTCGTCCACGGCTACCGCCTCGAAACCCTCTTCGCATGCCTCGTCGAACGTATAATGCCACTCTCGAGGATCATCTACCCATTTCAAATCCGGAAGGCGATCGTACACACCCCGGACCAACTGAATCCTCCCCTCCGACGTCAGGTCGAAAACGAAAAGATATTTGAAATCCTGCGCGCAGTAGACAAAACGATGCCGCTGCGGATGCCGATACAATTTCCCCGTCCACAAGACGTGCTGCTCCAGCGGAGAGAGGTCCAGCGACGTCCGGGGAAATTCGAATCCGAGCGGCGTAACCTGTCCGCTATCGACATCGAAACGGGAAAACATGGCGAGCGAATCGGCCTGACAGCCCAACATGAGGTACGAAGAACGATCGAGCAGACAGGAAGTGATCCACGTACGGTTGCCGATCCCCGCCAGCGACTTATACTCCCAGTGCGACAGATCGTAGAGATATTCCGGAGCATCCGAACGCACGCGGCAAAACCGATTCTCCTGATTATGAATCGCCAGCAGATTGAGGCTCCCCGACGCCGGGTCGAACCCGATCTCCGAATAAAGCATCTCATACGGGCCGCGCCCCCGGGAGAGGAACTCCCCCTCCTTCACCAGCGAATCGCCCGAAAAACAGTAGATCGAATAGCATTTGTCCGAGCGGAACGGATTCCGCATCACGATACGCTCCCCGAAGGTCAGCACCGGGTATTCGCCCAGGAAGTCCCCGCCGATGGGAATGCGCACGGCGTGCAGCGAATCGCCGGGAGCATTTTCAAGGAAATCGGCATGAGTGACTCGAGACGCAGGACCATTGCAACTTATTATAAATAAACATATTACAAATATAAAAACCGACTTCATTCTCGAACTTTTTTGGCATCATATATTTGTCCCATTCCCGTCGTACCATCACCCATTATTGTCGGGAAAATACACCAACAATTATTTTCTACAACACATGGGATATGTATAAAGCTACTTTCTCCATCTCCGATTTCATCAGCGGACAATGCCTCGATATTCGCTCTCATCAGATCCGTCATTTCCGAATCCCGATTCGCCATATACGTAGAAACTCCTGCGAACAAAGCGACTGCTACCAAACCAAAATAGCACTTCTTTTTTATAATGCACACTATAGACTTACACTTTTAAACACACACAACAATTATTAAAAATTAAAATTACATTTTATATCACACACGAACCAATCAATTAGCGACATAAAAAACGATTCAATCTACCACACTCCAAATAACCGAGGCATACACCTAAAGATCATACCGTACCAACATCTCCTCGGCCGTCTCGGGATCGACCGACCAAGCGATCAGCCGGCCGTCGTGCACGACCATCGGGCCGACGGGCCGGTCCAGAACGAGTCGCCGGACGAAGTTCCCATCCCAGTCGTAAACGTTGATGCGCGAGGGAAACAACTGGCGAAGATCCCCGGCACGCACCCGTTCCCGCTGCTCGCCGTAGGTATCCTGCATATAACCCACATAGATGAAGCGATCGTCCACGGCCAGCGGGAAAAAACCGTGCGGACAGGAATCGTCCATGTCGAACTGATGCCCCGGATCGCCGGAGGGATGCGCCTCCGGCATCTTGTCGTAAAGCCTCCGCACGACCTCTACCCGGCCGTCCTCCGTCACGTCGAAGACGAGCAGATAGCGAAAATTCTGGCTGCTGTACAGAAAGCGGCTACGCTGCGGATGCCTGTGCAACCAGCCGGTCCAAAATATCGCCTGCTGCAAAGCCGGCAGATCGAGCGGCGGCTCCGGGAACCGGAAATCGAGCGGCGTGACCCGCTCGCCTCCGGGGTCGAGGATCGAAAACGGGCTGAACGATTCGACGGTGTGTCCGATCGTCAGAAAGGTCGTATCGGTCAGCCGGCAAGGCGACTCCAACTGGTAGCCTTCCAAAAAGTCCAGCCTCCCGTATTCCCACCGCGAGGGGTCGTACAAATCGCCGAGACCGATCCGGAGCATCCGGTTTTCCCCGTTATAGAGTCCGAACACGGTCAAACGCTCCGCTTCCGGATCGAAGACACCCTGCGGAATCATCATTTCCAGCGGTCCCCGGCCGCGCATGAGGAACTCCCCCTCCTTCACCAGCGAATCGCCGGGGGCCGTCGCGGAGAATTCGGGGTCGGTTACGGCGGTGTGCCGACGGCCGCAGGCGACCGACAGCAGCAGGCAGAGCAGGAGAAGCGGAAAGCGGATCATGGCGGAATCGGTTTCGGGTCGGACCGGCGCAATATGCCGCCGGCCGCAGGCGTCAGCGGAACCTGCGGTCCGAATTTACCGAAAATCCGCCGGAACGGCAAATAAAATCCCGGTTATTTTCTCCGCAGCCGCGCCCGCTTGCCCCGCAGCCGCTTCGCGCCCGTCACGAGGAAACGCACCGGAAGCAGAAACAGCGTCTGAAACCACTGCCTCCGGGCCGTGACGCGCAGCTCCGGAAGGCCGAAATCGGAAAACGTCCGGCCCCGCAGCACGGGAATATTGCGGACCTTGGCATTGATGCGCAGGTCGTTGCTCACGTTGTCTTCATGAACGATTTCGAGCCACTTACCGTGCGGAGAGGAGATATAGACGGTGGGTTGCTGACGGATGGCGCGCGTGTGCCGGTAGGCGATGATCGTTTCGGCACGGTCGTCGAAGGGTTCGACGAGCGTCAGGAAATGGTTGTTCGTGTAGCGCATCTTGAGCAGGAAGCGCTCGGAGGTGAAGTACTGGTAGCCGTAGAGCAGGCTGTATATCCGCTTGCCGGGACAGGGGCGGATTTCGCGCCGGAGCAGTTCGAGGGCGTCGCTCGCCAGAGCGTCGTCATTGTCCAGATTGGTCGTAATCAGCAGACCGTGAGGGGGGGGGTGGAGCCGTGTTCCGCCGCGAGAACCGAGCGGATCGTACTGCGCAGGCTTTCGGTCAGACACGCCGTCTGGGCGGCCGTATAGTACACCGCCTCGAAGCGGGGACACACGGCGCGGTAGGACGCGATGCGGCGGCGGTAGGGTTCGGGCGTGGCGGCGTCGAACAGGCACAGCCACCTGAAATCCGTCGCCGTCTGGGCCGCCACCGAAGGCAGGCAGTAGCGTTCGAAGACCTCGAAACTGTGTTCGAGCCACCGCGCCGTGCGAGTCGGGGCCGCGTGTTTGTCCCGCTCGTAGAGGTTCAGGTTGAAGCGGGTGATGAGGAAATGGCTGAAATTCTCCATGATGAAATCCGGTTTTGTCCGGAGACAAAGGTAGGGAATTTCAGCCATTCGGCAAGCGCGGCGCGCCCGAATCCGGCGGACAGGGCCGCCTTACACGCCGAAAAGGAATCCGAAAGGCTTCTCCGAGGAGCGGAACTCCGCCGTGACGTCGCCCGAATAGCTCTGCCCCTCGGTCAGGCGCAGGACCCGTTCGCCGCTCCCGGGAGCGAAATCCACCTTCCGCAGATCGACCCGGAAAACCTCCATGCCGAGCGTCGGCTCGAAATAGCAGACGCGGTTTTTCTGATCGCAGACCGTGCGCCAGCGCGTCGAGGCGATGTGCGGCATGTCGGGTGTCGAGATGCCGTAAGGAACCGACACGTTGCGCATGACCGACATGACGGCAGGCACGGCGATCGCCGGGTCGGCGCTCTGCACGACGGCTTCGATATAGAACGAGGCGCGCACGAAACGGTCCGAGGAGCGATTGGTCCCAGGCAGCATCGTCAGGCCGCCGATCTGGCGCCAATAGCCGAGAATCGCCAACTGGCGGTCGTAGGAGGGCGAATTGGTCAGCACACGGCATTGCGGGCCGTGATGGATGACGAGCCGGCCGCCGAGGTACTCGAAGACCGCGCTGTCGCCCGTGGCGTCCGAAACGGCGAGGTGCAGGCGTGCAGGCACGCCGTTCGGCAGGTCCGGCGCGTCGATGCGGAACGCCTCCTTCCCCAGTTCGGCGACGGCCTCGGCGACCGTGGCGAAATTGTCCAGCACGTACTGCGTCCAGATGCTCAGCCCCATGACGGGCCGGGTATCGCCGGACCGTTCATAGACCGATTCGGGCAGGAAGAGCAGGCTGGCAGTCAGCCCCGCCTCGTTCATGCCGTCGGCGATGCCGATGTCGTAGCCGGCCGCGGAGAGCGAGCCGTACTTCGAGGTCCAGCGAACGGTGTCGTCGGTCAGCGCACCGCGGCGGACCGCGCCGCGCGGGAAAAGATAGAGGTTGGTGAGCGGGTCTTCGCGCCAGTCCATCGTGCGCCCCGTGGCGACCATGCCGCCGGGACCGACATAGACGGCGCGCGTGCAGGCATCGGCGCCGGACCGGAGCGAAAGGGCGAATGCGACGGCGCAGAGCGCCGCAAGGAGATGTGTTTTCATGGCTAAGAGTGTTTTTCGGTCCGAACGCTGCAAATCCGATGCAAAAGTGAACGGAACGGCCCTGCGGCAACGAACGGAAGTCCCCCGGCGGACCGGAAATGCGGGGAAAGGACGGCCGTAAATTTGGCGGTGCGCGCGGATTGCACTACCTTTGCGCAGACACCGCCGCGCCGCCCGGGGGCGAAGCGTCCGGCGCGCACCGAAAAAACACCCGCACGATGAAAATCTCGAAAGCCGAATTCCGATGCAGTTCCGAACGCATCTCGCAGGTCCCGAAGGACGGGCTGCGCGACATCGCCTTCATCGGGCGCAGCAACGTCGGCAAATCGTCGCTCATCAACATGCTCACCGGCCGCCCGGGGCTGGCCAAAGTCTCGGGAACGCCCGGCAAGACGCGGCTCATCAACCACTTCCGCATCGACAACGCATGGTATCTGGTGGACCTGCCCGGCTACGGCTACGCCCGCACGTCGAAGACCGTGCGCGACGGGTTCTCGACGCTCATCACCGACTATGTGCTCCGCTGCGGGAAGATGCACTTCCTGTTCGTGCTGGCGGACATCCGCCTCGAGCCCCAGCGCATCGACCTCCGGTTCATCGACATGCTGGGCGAACACGGCGTACCGTTCGGCATCGTTTTCACCAAAGCCGACAAGCTCTCGAAAACCCAGTGCGAAAAGAGCGTGGAACGCTACCGTAAACGGCTTTCGGAGACATGGGAGGAGCTGCCGCCGATGTTCGTCTCGTCGTCCGAACGCGGCACGGGACGCGAGGAAATCCTCGATTTCATCGGCGAATGCCTGAAAGTTTAACCGAATGTTGAAAAAACGCGGCCCCGAGGGGCCGTTTTCTCGGCGCATTGCCTTATATTTGCAACGTCAAACAACCCATCGCACAAATGGCTATCCACAAAATCAAGATCTTTTCGGGCCGCGGTTCGGAATACCTGGCCCAGAAAATCGCCGCGAGCTTCGGCACGACCCTCGGACAATCGGAGGTGCTGCGTTTCAGCGACGGCGAGTTCCAGCCCTCCTACAACGAGTCGATCCGCGGCTGCACGGTCTTCATCATCCAATCGACCTTCCCGCCCTCGGACAACCTCATGGAGCTGCTGATGATGATCGACGCCGCACGCCGCGCCTCGGCCTACAAGGTCGTGGCCGTGATGCCCTACTTCGGCTGGGCGCGCCAGGACCGCAAGGACCGGCCCCGCGTGCCGATCGGCGCCAAGCTGGTGGCCAACCTGCTCATGGCCGCGGGCGTGGACCGCATCATGACGATGGACCTGCACGCCGACCAGATACAGGGTTTCTTCGACATTCCGGTGGACGCCCTCTACGCCAGCGGCATCTTCGTCCCCTATATCGAGAGCCTGCGGATCGAGGACCTCTCGATCGCCGCGCCCGACATGGGCGGCGCCAAGCGTGCGAACACCTATGCCAAACACCTCGGCGCACCGATCATCATTTCGCACAAGGAGCGCGCCAAGGCCAATGTCGTGGGCAAGATGACCGCCATCGGCGACGTCGAAGGCCGCAACGTGCTGATCGTGGACGACATGATCGACACGGCCGGCACGATCTGCATGGCCGCCGACATGCTCATGGCCCGCGGGGCGAAGAGCGTCCGCGCCGCCATCACCCACCCCGTGCTGTCGGGCCCGGCCTACGAGCGCATCAACGACAGCGCGCTGGAGGAGGTGATCGTGACGGACACCATCCCGCTCAACCCCGACAAGGACCTGCACAAGTTCACGGTGCTGTCGGTGGCCGACATCTTCGCCGACGTCATCGAACGGGTGCACAACTACAAGGAGATCTCGTCGATTTTCTTCAAATAGGCTCTTCGACGGAGAGAGGCAGAGAAAGGGCGCTTCGGTTGTCGAAGCGCCCTTTCTGTCATTTCACGGACGGCAATGCCGGAAGACCCGGCGCCGGGATGCGGTCACCTGAGCGGCGAATCCGGCTCGCGGGCCATCACCATGTAGAACATGCGGTCGAGGAACGCCGGAGCGAACTTCTTGACGAAATGCGTGGCGCGCCCCTCGGCCTCCATCAGGCAGAGCCGCTTGCGGCGCAGAATGCCCCGCTCCACGATACGGGCCACCTCGACCGGACTCATCATCTTCGACTCGTCGCGCGGCGTCTCGCCCTGCTGCGACCCGTCGGCCGTGAGGGCCGAGAAGCGGACGTTCGAAGCCGTGAAGCCCGGGCAGGCGATCATCACGTGCAGCCCCTTGCGGAGATTCTCGATGCGGAGCGTCTCCAGGAAGCCCGTCATGGCGTACTTCGAGGCCGAATAGCCCGTGCGGCCGGGCAGGCCGTGCAGGCCGGCCACCGAGGAGACCCCGACGATCGACCCCTTCGCACGCTGCAGGTACGGCAGCGCGTACTTGCAGCAGTTCACCGTGCCCCAGAAATTGACGTCCATCAGACGGTGCAGCACCTCCAGCTCCACGTCGTCGAAGAGCGCGCGCATCGAAATGCCCGCATTGCAGACGAGTACGTCCACCCCGCCGAACTCCCGCACGGCGGTGTCGATCAGCCCGCGGCACTCTTCCGGCTGCGTGACGTCCACGCCGCAGTAGGCGGCCTGCCCGCCGTGGCGGCGGATTTCGCCCGCGAGGAGCTGCAACTTCTGCACGCTGCGCGCGCCGAGCACGACCTTCGCGCCCCGGGCGGCGTATTCGCGGGCCATCGCCTCGCCGATCCCCGACGAAGCGCCCGTAATGACGATAACCTTATCCTTGAGTGTCTTCATAGTGTCTTATGTTTTTCCCTCCGCGGCCGGAACGTCACTCGGTTCCGATCTCCACCCGGAGCGTGTCGTAGGCCATGTGCACATGCGGCGGAAGCGTCGCTTCGGTGGCGGCCTGCCGTCCGATGTCGTGCGACATGTGCGTCAGGTACGCCTCGCGCGGAGCGATACGGCGGATCAGCTCCAGCGCCTCCTCCACGTTGAAATGCGAGTAGTGCGGCTCGAAGCGCAGCGCATTGACCACCAGCACCTCCACGCCGAGCAGCTTCTCCTCCTCGGCCCGCCCGATCGTCTTGAAATCGGTCAGGTAGGCCAGCGGACCGATACGGTAGCCCGTCACGGCGAAGCGGTCGGAGTGATGCCCCGAGACGGGCGTGACACCGACGCCCCGGACCTCGAACGGCCGCGAAACGTCGATCTCGTGCAGCTCGATCTCCGGCACGCCGCGGTACTTGTCCTGCGCGAAGGCGTAATCGAAATCCTTGCGCACGCAGGCCGCGGTGCGCGGTGCGGCGTAAAGATCGACCTTGCGGACCGTCGGGGGATAATCGACGAAGTTGAAGGCGCGCACGTCGTCCAGCCCGCCGATATGGTCCTTGTGCTCGTGCGTGAGCAGGATGGCATCGAGACGCCGCACCCCCGTGCGGAGCATCTGGTAGCGGAAATCCGGCCCGGCGTCGATCACCAGCCGGACCCCGCGCGTCTCGACCATCGCCGAGGTGCGCAGCCGCCGGTCGCGGCGGTCGGGCGACGTGCAGACGCCGCAGCGGCAGCCGATGACGGGCACGCCCTGCGACGTGCCGGTTCCCAGAAAGGTGAGTTTCATCCGATCGCGGTTTTCATCGTCGCAAATATACGAAATAAAACGCAAGCGCGGCGCACCGTCCGGAGGCTTTCCGGGAAAATCCGCCGCACCGCATCCCGCGCCGCCGGACGGAACGCCCCCGCCGCACGACACACCCGTCGCCGCACGGCCCCGCATTCCGCCCGCGCGTCTCACTCCCCGCCCGCGAGGCAGGCGACGATCGCCCGGTTGGCCCGGTCGATCACCGAACTCTCCAGACAGTCGAGGTAGATGCGCGTCGTGTGTTCGGAGGTGTGGCCCAGTCCCGCACTGATGACGGGCAGCGGGACCTCGTGATTCCGCGCGGCGGTGGCCCAGCTGTGGCGCGAGGTGTAGGAGGAGAGCCCCGTCTCCAGTCCCACCAACGCGGCGAGCCGCTTGAGCTGGCGGTTGTAGTAGTTCAGGGCCACCTGATACTGGCGGTAGGCGCTGCCGAACTCCCCGGACTTCAGCACCGGAAAGACGTAGGGCGAGCCGGGCGCACGGCCGGCATAGCGCGCCACGATGGCCTGCATACACGGCTCGAGACGCACGCTCAGCGGCTGGCCGGTCTTGTGACGGACGTAGTGCACCACCCCGTCGCGGATGTCCTGCCGCCGCAGAAACGCCATGTCCACGAACGCCATGCCCCGGGCGCAGTAGCTGAAAACGAAAAGATCGCGGGCCAGCGCGAGCGGCGCCGACCCGCGCAGATCGAGCCGGCTCAAACGTCCGATGATCCGCTCGTCCACGGCCCGCTTGCGCGTGCGGTCTATCCCCGTATAGACGTTTCCGAAAGGATAGGTCTGCGCGACGAGCCGTTCGCCGACCGCCCGGTTATAGACCGAACGCAGCACGCGCATATAGAACGAGACGGTGTTGCGCACCACGCCCCGCCGCCGGAGCCACTCTCCGTACTCCTCCACGAAACGGCTGTCGAACCGGTGCATCGGAAAGGGTTTCCCGGCCAGGAAGGCGTTCAGGCTGTTCCACGTCCGCAGGTAGTTGCGCGCCGTGCCGAGCCGGCCGCTCTCGGTGAGCCGCTCGATCTGCCGCCGCAGGTAGTCCGGAAAGGAGATGCGCCTTCCGGACGGGCCGCCGACCTCCGGCCGGCGGCTTTCGATTCGCTTTGTTTTCATACGCTTTCGATTATTACATCGAAAGGTCGCAATTATATCCCGTTCGGACCGCATCCGTCCCGCCGGGACGGAAAGGAGGACGGAACGGCCGGAGAAAAGCGAAAGCAGGAAGGTAAGGACTATTCGTAGCGTGCGCGGTAGGCGTCCACGAGCCGCAGTCCCTCGGCCGTCGAGATACCGCGGAAAAAGGTGCTGACGATCTGCACGAAGGCCTTCCGTTCGGAGATGCCCTCGGGCAGCAGCAGATCGCGGCGCGAGACGAGCGCGGAAGCCGTGTAGTAGAGCACCGAGATCGCCAAGTCGATGTCTATGCTGCCGATGAAAAGCCCGTCGGCGATCCCCTGCCGGAGCATCGCACGCAGCTCCTCACGGTTCCGGACGGAGCCTTCGCGCATGAGCTTGTCGTGCACGGCGGGATAAAGCCTCTTCAGACTGTCCATCAGCCGGCCGGTCTCCTCCGACCGGTCCATGACGTCGCCCAGCACCATGAACAACTGTTCGAGCACATTGCCCGCCCCGGCGCTCAGCTCGGCCCAGCGCCGGCGCGAATCGTCGAAATAACGGACCATCGCCTGATAGAGCAGCCCCTCCTTGTCGCCGAAGAGTTCGTACAGCGAACGTTTCGAAACACCCAACTGCTGCGCAACGTCGTCCATGCGCACCGCCCGGATACCATGCGAGACGAACATGCGCATGGTCCGTTCCACGATGCAATCTTTGGGAGTCATGACCGATGAGTCGCTTTGGTTCAAACAAATATACGCAAAATATGCGCAAAAACCGTGAAACGGAGCAAGTTTTTGCGTCCGGGCCGCCACCTTATCCGCAAAAACGGGAAAAGAGAGCCGAAAAAGGGCCGAAAGACCCCGCAGGAGATTCCGGGAAAGAAAATCCGGGAAGACGGCATCCGAAAGAAGAACGCGGAAAAGCGATTTCGGGAAAGAGCCTGCAGGAGGTATTTCCACAAAATGCCCGGTCCGGCGTTGGGAGGTTCGCCGGAATTCCGTATCTTTGCGCCGAACGACGAACCTGTTCATGCGCGGATACGGACGAAATATAGGTGCGGCGCTGCTTCTGATCCTCTTCGCGGGGTACTGGAGCTGCATCACGCTGTTCCCCCACGCGCACGACGTGAACGGTCACGTCATCGTCCACTCGCACCCCTTCTCGGGCGCATCGAACGGCGCGGCGCAGACGCATACGCCGCAACAGTTCCAGCTCATCGCGCACCTGTCGCTGCTGGTGATGACGGCGGCATGGAGTCTGACGTTCGCCCTGCGCCTGTCGGGCGTCCGCTTCGTCTATCCGGAACGGGAACCGGTCAGCCGGCCGCGGCTCCCGCTCCGCACGTTCGGGCTGCGCGCACCTCCCACGCACTGACATACGCTCCTCCGGCCGATGCCGCCGGAGAAGGTTCCCCGGGCCATGCCCGCCGGGCGCCGTATCCTGTCAGTATCATCCGAAAAACAGAATCCAATGCGAAAATACATATTGGGGGCATTCGGTATGCTCCTCGCCGCCGTGGCGCATCCTGCCACGGAACAGACCGCCGTCGCCGGGAAGCGAAACGGCGCACACGTCTCGGGCTCCGTCACGGACGCCCGGACCGGCACGGGCCTCGCGTACGCGACGCTGGCCGTCAAAGGAACCACCGTCGGCATCGCCGCCGACGCCTCGGGACGCTTCACCCTGAACAACCTGCCCACGGGACGACTCACGCTCATCGCGGCCGCGGTAGGCTACAAATCCGCGGAACAGGAGCTTCGCCTCGAAGCCGGAGAAACGGTCCGGGCCGACTTCGCCCTGGAGGAGGAGGCGCTTGCCGTCGAGGAGATCGTCGTCTCGGCCAGCCGCACGGAGACCAACAAAAAATACTCGCCGACGATCGTTTCGGTGGCCTCCGGAAAACTTTTCGAAGCCACCGCCTCGTGCAACCTGGCCGAAACGATGAATTTCCAGTCGGGACTGCGCGTCGAAAACAACTGCGGCAACTGCGGCACGACACAACTGCGCATCAACGGCCTCGAAGGCCAATACTCGCAGGTGCTGCTCGACAGCCGCCCGATCTTCAGCTCCCTGGCCGCCATGTACGGTTTGGAACAGCTTCCCGTCTCGATGATCGAACGCGTGGAAGTGATCCGCGGAGGAGGCTCCGCGCTCTTCGGGGCCAACGCCATCGGCGGCGTGGTGAACATAATCACCAAGGAGCCGCAGCGCAACTCCCTCGCACTGTCGAACACGACGAATCTGCTCGAGGGCGGCGCGGCCGACTTCAACACGGCGCTCAACGGGTCGTTCGTCTCGGACGACTACCGCGCGGGGGTTTACCTCTTCGGCATGGTCCGCGACAGGGACTCCTACGACCGCAACGGCGACGGATTCTCGGACATCCCGGCACTCAACACCGAAACGGCGGGATTCCGCGCCTACTACAAACTATCGCCCTACATGCGTCTGACGGCCGAATACCACCATATCCACGAGTTCCGCCGCGGAGGAAACGCACTGAACCGTCCGCCCCACATGGCCGACATAGCCGAGCAGCTCGACCACAAAATCGACGGCGGAGGCGTGAAGTTCGACTATTTCAGTCCGAACGGCCGTCACCGGGCGGGTGTCTATGCCTCGGCCCAGGGCATAGACCGCGACAGCTACTTCGGCACCGGACGGAATCCCGACGCCTACGGAGCCACGAGCGACGGAACACTCGTGGCGGGAGCGCAATACACCTACACGTTCGAAAAACTGCTGTTCCTTCCCTCGGAACTCACCGCGGGCGTCGAATACAACCGGAACTCCCTGCACGACGAATACCTCGGGCTGAACCGCGACCTGCGGCAGACGAGCCGCAGCACCGGGGTCTTTTTCCAGAACGAGTGGCGGAGCGAAAAACTCAATCTGCTCGTCGGAGGCCGTGTGGACAAGCACAACATGATGCAGAAGGCCGTCTTCTCGCCACGCATCAACCTGCGTTACAGCCCCACGGAGCGGATCGGACTCCGGCTCAGCTACGCGAGCGGCTACCGCGCGCCGCAGGCTTACAACGAGGACCTGCACATCGACGCGCTGGACAGCAAGGTGTCGGTCATCCGTCTCGCCCCCGGCCTCAGACCCGAATATTCGCACAGCGTGAGCGCTTCGGCCGACCTGTACCGTACGTTCGGACGCATCCGGACCAACCTGCTCGTCGAAGGATTCTACACCATGCTCGACGACGTATTCACGCTCGAGAAAATCGGCGAAGACGACCAGGGCAACATCATAAAGGAGCGCCGCAACGCCTCGGGAGCCACCGTGGCAGGCATCGGCGCGGAGTTCAAGGCCGGCATCCCGGGCCTATTCGAAATACAGATGGGATACACCTTCCAGCGCAGCCGCTACGACGAACCCGAGAGGTGGTCGGACGACGTGACGCCCCAGCGGCGCATGTTCCGCTCGCCCGACCACTACGGTTTCCTGACGGCCGACTGCGCCATCACGCGTTCGCTTTCGGCTTCGCTCTTCGGGAACTTCACCGGACGGATGCTCGTACAGCACAACGCAGGCGTCGTCGAACACGACGAGGAGCGGCTCACCCCTGCCTTCTGGGACATGGGAATGAGGCTCTCGTACACCTTCCGTCTGACGAAGCAACTGCGGCTGGAACTGAACGCAGGCGTGAAGAACCTCTTCGACAGCTACCAGAGAGACCTCGACTTCGGACCGAGCAAGGACTCCGCATATATCTACGGACCCTCGCTGCCGCGGACCTATTTCGTGGGTGCGAAGTTCGCCCTGTGACACGCGCGGAGAGGAGGCCCAGGCACGGCAGCTCCCCGCAACGGCGCGCACCGCAGCCCCTGCCCCAAGACGATTCACCCCTGCCGCGACCGCTGCGGCAGGGGTGAATTCCGTTCGGGGCGTCCGGAGACGCTCCCGTATCCGTCGGGGACGGACCGTCAGGCGGCCGTCGCGTTTTCGAGTTTCTTCATGATCGAGAAGATGAACAGCGCCGAGAGCAGGCAGAGCACGATCAGCACGCTCCACACCATCCAGAGCGCCATGCCGCTGCCCCAGAGGTAGCCGATGAGCGACGTGGCGTAGTTGCCGACGGCCGTGGCGGCGAACCAGCAGCCCATCATCATGCCCTTGTACTTGGGAGGCGCCACCTTCGAGACGAACGAAATGCCCATCGGCGAGAGGAGCAGCTCGGCGAACGTCAGCACGAGGTAGGTCGAGATCAGCCAGTTCTGCGACACGAAGGTATCGCTGGCACCGACGGCCTTGACCTCGGCGGGCGACATGAGGCCCATCGACCCGACGGTGAGGATCAGGAAGCCCGCGGCGGCGATGATCATGCCCATTCCGATCTTGCGCGGAGCCGACGGCTCCTTGCCCTTGCGGGCCAGCGAGGAGAAGAGCGCCACCGACAGCGGCGTGAGGGCCACGACATAGAAGGGATTGAACTGCTGGAACACCTGCGGAAGGATGTGCACCGGATCGGGCGTGACGGTCCAGCGGTAGTAGAGCGCCCCGAGAGCCGCGACGACGGCCGCAGCGCCGATGAGCTTGCCGCGGCCCTTCTCGGCCTGGAAGAAGCCCACCAGTCCGTAGATGCCCACGAGCACCAGCACGAGGTTCAGGATGTCGAACGACATGCGCGTGAGGCCCGTCGCCTCGGAGGTCGTATAGTCGCGGGCGAAGAAGGTCATCGTCGAGCCGTTCTGGTGGAAGGCCATCCAGAAGAAGATCACCACGGCGAAGACGAGCATGAGGGCCGTGATGCGCGACTTGGTCTGCGCGGGCGTCAGCTCGACCTGCGCGGCGGCGCCCGAAGCGGCCTGCTGCTTGGCCGTCACGTCGGCGTGCCGGAAGGTCTTGCGGAAGGCGACGTAGATCACATAGGAGACGATCAGCGAGACGCACGCCACGGCGAAGCCCATGTTATAGGCCGACGAGAGTTTCTCGATGTAGTGCGACGCGAAGCTCCCCAGATCGGAGACGTCGCCGCCGACCGATACGGCCAGCCGCTGCAACTCGGCCAGCGGCTCGGCGGGCATCGAAGCCCCTTCGGCAAGGTACTGGTGCGCGAGGGCCGGAATCTGGCCGTTGTACGTCAGTCCGTCCTGCGCGAGGAAGTGGTTCGTGATCCACGTGGCCATCGACGGGGCGAACATGGCACCGATGTTGATGGCCATATAGAATATGGAGAAGGCGCTGTCGCGCTTGGCCGAATAGGCCGGATCGTCGTACAGATTGCCCACCATCACCTGCAGGTTGCCCTTGAAAAGGCCCGTGCCGCAGGCGATCAGCGTCAGTGCCAGGAACATGAGCGCCTGCGCCGCGAAGCCCGTACCGGTGGGTATCGAAAGCAGCGCGTAGCCGCCGAACATGACGATGATGCCGAGCGTCACCATCCGGCCGAAGCCGAACCGGTCGGCCAGGATGCCGCCGAAGAAGGGCATGAAATAGACGGCGGCCAGGAAGATGCCGTAAATCTGGGTGGTCACGGCCTCCGTGTAGCCGAATTTCGCCTGCAGGAACAGGGTGAAGATCGCAAGCATGGTATAGTAGCCGAAACGCTCGCCCGTGTTGGCCAGCGAAAGGGCGTACAAACCTTTGGGTTGTCCTTTGAACATAATCGCTTCAGGGGTTTAATAAAGTTCGGAGACAAAGATAGAAAAATTTTTCATATATTTGTATGAAACCGCAAGTTCTATGGGAAAAAACTCCGACCTGCTGCCGATCGTCCTCCGCGACGAATGGCTCCGTCCCGCGGCCGCGGCGATCGCCCGCCGCCACGGACGTTACCTCGACAAACTCGCGGCCGTCGAACGCGCCGCGGGGTCGATCGTCGATTACGCCAACGGCTACCGTTATTTCGGCTGGCAATGGGATGCCGGACTGGAGGGGTGGTGGCTCCGCGAATGGCTGCCCGGTGCGGCGGACGTCTATGTGTTCGGGGACTTCAACGGCTGGCAGCGCACCGAAATCAGGATGCACCGCGACCCGGCGGGGGTCTGGAGCGCCTTCTTCCCCGCGGCGATGTACCGCGACCGGCTGCTCCACGGCTCGCTCTACAAGCTCCACATCCACGGCGACAACGGCTGGCGGGACCGCATCCCGGCCTACGCCCGGCGCGTGGTGCAGGACGAGCAGACGAAGGATTTCGCGGCGCAGTTCTGGGAACCGGACGCCCCCTTCGACTGGCGCGGCGATGCGTTCGAGGCCCCGGCGGCAGGCAGCCTGCTGATCTACGAGGCCCACGTGGGCATGGCGCAGGAGCGCGAGGGAGTGGGGACCTACCGCGAATTCACCGAAAGAATCCTCCCGGTCATCAAACGCGGCGGCTACAACGCCGTGCAGCTCATGGCCATCGCCGAGCACCCCTACTACGGGTCGTTCGGCTACCACGTTTCGAGTTTCTTCGCCCCCTCGTCGCGCTTCGGCACGCCCGAGGAGCTGAAAGAGCTGGTGCGCCGGGCGCACGAGCTGGGACTGGCCGTCATCATGGACCTCGTGCACGCCCACTACGTGAAGAACCTCAACGAGGGGATCAACGAGCTGGACGGCACGGACCATCTCTACTCGCCCCCGGGCGAGGCGGGCGACCAGCCCTACTGGGATTCGAAACTCTTCGACTACGGCAAGGGCGAAGTGCAGCACTTCCTGCTCTCGAACGTCAAATACTGGCTCGACGAGTTCCACTTCGACGGCTTCCGCTTCGACGGGGTGACGTCGATGCTCTACCGCCACCACGGCTATATCGACTTCGACTGCCGCGACCGCTACTTCGACGAGGGGGTGAACGAGGACGCCGTGGACTACCTGACGCTGGCCAACCGCCTCGTCCACGACTTCCGCCCCGCGGCCGTGACGATCGCCGAGGACGTGAGCGGCATGCCGGGCATGTGCATCCCCATCGACGACGGCGGCATCGGGTTCGACTACCGGCTGGGCATGGCCATCCCCGACTACTGGATCAAACAGCTCAAGGAGGTTCCCGACGAGGAGTGGAACATATGGGAGATGTGGTCGGTGATGACCAACCGCCTGCCGGGAGTGAAGACCGTGGCCTACGCCGAGTCGCACGACCAGGCGCTGGTGGGCGACAAGACGCTGGCGTTCCGCCTGATGGACAAGGAGATGTACGACCGCATGGACCGCGCGTCGGAGAGTCTCGTGATCGACCGCGGCATGGCCCTGCACAAGATGATCCGCCTGATGACGATCGCCGCGGGAGGCGACGCCTACCTCAACTTCATGGGCAACGAGTTCGGCCACCCTGAATGGATCGACTTCCCGCGCGAAGGCAACGGCTGGAGCTACGCCCACGCCCGGCGGCAGTGGTCGCTCTCCCGCAACGGATTCCTGCGCTACTCGTGGCTCGGGGATTTCGACCGGGCGATGATCCGGCTCGTCAAAAAATACCGGGTGCTGGCCGACGGCTACCCCTACAACCTGCTCATGGACGAGCGGAACAAGACGATGGTCTTCTCGCACGGCCGGCTGCTGTTCGTCTTCAACTGGCACCCCACGGCGTCGATCCCCGACTACGAACTGCCCGTCGGGGCCCCGGGCAAATACGTTCCGGTGCTCTCGACCGACGAACGGCGGTTCGGCGGTCAGGAGCGGCAGTCGATGCAGGTCGAGCACTTCTCCTTCCCGGTGCGGGGCGACGACGGACAGGACCACCCCCGCATCCGCATCTACAACACCTCGCGCACGGCGACGGTCTACCTGCGGCGGCGGTAGCCCGGGGCGGATTCACGGTTCGGAGCGGTTCGCGGGCCGGCGTGCACTCCGGGTTCCGACAGTCCCGGCCGCGCACGACCGCAAGGCGCAGGAACGGATCGGAAAAAAATCCGGGCAGAACGCATTCCGGTCCGGCGATCCGGCGTTATCTTTGCCGGACAACCGGAAAGACGATGGACAGAGAGAAAAATACGGACGGAACGAGCGCCGCTCCGGAGACAACGGACGGAGAAATGCCCGGAAGGATATTTTCCGGAGATGCCGCCAGGACCGGAGGGAATGCGGCCGGGGAGGAGTTCGAAGAGCTTTTCGCCCGGCTGGCCCGCTCGGAGTTCCGCAGCCGGTTCCGTCTCGGACCTGCGGAGGCGGCCTATGCCGAACGCAAAGGCGCGGAGACGCTGCGCCGCCATGCGGAAGACTTCGTGCGCACACGCCTCGCCCCGGCCGTCATCCCCAACGACGGCCGGCAGACGCCCATGCGGGGACACCCCGTGTTCATCGCCCAGCACGCCACGGCCTGCTGCTGCCGCAAATGTCTCGAGAAATGGCATCGCATCCCGGCGGGCCGGGAACTGAGCGCCGCGGAGCAGCGGTACGTCGTCGCGGTACTGATGGCCTGGATCGGACGGCAGCCGCTCCGGCAGGCCGGGACGAACCGCCCTGTCCGATAGCGAAATGCCGCACGATATGCCTCAACGGAAGATCATACACGTGGACATGGACGCCTTCTACGCCTCCGTCGAGCAGCGCGACAATCCCGCCCTGCGGGGACGTCCGATCGCCGTGGGACACGACGGTCCGCGGGGCGTGGTCTCCACGGCCAGCTACGAGGCGCGCCCCTTCGGCGTGCATTCGGCCCTCCCCTCCGTCACGGCGCGGCGGCTCTGTCCGCAACTGATCTTCGTGCCACCCCGCTTCGAAATCTACAAGGCCGTCTCGCAGCAGATCCGGGCCGTATTCCGCGAATACACCGAGCTGGTGGAGCCGCTGTCGCTCGACGAAGCGTTTCTGGACGTCTCGCACCTGCGCTCGGCGACGCTCGCCGCGCGCGAGATCAAGGCCCGCATCCGCCGCGAAACGGGTCTCACAGCCTCGGCGGGCGTCTCCGTGAACAAGATGCTGGCGAAAATCGCCTCGGACTACCGCAAACCCGACGGACTGTTCACCATCGCCCCGGAGCAGGTCTCCGGATTCGTCGCCGGACTGCCCGTAGAGCGTTTCTTCGGCATCGGCGAAGTCACGGCCCGGAAGATGCACGCCCTCGGCATCCGCACGGGAGCCGATCTCGGGCTGTGGGACGAAGCGGCCCTCGTGCACCACTTCGGCAAGGCCGGGCACGCCTACTACGGCTACGCCCGGGGCATCGACGACCGCGCGGTGACACCCAACCGCATCCGCAAGTCGCTCGGCGCGGAGACGACCCTCCCGGAAGACACCGACGACCGGAAGCGGTTGATGCTGGAGCTGGAGGGCATCCGCGAAGAGGTCTGGAACCGGCTCCAGCGGCACGAGTTCCGGGGCAAGACCGTCGTGCTGAAACTCAAATACGCCGACTTCCGGCAGATCACCCGCTCGAAGACGCTCCCGGCGGCCGTCGAGTCCGCCGACACGCTGCGCCGCGTCGCGGAGGAGCTGCTCGCAGCCGTGGATCTCCGCGGACGCAGAGTCCGCCTCATCGGCCTCACGGTGGGCAATTCGCCGGAGGCATGCGCCGACTGCGTACAGTTGCGGTTCGACTTCGGAGAGTGACAGAAAGAGAAAGGTCTTCCGGCCGGGAAGCAACCGGGAACCCCCGGGAAACGGCCGGAATCCGAAACCGTCCCTGCCGGACATCCCGTCAGAAAACGGCATCGGGCCCTGCCGCGATAGTGCGGCAGGGCCCGATGCGCGAAATCCCTTCGCCCTGAGCAGCGGTCCGCCAGATCAGCGGTCCGCAGGCACGACAGCGAAACCGGACGCACCGGAAGGAACAGGTACGGATGCGGACGCCGGGACGGAACCGGACGAGCCGCCGGGCGCCGAAGCCGGCGCGGATACGGCGGACGATACGGAACGGGGCGCTGCGTCCGGAGCGAAATGCGGCGCAGGCTCCGGTGCGGGATACTCCGAACGGCGGTCGCCGCAGACGCTCTGCGCCACGCGCACCAGGTCGATGAACTCGCGGCGGTAGCCCTCCGGATCGTTCCCCAGTCCGAGCTGCGCCAGACGGATCACCTCGTCCCACGTCGCCCCGCCCCGGAAATCGGAGAGGCGGAGCAGTTGTCCGTACATGGCCACGGCCGCCGCGAAGGCGAAGTCGCCCGTCAGACGCTCCCGCCCGTCATCGACCAGTTCGGCCTGCATCAGGCGGCTGCGGCGCTCGCCGGGGAGCTTGTAGCGGACCTTCACGGCCAGCGTCTCGGACGAGGGAATCGTCACCACGGGCACGCCCCGCCGTCCCTGATAGCGCAGGGCGTCCACCGTGCCGGCCGGATGCTCCTCGACGCCGACGGGAATCAGCTCGTAGAGCGCCGTGACGCAATGCCCGGCACCGATCTCGCCCGCATCCCTGCGGTCGTCGTTGAAATCCTCGCTCTCCAGCAGGCGGCTCTCGTACCCCACCAGCCGGTAGGAGGCGACCAGCGCCGGATTGAACTCCACCTGCATCTTGACGTCGTGCGCCACGGCCCACGCCGTCGCGCCGAACTCGCGGAAAAGCACCTTCGCCGCCTCGCGCATGTCATCGACATAGGCGTAGTTGCCGTCGCCCCGCTCGGCCATGAGCTGCATCTTCCGGTCCTTGTAGTTGCCCATGCCGTAGCCGAGCACCGAAAGCCGCACGCCCGACTGTTTGCGCTGCCGTTCGATGAGCGCCCCCATCTCGTCGTCGGACGAAGGCCCCACGTTGAAGTCGCCGTCCGAACAGAGGACGATGCGGTTGTTGCCGCCGGGGATGAAGCATCGCCCGGCCACCTCGTAGGCGCACTCCAGCCCGGCACCGCCCGCCGTCGAGCCGGAGGCCGTCAGACCGTCGATCACATCCTTGATGCGCCGCCGCTCGCTGCCCGGCACGTTCTCCGACACCACCCGCACCCCGTCGGCATAGGTCACCACCGAAACGCGGTCCCCGGGCCGCAGGTTGTCCGTGAGCATCTTCATCGAAGCCTGCACCAGCGGCAACCGGCCGGTCATCGAGCCGGAAACGTCTATGAGGTAGATGAAATTCGAAGGCGGAATCTCCGCGGCCGGAATCTCGCGGGCACGCAGCCCGATGCGGACCAGCCGGTGCGACGGCTCCCACGGACACGGCCCCGCATCGACGACGAGCGACAGCGGATCCTCCCCCTCGGGAGCGGGATAGTCGTAGGAAAAGTAGTTCAGCAGCTCCTCGATGCGTACGGCATCCGGCTCGGGATGGCGTCCCGAGGCGAGTTTGCGGCGGCAGACGGCATAGGAGGCGCCGTCGGCTTCGAGCGAGAAGGTCGAAAGCGGTTCCTGCAGGGCGGAGCGGAAGCGGTTCTCCTCGTAGTGCGCGTACTCCTCCCTGCCGGGCTGCACGAACGGCAGGGCCGCCGATCCCGCGCGACGACGGGAGAGCCCCGCGGCCGGTCCGGCGGCGTCCTGCATGCCGGACACCTCCACGACGCACTCTTCAAACACCGCCTCGGCGGCCGCTTCCAGCACGACGTCGATCCGCGTGCGGCGGCCTACCGGCTCCTCGGCCGTTCGGAACCCGACGAAGGAGAAGCGGAGCGTGTCGCCCGGCGCGGCCCCGATCTCATAGCGGCCGTCCGGGCCGGTCACCGTGCCCCGGGAAGTATGCTTGACGACGACCGAACAGCCCGCGAGCGGGGCGTTGTCGCCGGCGGACACGACCCGGCCGGCCACGGTGTGCGACTGCGCCGCCGCTCCCAGCGGCAGCAGGCAAGCGAGCAGGAAAGGCAGACTTTTCATAGGACAAGCAATTTAGGCCCTTCCAAGTTAGCGAAAAACGGGCGGAAAAACAAATTTTTCCGCCCGCCGGTCACTTCGCCGTCCGAATCCGCGCTACGGCCTCCGCCGCCCGCGCATAGAGATCCGGCAGGTCCACCCCCGGGATGCGGCGGTTCTCGACCACGATCCGGCCGCCGACCATCACCGTCTCGACGTCCGACGCCTTGCCGCAATAGACCAGATTGGCCACCGCGTCGTTCACGGGCTGCAAGTGCGGCTTTTCCAGATCGACCACGATCAGGTCGGCCAGCGCCCCTTCGCGCAGCACGCCCAGCTCCCCCTCGGAGCAGCCCATCGCCCGGGCCCCGTTCGCCGTAGCCAGCCGCAGCGCCTCACGGGCCGGAAGCGCGCAGGGATCGCCTGTCGCGGATTTCTGCAGGAAGGCCGCCGTGCGCAGCTCCTCCCACATGTCCAGGTCGTTGTTCGAACAGGGACCGTCCGTGGCCACCGTCACCGTCACCCCTTCGCGCAGCATCCGCGCCACGGGGGCCACACCGCTCGAAATCTTCATGTTGCTCTGCGGGTTGTGCGACACCGTGACGCCGCGCGCGGCGAGGACCGCGATGTCCTCGTCCGTCACGTGGACGCAGTGCGCTCCGATCGTACGGGGAGTCAGCACCCCCAGCCGGTCGAGGTGGCCGACCGGCGTGGCGCCGTAACGTTCGCGCACGATGCGCACTTCGTCCTGCGTCTCGGCGACGTGCGTCATCAGCAGCAGCCCGTGGCGTTCGGCCAGCTCGCGGCCCCGCACGAGGTTTTCGGGCGAAACCGTATAGGGGGAGTGCGGCGCGACGGCGATGCGCACGCGGTCGCTGCCGGCGGCCAGCCGCACGGCCTCCCCGATCTGGGGCAGCACCTCGTCGATGTTGCTGTCGAAGTAGTTGCACCCCAGCACGGCACGGATGCCCAGCCGCTCGGCCACGCCGACGCAGCGGTGCTGGAAATAGTACATATCGACGAACGACGTGACGCCGCCCAGCAGCATCTCGACGATGCCCAGCTCCATGCCGAGCGCCACGTCGTCGGGCGTCTGGCACGCCTCGAAGGGCCAGATGAATTCGTGGAGCCACCGCATCAGCGGAAGGTCATCGGCCCGGCTGCGCTGCAACGTCATGGCCGCGTGGCAATGGGTGTTCACCAGCCCCGGCATGACCAGCCGCCCCCGGCAGTCGATCTCCCGCAGGCCGGGATGCGCCGCGCGGAACTCCGCCGCGGCCGATTCGTCGGGCGACACCAGCGCGATGCGGTCGCCCGCGACGCCCACCGATCCGGTGAAGGTGTGCGGCCCCTCCGCGGAGGAGGTCATCGGCAGCACCGTCGCATTCGAAAAAAGCGTAGCCATATCAATGTTCCGTTTTCGTTCTGTTCCGTCTCTCTTTCGCCTTCCCGGAGCGCTCCCCGTCGATCGAGTTGCCCTGCACGGTGATGATGTCGCGGCCGTCCGCGGAGTTCGAGTAGATCTGGATCACCTTGTTGAAGACACCCGGCTCGCTCTTGTGCGGCTCATAGACGACGCGGATCACGCCCGAATCGCCCGGCGCCACGGGCCGCTTCGGATACGAAGTCTTCAGGCACGAACAACTGGTCATGGCGCGCAAGATGACCAGCGGCGCCGTGCCGTCGTTCGTGAAACGGAATTCGTGGACCAGGTCGCCGCCCTTGCGCGGCACGTCCCCGAAATCGTGGGTCGGATGCTCCAGCGCGAGGTGCGCGCCTTCGGGTTTGCGGGCCTCCGCCGCCGCGAAGAGCAGGCAGGCGGAGAGTATCAACAATACTCTTTTCATAACGCGATTATCTGTTCATCGCCCGACAGCCGCCGCATCCGGCGCCGTCGGGCGTCCGTCCCGGAACCGTGTCCGGAAACGGGGATTCACTCCATGCGGAAAATATAGGTGATCGTACCGCCCTGCACCGCCGCACGGCTCTCCGTGAAGCGGGCCTTGCGCGCCGCGGCGACGGCGGCCGCGACCAGCGCGGCGTCGCTTTCGGTCGAACCCTTCGGCTCGAAGGCCGCGCCCGTGACCTTGCCCGAGGCATCCACCGTCACGCGGATCACGATCTTGCCGCTCTTGTTGCCCGGATAGGCCGGTTTGGGCAGACTGCCCACCAGTCCGCGCCCCTGAAGCCCCTTGTCGAGCTGGTCCAGCCCGTCGGGATTCAGTCCGGGACCGCTGCCCGAAGCCTTGTCCTCGCCCTCCGGAGCGCGGGGGTTGCCGGCATTGTCCGGCTCGTCCGCACCGCCCTTGTTCATCCTGAAAAGCGCCTTGGGGTTGGGCGTCTGCGTCACCTCGTCCTTGCCGGCGACCTGCGCCGTGCGCTCCTCCGGCGCGGCGACGTCGTGCACGCGCGGCTCGTCGGCCGTCTTCACGGGCGGCCGCGGAGGCTCGGGGGCGGGAGGTTCGGTGAAGTCCACCAGAATCGTGTCGCCCGGCTTGTCCGGCGCCGGCGCGAAGTCGAACGACACGACGGCGAACGACACCGCGAAAAGCAGCGCGTAAGCCCCCGCGGCGATCATCGCCCACCGTCGAGGATTCTTATTGTCGGGATCGTAATAATACATAACCGTAATTTCACCAATATTTCGGAAACGTCTTTCGCCGCCTCGCGGCACATAAGCTCCCGCCGGGGAAGGGATTCGGGGCGGGGCCGGATTCGCAAACGCAGCCGCAGGCCGCGGATGCAACCGACCGGTCCGCAAACCCGCCCGGCTATCTCGGAGTCGTCGCCAGGATCAGCTTGTAGTTGTTGTCCTTGGCCACGTTCATCACCTTCACCACCTCGTCCACCGCGACGGTCTTGTCGCAATGGAGCGACACGGTGGGCTCCTTCTGCCCGTCGAGGCGCGTCCTGAGCGTCCGCTCCACGCCGTCGATCGAGCCGACCTCCTGCATCTCCACGTAGTAGCGGTACTTGCCGCGGCCCGAATCCTGAATCGAGACGGTGGTGATCGCCTTGTCCTTGAGCTGGTTGGAACTTTTCGGCAGCATCAGTTTCAGGGCGTTGGGGTTGATCAGCGTCGTGGCGATCAGCAGGAACAGCAGCAACAGGAACATCAGGTCGGTCATGGACGAAGCCGAAAACGACTTATCGACTTTCGAACCGTGTTTGATTGCCATAATACCTTATTTTTGAACGGGTTGATTCAGAATATCCATGAAGGCGATCGAGTTGGCCTCCATCTGGAACACCAGCTTTTCGATGCGCGCCACGAGGTAGTTGTAGCCGAAGTAGGCCGGGATGCCGACGATCAGACCGCCCACCGTGGTGACCATCGCCACGTACATGCCGCTGGCCAGCAGTCCGAGGTCCACCGTGCCGCCCGCCGCCGACATGTCCATGAAGGTCTGCACCATGCCGAGCACCGTACCCAGGAAACCGATCATCGGCGCGCCGCCGGCGATCGTGGCCAGGAACGGCAGACCGTTCTCGAGCTTCGATACCTCGAGGTTGGCGACGTTCTCGATGGCGGCCTGCACGTCGCCCATCGGCCGTCCGATGCGCTCGATGCCCTTTTCGATCATGCGGGCGATCGGCGTGTCGGTCTTCCGGCAGAGATTGACGGCCGTCGAGATCTTGCCGTCGGAAATGTAGTCGCGGATGCGGTTCATGAAGTTCATGTCCAGCACCGACGCCTTGCGGATGGCCATGAAACGCTCCACGAAGATAAAGATCGTCACACCGCCCAGCGCCAGCAGCGGCCACATCAGCCAGCCGCCCTTCACGAACAACGTCCACAAGCCCATGCGGGTCTCCTCACTTACGGCCACCGCTTCGGCAGCCTGCAAAAATGTCATCATAACAGATCTGAAAATTTATTTGAATTTGTATTTAGTTTGCAACCTTTCGTCCGTCGTCCGCGCTCCGCCGCCGCGGCTCCCGGCAGGCCGTATCCGCCTCCGGCCGCTGCCCCGCCTCCGATCCCGGAGAACCGCCGTCCGGCGAGGCTGCCGCCCCTGCGGGAAGGCGGAATGCGGCAGGCGCCTCCGCCGGGTCCGTTCCTCCCGGCGGACAGGGCGTCTCCGAAGCGTCGCCCCGCCCCGCCGGCAGCCACGAATAAAAATCCCCGTCCTCCGCGGGATTCGGTTCGTCGCACTCTTCGGGCCGCGGATCGTCGTCCGGAGACGTCGCAGCGGCCCGTTCGGCGGCGCGCGCCGCCCGCCGGGCCTGCCGCCGGGCCCGGCGCTCCCTGTTCGTGAAACGCGCCCGGATACGCTGCCGCAGGTCGCGCAGATTGTCGAAATCCTCCTTGAAATAGATACCGATGCCGGTCTCCTGGAGGCCCTGGTTCTCGTCGAAGCGGTCGATGGTCTGCGTGAAGGCCTTCAGCTTGAGCGTCCCCGCCGGGTCGATCAGGTAGGTGATATAGGCTTCGCCCATGAAGTTGGACATGGAGCCGTTCACGGCCTGCTTGTTGTCGAGCAGGTAGTTGCCCTCGACTTCGACGAACAGCCGGTCGTTGATCAGGCTCTTCGAGATGCCGAAGTCCACTTCGTCGCTCGCCTGCTCCGACCTGGGCCGGTAACCGATCCGGAAATCGTAGCCGAGCGACGAGAACCAACTGCTGACCATGTTCGAGAGGAACTCCATGCCCGTGGCGGCCGATACCGAACTGCCGATATTGGAGGAGGCCAGCGACGAGCTCTCGGCCATGAAGCTGTTGAACAGCAGCAGGTAGGCGAACTGCGTATCGACCGTCTCGGGCGTCGAGAGGGCGTTGGCCACGACCGTCTGCGTCTCCGGATCGGACCCGGGCACGCGGACGTCGAAGCCGATGCTCGGATTCGAAAGCCGCTCCCCGAGGTGGATGACGCACTCGACGGGAACCGAGCGGCTGCCCCCGAGGTTGTCGGTCGTGCCTTGCAGAAGCGGCTGCAACGACGCCTTGAGCTTGTACACGGCGTCGATGTCCAGCAGGGCGTCCATCGGCGCTCCGGTCCACTGGATCGAGGAGCCGTTCTCGATGGTGAACCGCTTGCTGATGATATTTTGCAGCGAGAGCTGGAAGCTCCCTTCGGTCAGCGTGTAGTCGCCGTAGATTTCGAAGATGTTCGAACGGGGGTCGATCTGCAAGTTCAGCGTCCCCTCGCCGCGGGCCTTCAGCGTATTGCCCGCCAGCGTCAGCTCGACGTCCGCATTGGGCCGCACGTCGAGCGCCAGGGCGACGTTCATCCGGCCGGCGGCGGTCTGTTTCTGGCGGTGGCGGCGTTCGAAGGTCAGCTTGCGGCGCGCCACGGCGTCGAGCGTGTCCCTCCTCTCGGGCCGCTCGAAAACCACGAAATCGGCGTTGGCGATGTTCGACTTGCCCGACAGCGGCAGGAAGAAGTCCGAATCGTCGTCCGTCGAGGCCGTGATGTCCATGTTCACCACCCCCTTGCGGCCCGTGATGCGGGCGTCGCCGGTGGCGTGGACCCGGCCGTAGAAGGTGTCGTTGTCGGCCTCGGTCATATTGAGCACGAGCATCCGCTGCGGCGCCACGCGCACGTCGAAGGTGATGTTCGACAAGTGCGTCAGATCGAGGTCCAGATCGAACCGCCCGCGGTTGCCCTGCGCGTCGAAAACCGGAACGCCGGAGGCCCGGAAGCGGTTGTTGCGGACCGTCACCGTCGCCTCCGGCATCGTATAGGGAACCTGCGTGTAATCGACCGTCGTGCGGAGGTCCCGGACACGCACCTCGCCCCCGAGGTCGGCCTTCCGGCCCTCGCCCTGCAACACCAGATCGGCCGAGGCACGCCCCGCCGTCGAGGAGATCACCCCCGAGAGCAGCGGGTCGAGCAGCGCCATGTCGAGGCTGTCGGCCGTCAGACGGGCGTAATAGCGCGCCCGGTCGGGCGCATAGAATCCCCGCACGAGCGTATCGCGCCGAAGACGGTCGGAGACGGTCACCCCCGCCCGGTTGCGCGCGAAGTCCCAGCGCGAAGCGAGACGCAGCGGCGGCGCCGGAATGTCATTGACCCGCACGCTGTCGAAGAGGATGTCGGCCGTGATCTCGGCGCCGCGCAGCACCGATTTCATCGTCGCCGCGCCGTTCGTGCGCCCTTCGATCGCGTAGCCCATGCGTTCGGCGACCTGCGTGAAGGTCGAAAGGTCGAAGTTGCGCAGAGAGAGGGTCACCGAATCGGCGCGGCTGCGCGAAGCCACGCCGTCGATGAGCAGCTCCTGCTCGTCGTTCATCATGAAGAAGCGGTCGATCGACACGTGCGCCGTGTCGATGCGGATCCGGTGCGCGAAGATCTGCCACGTTTTCTCCCCCCGCGTGATGTGCGACGGAAGGATGCGCAGACCGATCACGCGGCCGAAGTCGCCCTCCTCGCTCAGAACGCCCGCGCGGACGCCGATCAGTCCCGAGACCTTGCGCACGGTGTCCGTGAAGCCCGTCGAAAGCTGTACGCGCCCCTGCTTCGCACCGCCCGTCACCGAGAGGTGCGGCAGGTGCAGCATCCCGGCGTAGAGGTCCTCGGCCGAGGCATAGACCGTGAGCGAATCGCCGCGGTTCGAAGCATTGACACTGAGGCGTGTGGCCAGCATCCGGCGGCGTTCGACGTATTCGGACGACGCCTTGAACGAGAGCCGGTCGCTCGCCGGGTTGAAGAGCAGCCGCAGCGACGTGCCGTCGGCGATCTGCAATCCCGCGGCCACGGCGTCGGCCACGGGGTTGATATTGCGTATATCGACCGAGAGCAGCGAGAAGTCGTCGGGCGCGGCGGCCACGGCTCCCGGAGTTTCCCCATCGGACGCCCCGCCGCGCAGCACGGGCAGGTAGCGGCGCGCGCTGCGGCGCAGGTACTCGAAGACGGTGCGGTAGCTGGTCCGCGAACGGAACGTGACGTCGGCGAAATCCGAACGCAGCTCGACGAACTTGCCTGCGTCGGAGTTCTCGCCCGTCACCGTGACGTTCGAGGCCTGTATCTCCTTGTCGTTGTAGCGGTAGCGGGCGTCGGAGATCCGGATGCGCCCGTTCAGGTCGTCGAGCGACCGCCCGCCGGCCTTGGCCACGATACGGGCCGAGAGCTGCGAGACGGAGTCGCGGCGGTTGATCCGGAGCCGCGCCAGGTCGGCGTGGTGCAGATGCATCGTGAAGTCGTAACGCGGAACCGAATCGTTGAGGTCCACCAGTCCGAAAAAGTCGAAATCGAGGTTGGGATCGCGGGCCGTGATGCGGCCGTCGAACTCGCGGTTGCGCAGGCGCCCGTCGAGCCGCAGCGAGTCATAGACATAGCCGTTGAAGCCGAAGCGCCCGACGCACCCCTCCACGCGGGCGTCGGCATAGCCGCGCCCCACCACCCCGTCGATCCGGGCCGACAGGGTCGCGTCGCCCAGCAGCTCCCCGTGTCCCGTGAGCTCCCCGAGGCGCACGTCGCGCGCCGAGACCTCGCCCCGGATCGCGCTGCGGCCCTTTTCGAGCGGGCTCATCCGCAGGTCGCAGGTCACGTCGCCCCGCGCCGTCCCGGCCCCCAGCCGCATGTCGAACGACGAGAGCAGCCCCCGGAAACGGGCGTTCAGACGCATGTCGCCCGCCCGGTCCAGCACCGGGGCGAGCGACGCGGGAAGGGACTTTCCGGCGATGCGCCGCGCCAGGTCGTCGGCCGCCGCGGCCGAAGTCCGCAGGTCGGGAATCTCGAGGTCGAAGTGCGTCTTCCGGATGTCGGGAAGCCCCCGCAGCGAAGCCGTGGCCGCGAGCGTCGTGCTGTCGCCGATGCGCATCCGGCGGATCTCGCCCGAGAAGTCCGAGACGACGCCCGCCACCCGGGCATCTATCTCACTGAAGGTCAAATGCCAGTCGCGCAGACGGGGAGCGAAGTAGGCCACGTCGTCGGTCGAAACCTCCGTATCGCGCAGTGCGGCGTCGATGCGCACCTGGCCGAGAAAGTCCCGGTAGTCGGCCCACGAGTTGCCGGCCAGCGAAACGTAGGGAATCCGGATGTCCGACCCGGGCGTCACGATCCGGGCCTGCTCGAAGCCCAGGCAGCCCTGCGTGAGATAGAACCGCCCGGAGAGGTGATCCAGCACGAAGCCGCTCTTCTCGCGCGCCGACAGCGAGGCGACGGTCGTATAGACGGCCTGTCCGTCGATGGTGAAATCGTCCACCCGGGCGTCGAGCCGCGTCAGATGCAGGTGCGAAAAGTCGATTCCGTAGGGAGGATTGCGCTCCTCGTTCCGGTCGAGGCAAAGTTCCATGTTCTCGATCGAAGCGCTCTTCAGCGAGAGGCGGAACTCGCCCTTCCGTTTCCGGCCGGGATTCGAAAGGCGCGCGACGATCTGTTTGATGTTCATTTCGCCGTCGGGCATCTGGTGCAGATGCAGTCTGGCGTCGGCGATCTCCCCGCGGCTCAGCTCGACGCCCCCGCCCCACAGGCCGAAGCCCGTGACGTAGGCATCCAGACGTCCCACGTAAAGGAGCGTGTCGCGGCCGTAGTCCTCGACGTAGAAATCCTCGACGCGCACCTTCGAAAACAGCCCGATGTCCACCCGGCCCACGCGCACGACCGTTCCCAGCCGCTGCGAGACGAGAGCGGCCGCACGGCGCACGGCATAGTTCTGGACGGCGGGAATGTCGAGCAGCAGCGAAAGCGCCACGGGAAGGATTATCAGCAACAAAACCGCCGCGGATAACACCTTTCCCAATATTTTTATAACTTTGCGCAATCGGATTCCCGTATATAACTCGCAAAGTTAACCAAAAAGTTAAAATTACACGTAAAAAACCGGATGGATATTACAATTCTCGGCATCGAATCCTCGTGCGACGACACCTCGGCGGCCGTGTTGCGCAGCAACGTCCTGCTGTCGAACGTCATCGCCTCGCAGGCCGTGCACGTCAAGTACGGCGGCGTGATCCCCGAGCTGGCCTCGCGGGCCCACCAGCAGAATATCGTCCCCGTGGTGGATACGGCGCTCAGGGAGGCCGGCGTCACGGCCGACGAGCTGGACGCCATCGCCTTCACGCGCGGTCCCGGACTGGTCGGATCGCTGCTCGTGGGCGTGTCGTTCGCCAAGGGGCTGTCTATCGCCCGCAACATCCCGATGGTCGAGGTCAATCACCTGCAGGGACACATCCTCTCGCATTTCATCGACCTGCCGGACCGGCAATTGCCCCACCCGTCATTCCCGTTCCTCTGCCTGCTGGTGAGCGGCGGGCACACGCAAATCGTGCGCGTGGACTCCCCGACCCGAATGCGGATCATCGGCACGACGATCGACGACGCCGCGGGCGAAGCGTTCGACAAGTGCGCCAAGGTGATGGGGCTGCCCTACCCGGGCGGTCCGGTGATCGACCGCCTGGCCCGGGAGGGCGATCCGAAGGCGTTCCGCTTCGCACGGCCCCATGTCGAGGGATACGACTACTCGTTCTCGGGGCTGAAGACCTCGTTCCTCTACACGCTGCGCGACGCCGTGGCCTCCGACCCGGGGTTCGTCGAACGCCGCAAGGCCGACCTCTGCGCCTCGTTGCAGACGACCATCGTCGAAATCCTGCTCGACAAGCTCGTGCGCGCCTCGAAGGAGACGGGCATCCGCGACATCGCCATCGCCGGCGGCGTCTCGGCCAACTCGGGCCTGCGCGACGGCATCGCCGAGACGGGCCGCCGGCGCGGCTGGCGCACGTTCCTGCCCGAATTCAAGTTCACCACCGACAACGCCGCGATGATCGCCATGGCGGGCTACTACCGCTACAAGCTGGGCGAAGTGGCCTCGCTCGACGTTTCGCCCGCCGCCCGGCTGGAGAACATGTAGCCGGGCCCATTCACGCCGCACACGGTCCGGATGCTTCGGCATCCGGATTTTTTTCGTACCTTTGCTTCGAAGTCCGCAGTGGCGGACCGGCTTGGCTGCACGGAAAATCTGGTAACTAAAGATTTCGGGCTGAAGTTGGACGATCTCGTGGTTATAGATGACTCTAATTTTAAATCAGAAGGAACAGCTGCAATCGTATTAAAGCGTATTGGTAAATCATGGTTAGATGCCAAAATCTATCTGAAAGGCTTGACGAAAGCCATGTGGCGTTATGAAAACCATGAGTACAAACATTACAAACCCAATTACCCACAGACCTATGAACTAAAAAGTGGCAAGCGATATGTAGGTAATGACTGGTATATGGAATTCAAAAGATGGCTATGGAGTGGAGGGTATATGTCTTTTGATGACATTTTATATTTTTCCTATATTTTGCTTTCGAGATACTCCAACATATTCAAATTGATAAAGGCTAGATACCCATATATTTTTGTAGATGAGTTTCAAGATACAATTCCTTTTGTGGTTGACTTTTTGGCACAACTAGGCAATGAAGGGGTGATTGTGGGTGTGGCTGGCGACAAAGCTCAATCAATCTATGACTTTCTCGGTGCTACAGTGCAGCAATTTAACAATTTCGTTGTTCCTGGGATACAGGAGTATGAGATACGAGGGAATAGACGTAGTACGAAGCAAATAATAAAATTGCTGAATACCATTAGGGCTGATTTCTCGCAAGACTGGCTGAATGGGTCAGAAGGGATGGTGCCAGAATTGCTTGTAGGCGACATGCTTAATTGTTACCAACAGAGCATAGAAAAAAGTGGGACTGACGAAATTCAATCGCTTGCCTTTCAAAACGTACTTGCTAATTCGATGCGTAATAAGAATGGGATGCGCGAGGCTGAGAAAATATTAGAGATGGATTTTGACAGCAACGTCGAGCGTCAGATGGTGATAAAGGCGTTGATAAAAGCCGTGGAATACACAAGAATGAACGACTTGCGAAATGCTTGGCATCAGTTAGACATTATAGATCGCGAAAGGTCACTAACTATTGTGCTTCTAAGACACTTGCTGAATGGCTATAAGGATTACAAAGACGGAAGTGTGATGGATTTCTACAATTTTATAGTGAATGATTTACATGTCAAGATGCCTAAGATAAAAAAGAAAACAATTAAGGATTTCTACATGAACCATACATATGCCGATGCTGCCCTTGGGGTGAAGTATGGTGATTCAAACGACAAGCATAAGACTATCCATAAGTCAAAAGGAGAGGAGTATGATAACGTGTTTGTCGTTCTGAAAGAAGAAGATGACATAGAATTCTTGCTGACACCAGATCTGAATGGTAACAATGCGCATCGCGTATATTATGTAGCTGCCAGTCGTGCGATTAAACGATTGTTTATCAATGTACCTACTCTAAGTGCAGAAAACCGAATCAAGTTTGAAGGCAAGCCTATTAATATTTCATAAGGACAAATTAATCTATGTAATGGCTCGAAACGATTAAGGATGATTATGTCCACCGATTTAGTCATGCTGATGCCAGGCAGGAATGGCATGGGCTGGAAATATATTGCCTATCACCCGCGCGATCAAAGAATGTCTTTCGTCAAATCCTTTGTAGTGGAGCACTACGTTTAGCTCTTCGTACAACTAGCACTGTCCACCTTATCGGATACGTCAAAGGTACGATTACGGAGGCGAACTGTACAATAGTAGGGTATTTTCAAGAGGTAAAGGGTAGTCACTGTTCTGGGACGAGGTGAGCCGCCTGTTATGGAAACCAGATGTTGCTCTGTGCCATATAGGCAGAATGAATGTTTCCGATCCGACGGAACTTGTTCAGCCGGACGGCAACAGTCATTCTGCCCGGTTTGCCCGGCTGTGTGTGGCCGCTTGCTTCATGCATGGGGCAAGCTAACACACTCGGCATACTTTCCGTTTCGGTACAAATGAACAGCAAAAAAGAAAAACCATCAGAAAACCCATAAAAGCACCTCTTGGCATAGCCGCAAAAGAAAGGGGCATTGCATCATCTGTCTAAACATCGTTTAGGCGTGAGGGATATCCTTTTCTCCAGCTATGCGATAGTCGGCACACGTCTAAAACTTGTTTTGGTCGATGGTGCACCGATAGATAAAATAACGTGAGTTCGATATAAGGATTTACAGTTACAATAATAAAACAATCAGCCATTTAGCATCAAACTAAGTGGCTGATTTTCTTGGTAATCTCAGATAAAATCCGTAAATTTATAGTGACTAATTACAAGATTTACAAGAATTTATATCATGATTACCGAAGACAAAATTACGGAAATTTTCTGTATCGCAGACGACTTTTGCAAGTATTTTTCATCAGAGCTGAAGAAACATCAGATAGCTGACGGTAAAAAGCATCGGAACAAGTCCTGCAAACTCTCGGAAGCCGAGGTGATTACAATCCTCATACTATTCCACAGCAAGGGATTCAGATGCCTCAAACACTTTTATACGCAGTATGTGTGCAAGCATATGCGACACCTGTTTCCGCAAACCGTATCATATAACCGTTTCGTGGAATTACAGAAATCAGTGGTTCTGCATTTGACTATGTTCATCAAGGAAGTTCTGTTGGGAACGTGCACCGGAGTTGCCTATGTTGATTCCACTCCGCTCAGAGTCTGCAAGCACCAGCGGATTCCAATACATAAGACATTCAAGGGATTGGCGGAACGTGGCAAATGTTCAATGGGATGGTTCTTCGGTTTCAAGCTGCACCTGATAATAAATGATCGCGGCGAGATTCTGAGCTTCATGTTCACACCCGGCAATGTCGATGACCGCGAGCCATTGTACTCGGAGTCATTCATCGGGAATGTCAAAGGAAAACTCTGCGGTGACAAGGGAAATATAGGCAAACAACTCTTTGAGTTCCTGTTCATGAACGGAATACAGCTTGTGACAAAAGTCAAGAGCAATATGAGAAATTCACTTATGTCTGTCGCTGACAAGATCATGCTGCGAAAACGCGCTCTTGTAGAGTCTGTCAATGACGAGCTGAAGAATATCGCACAAATAGAACACTCAAGGCACAGGTCGTTCACAAACTTTATTACCAATGCCCTGAGTGCTATTGCGGCTTACTGTTTCTTTCCTAAGAAACCATCTATTTCTTTGGAATACGTTTTCGACAATCAGCTTACTTTGTTCTGATTCCTTATATCGAACTCACGTTAAAATAGCTTTTACGGAAAAACTTATGAATGAGAGAATAAAAAATCCGGGAATTTATATCAAAATCTCGGATTAAATAGCTACTTTTGCATACAAAGAGTTCTTTGAAGGTTACGCAATGTGCAGAGGAATAATGCAGTAGATAACTAACTAAATCGTAACCTATTACTATCAAGAGCAATTAACCTCCGCTCATTTCCAATAAATTACACTCTTTTCGTAACTTCTTTCCGCAAATCTACGTCTTTCCCGTCCCCGAAGCAATACCGAAATATGAGGATTTCCGGCCGTCTGCCTGCATGAAACCGTCCGCCCCGGACAACGCGAAGGTCATCCGGGGCGGACGGCAAAAGAGGCGCACCTGCTACATGCGCCGCAGGAAACACTCGATCGTATTCTCCATCAGGCAGCAGATCGTCATCGGCCCGACGCCGCCCGGCACGGGCGTAATGACCGCGGCCTTCGGCTCCACGGCAGCGAAATCGACGTCGCCGCACAGCCGTCCCGTCTCCGGATCGCGGTTCACGCCCACGTCGATCACCACGGCGCCCTCGGACACCATGTCGGCCGTGACGAACTTCGGACGCCCGATCGCCACCACCAGAATCTCCGCCCCGCGCGTCACCTCCCCGAGGTCGCGCGTCCGGCTGTGCGTCACCGTCACCGTGGCGTTCTCGTCCAGCAGCAGCTTCGAAACGGGCAGCCCCACGATATTGCTGCGCCCGACCACCACGGCTCGCTTGCCGGCGATCTCCACGCCCGCGGCCTTCAGCATCTTGACGATCCCCTTCGGCGTGCAGGGCAGCGTGCAGGGCTGCTTCTGCCACAACGCCGCCACATTGAGCGGATGGAAACCGTCCACGTCCTTCGCCTTGTCGATGGCGGCGATCACCTTCTCCTCGTCGATATGCTTCGGCAGCGGCAACTGCACCAGAATCCCGTCCACCTCCGGGTCGGCGTTCAGTCCGGCGATGATTCCGAGCAGCTCCTCCTCGGCGATCGTCTCGGGCTTGCGGATCGTCGTGTTGCGAATCCCCACCTCGACCGAAGCCTTGGCCTTGCCCGTCACATAACTCACGCTGGCGGGGTCCTCGCCCACGAGAATCACCACCAGATGCGGCACACGCCCGTATTTCGCGGGAAAGTCCTTCACCTTCTCCGCCATCTCGGCCTTCAACCGGGCCGACAACTCTTTTCCGCTGATTATCATATCCGTATAATAATAATTACATTCTTACGGTCTTCCGACGTACCGACAGGTCCGCATCACGCCCGCACCGAACCTCCGGACGGCAGCGGCATCGTCTGCGAACGGACCGTCCGCGCCGTGCGCCGTAACCGCTCCGGAATCCCGGCCCGCAGGCCGTTCCTGCATCCCTGCGTACCCACCGTCATTCGTTCTCCAGCGCCCAATGGCCGATGTCGGTGCGGTGGAATAGGTTGTCGCATTCGATCCGCTCCACATCGCGCAGCGCGGCGGCACGCGCCTCGGCCAGCGTCGCCCCGCGTCCCACGACGAACAGGACCCGGCCGCCGGCCGTCACGATCCGGTCGCCGTCGGCCTTCGTGCCCATGTGGTAAACCGTCCCTTCGACCCGGTCCAGCCCCCTGATTTCATACCCTTTTTCATAGCTTCCGGGATAGCCTTTCGACGCCAGCACGATACCCAGCGCCGGCACGTCGTCCCACTCGATCCGCGCATCGCGTCCGTCGGCCACGGCGCAGAAAATATCCACGATGTCGCTTTTCAGCCGCGGCAGCACGACCTCCGTCTCGGGGTCCCCGAAGCGGGCGTTGAACTCGATCACCTTGATGCCGCCGGCCGTCTTCATCAGTCCGCCGTAGAGCACCCCCTCGAAAGGAGCCCCTTCGGCAACCATCGCCTCGGCCACGGGGCGCATGATCCGCTCCACGGCCTCCCGTTCGTCCTCCTCCGTGATGAACGGCAGCGGCGAATAGGCCCCCATGCCGCCCGTGTTCGGCCCCCTGTCGCCGTCGTAGGCGCGCTTGTGGTCCTGCGAGAGAACCATCGGCCAGACGCGGCGGCCCGAGACGAAGCACAGCAGCGAGAACTCGGGACCTTCGAGGTAATCCTCCACGACCACGCGGCCCTTGCCGAACTTGTCGTCGAGCAGCATGTCCCGCAGCGCCGCCCCGGCCTCCTCCATCGTCTGCGCAATCACCACGCCCTTGCCGGCGGCCAGTCCGTCGTACTTGAGCACGGCGGGCAGCGGACGGGAGGAGACATAGGCCATCGCCTCGCCGTAGTCCGAGAAGGTGCGGTAACCGGCCGTCGGAATGCCGTGGCGGGCCATCAGGTCCTTGGCGAACTCCTTCGACGACTCGATGCGCGCGGCGGCCTTCGTCGGACCGAAAATCCGCAGCCCCGCCGCCCTGAAACAATCCACGACACCCGCCGCCAGCGACGCCTCGGGTCCCACGACCGTCAGCCCGACACCGTTCTCCGCGGCGAAATCGCGCAGCCGCTCCACCTCGGTCTCCCGGATCGCCACGCACTCGGCCTGCCGGGCGATGCCCGCATTGCCCGGCGCGCACCAGATCTTTTCCACCTGAGGCGAACGCGTCAGCGCATCGACGATGGCATGCTCGCGGCCGCCCGAACCTATCACAAGAATCTTCATATTCGTTCCGTTTCTCGTCCGCACCGTCCTTCCCGGGACGGTGCGGAATCGTTCATACTCCCTCTTTCGGCCGGGCCCCGCCCGGCGCGCATCAGTGCTTGAAGTGACGCTCCCCGGTGAAGCACATGGCGATTCCCTTCTCGTCGGCCTTGCGGATCGAATCCTCGTCGCGGACCGAACCTCCGGGCTGCACGATGGCCGTCACGCCGTATTCGGCGGCCAGCGCCACGCAGTCGTCGAAGGGGAAGAAGCCGTCCGACGCCAGCACGAGCCCCTCGGTGAAGCCCGCGGCATGCGCCTGTTTGAGGGCGATCTCGGCCGAACCGATGCGGTTCATCTGTCCGGCGCCGACGCCCAGCGTCCGGCCGTCGCGGACCACGACGATCGCGTTCGACTTCACGTGCTTGACGATCCGCCAGCCGAAATTGAGGTCCTCCATCTGCGCCTCGGCCGGCCGGACCTTCGTCACGCACATCGAGGGCTCCACGCGGCGGGTCTCCGCGTCGAGGTCCTGCACCAGCAGGCCGCCGTTCACGCTCACGTACTGCTTCCGGGCCTCCTCGCCGCGGGTCATATCGACCTCCAGCAGACGCAGGTTCTTCTTCGTGCGGAGCACCTCCAGCGCTTCGTCGGAGAACTTCGGCGCCATGACGATCTCCAGGAAGATCGGCTTCATCAGCTCGGCCGCCTCGCGCGTCACCTCGCGGTTCGTGGCCACGATGCCGCCGAAGATCGACACCTTGTCCGCTTCGTAGGCTTTCGTCCACGCCTCCGCGACGTCGCGCCCCGTGGCCGCACCGCAGGGATTCATGTGCTTCAGCCCCACACAGAACGGCTCGTCGAACTCGCGCACGATGCAGAGCGCGGCGTTGGCATCCTGAATGTTGTTGTACGACAGCTCCTTGCCGTTGAGCTGCCGGGCGAAGGCCAGCGAATAGGGCGCCCGGCTCCCCTCGCGGTAGAACTTCGCGCTCTGGTGGGGGTTCTCGCCGTAACGCAGCGGCTGCACGAGGTCGAATTCCAGGAACAGCTTCTCGTCGAGCCCCGCCTGCGCACGCATGTACGTGGCGATCATCACGTCGTACTCGGCCGTATGGGTGTAGGCTTTGGCCGAGAGCTTCAGACGCGTCGTCTTCTCGGTATTGCCGCCGGCGCGGATCTCCGAGAGGACCTGCCCGTAGTCCGCCGGATCGCACACCACCGTCACGTCGGCCCAGTTCTTGGCCGCCGAACGCAGCATCGACGGTCCGCCGATGTCGATGTTCTCGATGGCGTCCTCCATCTTCACGCCGGGTTTGGCGATCGTCTGCCGGAAGGGATAGAGGTTCACGCACACCAGGTCGATGAAGCCGATGCCGTTCTCCTTCAGGGCCTTCAGGTGCTCCGGATCGTCGCGGCGCGCCAGCAGCCCGCCGTGCACCTTCGGGTGCAGGGTCTTCACGCGTCCGTCGCAGATTTCGGGAAATCCCGTCACGTCGCTGATATTGATCACCTCGACGCCGCTCTCGCGCAGCAGTTTCATCGTGCCGCCCGTGGCGATCACCTCCCAGCCCAGCGACCGCAGCCCGCGCGCGAAATCCACCACGCCGGTCTTGTCGCTCACACTTACCAATGCTCTCATGTTTCCGTTATTTTATTTTAAAATTTTCCGAATGAAAATCGCAGTAATACCGTCCCGTGCGGGCCGTGAACCGGAGCGCGCAGCAATCCGGACCGTCCACGCCGCCGGGATAATACCGCTCGTCGCCCTCGCGCCACACGAGGCGCCGGCTCGCGGCATCCTCCAGCACCTCCATCGTGCCGGTCAGCAGCAACCCCCGGAAGGTCCGCGGGTCGCAGAAGTAGAGACATGCCGCGCCGTTGCGGCGGAACTGCGCCACACGCATCGACGAGGCGTTCGTCGAGAACCAGAACACCCGGAGCCCCTCGCGCCCGCGCGGGGCGAGCATGACCTTCACCTGGGGAAATCCCCCGTCATCGACCAAGCCGACGAACGACAGACCCGCTTCGTCGGGGAACGGTTCAAGTTCTTTTTGCAAGTCGCTCATTCTCCAGCAGTTTTCGGATCGTATCTATATAGAGCGGGTATTCCACCGCATGAATCATCTCCTCCAGTTCCGCCGCATCGCCGCCTTCGTACCCGAAGGCGCGCTGGGCGATGATGCGGCCGCCGTCGAGCGTGGCATCCACCCAATGAACCGTCACGCCGAAGACCTTCACGCCGTACTCCAGCGCCTGCTCGATGGCGTGCGCCCCGCGGAAAGCAGGCAGCAGCGAGGGATGGATGTTGACGATCCGCCCGCCGTAGGCTCCGAGCAGCGTCTCGCCCGCAATGCGCATGTACCCCGCCAGACAGACCAGCTCCACGCCCGCGGCATCGAGCCGGCGGACGATCTCCCGCTCGTAATCCGCCTTCGAGGCGTACTCCTTCGGAGAGAAGACGAACGCCTCGACGCCGTGCGCCGCGGCCCGTTCCGCGACCCGCGCCCCGGGGCGGTCGCAGACCAGCAGCGCGACCCCGGCGGCCAGCTCTCCCCGCTCGCAGGCGGAGACGATGGCCTCGAAGTTCGTCCCGTTGCCGCTGGCGAATACCGCAAGCCGCCGCATGGCACTACCGGATGACGACGCCTTCGGTCGCGGTCACGCAGCCGATCACCGAAGCCCGCTCGCCCTGCGCCGCGAGAATCTCCACGGCAGTCTGCGCCTCCGCGGCATCGAGCGCGATGACCATGCCGACGCCCATGTTGAAGATGTTGAACATCTCGCGGTGGGGAACCCGGCCGTACTTCTCGAGGAAACGGAACACGGGCGGAATCTCCCACGATCCCTCCTCGATCTCGAGCCCCTGCCCGTCGTGCAGGATACGGGGAATGTTCTCGTCGAAACCGCCGCCCGTGATGTGGCTGATGCCGTGCACGTCGCAGCGGCGGATCACCTCGAGCACCTGTTTGACATAGATCCGCGTCGGCGTGAGCAACACCTCGCCCAGCTGTTTGTTCGACAGCTCGGGATAGGATTTGCGCAGGTCGAGGCCGTTGTCCGAAAGGATCTTGCGCACGAGGCTGAATCCGTTCGAATGCACGCCGCTCGACGCGATGCCCACGAGCGCATCGCCCGCCTTGACCTTCGAGCCGTCGATGAGCTTCGACTTCTCCACGACACCCACCGTGAAGCCGGCGATGTCGTACTCGCCCTCGGCGTACATGCCCGGCATCTCGGCTGTCTCGCCGCCCACCAGCGCGCACCCCGCCTGGCGGCAGCCTTCGGCCACGCCCGCCACGACGGCCTCTATTTTCTGGGGTTCGTTGTGCCCCACGGCCACGTAGTCGAGGAACACGAGCGGCTCGGCCCCCTGCGCCAGCACGTCATTGACGCACATGGCCACGGCGTCGATACCGATCGTATCGTGCTTGTCCATCTCGAAGGCCAGCTTGAGCTTCGTGCCCACGCCGTCCGTGCCGCTCACGAGCACCGGTTCCTTCACCTGCAGCGCCGAAAGGTCGAACATGCCGCCGAAGGCGCCGATATTGCCCATCACCCCCAGGCGCGAGGTCGATGCCACGTGCTTCTTGATGCGCCGCACCACTTCATACCCGGCTTCGAGGTTCACGCCGGCCTTTTCATAACTTTGTGCCATATCTCTTTTTCAGTGTTAATCCGCCCCCGTCTCCCGCACGCCGCCCTGCGGCGCACGCTCCGGACCGGGTGCAATCCGTATTTCCGTTCTCCGCCGCTCCCGGCCCGCTCACTTGGTCTCGCGGTTCGCCTCGTCGGGCGACTGGTACAGCGCCGTGGGGTACTGCCCCGTGAAGCAGGCCATGCAGAGCTCCCTGCGGTTTCCGGCCCTGAGCAGCGCCCCGGGCGAGAGGAAACAGAGCGAGTCGGCCCCGATCTCCCGGCAGACGCCCGCCGGATCCTTGTGCGCCGAAATCAGCTCGTCGTAGGTCGAGGTGTCCACGCCGTAGAAACAGGGGTTCGTCATCGGGGGCGAGGCGATACGCACGTGGACCTCGGTGGCGCCGGCCTCCTTGAGCATCGTGACGATGCGCCGCGAGGTCGTGCCGCGCACGATCGAATCGTCCACCAGCACCACGCGCTTGCCCCGGACGATGGTGCGCACGGCCGAGAGTTTCATCCGCACGCCCTTCTCACGCAGCTCCTGCGAAGGCTGGATGAAGGTGCGGCCGATATACTTGTTCTTGATGAGCCCCATCTCGTAGGGCAGGCCGCTCGCCTCGGCGTAACCCATCGCGGCGCTCAGGCTCGAATCCGGAACGCCGACCACGATGTCCGCGTCGGCCGGCGACTCCTCGTACAGCAGCCGGCCCGACACCTTGCGGAAGGCGTGGACGTTGCAGCCCTCTATGTCGCTGTCCGGACGGGCGAAGTAGATATACTCCATCGAGCACATTTCGCAACGCTTGTACATCGAGAAATCGCAGCTCCGCAACCCCTGCCGGTCGATCGTCACGATCTCGCCGGGATTGACGTCGCGCACGAACTCCGCGCCCAGCACGTCGAAGGCGCACGTCTCGCTCGACACGACCCAGCCGTCGCCCAGTCGGCCGATCGACAGCGGCCGGAGGCCGTACTTGTCGCGGCAGGCGTAGATGCGGTTGGCCGTCATGATGAGGAAGGCGAAGGCGCCCTCGATCATGTTCAGCGCATCGACGATCGCATGGATGCGCGGCCGGTCGCGGAAACGGGTCTCCTTCTTGATGAGGTGGGCCAGAATCTCGCTGTCGGAGGTGGACTGGAACAGGCTGCCCTTGTTTTCGAGGTAGGTGCGCAGCAGGGCCGAATTGACGATATTGCCGTTGTGCGCCATCGCGAAATCGCCCGTATTGTGGCGGAACAGGAACGGCTGGATATTCTCGACGCCGCCGCCCCCGGCCGTCGTATAGCGCACATGGCCGATCGCCATGTCGCCGCGCAGCGTGGCGAGCTTCGCCTCGTCGAACACCTCCGTCACCAGTCCGTCGCCCTTGATGCGGCGGAATACGCCGTCGTCCGCCGACACGATTCCGGCCCCCTCCTGTCCGCGGTGCTGCAACGCATGCAGACCGTAATAGGTCAGCGACGCGGCGTTCGGCACGCCGAAGACGCCGAACACCCCGCACTCCTCATGCAGCTCGCGGTCACGAACCAACTCCATCATCTTATGCCGTGATTTTCTTCAGACGTGCCAGAATCTCCTCGTATGCCTCGCGGACCTTGCCCAGATCGCGGCGGAAACGGTCCTTGTCGAGTTTTTCGTTGGTCGTGGCGTCCCACAGGCGGCAGGTGTCGGGCGACACCTCGTCCGCGAGCACGATCTCGCCGTCCGACGTCCTGCCGAACTCGATCTTGAAGTCCACGAGCTTGATGTTCATTTTGGCGAACAGCCCCTTGAGCACCTCGTTGATCTTGGCCGTCATCTTATAGATCTCGTCCAGCTCCCCGTAGGTCGCGGCGCCCAGCGCCACGGCGTGGTGGTCGTTGATGAGCGGATCGCCCAGCTCGTCCTTCTTGTAGCAGATGTCGTAGATCACGTTCCCGGGCTGCGTGCCCTCCTCGATCCCGAGGCGCTGGGCCATCGACCCGGCGATCGTGTTGCGCACGATCACCTCGAGCGGAATGATCTCGACACGGCGGCAGAGCTGGTCGCGCTCGTTGAGCGTCTCGATGTAGTGCGTCTTCACGCCGGCCTTTTGCAGCTCCTTGAAGATCAGGGTCGAAATCGCGTTGTTCAGCACGCCCTTGTTCTCGATCGTCGCCTTCTTCACGTTGTTGAACGCCGTGGCGGCATCCTTGTAATGAATGATGATCTTGTCGGGATCGTCCGTACGGAAAACCTGTTTTGCCTTGCCCTCGTAGAGCATTTCGAGCTGTTTCATGGTGTGTGTGAATTTTTAAGTTCTATGATCTTATCTGTTTCTTCTTCTCTTTTCCGGTGTCCTGTCTGCCTCCCCGGCCGCAGTCCCGCGCCTACCGCGCCGTCTCCGGAGCCGTCTTCCGGAAGTAGGCCACGGCGTTCTCGAACAGCGACTGCCGCTTGTTGCCGGCGATGTTGCGGAAAAGATTCGGCTCGTAGCGCTCCGTGTGGCCCATCTTGCCGAGAATCCGGCCGTCGGGCGACACGATGCCCTCGATGGCGTACGACGAACCGTTGGGATTGTACGGCGCCTCGGCCGTGGGCTGTCCCGCGGCATCGACGTACTGGAAAGCCACCTGGCCGTTGGCGAAGAGTTCGCGGGCCAGTTCCTCGCTCACCACGAATTTGCCCTCGCCGTGGCTGACGGCGATCGAGTGGATCTCGCCCGGGCGGAATCCCGCGAGCCACGGCGAGGCGGTCGCGGCCACGCGCGTCGAGACGATCTGCGAAATGTGGCGGTTGATGTCGTTGCGGAAGAGCGTCGGCGATTCGCGCGTCACCATTCCCAGCCGTCCGTAGGGCAGAAGCCCCGACTTGACCAGGGCCTGAAACCCGTTGCAGATGCCGAGAATCAGGCCGCCGCGGTCGAGCAGCGCATGTATCTCCTCGCGTATATCTTTGTTATTCAGAACATTCACGATGAATTTCGCACTTCCGTCCGGCTCGTCGCCCGCCGAAAAACCGCCGCTCAGCACGAAGATATGCGCCCGGCGGATGTGCTCCTTCATCCCGGCGATCGAACGCAGGATGTCGTCGCCCCCGAGGTTGCAGAGCACGCTCATGCAGACCTCGGCGCCCGCCGTGCGGAACGCCTTGGCGGTGTCGTAGTCGCAGTTCGTGCCGGGGAAGACGGGAATATAGACCCGCGGGTGCTCCACCGCGTCGCCCGGATAGGCGACGCAGCCCGTCGCCGGAGCGGCCGTCATCACCTCGGCCGAGTTGATCCCCTTGTCCGGATAGACGGTTGCGAAACGTTCGGTATTGGCCCGGTACAGTTCTTCGAGCGGCATCCGTACGCCGCCGACCGTCAGCGCCTCGTCCGCCACGGTCACGCCGACCTGCTCGGCGAAGGGGTATTCGAGCGTCCCCTCGCATTCGACGAGGATCGACCCGTAGGTGTATTCGTAGAGCCGCGCCTCCTCCATCGTCGTCTCGACGCCGATGCCGTTGCCGAAGGCCATCTTCGCCAGACCCTCGGCCACGCCGCCGAAGCCCACGGCCCATGCCGAGAGGATCCGCCCCGCCTCGGTCTGGTCGCCGACGAAGGTAAAGTTGCGCCTGAGCTGCTCCGTGTCGGGCATCCGGTTCTCCTTCGGGGTGTGCCGGACGAGGTAGATGCGGTGTCCCGGACCCTTCAGATCGGTCGATACGACCTTTCCGGCATTCACCGTCGTGATGCCGAAAGCCATGAGCATCGGCGGCACGTTGATCTGCTGGAAGGTTCCCGACATCGAATCTTTGCCGCCGATCGACGGCAGTCCCAGCTCGACCTGCATCTTCAGCGCACCGAGCAGCGCGCCGAGCGGTTTGCCCCAGCTCTCGGGGTCGTGGGTCATGCGCTCGAAATACTCCTGATAGGAGTAGCGCATCCGGTCGTATCGCGCGCCCGCCGCCACGACCTTCGCCGCCGCCTCGACGACGGCATAGGCCGCGCCGTGATAGGGGCTCCACGACGCGATCCGCGGGTTGTAGCCGAAGGCCATGATGCTGGCCGTGTCGGTGTAGCCGTCCGTCGGGAGTTTCTGCACCGAGACCTGCGTCTCGCTGCGCTGCGTGCGGCCGCCGAAGGGCATCAGCACGGTCGAACGGCCGATCGTCGAGTCGAACATCTCCACCAGACCCCGCTGCGAGAGCACGTTGTCGTCCCGGAGGTTGTTCGCGAAGCGCTCGGCGAGCGTGCCGCCCGCGATCTCTCGCGCGAAGGGATCGCAGTCCTCCACCGCGGCGATCTTCGCCTCGGCGTAGTGCTTCGCGCCGGCGCTGTCGATGAATTCGCGGCTCAGGTCCACCACCTTGCGGTCGCCGTTGAACATGCGCATCCGAGCCGTCGCGGTCACGTCGGCCACATGCACCGCCTCGATGTTCTCCTCGCGGCAGTAGCGCATGAACTCTTCGACGTCCTTCGCCTCGATCACCACGGCCATGCGCTCCTGCGACTCGCTGATGGCCAGCTCCGTGGAATTCAGGCCGCTGTACTTGGTCTTCACGCGGTTGAGGTAGATGTCCAGTCCGTCGGCCAGCTCGCCGATGGCCACACTCACGCCGCCCGCACCGAAGTCGTTCGACTTCTTGATCAGGCGCGTCACCTCCGGACGCCGGAACAGGCGTTCGAGCTTGCGCTCCTCGGGGGCGTTGCCCTTCTGCACCTCGCTGCCGCACGTCTCGAGCGACCTGGCGTCGTGCTCCTTCGAAGAACCCGTCGCCCCGCCGATGCCGTCGCGGCCCGTGCGGCCGCCGAGCATGACGATCACGTCTCCGGCCTCCGGCCGCTCGCGGCGGACGTTCCCGGCCTTCACGGCTCCCACCACGGCCCCGACCTCGAGGCGCTTGGCCACATAGTCCGGGTGGTAAATCTCGCGCACATGGGTAGTCGCCAGACCGATCTGGTTGCCGTAGCTCGAATAGCCGGCCGCGGCCTTCTTCGAGATGACGCTCTGCGGAAGCTTGCCCGGAAGCGTATCGCCCACCTTCTGGTAGATATTGCCGGCTCCCGTCACGCGCATGGCCTGGTAAACGTAGCTGCGGCCCGACAGCGGGTCGCGGATGGCGCCGCCCAGACAGGTCGAAGCTCCGCCGAACGGTTCGATTTCGGTGGGATGGTTGTGCGTTTCGTTCTTGAATTGCAGCAGCCACTTCTCGGTCCGCCCGTCCACGTCCACATCGACGTAGATCGAACAGGCGTTGTTCTCCTCCGAGACCTCCAGATCGTCCAGCAGCCCCCGCTTGCGCAGGTAGCGCGCGCCGATCGTGGCGATGTCCATCAGGCAGACGCTCTTGTGCTCGCGCCCCAGCTCGCGGCGGATGCGCAGGTACAGCGCCAGCGAATCCTCGATCTCCTCCCGCACGAAGGACTCCTCGACGGCGATGCCCTCCAACTCGGTCGTAAAGGTCGTATGACGGCAGTGGTCGCTCCAATAGGTGTCCAGAATCCGCAGCTCGGTCTCATAGGGATCGCGGCCTTCCGTACGGAAGTACTTCACCACCTCGCGCAGGTCGTCGGCATTCATCGCCAGCCCCTTCTCGCGGCAGAAGCCCTCCAGCTCCGCCTCCCCCATGCGCGTGAACCCGTCGAGCACCTCCACGGGGCGCACCTCGGCCTGCTCCATGTCGCTGAGCACCGAGAGGTCCTTCTCGCGCGACTCGACGGCGTTGATATAGTAGCGGCGGATCTTCTCCAGCTCCTCGTCGGTGGTTCCGTCCTCGAAAAGGAGCAACTTCGACGAGCGGATGCGCACGTCGGCCGCAGGGTCGATCAGCCGCACGCAGTCCACCGCCGAGGCGGCGCGCTGATCGAACTGGCCGGGAAGACACTCCACGGCGATATATTTGCGTCCCCCGAGGTCGCACGAGTCGGTCACCGAATCGGTCACCACCTCGCCGAAGACCGTGTAGCGGGTCTTCTCCAGCAGCTCCTCCGAAAAGCCGAACAGGTCATAGACGTTCAGCAGGCGCAACTCGCCCAGCGCGAGGTTCAGGTTCGTGTTCAGCTCGCGGCGCAGGCTCTCGGCCTCGACGCGGAAGCGGGGAAGTTTCTCAACGAAAATGCGGTAATCGGTCGTATGGTTCATATTTCTCAAATAGCGTTCTCACTGTATTCTGCAATCCGGTCCGGCGCCTACACGAAACGCGCGGCCCAGCGGCGTTCGTACTCCCCGGCGGTCATACCGACGAAGGTGATGTGGCCCATCTTGCGCTTGGGGCGGCTTTCGGTTTTGCCGTAAAGGTGGACATGGACGCCCTCATGGCCCTCGGCGGCGATGCGTTCGGCCGTTTCGAGGTCCTGTCCCAGGATGTTCTTCATCACCGTGGGAGCCACCAGTCGCGGCTCTTCGAGCGGCATCCCCGCGAGGTAGCGCACCAGCTCGCGGAACTGGCTCGTCGTGGCCCCCTCGATCGTGTAGTGTCCCGAATTGTGGGGCCGCGGCGCCATCTCGTTGAAGTAGATCTCGCCGCCGCGGACGAAATACTCGATGGCCAGAATCCCCTCGTAACCGCATTCGCGCATGAATCGCTCGCTTTCGCGCCTCATGCGCTCCGCGACCTCCGCGCCGTCCCCGGCCGGGACGATCGAAAGGTCCAGGATGCCGTCGCGGTGGACGTTGCGCCCCACGGGGAAGCTCACGACCCGTTCGCGGTCGGCGACCATCACGATGCTCGCCTCGAAGTCGAACGGGACGAACTCCTCGAGAATGCACGGCACGGAGAGCAGCGGCAGCGCCCGTTCCAGATCGGCCTCCGTGCGCAGCACCAACTGTCCGTGGCCGTCGTAACCGAGCGTGCGGGTCTTCAGCACGGCGGGCAGCCCGATCCCGTCCACGGCGTCCCGCAGCGACCGCTCGTCGTCCACGGCGGCGAAGCGCGGCGTCGTCAGTCCGTGCTCCCGGGCGTTGGTCTTCTCGCGCAGGCGGTCCTGCGAGTCGTAGAGGGGTTTGTAGCCCTGCGGGATGTTGTACTTCCCGCACAGCGGAATCAGAATCTCCCCCGGGACATTCTCGAACTCGTAGGTCACCGCATCGCTGCGGCGGCACAGCTCCTCGACGGCCGCCGCGTCGTCGAACCGGCCGACGATGTGTTCGTCGCACACGGCGCCCGCCGGAGCGTCCGGCGCCGGATCGAGGCACACCGTGCGAATCCCCATCGGACGCGCCGCCTCGGCGATCATCAGCCCCAGTTGGCCGCCTCCTATTATTCCTATCGTTTTTCTCTCGTTCATGCTCTTCTCCGACTTTCGGCCGGCCGGTCCGCGGACCGCGGTCCGTCGCAAATCCTTCCTATATTTCGGCTTTCAGCACGTCGGCCGTCTGACGGGCCCGGAAGGCCTCGAGCCGTGCCGCCAGCTCCGGATCCCCCAGGGCGAGGATCGACACGGCGATCAGGGCGGCGTTCTTCGCCCCGTTGATCGCCGTCGTGGCCACCGGCACGCCGGCGGGCATCTGCACGATCGACAGCAGCGAGTCCAGCCCGTTGAGCGCCCGCGACTTCACGGGCACGCCCACCACGGGCAGCGTCGTCATCGACGCCACCATGCCCGGAAGGTGCGCCGCACCGCCCGCGCCGGCGATGATGACCCCGATGCCGCGGCTGCGCGCCGTCTTGGCGTATTCGCACAGCAGATCGGGCGTCCGGTGGGCGCTGACCACCCGTTTCTCGAACTCCACGCCGAATGCCTCGAGCGTGGCGACGGCATCGGCCATCACCTCGTAATCGCTCACCGAGCCCATTATCACTCCGACCTTCATATCCTTTCGATCCGTTTAAAAGTTGTCCGACGAAAAAGACGAACCGCCACGACAGGGTATGTCATGGCGGTCCGGTATCTATCCGAGTACTCCACAGGCGACCGTCCGGCCGTCGCGGGAGCACCCGCAACGCTTCTGCGACCCGCGGGACGCCGAATAGAAAGCGGCGGCGAGGCACTGCTCTCTCTTGCGTTCACGCTGATCCGTATGTTCGACAGAAATCATCGCTGACCGGGAGTTCGTCCGTATTCGGAATAACGTGACAAAAGTAACGCTTTCCGGCAGATTTTCAAAATTCCCGGGCAGATTCTATCGACAATTTATCGACATTGGCGGCGACTGTACGAGTAAGGCGCATCGTCGGGCTGCGTGCCGCGCCCGGTGTCGGGTTCGGCCTGCATCGCGAAGCGCACCACGGCGCCGTCGGCCAGGTCCGACCACGGCAGGTAGTTGCGCGTCCACGGCTCGCCGTCGAGCGTCACGCCGCCGATATAGCGCATCTGCGGTCCGTTGGCGGGAGCCTCGATCACGATCTCGGCGCCGGTGTCGCGGCGGATCGTCGCCTTGCGGAACAGCGGCGAACCGATCGCGTACTCGCCCGAACCGGGACAGACGGGATAGAACCCGAGCGCCGAGAAGACGTACCACGCCGAGGTCTGGCCGTTGTCCTCGTCGCCGCAATAGCCGTCGGGACGGGCCGCATAGAGACGATCCATCACCTCGCGCGCCCACCACTGCGCCTTCCACGGTTCGCCGGCGTAGTCATAGAGATAGATCATGTGCTGCGCAGGCTGGTTGCCATGGGCGTAGTTGCCCATGTTGGCCACCTGCATCTCCGTGATCTCGTGGATGCGCACGCCGTAGTAGCTGTCGTCGTAGATCGGCGGCACGACGAACACCGAATCCAACATCTTCGAGAACTCCTTCCCGCCGCCCATCAGCCCGGCGAGCCCCTCGACGTCGTGGAACACCGACCAGGTGTAGTGCCACGAGTTGCCCTCGGTGAAGGCGTCGCCCCACTTGTAGGGGCTGAACGGCGACTGGAACGTCCCGTCGGCATTGCGGCCGCGCATGAGTTTCGTCCCGGGATCGAAGACATTGCGGTAGTTCTGCGCCGCCTTCTCCAGCTTCGCGGCATCCTCGCTGCGGCCGAGCTTGGCGGCCACCTGCGCGATGCACCAGTCGTCGTAGGCGTATTCGAGCGTGCGGGCCACGTTCTCGTTGATCTTCACGTCGTAGGGCACATACCCCAGCGTGTTGTAGTACTCGTGGCCCAGCCGGCCCGTCGAACTCACCTCGGGGTGCACCTTCTCACGCCCCGAGAGCATCGCCTCGTAGAGCGCGGCGACATCCTCCTCCGGCGTGATGCCCTTCAGGATGGCGTCGGAGACCACCGACGCCGAGTTGTTGCCCACCATGCAGCCGCGGTGGCCCGGCGACGCCCATTCGGGCAGGAAGCCGCTCTCGCGCCAGGCGTTCGCCAGTCCGGCCTGGATCTCGGCGTTCACCGAGGGATAGACCAGGTTCAGCAGCGGGAACAGCGCGCGGAACGTGTCCCAGAAGCCCGTGTCGGTATACATGTAGCCGGGCAGCACCTCGCCGTTGTAGGGGCTGTAATGCACGATCTCGCCCGAGGCGGTCACCTCGTAGAACTTGCGCGGGAAGAGCACCGAACGGTAGAGGCACGAATAGAAGGTGCGGTACTGGTCGAGCGTGCCGCCCGAGACCTCGATGGCGCCGAGCACCTCGTTCCAGCGTGCTTCGGCACGCATCCGCACCGAATCGAAACCGCCCTCGCCCAGCTCCCGGAGGTTCTGGAAAGCCTGCTCCTCGGAAATGAACGACGAGGCGACGCGCGCCGTGATCTGCTGTCCGCGCGCGGTCGAGAAGTGCACCTTCGCCACGGCGTGCTCGCCCTCGACCGACTTGCTGCCGTCGGGATAGAGCATGTTCCGTCCCGGCTCGTAACGTCCCGGCCGGTCGGTCAGCTCCACGGCCGTGAACGGCGTGTCGAAGCGCACGACGAACCAGTTCCTGAAGTTGTCCGGCACGCCGCCGCTGTTGCGCGAGGTGTAGCCGACGATCGTGCGGTCGTCCGCCATGCCGATCCGCGACCCCCGGTCGAAGGCGTCGATCACCACCCCGCTCTCGTCCGATTCGGGGAAGGTGAAGCGCATGACGGCCGCGCGGTCGGTCGGTGCGATCTCGGCCTTGACGTCGTGGTCGGCCAGATAGACCGAATAGTAGTAGGGTTTGGCCGTCTCGGACTGATGCGAGAACCAGCTCTGCCGCGACTCCTCGTCGAGTTTGTCCCTGCCGCGCACGGGCATCAGCGAGAACTGTCCGTAATCGTTGATCCACGGCGAGGGCTGATGCGTCTGCTTGAAGCCGCGGATCGTGTGGGCGCCGTAGGTATAGGTCCAGCCGTCGCCCATCCTGCCCGTCTGGGGCGTCCAGAAGTTCATGCCCCACGGCAGCGCAATGGCCGGATAGGTGTTGCCCGTCGAGAGCGAATAGTCGGACTGCGTGCCCATCAGCGTCGTCACGTAATCCACGGGCGGCAGCAGCTTTTCGTCCGGCTGCGCCGTCGTGGCGCATGCGGACGAGAGAAAAGCCAAGGCGGCCGCCGTTGCGAGTCTTTTCATGTCGGTCAATCGTTTTAAGGGTTATTTTCCGGTAGCCGGGGCGTCGTACCAGAGCGCCGGCTCGGGTCCCATTTCGAACTCGAGCACGCCGCCCCGCATCACCTCCCCGTGCGTGATATAGGGTTTGTCATAGGGTTTGCCGTCGAGCGTGATGCGCTGCACGTAGCGGTTCTCCGGCGTGTTGTTCTTCGCCGCGACGACGAACACCCCGCCCGGGACCTTCACTTCGGCCCGGTCGAAGAGCGGGATGCCGAACCAATAGCGTCCGCCGGCGGGTTCGGCCTCGTACATGCCCAGCGACGAGAGGACGTACCATGCCGACATCTGCCCCACGTCCTCGTTGCCCGACAGTCCGTCCGGCTCGGCGTGGTAGAGCGTCGTGAGCACCTCGCGCACCTTGTCGGCCGTCTTCCACGGCTGGCCCAGCATCGTATAGAGGTAGAGCACGTGGTGGCTCGGCTCGTTGCCGTGGGCGTACTGGCCGATGAGGCCCGAGATGTCGGGCGAGGTCTCGGCGCCCTCGACGACGGAACTTACCGTGAAGAGCGAATCGAGCTTTCCGAGCATCTCCTCGCGGCCGCCGAAGCACCCGACGAGCCCCTCGACGTCGTGCGGCGCCAGCCACGTGTACTGCCAGGCGTTGCCCTCGCAGTAGTCGTCGGCGCGGTGCGTCGAGGCGAAGGGATTGAACGGCGTGCGCCAGCCTCCCTTCGAATCGCGGCCCCGCATGAAGCGCGTCGCCGGATCAAAGTAGTTGCGGTAGCTATGGCTGCGCTCCGTGAAGTATTTCGCGTCCTCCGTCCGGCCCAGCGCTTCGGCGGCACGCGCCGCGGCGCCGTCGGCCAGGGCGTACTCCATGTCGTAGGCCACCGCCTCGTTGAACAGGTCGCACGGGATGTAGCCGTGCTCCATTCTGAGGCCGTTGCCGCGGCCGGGATCCATCGCCGTTTTCCGGATCGCCTCGAAAGCCTTTTCGCGGTCGAATCCTTCGATGCCCTTCACGATGGCGTCCGCCACGACGGGAATACCCGGGTTGCCCACCATGCAGTCGGTCTCGTTGCCCCACAGATGCCATACCGGCAGGCGCCCCTGCTCGTCGGCGATATGCAGCATCGTCTGCACGATGTCGGGCATCCGCTCCGGATGCAGGATCGTCATCAGCGGCATCGCGGCGCGGTAGGTGTCCCACAGCGAGAAGGTCGTGTAGTTCGTGAAGCCGGGCGCACGGTGGATTTCATAATCCGACCCGCGGTAATCGCCGTTCACGTCGCAGAACACGGAGGGCGCCACCATCGTGTGATACAGCGCCGTGTAGAAAATCCGCTTCGCCGTCTCGTCCTCCGTCGCGATCTTCACCTTCGACAGTTCGTCGTTCCACGCCTTGTCGGCCGCCGCCGCGGTCGCCTCGAAATCCCATCCGGGGAGCTCCGCGGCGAGGTTCGCCTCGGCGCCCTCGACGCTCACGGGCGACAGGGCCACCTTCACGAGCAGTTGCTCGCCCTCCTCCGTGTCGAAATCCACGCGCGCATAGCGGGCCGCGATCCGGGGCATCTTGGAATCGTCCATCTCGCCCGGATGCAGGTAGGCGATTCCCCTGGCGGGTTTCGAGAACTCGGCCACGAAGTACACCTTCTGGTCCTTCGCCCAGCCCGTCGAGTAGCGCCATCCGCTGATGCGCGTGCTGTCGTCCGAGAAGCGAAAGCCCGTATCGGTCGCCTTGTCCCAGCAGCCGCCGTTCTCCAGGTCGAAGACCACGGCCGCGGCATCCGACGCCGGGAAGGTGTAGCGGTGCAGTCCCACGCGGGGCGTGGCCGTCATTTCGGCCGTGATGCCGTAGCGCGTCAGCGGAACCGAGTAGTAGCCCGGCCGGGCGATCTCCCGCGTGCGGTCGGCATAGGACCAGAGTCCCGACGACGGATCGTCCTCCGTGCCGCGGGCATAGGTCACC
>ERZ856578.197-NODE-197-length-123194-cov-7.943477_pt1 | contig 123194 bp, 97 predicted proteins | sample MGYA00514384_ERZ856578 | MGnify/ENA primary metagenome ERZ856578 (study PRJEB29103, sample SAMN06111958) | human gut metagenome | biome: human gut; feature: ankylosing spondylitis patient; material: healthy_person | host: Homo sapiens | place: China:Hangzhou... | reverse complement strand
AGCAGTAGTGGTGTCATGGACGCACCCTGAAAAAAGGCGGTATCCCGCCAGATTTCAGATGCTCTGGTAACTTAGTTACCGAGTAGTTCACACGCAGCGGATTTATAACCGGCTGGATGGTATGATTTTTAGCGCCCTTTCTAAAATCGGAAAAGCAAGTGGTGCACTGGAAAAGCCACCGAAGCATAAACTATCAGTAAGTAAGCTTCAGGGTGGCTTTTTCTTTGCATACATTTCCAAAGCCTTTGACACCTGGAGAGGAACGGTCCTGTCTGGAACGCATGAAAGAGGGAGACCATGAGGCACGCAATACTCTGATAGAGCGAAATTTACGGCTGGTGGCGCATGTGACCAGAAAATATCAGGGTACAGATTATGAAATGGAAGATCTCCTGTCGATCGGCACCATCGGGCTCATTAAAGCGGTCAATACGTTTCATCCGGAGCGGGGATCGCGGTTGGCGACGTATGCGGCGAAATGTATCGAGAATGAGATTCTGATGACCTTCCGCGCTGGTAAAAAATATGCAAAGGATATCTCGTTATATGACCCGATCGGGGTAGATAAAGATGGAGAAACCGTCAGCCGGATGGATGTGCTGGAGGCAGAAGGAAAAGAAGTTCTGGAAACCATTATTTTAAAGCAGGAAATTGAACAGCTTTACCGCGCCTATGAGGCGTGTTTAAAAGAAACAGAGAAAATCGTCTTACGCAGCCGGTACGGGCTGTTTGGCGGAAAGGAACAGACGCAGCGGGAGATTGCCGACGGACTTGGAATCTCGCGTTCTTATGTGAGCCGGATCGAGAAGCGGGCGCTGGAAAAAATGCGGCGGGGATTTGCGGAACACAAATAAAGAACAGAAAAAGCGGCTGGCAGATGTTAGGGTGGACATCTGTCAGTCGCTTTTGTCATGTAATAGGAAATTTCCTGGAATTCCCTATTACACAAAAAGGCACTAACGTGCCAATGATGCGCACTCGCGCGAAGCAGAAACATGTCGCAAGCGACCGCGCTCGGCGCGAGAATGTGCCAAGCACATTCTTTTTCATCTCTTAGTCCTCAGCGTCCCGATATCCGTTCGGGTTCATCGACTGCCATTTCCAGGAGTCAGCGCACATCTCCTCAATGCCGTACTGAGCTTCCCAGCCGAGTTCATTTTTCGCTTTGGTAGCATCGGAGTAGCAGGTTGCGATATCGCCGGCGCGGCGTGGCTTGATTTCATAAGGAATTGTTTTGCCGCAGGCTTTTTCGTAAGCCTTGACAACATCGAGTACGCTGTAGCCTTTGCCGGTGCCGAGGTTGTAGATATATACGTCTGGCTTATCGTTAAATTTTTGGAGTGCTTTTACATGACCGACTGCAAGGTCAACTACGTGGATGTAATCGCGCACACCGGTTCCGTCCGGAGTCGGGTAATCATTGCCGAAGACACCGAGACATTTCAGCTTGCCGACAGCAACCTGTGCGATATAAGGAACCAGGTTGTTCGGGATTCCCTTCGGATCCTCGCCGATCAGACCGCTCTTGTGTGCACCGATTGGGTTGAAGTAGCGGAGCAGAACGACATTCCATTCCGGATCTGCCACGTGCAGGTCAGTTAAAATCTGCTCAAGCATTCCCTTTGTCTGACCGTAAGGGTTTGTGATTTTGCCTTTCGGGCATTCTTCGGTGATCGGGACGAATGCCGGATCTCCGTATACGGTAGCGGAGGAACTGAAAATGATTTTCTTGACGCCATGATTGCGCATTACGTCGCAGAGAAGCAAGGTTCCGGTGATATTGTTGTGGTAATATTCCAGTGGCTTCGCAACGGATTCTCCGACTGCCTTTAAGCCTGCAAAATGAATGACCGAATCGATGGATTCTTTCTCAAAAATCTCATTGACTGCCTCGCGATCCAGCATATCTGCCTTGTAAAAGGTTACATGCTTGCCGGTGATTTTCTCCACGCGGCGCAGCGCTTCCTCACTGGCATTGTAAAGGTTGTCCATGACAACGACCTCATATCCGGCGTTTAAAAGTTCGATGCAGGTATGACTGCCGATGTAACCGGCGCCTCCAGTAACTAAAATAGCCATTGTAAACTCCTCCTTCATCCTACCTATAAAAATAATTCATTCTATACCTTCAATCCTTCTTTATTATTATAAACGCGGCTTGCGAGGAAAACAATCAGAAATACTGTCATGTGTTATCGAAATTATATTTTAAGAGGAAATTTAACAATGCTTTGCGTAGATTGGAAAGGCTTGGATACAGTGTGCATGACAATAGAATGTGTGTTCGAAAAACAGCTTGCATTTAAAAAGAGAGTGTGATATGATAAGCACAGAACTAATGTTCGAGAAACGGGAGGAGGCAGAATCTCATGCTGATACAGGAAAATCTTTCAATCGAAGAAAAGTTAAGTATTTTATCGGATGCGGCAAAGTATGACGCCGCCTGCACCTCCAGCGGCGTGGGTAGAAAGGGAAAGGAAGGCTTTCTTGGAAACAGCCGGGTGGACGGCATCTGCCACAGTTTTGCCTCGGATGGGCGCTGTATCTCCCTGCTGAAAATTTTATTTACGAACCAGTGCATCTATGACTGTCATTACTGTGTCAACCGTCGGAGCAATGACACGGTCCGTACCTCCTTTACGCCGGAGGAGGTCTGCCGTCTGACGATGGAATTTTACCGGCGCAACTATATAGAAGGATTGTTTTTAAGTTCCGGTGTGCTGGAGACACCGGATCACACGATGGAACTGCTGTATCAGACCTTGTACCGCCTTCGGCGCGTCCATCGATTTAACGGTTACATCCATGTGAAAGCAATTCCGGGGGCAGATCCGGAGCTGATTGAGAGAGTGGGCTTTCTGGCGGACCGGATGAGTGTGAATCTGGAGCTTCCGACGGCTGATGGTCTGGCGCGCCTGGCACCGGGAAAGACGCGGGACAAGATACTGCGCCCGATGCGCCAGATCCAGACTGGGATCGCGAGACAGCTGGAGCAGGAAGGGCGTCTGGAGAGCAGAGGGGCATGGCTTCCGCAGAAAGAGCGCGGAGAAATTCAGATTCCGGGAGACGGGAGATATGGAATTGGTGGTAAAGCGATAGGAAAAGGGGAAAGGGAATGTCTGCAGGCTGACAAGGGAATTCTGAGTCCGAATCAGACAGAGACAAAGATGGATTGGGGGCGGAATGGAGACAAGGTAAAAGGATTTATGAGGTCGAAAGAGCCGGGGGAAATGGATGAAAGGGTTGGAAGGACACATACACCGGAGATCCCCCGTGTCATCCCAGGACGATCGATCTATGGCAGTTTCGGACTGGGAAATATCTCAAACCGCAAGAATTATTTCGTCCCCGGCGGTCAGAGCACACAGCTCATTGTCGGGGCGACTCCGGAGAGTGATTATCAGATGGTTGCGGTCGCGGAAGCGCTGTATCGGAATTTTGGATTAAAGAGGGTCTTTTATTCGGCGTTTATCAAGGTGAATGAGGACAGCCTGCTTCCGGATCTTCCGGACGGACCGCCGCTTCTGCGGGAACACCGTCTGTACCAGGCGGACTGGCTGATGCGCTACTATGGCTTCCGGGCATCGGAACTTCTGAGTGAAAAGCACCCTAATTTTAATGTGTTTCTGGATCCGAAGTGCGACTGGGCGCTGCAGAATCTGGGTGAGTTTCCGGTGGAGATAAACCGGGCACCGTATGAGACACTTCTGCGGGTTCCGGGCATCGGGGTAAAGTCTGCGATGCGGATTGTCGCAGCGAGAAAACAGGTGGCGCTTCGGTTTGAAGATTTGAAGAAGATGGGAGTTGTGCTGAAGCGGGCAGTATACTTCATTACCTGTTCAGGGCGGATGATGTACCCGGTGCAGATCCATGAGGATGCGATCGCGGCACAGCTAATCAGTGAAGAGAAGCGGAAGCAGTGGCAGCTGTCACAGAGCGGGCTGTACCGCCAGATGTCGCTGTTTGATGATTTTCATATGGCGCAGGCATGAAGCAGACGGAGGAGAGAACAATGGTTGTATTTGTATGCGAAGACAGTCCGGAAGGTATATTCACAGGAGTATATGATGCCTGGAACAGCCGCTTAGGGCATGAGAACGTGCGGCTGGAAGTACAGGGCGAATATAATTACAGCCTGTTTTCGGAGTATCGAGAGGTGGCGGTGGATCGGCTCAAGGCACAGAAAGTCGTGCGCTCGGTGCGCCGATCCCTGTCAGAACTGGCGTACAGCTGGATTTACCGCACGGCGCTGAGTGAGCGGGAGGATCGGGCAGAGGCGGTCTACCGCTTTCTGGTCTGTGGGTTTAGCGCAGGGGCAGTAGGGAGGCGTATCACGGAAAATTTACAGATACCGGCGGTGCAGACAGTCTTTCAGATCAACCGTGCGGTTGCCAATGAAGCGCATTTGCAGACAGAATTTCTGCGGTTTGCAGAATATTCCGATCATGTACTATTTTCTGAGATTGGTCCGAAAAACCGGGTGACGGCATTGCTGATGCCGTATTTTACAGATCGCCTGCCCTCGGAACCATTTATTATCTATGATAAAAATCACCAGGAAGCGGGAGTCTGGACAGGAAAGGGGCGGTGGTATATGATGCGTGGGGCTGAGACAGAACCCCTGCAGGCGCTTTCCGGGAGAACCGATCAGAGCGAATATGCGGCGCTCTGGAGTGCATTTTTTCATCAGATAGGAATTAAGGAGCGGGAAAATCCAGCCTGTCAGCGGATGCATCTGCCGCTTCGCTACCGGAAATATATGACGGAATTTCAGTTCGGTTCCAACCGTTCAAATTTGGCTAAATTGTGAACAAATCGTAAACACAAAATCGAGAACCTTGTTCATAAAGAAACGAAAAAAGAATAAAAATAAGCCGGAAATCGGGAAAAAACAGCATTGAAACAAGAAAACTGCTGCATATATATTAAGATTTAAAGACCTTAAAAAATAATGTAAAGTCAACAGAAACAAGGACTTTTCTTACGAAAACTTTCGATTTTTGTAAGAAATACGGGATTTATTTAGTGAATGTTAATTATCTGTTCATATTTTGGACATAATTTGTTTTTATTATAGGTCACGTACCGATGAGGTACAAGAAAACATAAATCGTATGTTTTAAAGAGGAGAGAATAATTATGAGAAAGAATCTTACAAAAACAGCAGCAATCTTAGTTATGAGTGCAATGGTAGCAGCATCTGCTCTGACCGCTTGCGGCAGCAAAGCAGAGGAGACAACTGCAGCAGCAGAGGAGACTGTAGAGGCAGAAGAGACTGAGGCAGCTGAGGAGACCGAGGCTGAAACAGAAGAGACTGAGGAAGTTTCCGAGGAAGAGACCGAAGAGGCATCTGAGGAAGAGACTGAGGCAGCTGAGGAGACTGAGGCTGAAGCAGAAGAGACTGAGGCAGCTGAGGAGACACAGGCTCAGTAATCAATCTTTGATTGCAGAAGTTTGTTTCTATTCGGATATAACCGAAAAGGTTGTTAAGAAAATCGTAAGAGGGCAGTCGGTTGACAATCGGCTGCCCTTTTTGTATACTATAACTGTATTAAACGAACTAATACACTTATGATTTTTGATACAGGGCAGAATGGAGGAAAGGAGAATGTGAGCATGATTCTGATTGATTATAAAGATCGACGACCTCTCTATGAGCAGATTGTTGAGAAGCTGTCGGATCTGATGGTCCGGGGGATTTTGGAGCAGGACAGTCAGCTTCCATCCGTGCGGAGTCTGGCAACGGAGCTGTCGATGAATCCGAATACGATCCAGCGGGCGTATGCAGAGCTGGAACGCCAGGGATATATTTATTCGGTTAAGGGCAGGGGCAGTTTTGTGGCGGATAACCGGCAGATTCGGGAGAGGAAGCGGCAGGAGATCTGGGATCAGCTGGAACTTCTGATCCGGGATGCAAAAGGAACCGGCATCACGATGCTGGAGTTCCAGGAGCAGGTCATCCAGAGCTATGGAAGTGAGGAAGGAGGAAACAGGAATGATAAAGGCTGAGAATCTGACGAAGCGTTTTTATGATACAGTGGCAGTCGATCATATCCATGCGGAGATTCACAATGGAAGTGTCTTTGGTCTGATCGGAACTAACGGCGCCGGAAAAAGTACCTTTTTGCGGATGGCAGCCGGTATTTTAAAGCCGGACGAAGGGAGCATTACGGTTGATGATGAGACAGTATTTGAGAATACAAAGGTAAAGGCACGATGCTTTTATATCCCGGATGAGCCGTATTTCTTAAGCAATGGAACGGCGGAAGACATGAAAGTATTTTATCAGGGGATTTATCCGAAGTTTGATGCAGCCCGGTTTGATAAACTGCTAAAGAATTTTGAACTGGAAAGCCGGCGGAAGGTGCAGACCTTTTCGAAGGGTATGAAAAAACAGCTCGCTGTGCTGCTGGGCATCTGCGCGGGAACCGATTATCTGTTCTGCGACGAGACGTTTGACGGGCTGGATCCGGTCATGCGGCAGACGGTCAAGAGTCTTTTTGCCAATGATATCGAGGAGCGGAACCTCACGCCGGTCATCGCCTCCCATAATCTGCGGGAGCTGGAAGATATCTGCGACCATGTAGGTCTGCTTCACAAGGGAGGAATGCTTCTCTCAAAGGATCTGGACGATATGAAGTTAAATATTCACAAGATTCAGTGTGTGCTTCCGGCGGGAGTGGGGAGCAGCGATTTGCAGGGAATCGATATTATAAAGACGGAACAGAGGGGAAGTCTCCTGACGCTTACTGTGCGCGGAAAACGGGAAGAGATTCAGACAATTTTACAGGCGTATCATCCGGTGTTTTTTGAAATGATACCGCTTTCCCTGGAAGAGATCTTTATCAGTGAAACGGAGGTGGCTGGTTATGACATCAAAAGGCTTGTTTTTTAAATATATGAGAGAAAATACGAAGCAGCGTCTCTGGAGCGTGGCGCTTACCGCACTTTTGTGCTTCTTTCTGTTTCCAGTCCTGACAGCGCTGGAAACCAGCATAATGCTGCGTCCGGATAACTTGTCTAAAGATCTGAGCGTCGAAGCGGCGTTAGCAGAAGCAAAATTAAAGCTGACCAATGAGATGCTGCATATGTATTCGATCCAGAATGCAATGCTGGTATTTATCCTGATTGTGACGGCGGTGGTGCTGGCAGCGTCCGGTTTTTCGTATCTCCATTCGAAAAAGAAAACGGATTTTTTTCACAGCCTTCCGATCAGCCGTGAAATGCTTTATACTGTGACCTGCCTGGACGGTATCCTGTATCTGGCAGTCCCGTATCTGGTATTTCTGCTGGTGGCAGGTGTGATGCTGCAGGTGAAGGGCGCGCCATTTTCATGGGGAACCCTGCTGATTGGGTATGTACAGCATATGTGCTTTTTTACCCTGGTGTACATGACGGTGGTGCTGGCAGTGATTCTGACAGGCAATCTGATCGTAGGATTACTTGGAACCGGCGTATTTTTTAGCTGGGGACCGGGCGTGGCTGCAGTGATATCGACGTATTTTTCTGAATACTTCATGACGTTTTATGACAATGGCAATTTCCTGCTGCGCTGGTGCGAGCGTACCTCACCGGTTTTCTGGTACGGCACGGCAACTGGTTCTGATCATCCCACCCGGATGGCAGTCATTGCATTGGCAGTGGCAGCCCTGCTCTTTGGCCTGGGAATGTTCCTGTACCGGAAACGCCCGTCTGAGGCGGCTGGAAGAGCGATGGCATTTAAGGTAAGTGAGCCGGTGATCCGTTTCCTTCTGGTTGTGCCGATCTCGCTGTTTTCCGGAATGATTTTCCGATCAATCCTGAATGATGATATCTGGACCGTGTTTGGCTTGATCTGCGGACTGCTCATCACCAGCTGCCTGATCGAAATTATCTATCATTTCGATTTTAAGAGCTTGTTTGCGCATAAGAGACAGCTTGCCATCAGTGCGGTGGCAGTGGCAGCCATTTTCTTAGGGTTCCGCCTGGATGTGGCAGGATATGACAGCTATCTGCCGGATGCTGACAAGGTTGCATACGCGGGTATTTACTGTGATGCGCTGGACAACAATGCGGCAGGGGCTTACCATGTGACTCCGAGAATGTATAGGGATGGCTACAGTGTTGGAATGGAATGGGCGTCCCAGGGAGATGTGGCAGATAAAATGCAGATCTCGGATGAGGATGGAATCCGTGTCCTGCGGGAAATTGGCGCGCAGGGCATCGAGACAGCTTCCAGACAGCGGAAGCATTTGAACGGCGGACAGGATTGGATGAGTGAGGCGGATCTGGATTCACGCTATGATTCGATCGTGCTGTCCTGGCATCTGAACAATGGAAAAACCGTTTACCGTAATTACCGCACGATCAATGTATCGGAGCTGCGGGAACAGCTAGATTCCATTTATGAAAATCAGAGCTATAAACTGGGAATGTACCCGGTGCTGTCCCTACAGGCAGACGATGCCGCAGGCATCAATTACAAAGAGGAAGAGGACTGCAGCCATGTGAAGCTTCCGGATGAGCAGACGAAGGCGGCGCTTCTTGCTGCATACCAGAAAGAGCTGATGGCTCTGACGCCAGATATGCGCCGGGAGGAGATGCCGATCGCGGAGATTCAGTTTAAGACAAATGAGATGCAGGCGATGATTGATGTGATTCGTAAAAATGGCGGCTATTATGACACATTTAACCAGTTTGATTATTACCCGATTTATCCGTCCTTCCAGGAGACGATCGCGATTTTGAAACAGTGTGGTACCGAGGTCGGCAGCAAGGTGACGCCGGAAAATACAGAAAAAATCGTGCTTCAGTATCAGGGCGGCAAGATTCCGGAGGATCAGCTGGCACCGGCAGATACAGAGCTTGGAAAACGCCAGCGGGAGTATCTTCAGAATAACAGCAGACGCGAGGTAACGATTACAGATCCGGAACAGATTGCAGAAATTCTTGCAAACTCCGCTTCGGATGATATGGTGCAGATCAATCAAATGGCGGAGGCATATCAGGGGATCAATATTGCAGTATATGTGTCCGGTATAGAGGACACAGGGGCAGTTTCAGAGGATGATTTGAGGGATTCGGTAAATTCAATGGAGGAAAATGAGATAGGTCAGACATATACGGTGGATGCCGGTCAGAATGTCCTGTATGATGGGGAATATGCGGCGGACTATGAAATGGATGAATCGGGTCAGTATGGCATCTACCAGCGCTCGTTCCGCTATGGCAAGGTTCCGGAGTTTGTGAAATCGACCTTCGGCCTGACACCGGAATTGATGCGGCTGAACCGGGTGTTTGCGTATTAAAAAAGTTGCCTAGAGTTGATTTAGGGATGCAAAAGATTGACTTTCTCCTCTGTAGGGGCTAAAATAGGGGGAAACGTAGCGGTTCAGCCGGTTTATGTATTTGATGCAAAAACCGGCTGAATCGTTATGAGAAAATATCAGATGCCTTGGTTTTGCATGAACCTGCCGTTGCATTTAGAACAGCGATGCACTGTCCCATCAGGCAGAACGAAATTTGAGGCGTACATATCCCGCAGAGGAGGAAGAAATATGGCATTTTTCGATGAACTTGGAAAGGTGATCAGCGATAAGAGCAAGGAAGCTGCGAACCGGGTAAAGGACATCACAGGCGTATTACAGCTGAAATCGAAGCTGTCCGCCGAGAAAGATAAGATTAATAAGGCATATATCACACTGGGAAAAGCATACTATGACAGACATGAGGGCGAGCTGGAAGGGAAATTTGCAGATGAGTTCCACACTATCCAGGCAGGGCTTGTGAAGATTGCGTCCCTGGAGGATGAGATTGCCGAGTTAGAGGGCACAAGAGTCTGCGCGGAGTGCGGCGCAAAGGTGGAGAAAAATGCGGCATTCTGCAGCCGGTGCGGTGCGCCGATGGATTCGACGACATCTGCAGATGTGCATGAGCCGGAAGAACCAGAGGAGATGCAGGAGACTATCTTTGAAGAGAAGGATGAAGCTGCAGCAGATAAGGCGGTTGACAACGCAGAAACAGAAGGCACGGCTGGCCCAGACGCGGATTCCGCGGATGCTTCGGACTCTGTTTCGGAGAACACCACCGATACTGCGGCACAGAATGAAAATAACAGCGGGGAGCAGGCATAATTTATGGATTCACTGGTACAATGGTTTACAGCTAATTTATCCGGAGTCATATCGAAGGAGGCAATTATCTTCATTATCTCGATGATTCCGATTCTGGAACTTCGAGGCGGGCTTCTGGCTGCGTCACCGGCACTCTTAAACGTGCCGATCCTGCGGGCGATCCCGATCTGTATCGTGGGAAATATCCTGCCGATCCCGTTTATCCTGCTTCTGATCCGCCATGTGCTGGAGTGGATGAAGAAGGTTCCGTGTTTCCGTGGTATTGCGCTGTGGCTGGAACGCAAAGCGATGAGCAAAAAAGGGCAGATCGAGAAATATGAGTTCTGGGGGCTGATGCTCTTTGTCGGCATCCCGCTTCCGGGAACCGGCGCATGGACAGGCGCGCTGGTGGCATCCCTGCTCCACATGAAATTTGGCAAGGCATTTGGCGCGATTTTAGTCGGTATCGCGCTGGCGACGGTGATTATGTCGATTCTGTCCTACGGCGTGCTGGGCGTGCTGTTTGGATGATGCGCAGATAAAAATGGAATAATGTCTATGCCCGCAAAAGGGCGGCATGGATGCGAATGTATAAAAGACTCTGTAAGGGGAAATTCTCCGGACAGAGTCTTTTTGCGTCCATTATTATTTTGTTGAGAAAAAGAGATCATAAATGAAATTGGGGTTGACATATACCCTATGGGGGTATATTATAAGGACAGTTAAGAGATAGGAGGAGACCATGAAGCAATATACAGTAACCGGCATGAGCTGCGCGGCATGCAGCAGCCGGGTTGAAAAGGCAGTATCGAAAGTGCCGGGTGTCACGGCATGCTCGGTCAGCCTGCTGACAAATTCGATGGGCGTCGAGGGCGATGTGCCCCCGGAGACCGTGATTCATGCGGTGGAAGATGCCGGATATGGCGCATCCCTGAAAGGACAGGGCACTGTAGCGCAGGCGCAGAGCGCGTCGGAGGTAGAGGACGCCTTAAAAGATCGGGAGACGCCGGTCTTAAAACACCGTCTGATCGCATCGCTGGGATTCTTAGCAGTCCTTATGTATATGTCGATGGGACATATGATGTGGGGCTGGCCGCTGCCGCACTTTATGGATGGCAACCATGTGGCGATGGGACTTTTGCAGCTCCTTTTGGCCGGAATTATCATGGTGATTAACCAGAAATTCTTTATCAGCGGTTTCAAGGGACTTTTACACCGCGCCCCGAACATGGACACGCTGGTAGCACTTGGTTCTGGCGCGTCGTTTATTTACAGCACATATGCGTTGTTTGCGATGACGGACGCACAGTTAAAGGGCAACGGCACGGCAGTCATGTCCTACATGCATGAATTTTACTTTGAGTCGGCGGCAATGATTCTGGCGCTGATCACAGTCGGAAAAATGCTGGAGGCGCGTTCCAAGGGAAAAACGACGGATGCCTTAAAGGGACTGATGAAACTGGCACCGAAGACAGCTGTTATCATCCGGGATGGAGTGGAAACAAAGGTTCCGATTGAAGAGGTAAAGAAAGGTGATGTATTTGTTGTACGCCCAGGTGAAAATATCCCGGTGGACGGCGTGGTTCTGGAAGGAGCAAGCGCGGTCAACGAGGCAGCACTGACCGGCGAGAGTATTCCGGTGGATAAGGCACAGGGTGACCCGGTTTCGGCGGCAACGGTCAACCAGTCTGGTTATCTGCGCTGTGAGGCGACCAGAGTCGGTGAAGATACCTCCCTGTCGCAGATCATCCGCATGGTCAGCGACGCGGCGGCGACGAAAGCGCCGATCGCCAAGATTGCAGATCGGGTTTCCGGCGTGTTTGTCCCGGCGGTTATCACGATCGCAGTGGTGACAACGATTATCTGGCTACTGGCAGGACAGACGTTTGGATTCGCACTGGCGCGAGGTATTTCCGTACTGGTTATCAGCTGCCCGTGTGCACTGGGACTGGCTACGCCGGTTGCGATTATGGTCGGCAACGGCATGGGCGCGAAAAACGGAATCTTGTTCAAGACAGCTGTTTCGCTGGAAGAAACCGGAAAAATGGACATTGTAGCGCTTGATAAGACGGGTACGATCACCAGCGGCGAGCCGCGTGTGACCGACGTCATCCCGTCTGGAGGTGTGACTGAGAAGGAGCTGGTAAGCCTGGCGCTTTCCCTGGAAAAGAAGAGTGAGCACCCATTGGCGAAAGCTGTTCTTCTCTATGCAAAAGAACAGCAGATTGATGCGCCGGAGGCGGCTGATTTCCAGGCGCTGCCGGGTAATGGACTTTCCGGTACGTTAGACGGCGCTTCACTGGCAGGCGGAAGTTTTTCCTATATCAGCGGACATACGACGGTGTCCGCACAGGAACAGGCATCCTTTGAGCGTCTGGCATCGGAAGGCAAGACGCCGCTGTGCTTTATGAAAAATGGTCGTCTGGCTGGTATGATTGCCGTGGCAGATATCATCAAGGAAGACAGCCCGCAGGCGGTCAAGGAACTGCAGAACATGGGAATCCGTGTGGTCATGCTGACCGGAGATAATGAGCGGACCGCCCGTGCGATTGGGGCACAGGCTGGTGTGGATGAAGTCATTGCCGGAGTACTTCCGGATGGGAAAGAGAGTGTCATCCGCAGCCTGAAAGAACAGGGCAAGGTGGCAATGGTCGGTGATGGTATCAATGATGCCCCGGCGCTCACGCGTGCCGATATAGGTATCGCGATCGGAGCCGGTACAGATATCGCGATTGATGCCGCGGATGTGGTGCTGATGAAGAGCCGTTTGAGTGATGTTCCGGCGGCAATCCGTCTAAGCTGTGCGACGCTTCGAAATATTCACGAAAACCTGTTCTGGGCATTCTTTTACAATGTTGTGGGTATTCCACTTGCAGCCGGTTTGTGGTATCCTATCTTTGGATGGAAATTAAATCCGATGTTCGGCGCTGCAGCGATGAGCTTATCCAGCTTCTGCGTAGTGACGAACGCGCTGCGGCTGAATCTGTTTAAGATGCACGATGCATCGAAGGATCATCCGATGCGGAAGAGGGCTGAGAAGGCTGCTAATAAAGGCGGAGATAAAGCAGAAAACGCAGGTGCAGTTAGGACGGAGGCAGAAGACACCCGGTCAATTGGGCAAACAGCAAATGAAAATGAAACTGTTTCAAAAGAATTGCAAAAAAGTGAGAATCAAAAAAATGATAAAAATATGGAGGGAATAACGATGACAAAGACAATGAATATCGAAGGAATGATGTGTGGACACTGTGAGGCACGCGTAAAGAAAGCGTTGGAGGCACTGGCAGGCGTGGAGAGCGCAGAGGTCAGTCATGAGAAAGGAACCGCGGTCGTAAGCATGAGTGCGGATGTGGCGGACGATACGTTGAAAGAGGCAGTTGAGGCACAGGATTATAAGGTGGACTCGATTCAGTAGGATGAAAAAAGCTGTGAAATGGTGGAATTAATATGCCATTTCGCAGCATTTTGATAAAAGATAGGAGAAAAGCATGGGCTGTTGTAAATGTGAATCACAAGCGCAGGTCTGTCAGGGAGGAGAGACGGAACGCCACAAACACAGAAACCTGACCGAAGAAAAAGATCTGCTGAAACGTTTAAATCGGATCGAGGGACAGGTGCGCGGTGTGAAGGCGATGGTGGAAGACGAGCGATACTGCGTCGATATATTAAACCAGATATCAGCGGTTCAGGCGGCGCTGCACAGTTTTTCCAAAGTCCTGCTGTCCAACCATATCAAAACCTGTGTGGTCGATGATATAGAGGCGGGAAATGGGGAAGAAGCGGTTGAGGAGCTGTGCAAGACGATTCAGAAGCTGATGAAGTAAATATAAATTTATTGAATTGAGCAAACACAAGCAACTATAGCGAAATATTAAACATAATAAATATTTTTAAAAATTCTTCAAAAAAAGTGTTGACATTCTCCTGGATTTATATTATACTACGTCATGTAATCGAGGCGTGGCTCAGTTTGGTAGAGCGCTGCGTTCGGGACGCAGAGGTCGCGTGTTCGAATCACGTCGCCTCGATTCTATTATAAAACATACGGCCTGTTGGTCAAGCGGTCAAGACGACGCCCTCTCACGGCGTAAACCCGGGTTCGATTCCCGGACAGGTCATCGAAAGTTGCTTTGGGTTTTCCAGAGCATTTTTCAAATTAAAATGCTTCCTTGGCTCAGTTGGTAGAGCGACGCATTCGTAATGCGTAGGTCGCCGGTTCAAGTCCGGCAGGGAGCTGATGAGTGGAACCCCTCTTGATTATCAAGAGGGGTTTCTTGCATAATAGGAAATACCTTGGAATTCTCCATTGCCTGTGAACAGTTACTATTACACAAGAAGGTACGGCCTTTATTCCATATAACCACTTGCACGATCTCCGCAAATGATATAAAATAATAACATACAAAAGACAAGGCGGCAGACGGCAGAGTTCGTACTGCCGCTTCCGTTTGCCAGGAAAGGATATTTCATGCCATGAGACAAGAAGAATGGACGGTAGAAGCGGCAGATGCATATCTGAATGAGATACCGAAATTTACCAGTGAAAAACATACGGCGGAGGGGCTTCGCAGGATGCTTTCATACCTGAATGCATTGCCGCAGGAGGAAAGAATCGTACATGTGGCCGGAACGAATGGGAAAGGGTCGGTCTGCTCGTTTCTCGATGCGGTTTTGCAGAAAGCCGGGAAGCGGACGGCGCGGTTTACGTCTCCTCATCTGGTGCGCGTGACGGAGCGTTTTTCTTTTGATGGACAGGAAGCAGACGATGCACTGTTCCTGGAGGCATTTGAGGCGGTTAAGGCATCATATGTTCATTTTGAGCAGGAAGGACTGGGGCGTCCGACGTATTTTGAATATCTGTTTTTGATGTTCATGTGGATGGTGCGCCGGAAAAAGCCGGAGTATGTGATTCTGGAAACGGGGCTCGGCGGACGGCTGGATGCAACGAACTGCATCGAGCATCCAGCGCTTACGGTCATCACTTCAATCAGCCTTGACCATATGGAATACCTGGGCGGCACGGTGACACAGATCGCGGGCGAAAAGGCGGGAATCCTGAAAAAAAATATGCCGGTGGTGTACGATGATACGGATGCGGCGGCTTCGGCAGTTATCAGAAATCGGGCGGCGGAACTTTCCTGTCCGGCATATCCGATCAGCCCGGCAGTGTATACGGATCTTCGGCGGGAACATGGCGGGATGATTCTAAGGATAAAAGAGAAAAGCCAGCGTCTGTTTATTCCCTTCGAAGCGGAATATCAGGCGGTCAACGCCTGCATCGCTTACCAGGCGGCGCGGCTTCTTGCAGTGGACGGGGAGACAGCGGCAGCGGGCATTCGGAATGCGGTATGGCACGGACGCATGGAGGAGATCCAGGACGGAGTTTATCTGGATGGCGCTCACAATGAGGGCGGAATCCGTGCGTTTGTGGGCGCGGCGGCAGAGGTGGCAGCGCGCAGAAGAGAAGAGTCCGGGAAAGATGGTCGGATTTTTCTGCTGTTTGCAGCCGTTTCAGATAAAAATTATGAATCGATGCTGGAAACACTGATGCGGAAACTGAAGCCGGATCGATTGGTGCTGACTCATTTATATACATCGCGGGCACTTTCGATGGAGGCGATGGAAAAAGCAGCACACCGGGTGGCAGATGGCTGTGAGGTTCAAAGTATACCAGATGTAAAAACAGCTTATCAGACACTGGTTCAGGAAAAACGTCCGGAGGATACCTGCTTCTGTGTGGGTTCTTTGTATTTAATCGGAGAGCTGGAGAAAAAGATTTCCCGAACTGGATTTGACAGCACCGCCAGAATGGTGTAAGATTAGCGGGAATGTATATCCATGTAATAAAGGAAGAAACTCTGGAGGAAAAACATGAGTGGCGAAGGAATGACAATCAATTTCGAAGAAGAAATCGAACATTTTAAACCGAGTCTGGAGGTCGAGGAGGTCGGCGAGGCGATCGTGAAGAGTGACCTGACAGATATGTCGGATATTATGATGGAACTTTTAAAACATATGAAGGAATAGGCGGACATGATGGATCGAACAAGAAAAATTCGCCTGATTTCCAACAGCTTTTACAATGCCGGGCTGGAACGGGCAAAGAGACGGGATTTAACAGGGGCGGTCGAGTATCTGAAAAAATGCCTGAACCTGAACAAGTATCATATTGATGCCAGAAATCTTCTCGGACTTATCTATTATGAGATGGGTGAGGTGTCGGAGGCGCTGGTGCAGTGGGTTATCAGCATGAACTTTAGGGAGCAGGATAACCGGGCTGATTATTATTTAGACCAGATTCAGCGCAAGCAGGATCGTTTGGATCAGGCGAGCGCGACGATTCAGAAATATAATCAGGCGCTTCTGCAGGCGCAGACCGGAAGCGACGATCTGGCGACCTTACAGCTTACAAGAGTTGTAGAAGCTAATCCGAGATTTGTAAAAGCACATCTTCTGTTGGCTCTTTTGCATATTAGTCATGAGGATTATACGAAAGCGGGCAAATCCCTGTATAAGGTACTCAAGATTGATAAAAACAATCCCAAGGCGAACTGGTATATGGAGATTGTTAAGGAACATACCGGCAAGGCGGATATCGAGCGGAGAAAGCTGAAAAACGCATTTTCCCACCGCCAGATGCAGGATGATGATGTCATTATGCCGCCGACGTACAAGGAGAATACGGGACTGCAGTCGGTACTCAATATCGGCGCGGGACTGCTTTTGGGCGCGGCAGTTATCTTTTTCCTGGTGATGCCAGCCAAGATTAAGCAGGCAAATAATGCACATACGCAGGAAATGCTCCAGTACAATGAGCAGCTCAATCAGAAAAATGAAGAGATTGACAGTTTAAATGAGAGCATTGAGACCTCGAAAAAGGACAAAGAAGAGGCGGAGAACAAGCTGGATACGATGCTCAACAGCAATGACAGCGTTCTGAACCAGTATGCGAAGCTCGTCAAAATGCTGCAGGCATACCGCAACAATAACCTGGCAGAGGCGGTTACCTATTATGAGGGCTTTGATCCGTCATTATTTACGGACGAGACGGTCGTTTCCATTGCCAACGGGGTAAAGCAGGACATCGAGACAAATGGCTACCAGACGCTGGAGGATCTGGCATACACGATGTGGTCGGCAGGCCGTATGGCGGAAGCACTGGCAGATTACCAGACCTGTCTGGCGATCCGTCCGGCAAACCCGAAGGTTATCTTCAGCATGGGTATGATTTACCGGGCACAGGGCGAGACAGACAAGGCGGTCGAAATGTTTACGCAGATTGTGACCCAGTATGCGGATTCCGAGCAGGCGGACAAGGCAAGACAGCAGCTCGCCGAGCTTGCGCCGGATAACCAGCAGGCTGCAGTTCCAGGTCAGTCCATCATCAGTCAGGGAGAGACTGCGGCGGATGAAACGGCAGCAGGCAGCGGAGCGGAGACGCAAGCGGCGCAGTAAGTACAAATATAATACGGCAGATAATTAAGAAGAAAAGCACTGTAAAGATAAAAACTTTACGGTGCTTTTTTGTTTCATAGGAAATTACGTCCTATGAAACAAAAAACGCTCCGCGAGGATGCGCACTCGCGCGAAGCAGAAACATGTCGCAAGCGACCGCGCGAGACGCCCGAATGTGCCAAAGCACATTCTTTTTAGGTATATAGGAAAAGGCTGCATAAAAAATCGAAAAAGGGGGAATCCTGATATGGAACGAAATATGTTTACATACGAAGCGATCGATTCGGCGCTGGTGATTCATCTGCCGAAGGAGGTAGATCATCATAACTGCCTGACACTCAAATATGAAACAGACCTGCTTCTGGCGGAAAATTATATTAACCGGATTATTTTTGATTTTTCAGGGACGGAATTTATGGATAGTTCCGGGATCGGTGTAATTCTCAACCGGTATAAGCAGATGGAGGGTAGCAGCGGCACGGTGGCGGTGTACGGGGCAGGCGAGCGGATGCGCCGGATTTTGCGGATCGGCGGCGTGTATCGTTTGGTGCAGTCGTACCGGACGAGAGAGGAGGCACTGGATGGGAGACATTAAAGGAGAGATGAATATGTATGCGGATGATATATCTGTATCAGAAACGGAAGTGAAAGGAAAACTTAAAAAAATAAAAAATTCAGAAGAATACAGAAAATTTGAACAGAATGAACAGAGACAAGCAGAGAAGAATGGCACGTGGATGCACCTGGAGATAGACAGCCATTCATCGAACGAGGAGTTTGCCCGTGTCACAGCGGCAGTCTTTATGAGCCGGATGAATCCGACGATGGAAGAGCTGGAGGATGTGAAAACGGCGGTCTCGGAGGCGGTGACAAATGCGGTGATTCATGGGTATAGCGATGAAATCGGAATTATTTACATAGAAGCGCGGATTGAGGGAGAAGAACTGATAATTTCGGTCCGGGATGAGGGAAAAGGAATCCTGGATGTGGAAAAGGCGATGGAGCCGATGTATACGACAGACACGACCGGCGAGCGCTCAGGGATGGGCTTTTCGTTTATGGAAGCGTTTATGGATGAGGTCGAGGTGGAGTCCAGGGTGGGCTGCGGAACGTGTGTGACGATGAAAAAGCGAATTGGAAGGGAATATATGAATAAAGAACAGGAAGAAAAAGAAACGGCGGAGTTCTATGGATAAAACCATCGAGCAGATCAAACGGGCACACCAGGGCGATAAGACGGCGCGGGAGGCGCTGGTAAAGGACAATCTGGGGCTTGTATGGAGCATCGTCCGCCGCTTTGCGGGGCGGGGGTGTGAGACGGAGGACTTATTTCAGATCGGAAGTATCGGGCTTTTGAAGGCGATTGATAAGTTTGACCTATCATATGAGGTGCGTTTTTCGACGTATGCGGTGCCGATGATTGCGGGGGAGATCAAACGTTTTCTCCGGGATGACGGGATCATCAAGGTCAGCCGTTCCATCAAAGAGCAAAACCAGCGGCTCCGGGCAGCGAGGGAAGCGCTCTGCACGGCGCTTGGGCGGGAGCCGACGCTGGAAGAGCTGGCGGCGCAGATTGGAGTGAGCTGTGAGGAAGCTGCCGCATCAATGGCGGCGGACAGTCCGGTTGAATCGCTCTCTGCACCAGCCAGCGCCGGGGAAGAAACTGGCCTTCTGCTTCAGGACCGGATTGCTGGGGAGACAGCGGAGAATGAGGTTCTGCTTGACCGGATGCTTTTGGGAGATTTGCTGAAAATGCTCAATGGACGGCAGCGGGAGATCATTGTGCGGCACTATTTTTATGATCAGACACAGACTCAGATCGCGGCGCAGCTCGGCATTTCACAAGTACAGGTGTCGCGGATCGAGCGGAAAATATTAGGGCAGATGCGCGCAAAGTTGGAAGAAACATGAGAAAAAAAGACAGGCTCATAATTCAGAATATATGAATGTGCATACTCCATTGAAAGACAGCCATACTACTGGATACAGGAACTTTTGGAGTTTCCAGAATACACAGGAAGGATGGAAAAAAATGACGGGAAATGTGAAAGTGACAATGAAAAAAAAGATGGGAATCTGTATCTGGGTCGGATGCATGATTCTGATTGTGGCAGCGCTCTGTCTCTGTCTGATGGCAGTGGGGCGGGACAGCGTCTACATTGACGGAACCTTCGTACAGCATTCCGGGGACAGCGCGGAGGCATTTTTGAGACCGGAGGCACAGACGGAGAAGGCAGCATTATGACACAGACGGTCTATCTGAAACTTAGCCAGATCACGCAGGTACATGAGAAAAATGTACCGCTTGCAAGCCTGGGAGAAGTTTATTGCAGTGAAAAAAGCGTGGAAAGCCGCTGTCGTGCGATGATCGTGAAGAGGATCCGCGGCGGCGGGAAACAGCGCGAAAGCCGTCTGGTTGGAAACGTCATGGAGATTATCCAGCAGATTGAACGGGAAATTCCGGGGACATCGGTGCAGAATCTGGGGGAGACGGACTATGTCATTCATTATCAGCCGCCGCGCCGTCAGGCGCTTGTCTGGCAGTGGTGCAAGACGCTGTTCGTCTGCCTGATTTGCTTTTTCGGGGCGGCATTTGCGATCATGACATTCAACAACGATGCAAATGTGCTGGATGTATTCAGGAAAATATATGAGATCACGACGGGGCAGGCGTCGGACGGAACAACGGCGTTGGAGGTCGGTTATTCGATCGGGCTTCCGGTGGGGATTTTGCTGTTTTTTAACCATTTTACTTCGTGGAAATTCAGTCTCGATCCGACGCCGCTGGAGGTAGAAATGCGCCTGTATGAGGAAAATGTCAATAAAACGCTGATTCAGAACGAGGAGCGGAAGGAGGATGACATCGATGTTTCTTAAAGAAGCGCTGCTTTTGCTGGCGGGGCTGGCGGCGGGAAGCACGGTGGCAGCAGGAGTCTACGCCTTTCTGGTGGTCATCGGCGTTTATCCGCGCCTGATTGGAAAGACGGCGACGGCGTCGAAGGGGAAAATCTTCTTGTATGAGACGATTATCGCGCTGGGAGGATTGTTTGGAAATGTGGTGGATTTATTTACAGAGAAAGTGAAACAGCTGACCGGGAGTTTTCTGAGAATAGCGTGGCCAGCGGCAATGCCGGAGGCAGAGTTGTGGCAGAAGGCAGCAGAAGGCGGTGGCAGAACGGGAGCTGGTGCTGGATTTCTGGTGATGTTTGGAAATGTCTCCGGACAGCTGCTTCTAGCGGCTGCGGGACTTTCCTGTGGTATTTTTGTGGGCTGCCTCGTCATGTCGCTGGCAGAGACATTGAAAGCCCTGCCGGTGCTGAGCCGCCGCCTGCGTCTGGCAGTGGGGCTGCCATATCTGCTTCTCGCGATTGCGGCGGGGAAATGTGCGGGTTCGCTGTATTATTTCTTACATGGAATTGGAAAACAGTAGAAGAGAGGAGAAACCATGGAAGCCAGAAAAGATCAATATGAAGCATATGTCAAATCGGTTACGCCCGTCCACAGTACATGGAAAAATGTGTTGATGGCGGGCATTTCCGGCGGGCTGATCTGCCTGGCGGCGCAGATCAGCACAAATTGTCTGGTTCAGACAGGCATGGAGGAGAAAACGGCGGCGCTCTGGACGATGCTGGGACTGATTCTGCTCAGCGTTATCCTGACAGGGGCAAATGTATTCCAGAAGCTGGCGCGCGTTTTTGGGGCTGGTGTGCTGGTTCCGATCACCGGATTCGCCAATTCAGTTGCATCCCCGGCGCTGGAATACAAGGCGGAAGGGCAGGTATTTGGTGTCGGATGCAAAATATTTACAATCGCGGGTCCGGTGATCCTGTATGGGATTCTGAGTTCGTGGGGATTAGGGGTTGTGTATTGGGGGTGGATGATGCTGACTCAATAATAAACGAAAAAAAGTCTCAATAATATAATAAGAATCTTTCTTGTTTTGTGAAAAATGAGGGTTTACAATCCGGAAATAAATACCTATAATAGCCATAGGGTAATCTGGCTGTCTGAACAGTCAGATTTATTATAGAAAAAAGGAACCAGAGAGATGGACGTTTGCTAAGAGGGATAACCGCTTTCGTGACGAGGCGGCTGTCACAGATCAGACAGACCGAGCATGAATGTCTCAGCCGGTCCCGGAAATGGAGTGCTTTATGGCAGAAAAGGTGTTAGAAGTAAATCAGATAAAAGCAAATATAGAAGAAAAAGAGATCCTGCACGGCGTTGATTTGAGCGTCGGCGCAGGAGAGGTACATGTCCTGATGGGACCGAACGGCGCGGGCAAATCGACGCTCGGAAACGTCCTGATGGGAAACCCGCGATATCAGATCACGGGCGGTCAGATCTTATTTAAGGGTGAGGATATCACACATGAGTCCACGGACAAGCGTTCCAAAGCCGGTATGTTCCTGTCTTTCCAGGAGCCGCTGGAGGTACCGGGACTTTCGCTGGAAAGTTTCCTGCGGAGCGCGATGCGCCAGCAGACTGGCAAGAACTTAAAGATCTGGGAATTTCATAAACAGCTCAAAAAGGCGATGGACATTCTCCAGATGGATGAATCGTATGCACAGAGAAGCTTAAACGTGGGCTTTTCCGGCGGTGAGAAGAAAAAATCTGAGATTTTACAGCTGATGCTCTTAAATCCGAGTCTGGCAATCCTCGATGAGACAGACTCTGGTCTGGATGTTGATGCAGTCCGTCTGGTTTCTAAGGGTGTGGAAGAGTACCAGAAGAACCAGAACGGCGCGCTTCTTATTATCACGCACAGCACCCGGATTCTCGATGCACTGCATGTTGACTATACGCACATCATGGTAGATGGAAAGATCGTGGCAACCGGTGACGGCTCCCTGGTTGATAAGATCAACCAGGAAGGCTACGAATCCTTTATCCGTGAGGCGGGTGTGGCAGACGCCCGGAACTAATCGTTACTGTTCGCAGGCAGGCATTTTTGGAATCGAAAGTGCTGTAGGATAATGCGACAGTAATAACGAATCAGCACGGGTAATATGGAGGCATCAAACATGAAAGAAAGAACGTATGTAGATGACATTGATCGCAGCGTCTACGATATAAAAGACAAAGAAAATGACGCATATAAAGTAAAAGCGGGTCTGACCCCGGAGATCGTTGAGAAGATTTCTAAGGAGAAAAATGACCCGGCATGGATGCAGCAGTTCCGTCTGCAGTCCTTACAGATTTACAATTCCCTGCAGGTTCCGAACTGGGGACCGGATATCGAGGATCTGGACATGGATAACATCGTAACCTATGTCCGTCCGAAATCCAAGATGAGCGCTAAATGGTCGGAGGTTCCGAAGGACATCAAAGATACCTTTGAGCGTCTGGGAATCCCGCAGGCGGAGCAGAAATCACTGGCAGGCGTGGGCGCCCAGTATGACTCGGAGTTAGTATATCATAACGTGCGCGCGGAGGTAGCGGCGCAGGGCGTTGTCTACACCGATCTGGAGAGCGCAATGCACGGCGAATATGCGGAAATGATCCGGACGCATTTTATGCATCTGGTCAAACCGCAGGAACATAAATTTGCAGCGCTGCACGGGGCGGTCTGGTCCGGCGGATCTTTTGTGTACGTGCCAAAGGGCGTGTCGGTTACGATCCCGCTTCAGTCCTATTTTCGACTCAATGCACCGGGAGCCGGACAGTTTGAACATACTCTGATCATCGTTGATGAGGGGGCATATCTGCATTTCATCGAGGGCTGTTCTGCGCCGAAATATAACGTAGCAAACCTGCATGCGGGCTGTGTCGAGCTGTACGTCGGCAAAAATGCGAAACTCCGCTATTCGACGATCGAGAACTGGTCGAAAAATATGTACAATTTGAACACCAAGCGCGCGATTGTGGAAGAGGGTGGCACGATCGAGTGGGTATCGGGTTCCTTTGGTTCCCATGTATCGTATCTGTACCCGATGAGTATTTTAAAGGGTGACGATTCAAAGATGGAATTTACCGGCATTACTTTTGCCGGAGAAGGTCAGAACCTCGATACCGGTGCGAAGGTAGTCCACACGGGCAAACGGACTTCTTCCTATATTAATACGAAATCTATTTCCAAGGACGGCGGTATCAGTACGTTCCGAAGCAGTGTGCAGATTGGAAAACAGGCATCCGGTTCTAAGGCATCGGTTTCCTGCCAGTCCCTGATGCTGGATGATATTTCACGTTCCGATACGGTCCCGGCGATGGATATCCGGACCCGCGATGCGAACGTCGGCCATGAGGCAAAGATTGGACGGATCAGCGACGAGGCTGTTTTCTATCTGATGTCACGCGGCATCAGTGAGGAGGACGCGCGCGCAATGATCGTCAGCGGATTTGCGGATGATGTATCGAAGGAGCTGCCGCTTGAGTACGCGGTTGAGATGAATAACCTGATTCAGCTTGAGATGAAAGGCAGTATCGGATAATAGATGGTTACTGTTTGCAGCGGGGATTTTGAAATAACAGATTCTGCTGCGGGGCATGCAAGTGCATGAATGGTAACGACAGGAGGAAACAATGGGACAGAAAGAAATGATAGTAAACATTCTTCCGACCCGAACCTGGAACCGGCTGGGAATGAACGAAAGCCAGATACAGATTGAGTGGCCGGAGGAAAGTGTTTTGATAAAACCGGAGCGCCTGGCAGCAGGTGTGACCTGGGAAAAAGAAATCTCCGGAAAAGAGTGGAATGAAATCCAGACCGGCATGGGACGCGAGTACGATGCAATGGCGGCGGAATGCGGAACGGCTGGCGCAAATAGAACGGACACTGTAAATGGAACGGCTGTTGCAGAAGAAAATGCCGGTGCGGGAAGTATCTACCGGCTGACAGCGGAAGCGGCAGCTGTGCTGCAGAATGAAAATACAGAATGGACGGTTCTCTGCGTCGATTACAAAAACGGCAGTTACCAGAACCGCCTCTGCCTGGATGCAAAGGAAAACAGCCGCTTAAACGTGCTGATCGTATTCCGCTCCGGGGAGGACGCACAGGGAACATCCTCGTTCCAGGTAAAGGTCCATGCGGAAAAGAATGCAAAGGTACAGCTTCAGGAAGTGCAGCTTCTCGGCGTCGGATATACCTGCCTGAGTGATATCGGTGCATCCTGCGGGGAAAATGCCACATTTGAGCTTTTGAAACTGGAACTGGGCGCAGGCAAGGTCTACGCGGGCTGCCTGACCGAGCTGGAAGGAAAAAAGAGCGCATTTGACGCGAAGATCGGCTATTACACCAGTGTAAACCAGAAGCTGGATATGAACTATACAGTACGCCATCGCGGCAAAAAGACAGAGAGTATGATGGAAGTCTCTGGCGTTTTGCAGGACGGTTCCTCCAAGCTGTTCCGCGGAACGATCGATTTCGTGCCGGGATGCGCCGGGGCAAAGGGAACTGAGCGCGAGGATGTGCTGCTGCTCGGCGATGACATCGTAAACCAGACAATTCCGCTGATTCTGTGTGCGGAAGAAGATGTCGAAGGAAATCACGGCGCTTCGATGGGCGATCTGGACGATGCAACGCTGTTTTATCTGTGCTCCCGCGGACTGTCGAGAGAGGAAGCTGAGCGCATGGTAGCGCGGGCGAGAATCGACGCGCTGAATGAGCTGGTAGCAGACGAGGCAGTACAGAAGCAGGTTCAGGAGTTCATGAACCAGAAGCGATAATAAAATGAAAAAACTGTAAGTTGGCTGCGGTTTGTTTTTGCAGCAAGTATACAAACAAATATATAAGAAGGAACAGAACATGACAGATTACAAGAAAGATTTTCCCCTGCTTGCGAGTTCGGATATCGCATATCTGGACAATGCGGCGACGGCACAGCGCCCGGAGGCGGTATTAAAGGCAGTGGAAGATTTCTATACAAAGAAAAATGCCAATCCGCTCCGCGGGCTCTATGAGCTGGGAATCGAGGCGACGGAGGCATATGAAGCGGCAAGAGAGCGCGTGCGGGAATTTATCAATGCTGGAAAGACGAGCGAGGTTGTGTTTACACGCAACAGCACCGAAAGCCTGAATTTGATCGCGTACAGCTATGGTTTAACCAGTCTGAAAGCAGGCGATGAGATATTAATCAGCATTGATAACCACCACAGCAATATCCTGCCGTGGCAGATGGTATCCAGACAGACAGGCGCGAAGCTCGTTTATCTGGAATGTCAGCCGGATGGTTCTTACCGGGATGAAGATATGGAAGCCCTGGTGACAGAAAAGACAAAGATCGCAGCGATGCCGCAGATTTCCAATGTCCTTGGCCGCAGAAATCCGGTAGAGAAGCTGACGAAACTGGTGCATGAAAAGGGCGGTGTCATCGTCATCGATGCGGCACAGAGCGCCCCGCATATTCCGGTGGATGTGCAGGCACTGGATGCAGATTTCCTTGTATTTTCCGGTCACAAGCTGATGGCACCGATGGGAATCGGCGTCCTGTACGGAAAAGAAGCTCTTCTGGATGCGATGCCGCCGTTCTTGACGGGCGGCGAGATGATCGATTCGGTCAGCCGGGAATCGGCAGTCTTTGCCGAACTGCCGCACAAATTCGAAGCCGGTACCGTCAATGGCGGCGGTGCGGTCGGCTTACAGGCGGCGATTGATTATCTGATGAACGTCGGATTTGACGAGGTACAGAAGCGGGAGGAGCTGCTGACAACACGTGCGATGACGGCGATGCGGCAGATTCCGGGCGTTCATATCCAGGGAAGCGATAAGCCGGAAGAGCACAACGGAATTATCAGCTTTACCGTGGACGGCGTACATCCGCACGATATCGCGTCGATTCTGGATGCCGCAAATGTCAATGTGCGCGCAGGTCACCATTGCGCCCAGCCGCTTTTAAAACATCTGGGTGTATTTGCAACAGCACGTGCAAGTTTTGCGTTCTACAATACGGAGGAGGACATCGACCGTTTTGTCCAGAACCTGAAAGAAATCCGGAGGAAAATGGGATATGGAGAATAGAACCTTTTACAATGAAATACTGACGGATCACAATCTGCATCCGTTACATAAAGAAAAGCTGCCGGACGCCAATCTGGTATTAGAGGGCGTCAATCCGAGCTGTGGAGATGACATCATTCTTCAGTTGAAGGTCGAAGATGGACAGGTGGTAGACGGTGCTTTTGAGGGAAGCGGCTGCGCGATCTCCCAGGCATCCGCTGATATCATGCTGGATCTGATTATCGGAAAATCCGAAGAGGAAGCACGCCATTTGGCGGATCTGTTCCTGCGGATGATCAAGGGCGAGGCAAGCGAGAAGGAGATCGAAGAACTCGAGGAAGCCGGCGCCCTGGTCGATGTTTCCCATATGCCGGCGCGTGTCAAATGCGCGGTGCTGGGATGGCATACGATGGAAGAGATGCTGGATAAGAAAGGCGAGAAATAAGAAAGAACGCAACTGTGAAGGTACTGAACAGTTACGAAAGAACATAAAAAGAAACGGGAGCTATTTTTTGGGAGTGTCAGGGCGGGATGTACCATTTCCGCTCTGATGGTTTATATACCAGAAATAGTCTGGAAAAGAAAGAGAAGTCAGATGTGTTGGTGAAAATATATACAGAATAGATCGGCAAAAGCAAAGTGTACATAGAGAAAATGGTAAAAATAAGCTGGGATAGATGTACGTTTTTTGTATAAAATATCTAAAAGATTGACAGTATATTTACAAAAATAAACAAAAGTGTTAAAATAATCACAAAAAGGATGCAGATGGCGATGTACATACAGATGGCGTACAGCTGAATCCTTTGGCTGGAGGTATGAGAGATGCCGAATTTTTCATATAAAGCGCTGGGGCGGGATGGAAAAGAAGTCCGAGGAGTGCTCCAGGCTGAGAGTGAAGCGGCAGCCGCTTCCAGAATCCGGGAAAGCTATCCGATTCTTCTGAGCATCAGCCAGAAGAAAGAGAAGAAAAGACCTGATGAAGGCAGTCTTCTGGAGATGGAGATCGGAAGCAGGCGGATCAAGACGAAGAAGCTGGCGATCCTGTGTTCACAGTTTGCGCTCACCCTTCATTCGGGCATGACAGTGGCACACGCGATGCGTATGCTGGCAGATCAGAATGAGGACAAGCGAATCCGGAAGATCCTGGGGGCTGCGGCAGAGGAAGTAGCTGCCGGAAGTACCGTTGCGTCGGCGCTGGAAAAGTATAGCGACCGTTTTCCGCTCACATTTATCGAGACGATCCGGGCAGGCGAGCAGTCTGGTACGCTGGAACGATCCTTTGACAGGCTTCAGAAGTTTTACGAAAAGTCCTACAAGACGACGGAGAAGATCAAGGGAGCGATGACCTATCCTTTGTTTGTCGTTGCGGTTGCGGTGGTTGTCCTGATTATCGTCATGGCGAAGGTTATCCCGACACTGGCAGATGTATTTGCCGATCTGGGCGGTACGCTGCCGCTGATGACGCGGATGCTGATCGCGACTTCCCATTTCTTTGCGAAGTGGTGGCTACTGATGCTGGCGGTGCTGGCGTTTTTGAAGATTGGTTCGCAGGTCTACGGCAATACGCCGCAGGGACGGATTGAGAAAGCCAAGCTCATGTTATCCCTTCCACTTGTGGGCGCGATCAACCAGATGAACGGCGCAGCGCAATTTGCCAATACAATGTCGGTGCTTCTGGCAGCGGGTATCACGATCAATCAGGCGGTTGACACGACGGCGAAGGTCATGGACAATGCACTTCTGAGCGAGGATGTTCGCTCCATGCGCGAAGGAATCGAGCGGGGACGCAGTCTGGGGGAATGTCTGCAGGGAAAGAAATATTTCCCGCCGACGATGGTCGATATGTGTTCCGTCGGAGAAGAAACCGGTGAGCTCGAGGAGACACTGGACAATGTTGCCGATTATTACGCCAACGAGGCGGATTATCGAATTCAGCGGCTTCTGGCACTGCTGGAACCGACGATGCTGGTGGTGCTTGCGATTTTTGCGGGTATCATTGTAGTGTCGATTTATCTGCCTATCTTTACAATGTATGATCTGATGTAAGAATTGACTGCACACATGTGAAATGTGATACGGCAGAGGCTGGATGGCGCAGAGGAAATTCTCTGTTCATTAATAAAATACTATACAATAAGGAGATTGATTTTATGAAAGGTTTAATCAAGAAAGTTCGTGAGAACAAAAAAGGTTTCACACTGGCTGAGCTGTTGGTGGTTGTTGCAATCGTGGGCATCCTGGTTGCAATCTCGATTCCGGTATTTACGGCACAGCTGACCAAGGCTAGAATCGCTACGAATCAGGCCAATATGAGAGCGGCGAAAGCAGCAGCGGTAGCTCAGTATATGACGGATGAGATAGATAAGAATAGTGACGCCGCAATGATTTATGATTATGACTTAAAAACTGGTACAGCTACCTCAATCAAGGATGATGCGTCTATAGTAGCTGATGCGAATAAACAGGGTGATATTGAAGAAGAAAAGGGTAGCAAGCAGTATAAACAGATTAATGTAAAAATCGAACCGACGAAGACGAAAGACACTGACGTTATTAATGGTGCAAAAATTACAATATATGCAAAATAAAACCACATACGTGGAAAAAGGTTGCTGAGCATGTATGCGAGAACAGTAACGAAAAATGGATGGGGTTTCCCATCCATTTTTGCTAAATGCGCCTGCCAGAGCTTTCATTTGTGGTGGTACACCTGACTGCCAGGCACATGAAGGTTTAGAAGTAACTGTTCACAGGTAGGAATTTTCTGAACTGAAAATTCCGTACGATACAGTTCTGGCAGCAGATTTTGCCGATTTGGAATGCGCAGCATCGGCAAAATCCCGTTGCTGGGCACACGTGTGTGAACAGTAACGTTTAGAATGAAAGTGATGTTCACATCAGAAATTTTTCAGGATTGAAAAATCCATTCATTGTCAGATACATAAGCGTGGCCTGCAACGCACGAATCAAAACAAAGTCAGCAGGTCATTTTGATAAAAAGTGGGTGAGCAAATGAAAAAGAACCAACACGGTTTTACACTGGCAGAGCTGCTGGTGGTGATAGCGATCGTAGGGATCCTGGCGGCGATCAGTATTCCGATTTTTACGGCACAGCGGAAAAAAGCGGTCATCGCAGCCAATCAGGCGAATGTCCGTGCGGCGAAGGCGGCGGCCGTGGCAATGCTGTATGGAAGCAAGGAAAGCTTGGAACGCTACGAGAACCAGCCGCAGAAGCAATACCGCTATTACCGATACAATGTAAAAGAGGGAAAGATTGTCTGTCAGGCAGAGGGAGAGAACGCGCACATTGAGTACGCACAGGGAAGTGGAACAAAGAAGGTAAATGACCTGGGGCAGGAATACCGGAAGACGGCGATGGAAGCCAAGACACCGTGTACAGATATTCTGGTTTACATCGGAAATCCGGCGGCTAATCCATATGCGAATACGTCTCCGCTTCAGACCGCTCCTTTCTATGAGGGAAATGAAGTTGGGGGAACCAGCCAGAATCCATTTGGTCCAAAGCCGGGATTTGGCGCCAAATAAAAGAAATGAAATTGGGCGTTTTAAGATAAAGATAGCGTTTTACATATCTTGGAAGATATAAAATATTGGGGATTTACAAACAGACAGAACATGGGTACGGACAGGAGATATTCCATTGATGCTGCATCAAACCACATTTTTAACAATTTACATTTTGATGATTACTTTTATTCTGGGCTGTGCGCTCGGAAGTTTTACAGACTGTCTGGCAGGGCGGATGTTAAACGGAACGTCCGTTTTGAAAGGGAGATCCCACTGTGATGCCTGCGGTCATGTGCTGGGAGTACTGGATTTGGTACCGCTTTTTTCACGGCTGTGCCTGCGGGGCAGGTGCCGTTATTGCGGAGCGAAGATCCCGGCGGAGGCATTCTGGACGGAACTTGTTTCAGGAATTGCATGCTGCCTGATTATGTACCGGTACGATGTCTCGGTGCTGGCACTGCGGGGAATTCTGCTCTGGATGGTGCTTTTATGTCTGACACTCACAGATCTGCATGCGTGGATCATACCGGACCGGCTTCAGATAGCCGGAATCCTGATCTTTTTCGGCACGGCGCTGGGCTTACCGGAACCGGGAAGACAGATGCTGCGGGGAGTTCTGACCGGTGCCGGACTGGCTGTCAGTATGCTGGCACTTTCCCTGCTGTTTGACCGCCTGACCGGAAAAGAAAGCTTGGGGGGCGGCGATGTAAAACTTTTTTTGTGACGGGACTGTATATGCGTTCCGCCTGGGAGGTATTATTTTTCCTGATTCTCAGCTGTGTGCTGGGAATTGCAGGTTCTGTCATCGGTCGGAGGAAGAAAATTCCGTTTGGACCGGCGATTGCGGCGGCATGTTTTTGTATGCTGCTGTATGGAGATATATGGACACAATGGTATACAGGGCTCTTTTAAAGGGAGTGCAGAGATGAAGAATTGTTTAGGAATTGAGATTGGACATTACCGTATCAAGATTGCATATGCGGAAAATGGCGAGCTTCGCGAATTTATCAGCGAGCGGGTCGAGGGGATCGACCGGAACGATATGCGTCAATATGCGGATTTAATAAAGGATTTGTTGAAGGAGTATGCGATCCGCTGCCGGAACGTCGTGTTTGTCATCCGGCAGGAGGATGCGTATGTGCGGCGCTTTGAGCTGCCGCTGATGACAGAGGAACAGCTCCGGCTGAATCTTCCATATGAGTTCCATGATTATATCGGAAACGAGATGGATAAGTACGTCTTTGATTATGCGATGATCTATGCGGATCAGGAAAAAATGGATTTGATTGGTGCGGCGTGTACGAAAGAGCTGTCGCAGCAATTTGAAAAACTGGCCAAGATGGCACACTTGAAATTGGTCGGCCTGGTTCCGGCCGTGCTGGGACTGGAATGGATTCTGGAATATGCAGAAGAGAGAATGGCGGATGAGAAGAAGGCTTTGGAGACAAAGCTGAATGCAGAACCTCATAAAAAGGAAGAAAAAGAGAACGCAGAGGGGGCAGAAAAATCGGAAACTGTGAAAGACTATGCGATTCTCGATCTGGGAACCCAAGCATTGCGGATCCATTTCTTTCGCCAGGGGATCTATGATATTACCCGTACCATGGAGCCGGGCTGTGAGGAGATCGAGCAGATCCGTTTGGGAGATAAGAACAAGATGCAGGAACTGGGAATTGAGGTGGAGGAAGAAAACCGCGAGGAGACCGACAAAGAAAAGATGGCGGCTGTGCTGGAGGAGCAGTACCGGACCCGCGCCGTCCAGGTCATGCGAGTTTTGAACTTTTATAGCTTCAACAATGTGAATAATACGATCGACAGCCTCTATTATTGCGGCGGAGGCGCACGATACGGGGAATTGATTGATGCGCTGAAAGAAACGCTGGATCTGCCGGTGCGGAGTGTGGCGGAGCTTCTGCCGGAGGTCTCTTTGGATGAGGAAGACGAGTGGATCGACAGCCCACAGGCATACGGTGTATTACTTGCATAAGGAGGAAGAGCGGTGGCTGATTTAAAATCAATCGCGAATATGCAGATTGGCGGTCCGAAGTATCCGAAAAAACGGCGCATCAATCTGTATCAGAAGCAGACTAAAAAAGGGAAAATAGCGGCGGAGCTGGGCGCGTTTGCCGTTTTTATGGTTTTTGTCTACGGATTTTCGAGATTTGGCGTAATGCTTCCCCTGCAGGAGGCAGACCGGGCAGAGGCGGTTTATGCGGCGACAGAGAAGGAGCTTCGTACATTGGAGAAATCCAACGAGGTGTACGGTGAGGTCCTGGCAGAGTACGCGCATTATGGAAATGGGTATCTGAATGAGGAAGAGAGTAAGCTTCCGGACCGCCGGATGATGCTGGATTCCCTGAAATCACAGATTTTCCCGCTGACGGCAGTTTCGAGTGTTTCGATCACCTCGGATCAGATGTCATTGGAAGGAACCATTCCCAATGGTACACTCTTTTCGCAGCTGGTCCGTGATGCACAGGCGGATCCGAATGCGCGCTATGTGACCGCTTCGCTGGAGGAAACAGTGAAGAAAGATGGCGAAGAGAGAGCTCTGGCATCCTTGAAGCAGGTGGGAGTGTCAATGGCTGTATTTTTTAACGAACCAGAAGAGGGCAAAGAAAAATGAATTCGTTAGGGAAATATGTATTAACAAAAACACAGAAAATAGTGCTGCTGGTTGTAGTCTTTGCCCTGATCGCGGGCGGCTACTATGCCGGATTTTACCTGCCGGTGCAGAGGCGGATTGAGGCGGCGGACACGGCGGAGCTGGATGCCCAGATTCAGCTGGAGCAGATGAAAGCGATGCAGATCCGGCAGATGGAGGAAGAGATCGAGGAAAACAAGACATCGAATGCGCCGATGGTTCCGGCCTACAATCATTTCAAGACGGAGACGGAGGAGCTGAACCGTATTTTTGCGAATGCGTATGATTTTACTTTCCAGTATTCAGAGCCGCAGGTGGACGGAATGGAGATCCGCCGCGCGATGAATATTTCTTTTACGGCGGATTCGTTTGATCACGCTGTTTCGATGCTTCATGAGGTAGTGGAAGGACCATACCGCTGCCTGATCGAGGAACTGAGCATTCAAGATGATGAAGATCTGGAAGATGAAGAGTTAAAGGATATCCGCATCCACCCGGTAGCAGTGACGTTCCAGCTGACTTATTTTGAGACCCGATACGATGCGGAATCAGAAGAAGGTCTGGATCTGGAACCGGAAGAGGCGCAGGCACCGTCGGGACTGGCGAATGCGGATGTGTCGAACCTGCAGCGTTCGGACCTTGAGACAGCGGCAGAGGCGGCGCTGGGAGAATAAAGCATGAAAAAAGCAGAGAACAGTGAAAAACACCCGGAAATCTGGAAGCGGGTTTTCAGCTGTATGAAAAATCAGGATGGCGCCAGCTTGATGGCGGCGCTCCTGTTTTTTGTGTTTTGCGGGGTAGGCGCGTCGATCATTCTGGCGTCCGCCTCTGCATCGGCTGGTAAGATCCGGAATCTTCCGGGAGAAGATCAGAAGCGGTATGCGGTGGACTCGGCGGCGGTATTTCTGCGGGATGAACTGCAGAAGACGGAGAATATAGTCAAGATCAAGGAAGTGATCGTGCATGACAGCCGGAAAGACGAGGAAGACGATGAGGATGATTTTTACTGCTACTACGTCGGCGGCCGGAAAAACAAGGATAATGAGGCGTCGTGGCAGAAGTTCTATGGAACGGATTCGGATTTGTCAAGCCCAGAGAGTGGGAATAGCGCGGTTCTCGATTCACTGATCGTGGATATTTATAGAAATAATGAGTATCGGAAGCTGGCAGACAGGGACGATGCGTCGGAGGAAGAAATGGCGTACAAAGATTTTACCCTGTCAGTGAAGAAAGACGGAATGAGCGGGAACACGATTGACCCGTTAAAGACCAGTGTACGTCTGTGGATGGCGGATGATTATAAAATCAAGGCGGTTATCTCAGATACAGTAACGGCGGATGACAGGAAGGAAGAGCGGTGCGAGAAACGGCTGGAGCTGGAAGCAGCACATAGCTCCGAGCATAAGACGGTCACAGTACAGGGCGATGACGATTCCTACACGATCACGACGACGACCATCATTACGACGATCCGCTGGCAGAACGGAACAATAGAGAAGGAGCTGCTGCAGAATGATAAGTAGAATGAAATGGGCAGCTGGAAGAAAGCTGCGTGCCAATACGGGCGAGACACTGACAGAGGTACTGATATCGGTTCTTGTGATTGCTCTGGGAATGACGATGTTTCTGAGTGCATTTCTGGCGTCCGGCAGGATGCTGCGGCAGGGCGAAGAGCAGATGGCGGGCTATTATGACAGCCGCAATCAGCTGGAGAACAACCGGACAGCGAAACAGGCGTCGGGCAGATATGTTCTGGAGCTGGAGGCATCTGGAACCGGCGGCATGAAGAAAAGCCTGGCGTCAAATGCCTACCAGACAGGCACACAGACGAATTACCGGACGGGACAGTATCCCATCGTGCTGTATGTGAGCCAGGCTGATTCGGATGCAGAAGAGGAAGAGGTAAACTTACAAGAGCTGCTTTACAGATACCGATAGAGGAGACAGAGATGGGACAGGAGAGATGTGAATGCCGCAGATGCAGAAATAGGCATTGCAAGCAGCAGAAACAGACGGCATCCAAGGGTCACCGGAAGCTCTTTTCAGTATGTCAGAAAAAACTTCGGTCAAAGAACGGTATGACGCTGACGGAGCTGCTGGCGGCGATTGTGATTCTCGGCACGATCGGCACGGTGCTTGGAGGCGGCGTGATGATGGTAAAAAATGTTTACCAGAGGACGCAGGATCAGGCAGATGCAGAGCAGGCGCTGTCGCTCACGGCGCAGCTGATGACCGATGAATTTGCCAATGCGCTGGAAGTGAAAAATTCTGCTGGGACTTCCGAAACAGGAGAAATGGTAACACCTCTTTTGCGGAGTGGAAACAGCCACCTGTGGCTGCACTTTAGTGCGACAGACTGGTCTGGCACGGGCATTGAAAAATGGTATGGGGATTATACTTACGATGATGCGTATAAAAAGATACCTCTGCTGACGCAGGCGGCGATCTCGGATGAATATTATACGGCATTTGACGGCTACACCTATTCGGAGGAGACGGCGTGCTTTACGGTTCAAAATCTGGCGATCTACCGGAAAAAAGATACGATGGGAACTTCCCGGAAAGCGGTGGTAAAGCCGATTAACCTGACCGTGCGTGCAGTCAACCTGGATCAGAAATAAAATAAAAACTAACTGTTCAGCAGGTCTGCGCGTGACTGTGAAGGTACTGAACAGTTACAATAAAAAGAGGAACGAGGACAGATGGAGCAGAAGAGACAGAACAAACAGAAGAGAAGGGCGGCGTTTACACTGGCGGAATTTTTGACGGTGATTGCGATTGTCGGTATTCTTGCCAGTCTTTCTTTTGTTGCGGTGATTCATTACCAAAGAAAGCTCCGCCGTCTGGAGATGGATCAGACGGCGAAGGAGATCTTTCTGGCGGCGCAGAATCATCTGACACTGGAAGTCTCCAATGGGACGATTCCGCGTCTGCTCCATATGGAGGCACAGGGGGAATTTTCGGACGATCAAAAGCAGGCAAAGCTGGGAATTTCGGTAGAAAATACAGTGCTGGCGGAGGAGAAAGAGGGAACTATCTACGCGGTTCTCTATGTGCCGGAAAAACAGGCAGGGCAGCCTGAATCGGAACAAGAAGAGCCTGGCGGTGAGGCAGCGCTGGTGTCTGCGAATGTGACCGAGGAGATCCGGCAGCGCCTTCTTCCATTTGGATCGATGGATGAGACTGTCCGTGCAGACGGGAGCTATCTTATTTTCTATGATCCGGAGGCAGGACTGGTCCGCGAGGTGTGGTATTCGGATCATTATCAGTTTGTGCAGACAGATATCGGAAGCGAGGCACTTCTGGCGGCGGCGTCTGATGCCGGAAAACGGGAGCGGTTTACGGGTGCTAACTCCAATTATAAGGATCAGAAGCTGCCGATCGGATATTACGCATCAGGAAATCTGGAAGTTCCGGAACTGCCGGTGGAGAAATTCGAGGCACCGACAGTGAAATTGGTGAATGATGATATTTTATATGCGGAAATCGGGGATCCGAATAAAAATGAACATTCGCTGAGCCTGTTTGTAAAGGGAGAAAAGAGCGGTACAACCGGCTACATCGAGATCAATGCCCCGGGAAGCAGTCGTTCGGCGCGTGTGGCGAAGGTGTCCGGAACTTCGGGCGATTCGGATGGAACGTATCAGGTCATTCTGGATGATATAACGGCGCCAGCCGGCACGGGCGGAAGTACAGGATTCAAATTTATGGATTTCAACCAGCCGGCACAGACGGATATGACATTTCAGCAGGATGAAAGAGGTTTTGCCTCCTTTATTCCGGGCGAAAATATCTTTGTGTACGCGCAGGTTTTCAACAATGAAGCGCTTTCGCAGGTTAAGACGAGCAATACAGATTCAGGCAGCAGCCTCTTTGCATCGATCGGTACGGACCGAAGCGTGGGGATCGGCAGCTTCCGCCATCTGGAAAATCTGGATGAGAGGGTTTCAGGCTGGGAGCCGGATCAGCTGTACACGGGAGCGGTGACTACGCCCAAAACGGTTACGGCGATGCAGAATAGCGATTTGACCTGGAAAGCGGGAGAAAACACTGCGGACGAGAGCGGTTACTGCGGACATGTGGCGAAGCTGCATACGGCATTTGGATCGAATTTTTTGAATCAGAATGCGGAAACCATCTCGATTGCCTACCGGGTGACGGATGAAACGAATGCAGATCGGACGAACCCGACGGCACAGACATATACCACGGAGGCGGGAAGCTATCTTCCGCTTAGCCTGCCGTATCCACTGGACTATCAGGGAAATACATACCGGATTGATGGTCTGCAGGTAGGAAAAACGGCGGCAAGTTCAATCACAGCAGTAGATGGGACGGGCGGACTGTTTGGAACGGTAACGCAGGATATGAGGGTTAAAAACCTGCTGATCCGCCAGCCGGTGGTCCGGACGAAGGCGAATGCAGGCGCTTTGATCGGCGCGGTGACGCCGGGAACGGATTCCCGGGGAACTATAAAGCTGCCAACGGTGGAAATTAAAAAGGTGCAGGTGGAATATCCACAGGTGCAGGCAGAGCAGACTGGCGCTTCCGCCGGTGCGTTGATCGGCACATTTGAGGGCGGCAGTCTGACCGTCCAGGATGCGCTGGCGGAGAATCATTTCCGTGATAAGCTGGGAAGCAGCACAGAAAAAGCAGCCGATCTGAAGCTGGAGGAAGAAAGCAAATACCGGATCCGCGCTTTAAAGGGAACGGCGGGCGGCCTGATCGGCACGGCAAAGGGGGAAATTTCCCTGACCGACAGCGCAGCGGCGCTCTATGTGGAAGGTATGTACGCCGGCGGTCTGGTCGGAACTGCTGAGAAAGCAGCAGCTGCAGCCGCCGCAAGCGGTTCCACGGTGCAGATTCAGAGCTGTTATGTCGGCGGTCATACAGCAAACAAGAAGTTTGATACCTCCCAAAAACCAGGGAATGGGGCAAACGCCAATACAGCCTTTGAGAATCTTACCGGACGTTATAACGTAGCGGCATATACCGGCGGATTCGCAGGGGGTCTCGCCGCACAGCTTCCGGCAGACAGTCAGATAGCGAATACATATGTGTCGGCGTCGGTGTATTCGCCGACGGCTGAGGAAAAATCGGATGAAACGGAAGGTGGAAGCGGTACGGCGGCGGACGGAAACGGCAATGAAATTGAATCGGACGACGAGAAAGAGGCGTCGGCACTGAAGGCATCCGCATTTGTTGCGTTTTATGATTATGCAAGTAAAACGAATGGAATACTTCCATCGGAGACGAGTGGTACGGGGACGAACAAAAAATCAGTTTATCCGGGGTGCTATGTGTGCAGTAAGGTGAATGAGAAGTATGTGCTTGCATATGACGAGGCTCTTGCAAGTCTGTTTGGTGTAAAGGATCCGAATGCAGATAGCAGTGAGGAAGAAAATAAAGATACGGAGGAAAAGCGGAATACATATCCGTATGATCCGGAATTAAAGAAAGCAGAAATACCGATTTATCCGATGCCGACGATCCAGAAAGTAGCGGAAAAACTTGCTGCGCAGGACGCTTCAAAGGGATTTTCGTGGTTTCTGAATAACCATGTCGGGGACTGGGACAAGGGCGAGAACGAAGAGGCGCTGCATACTGGAAACAGGCTGTATATCAATTATGTCTCTCCGTCTCCGCTTGAAGAAAATCAGAGAATACATCTGATATTTTCGATTACCGGCGAATTGAGCGGTAAAACGATGTGGTATGTTCTCCAAGTCAATACTGGTGATTTGCAGGAAAATACTCTGAGAACGGGATCGAAATTTTGCTTTGTAGATACGAAAGAGAAAGCTGCCAGCTGTGCAGAAAATGAGGCAAATGGCAGTTGGACGAGCTTTGCTGCAGAAAACAGGGTAAATCGTTTTGAAATAGGCATAACGGAAGAGAAAAAGTTGAAATTGCGTTTCTATCTGGATGATTTATCACGTGAGGGTGGAAATTTCTGTAGTCTGGGTACCTGGGGAGGTTATCAGCCGGGCGGTTACATAAATGGAGAAAATGTTATCGTAAAATTGAGCGAGGATGGCTATCCGCCGACAGAAAATACAAAGCTCTCATACAAGTTCAACAGCTGCTTTGCCGATGTAATTGAACGAAATGGTGATGGAACGGATACCTATACGGTTAAGGTCGCCAATGGACGTCATCTGCAGAATCTGAATTTCTGCGGAGAAGGCTATGGTGGTTTAAAGATCACACGGGTCATTCAGACCGATAATATTCTCTGGCAGGAGGATGATTCGATTACCTCACAGACAGAAGCGTATTGTAAAGAGGTGAAAGATGCATACGGAGAGATGACGATCTACAGTCCGGGAAATTCCAAGTATGAAGGTGGAAGTTTCTGGCCGATTAACAACCCGGATATTATCTCTTATGATGCGGAGGTGGATGAGAAAGAAAAAGCAAAACTGGGTGAATGTTATACGATTGCAGGCTTAAAGATAACTCCTGTTGCCTGGAATGGTGCGGCTTTATTTCAGAAGACGGATCATCTGACGATATCAAACTTGAATCTGAAGGATCCGGACATTTCCTGTCAGGGGCAGAATACAGCAGGGCTGGTGGCACAGGCAGGCACTTCGGCGGACAGCTATCTAACGATTAAAAATATCCATATATATGGAGAAAAATCCCGGATTTCTGGAACGCTGGCAACAGGCGCGGTGGTTGGAAGCACGAATAGTGGCAGTCTGACACTCGACCATGTAGTTGTAGATGCACCGACGCTGCAAATAAGTGGAGGAAAAACCGGAGGCTTGATCGGGGAAGCAAAAGTAAGTGATTTAGTGATGAATCACGTATATGTTTCAGGAAAAAATGCACGGATACAGGGAACCGATGCTAGCGGAGGTCTGGTCGGCTTTGCCGAGAGCTCTGGTCAGATGAAGTTGGAAAACAGCTTCTTCTCTGGGTATGTGGATACAACTGGAACCGCCGGAGGTTTGTATGGATACCTGAAAAACAACCAGAATGGCGGAACTGCCGGGAAAGAATTCAGCATTGAAAACAGTTATGTCGGCGGACGGAACCGCTCTTACGGTTATACGGAAAGTGGTGCGGAAGTGCTGTCAGATAGAAAAAATGTGTCAGGCGGCTGGTGTGCCGGAGGCCTCGTGGGGTGGATGGATGGTCCGATTTCGGTAGTACAGAGTTTCAGTGCAGCGGATGTGTGTGGAACGAATACATATAATGCTATCGCAGGCGGTTTATTTGGAAAATATGATTCTGCAAAACTGGTTCTTTCGAACTGCTACACAACAGGAAGTGTGAAAGCGGCTGGAACCTCAATGTTCCTTGGACACTATATTGGTCAGTTGAACAATACCTGGTGGCAGGGCGCACAGCTGGAAGCTGGCAGTCTTTCGGTTCTGGAAGAATGCTGGTATCTGCCGAAGTTAAGCGAAGCAATCATCGGCGTACCTTATGTAGACAGCAGCTCTGTAAAGGACAGCTATTTCAGTATTACCAGGACAGGTGCCGCTGACCTGTCGTCCAAAACAGGCACCAATGGCGTTGATCAGACGATCGCAATAGATGATTCTCTGCAAGGAAAAGCATATCCATATCCAATTTGGACGATCTATGAACCAACAGCTTGGCAGACTGGCACACGCCTGTATGTGGGCGACTGGGATTAGGAAATTAAGAAAAATTAGAAAACGATAGCGCTTGTTTCTATAAAAATGCTGGATGGGCAATCAGCGAAATTCTCCAATTCCCTGATGTAAATGCAGACAAAATATGGTATGATATAAGGTGCGAGATTTCGAACCGACGGAACTGTGGGAAGACGAAGCAGTTACCGGGACAGGATAATGAAACGGCAGGTGATAGGAATGAAAGAGAAAATTAACCGGCTGGCGAAGGGAATCATCGATTCGGAACAGCCGAAGATGACCTGGTCGCCTGAAAAGATAGACGAGACGCTGCGGATGAATACCCTGATGCAGAGAAATTTATGGATCGGGAGCGAAAATGGATTAAGTGTGAAGGGATTTGTGTATTCCTCGAACCTGCGGGTGCGGATTCCGGGGGATAACAATTCGTTTGGCGGACTCCGGTGCCGGATCGTATATGAAGTGGACACTTCGTTCCTGACGGCAGGCGACACGATCACGGGTTCTTTTTATCTGGTGACAAACTGCGGGGAAGAGGAGATTCCGTATGAGTTTCACGTCGAGGTGGCAGACGCCGGGAAGACTTTAGGTGATCTGAAAACGGCGGAAGATTTTCTGCGCGTCGCGGAAAATGATATGGAGACGGCGCTCCGGCTTTTGGAGTACCCGGATTTTGTGGAAGTGCCGTTTATGCAGGATCTGCATGTGCGGGCACTCTATGACGGCCTGAAGGGGCACGGCAGCCGGGCAAATTTTATGGAAGAATTTCTGGTTGGACTGGGCGTGAAAAAGCCGGTCGGTCTGACGATTCCGGGCAGGGCGCGCGTATATGCCGAGCTGGCTGAGAATGTCGAGGACACGATCGAGATCCGGATGGATAACTGGGGCAGTGTGTACCTGGAGGTGACGGCAGACGGCGAGTTCCTCCATCTGCCGAAGAAGAGTGCGACGCAGGCGGATTTTGAAGATGGTCTGCTCCGTCTTCCGGTACGGATTCTGGCGGAACGGCTGCATGCCGGAAAAAATTTCGGTGCCGTCCTGATTCACACTGCCAGAGAAACAGTGCGGATCCCGATCGAGGCATCGGCTGCCGATGCGGGCGGATGCGACCGGGCACATATGTCATTCCAGAAAGAGCTTGGAAATTATCTGACTGCCCGTCTGGCGTATGAAAATGGGATCGGCGGCACGGAGGCGGTTCACCAGATGCAGCGGGAGCTGGATCTGATGAAAATGACGCACTATGACGCGGGACTGCGTCTTTTGCAGGCGGAATTATACCTTTTGACTGATCGGCGCGAGAAAGTGCAGACGATTTTAAAGGAACTGCAGGATTCAGCGGCGCTTAAAATATCGGGCGACCGGAAGCTTAACTGCCTGTACCGCTATCTGTACGTGACGCTGACCGGCAATGCCGAGCAGAAGGACACTTTGATCCGCCTGCTGCAGCAGTATGCGTCGGAGGAGACGGGTAGCAGCCTGTTTTATTATCTGATGCTTCTGCGTCTGGATGAGGAACTGCAGAAAAATCCGGTTACGGTGCTGATCAGCATGGAGCAGGAGTTTAAGGACGGCTGTCACAGCCCATTCCTCTATGCGGCGGGACTGAAACTTCTGGAGAGTGATCCGATCCTTTTAGACAATGCGGGCAATTTTGAGCTTCATGCCCTGTACTATGGGGCACGCCGGAAAATTATCAGCCGCGAGCTGGCACTGGCGGCGGTCCGGGTGATGCGTGCGTCCCGTTCGTACCGGGAGTTTTACAGACGCCTTTTGACGGAACTTTACGGGCTGTATCCGGAGACGGAGATTCTGGAGGCGCTCTGTGCAATGCTGATCCGGGGAGACTGCCGGGAGACAGCCTGTTTTGAATGGTATAGCCGGGCGCTGGAGGCAGATTTGAGTCTGACGCGCCTGTATGAATATTATTTATATGCGATGCCGGAGAATTATGACCGCCTGATGTCGCGTGAGGTATTTTTATACTTTTCGTATTCGGCAAATTTGGATGCGGGGTCACTGGCGAAGCTTTATGCGAACCTTCTTACATATGGAACGCCGGATTCGGATATTTACCGGATGTACGAGCGGGCGATGGAAGAGTTTGCGGTGGATCAGCTTTTCAAGGAACGGATAGACGGTGCCCTGGCGGTCCTGTACCGGAAATTGATCTATTCGGAACTGATCGATACGCAGATGGCGCGTGTCCTGCCGGGGATTTTGAAATCCTGCCGGGTAGAATGCCGGGAACCGGCGATGAAATACGTGGTGGTGCGCCATGAGGAGCAGATGACGGAGGACGCGTATGTGCTGAACGAGGGCACGGCGTATGTGCCGCTGTTTTCGGAGCGCGATCTGGTTCTATTCCAGGATGAAAATGAGACGCGGTATGCGCGGGTAAATTGCGCCATCCAGCCGGTATTTACGGATATGGAGGAACTTTTACAGACCTGTTTTGAAATGAATCCGATGCATCCGTTCCTCTTTATGAATGCGTGTGCAAAAGCCTGCCGCAAGGAGGTGCTGACCGGGGACGATGCGATCCTTTTGGAGCACGCGGATCAGAAGATGGAGCTGCACCCGCTGTTTAGGGCAAAGGTGCTGTCAGCGATCGTGCGGTATTATAAGAGGATGGCGGATGGGATTGAGGATGCGAAAAAGGATGGAAGTGTTTCATACCTTCTGAGTCTTGACAAGGACCAGCTGACGCGGGATGAGAGAAACGGCGTCTGCGGGACGCTGATCCGGTGCGGGCATTTCAGCGAGGCGTATGAGATGGTGTGCCGGTATGGTCTGGAAGGTCTGCCGGTCAATCTGCTGCTGCGGCTTTGCGGGAGAATGCTGCTTCAAAATCTCTTTGACCGGGATGACCACCTGCTTTATCTGACCTGGTATGTCTTTGAACACGAGAAGCCGGACAGTGTGATTCTCGATTATCTATGCGAACATTTCAACGGTACGGTGGATCAGATGTACCGCGTCCTGATGCAGGGGCTGCGGCTCCGGGTGGAGACGTACGATCTGGAGGAACGGCTGGTGGCGCAGATGCTCTTTACCGGCAATACAGCAAAGTTAGACCGGGTGTTCGAGCTTTATGCGTCACGCAAGAAAACAGGGGAAAATATCGTGCGCGCGTATTTCACGGTCAAGAGCGTGGAATATTTTCTGGAAAACCGTCCGACGGACGACAAGGTGTTCGCATTTTTGGAGGGTGCTGTGCAGGGAAGCTCTGATCGGGAGCGGATCCCGGATATTTATCTGCTGGCGCTGACAAAGTATTATGCGACGCTGCCGGAGCTTTCGGAGGAACAGCGGCGCCTGTGCCAGTCGGTGGTGGATGTGCTTTTAGATGCGGGTATGATTTTTGCCTATTTTAAGGATCTGGCGCGGTTTATCCATATCCCGGGCAATATTTTAGATAAAGAAATCATCGAGTATCACGGAAACCGGGCGGTGCGCCCGTATCTGCGGCTGCGGATTCTGCCGCAGGAGGAAGAGTTCCACTATGAGGAAATGCGTCTCGTTTACCGGGATATTTACATCCGTGAAAAGGTGATTTTTGAGGGGGAGACGCTGGAATATCAGATCGAAGAGGAAGAGGACGGCGTCCGGAAGACGAAAGAAAAGGGAGAGATTTCCTGCCGGGAGATTCCGGGACGCAGCCGGGAAAGCCGGTTTGCGGCGCTCAATGAGATGAGTCTTTCTTTAAAAGTAAATAACGAGACGGCGCTTCGGGAAAAGATGCGGGAGTACCAGAAGAGAGATGCGGCGGTAAGCGCACTTTTCCCGATCGCCTGAGGAAAGGGACAGACGGACAAACGATAGATGAATGGACTTATAATTGGCATGGATCTGTGTGATTCATGCACACATATATCCTGTCAAGGTCAGGAGACGATCTGGTCGGTTCCGACCCGGATCGGAAAAGAACCGGATTCGGACGTCTGGCGGGTGGCAGAGGAGAGTGCCGGGGGCGCGTTAGAGGGCATGGTAGTGGAAGATAAGCTGCTTTCCCTGGCGATGAAGGACGGCACCGCCACGATCGACGGCGTCCGCTACGAGGGCTTATATCTGCTGAAAATGTTCCTGAAGCAGGTGCTTGCGATTCCCAGACAGGCGTCCGGAAAAGAAGAGATAGAAAACCTGGTGATCACGGTGCCAAAGCTTGAGGTAAAGCTGGTGGACTGTCTGATGTACTGTGCCGATTTTCTGGAAATCGACCGGAGCCGGGTGCATGTGATCAGTCACGCGGAGAGCTTTGTATATTACGTGATGAGCCAGAAACGGGAAGTCTGGAGCAACCAGGTGGGAATGTTTGAACTTTCGGAGAATGGTCTTCATTATTATGAATTGAGAGTGCAGCGCGGGCTGCGCCAGATGCAGGTGGTCGCGGATCAGGAGGAACTGGAGGAGTCATTCCACTTAAATGTGCTGGACAGCGACGCGGGCATCCAGATGGCAGACCGGATTCTTTCCTCCTGTGCGGAACGGCTGCTGCAGAAGCGCCTGTTTTCAGCGATCATCCTGACCGGCAGGGGATTTGCACAGACGGACTGGGCGGCAGATTTTATGCAGCAGATCTGCAAACGGCGCCGGGTGTTTGCGGAGATGGATGTATTTACCCGAGGGGCGCTGATCCGATCGGAAGATCTCTGTGAAGCGCAGAGTGCGTACCATTTTACCTGTATCTGTGAGGGGCGGCTGAAAACAACGGTTTCCCTAAAGATTCAGGAGCGTGAAAAAGAGGGACAGCTGGTGCTGGCATCCGCCGGGGACAGCTGGTATGAGACGAAAATGACGGCGGAATTTATCGTGTCGGGCACGCCGGAAGTAGAATTTTCACTCCAGCCGCTGGAACCGCGCAAAAAGAAGACGGTGAAGATTCCGCTCGAGGGATTCCCGAAACGCCCGGACCGGACAACCCGGATCGAGATGGCATTTGGATTTACCGGGGAAGACACGATGATCGTCATGATACGTGATTTGGGATTTGGAGAATTGTTTCCGGCGACAAACCGGATGATTAAACAAGAGGTTTCATTATGAGTCTGATACTTTGCCGGCAGGAGCCGGTTCGACATCCTTTTTACATAGAACGGCTGGGCGTCCATATCGCATCATCGCAGGAGCTGTGTTATGTCATTTATCAGAATCCGCTTCTGGTGCTGGATGGATTTGTGGATGACCGCCTGATTGAGTTTATCCGTTCGGAGCTGGGACTTTCGTTTCTGGCCGGCAAACTGGAGGCATGGCAGCGGAGCGGCGAGAGCCAGGACGAGCTGCCGATCGTGATTCTGCAGGAGTGCTGTTATTATACGGCAAAGGAGATTGCGGCATACCGCCAGAAATTGGCGGCATTTCGCAAAATGAATGCGGCGGAGTTCCGGAAGGAGACGGCGGATTACTATTTCCGCCTGCGGCAGTTTGGGACGGCGATCTATTACTACAACCGGATTCTGGAGGACTGGCGGGTCAAATCGCTGACGGACGAATTTACCGCGAAGATCTGGAACAATATCGGGGCGGCGTATGCCGGGATTTTCTGGTTTGAGAAAGCGTTCACCGCTTATGAAATGGCCTACAATTTCGACAAGAGCCCGGAGATGTTGAAGCACCTGTACCAGCTTGCCTTGATTGACCCGAAGCTGGAGCTTAAGGAGCGCCATGCGGCTGCGATGACGCCGGAACAGAAGAAGATCTGGAAACGGGAACTCGACGAGGCGAACCAGACCGCAGAGAAGTGCGGGAATGTCCGCATGGTCGAGACGATGTTTGACCGCAATCCGGTCCGGCGGATGGAGAGTGCGGGAGAACTTTTAAATGGGTGGAAGCAGGAGTATCGGAAGATGCTCTAATTTTGCCCGCGCCCAGATACATCCCTTGGTCATGAGCACCGCGCTTTTTGGTTTTGTAACATTTCTTTACGAAAGGAGTTTTCCTATGCGCCTTCTGATTGTCCGCCATGCGGATCCTGATTACTCAATTGATTCCCTGACCCCGGCTGGCTGGGAGGAAGCAAAGCTTCTGGCAGACCGTCTGGCGCCGATTCCGGTAGCGGCTTATTATGTATCGCCGCTGGGGCGTGCGAAGGACACGGCGTCCCTGACCTTAAAAAAAGCCTGCCGCACGGCAGAAACCTGCAGCTGGCTGCGTGAATTTGCCCCGCAGGCGGTACATCCGGGAAAGGATTCCGGGCACTGTGTCTGGGACTGGCTGCCAGATGCGTGGATGGCGGAGCCGAAGTATTTTGCTAAGGATCACTGGCATGAAACAGAAGTCTTTCAGAACGCCCATGTAAAAGAAGAGTACGACTGGGTGAATGGAGAGCTTGACCGGCTGCTCAGGCGGCACGGATATGTGAGAAATGGATTGTTTTACCGGGCCGTGGCACCGAATGAGGACACGATTGTTTTATTCTGTCATTTTGGCGTCGAATGCGTCCTGCTTTCCCATCTCTTAAATATCTCTCCGATGCAGCTCTGGCACGGAACCTGTGCGGCGCCGTCGTCGGTGACGGTGCTCTGTACAGAAGAGCGCCGCTCCGGCGTCGCATCCTTCCGCATGAGCAGTTTTGGGGATGTTTCTCATCTGTATGCGGGTGGACGCGAGCCGTCGTTTGCGGCGCGGTTCTGTGAGGTGTATACAAGATTTGATCAGCGGCATGACTGATGGATGTTTCTGTTATTATGTATCGCAATCGTTTGAATCAGCCGATAAATAAATTTTGTGTGAGAGGCTATTTACTGCTCAGCATCCCAATATTTTTAATCAACACCGAGATTGTCCCGTCCATGTTGGTGATAAACTCCACATGGTCGGGATTTCTGTATTCTTCCATCGGGATCGTGATCTCGATGCCGGTGTCAGTGTACAGCTTCTGTTTCTGGAATTTCTTGATCGTCTGCTCATTTTTCGGCGCGACCGTCTCGTAGGAGAGGTTGTAGCGGTCGAGCTTTTCATCCAGCTCCTCGAGCATCTCCGGGCTGCCGGGAAACACTTTTTCGCGCAGTTCGGACACCTTGATTTCGCCCTGTTCCTCTAATTCATTACAGATAATGTCTTTGATTTCCATCTTTTTCTGTGCATCCTCGTCGCCGTAATATTTTTTGGCAACCTGATCGACGGCGCGGGTGACGATGTCGAGCTTGGATTTCTGGGAGAGCGGGGCGCGGCATTCGAGGAAGAGTTCGGAGAAATAGAAGCATTTTTCGCCGTTGACCTCATATTTTTTCTCAGCCAGAATCAGGGAGCCGTCGGAGAGATCGAGGACAAACGCCTCGGAGAGGCGCTGTCCCTGTCCCGGAAGCAGTGCGCGCTGTAAAATGATCTCGTTGCTGTTGCCGCCGTCCGTTTCCCTGGTCTGATGCGTGTAGGAGGTCTTGTAGTTCATCTTTAAGAATGCCAGATAATCCTTGCCCTTGCAGCCGAACACGGTCATCGCCACATCGGCGGCTGGAATGTCAATATTCGCATTCATGATGTCGTAGAGGCGCTCGGCGAGCTGTTTGCTCGTCTCGACGAAATTGTCCGGGGTGCAGTTTTGCAGCAGCTCTTTGACCTCGGATCCTTCAGCAAATGTACAGTGCTTGACATCGTCACTTTCCGTGATTTTCTCGATATGCGCTTTCAGGAAGTCGGAAAAATCGGGTCCGACCTCCATGTTCTGGTCGGAGAGAACCGGGATTCCCACCGAAGAATCGAGGATGTGCACGATGGCTGCCTTTAAAATCATATCTTCACTTTTCAATGTTATCTTACCTCCAGGTTATAACTTCTTTTGTAGAACCATTCTCGACGCACTCAAAGGAAACGGAGTCGCCCGCCTGCACGAACGGAAGCCGCTCGGAAACGGTGATCGCAGCGGTGTAGACGCTGTCGGTGCGGTCATCGGTCAGCGTGAAATAGTAGTAGGTGTTACCGGAAACGACGACATTCTCGATCGCCTCGACCGTGCCGGAGACAGTTTCGCTTGCCGCTGGTTCCTTGGCAGTCGGATCTTCGATTTCCTCCTGTCCCAGCGTCTCACGGTAATTGCGCTTCGCCTCATCGATCGTCTGTCCGGTGCCGACGATCTGGTACTGCGCGACATCGACGAACGCATACATTTTCACAAGCCCTGCAGCATCTTTCAGGGAAATGAAATATGCCGGTCGCCCGGAAATATTTAAGAGAAGCGGGAAGGTCGCACTGTAATTTAAGTGCTGCACCTGTCCGCGCGCGGAATCCATTGCGGCGAGCTCGGTGGCGCCCGGAACAGTGTAAAATTTCGTTTCTTTCGTCCGCAGGTTGACGAGGACGAAGCCAATGTTCGACTCATCTGAGGTTACAGAGCTCATGCCGGTGTACAGCCACACATCGTCGTCGATGGCGAGATAGTTGTAGCCGTAGGTCGTCCGGCGCACGCCGCGCTGACCGAAGATGGAGTTTAAATAACCATTCTGGAATCTGCCGTTGTCGTCGAGCTGTTCCATGATGAGGTTCGAATCATAGAGCTGGTCGATCCACTGCGGGACATCCGCTTTGGCGTACCACTTAGATTCGCCGGTCTCAGCATTGACGAGGATCGCGCCGTCGATGTCCTTGCCGTTCCACCAGCCGATCCGGTAGGCGATGGTCGGCGCCACCCAGTATGGGTTTCCATCGTCGTCGATCTCGAAGGAGACCGTCTCAAACATCCGTGTCGGGTAGCAGAAACGGATGTAGCGGTTGATATTGCGGAAGAAATATTCACTGGTGGAATACTTCATGCCGGAGGACAGCCAGACGAGATCGGTATTCTGATCGACCATATTGACAGCAATGTATGCCGGAAGTCCCTTCTTCTGGTTGTACAGCCACTTGATCGGGTCGGCATAGCGCAAAGGCGTCACGCGGTACGGTGTCCCCTTGTAGTTGATCTGTGTGTAATTTTCCTGAATCTCAAACTGGGAGACCAGGTCGGTCATCTCACCGAGCTTTTTGCTTCCGAGCCGGGAGGCGGTGTCCTTATCAACGACCGGGATCTGCGACATGCCAAGCTCTGCGACATCTGAGGCAAAATCGCCCTCGGTAACGGTGATCAGATCGCGGTAGCGGGACGCATTAAAAAGCTGGACGCCCGCCGCCGAGGCGATCAGGGAAAAGAAGATCAGGACAGCGATCGCGATCGTGCCATATTTGCACGGGCGTCCCATCGCCTTAAAACCGGCAAACGGACTGCCGGAGGCGTCGGCGTACTTGCGCCGCAGAACCATCCGTCCGGTCACAGGATCGCGCACGATCTCGACGCCGCGGTTTTGCTGCACTGTTTTCAGGAATATGAGAATGCTTTCCATAAAGTTGACTGCCAGTACAATCAGAATGCAGATAATCAGGAATACGATGAAATCCTGATCGTGCAGATTGATGGCTGGCATCATGGTGTAGAACACCAGGAAAATAAGGACGGCAGAGAGAAACAGACGCCCAAACGCCGAAGTGAATTTTTTCAAAATAGAACCCTCCTGACTTGTTTTATGATAAAAAATAGCTGTTCCCATGAAAAAAAGGATTTCGCTGATTGTAAATGTGATAGAATTCTATTGTATCGCACGACGGGAGATAAAATCAAGCCCGGTAACGGAATTTGCCGTGGCTTCGCATTTAAATACGGCAAATTCCCGGGTTGAAGTCGGGAAAAAAACAGTTGTCCTTCCGCCGAAAATATGCTATGATTACTATGTTTATTCAGGAGGTGCGAAGATGATCAAGACGATCCTTACGATCATATTTATTATTATCTGTGTATTCCTGTCGGCGGTAATCCTACTGCAGGAGGGCAAATCGGCAGGTCTGTCCGGTTCCATCGGCGGTATGGCTGACAGCTACTGGGGCAGAAATAAAAGCCGTTCTATGGAAGGAAAGCTGGAGAAGCTGACCAAATATGCTGCAATTCTGTGGCTGATCCTTGCATTAGTTTTGAATTTGAAATTCCTGTAAGGAACCTTTAAGAGGCTGTCGCGTGGCAGCCTTTTTTTCATATTGAGAAAGAGAAGTGAGATAAATTTGAACATATTTGATAAAATCATGGGAAAAATAAAGAGAAGCGAGGCTCAGAAATACGCAAAACAGCAGAAGCGCCAGGCGCAGATGCAGAGTGCGGCAGCTTCACAGAAAGAGGAAGGACAGAAAATGCCGGAAAATCGCAGGAGAGAAAGAGAGGCGTTTGAAAAACGTCAGCAGACGGAGATGAAGCTCTCGGACGAGATGCTGGAGACGATCCGGAAAAATGCAGAACAGCGGTTTGCGATGCGGAAAGAAGAAGCGCGGGGAGAGAAAATGTCCGGAGAAAGCCGGGAGAGCAGCGTACAGCGCCAGATTGACGGGGATGGGCTGATCGGCGAGTGGGAAGAGAGGTACGGAAAAAAGAAGAAAAAACCGGAGCGTGCGAAAGGTCCGAAAGAGGAGTCGGTGCGCCAGAAAAAGGATAAAGCGGGAAAGAAAGACCGTGATCGAAAGCTTGAGCGTGAGATGGATAAGAAGCGCGAAAAGCGCGGCAAGAAGGAGCGTGAGGATGCTGGCGCTTCCGAGGAGGAGTTTACCCGCCGCTGCAAGATGATTCAGGATGTCATGAATGAACCGGCATACGTGCCGATGAAGCTGAAGGAGCTGGCACTTCTTTTAAATATTCCGAAGGAACAGCGCCGGGAGCTGCAGCGGGTTATCGATCATCTGCTGGAAGAGGGAAAAATCAGCATGTCCCGCAAGGGCAAGCTGGGACGCCCGGAGACATTTTCAGAGGCAGGTATTTATTCGGGACACCCGAAGGGCTTCGGTTTTGTGACAATCGAGGGACGTGAGCAGGATGTGTTCGTTCCGCGTGAAAAAACAAAGGGCGCGATGCATGGCGATAAGGTGCTGGTTGTGATTGAGCAGGAGAGCGACGGCGGACGCAGAGCCGAGGGAAGTATCGTGCGGATCCTGGAGCACGCCAATCAGGAGCTGGTCGGTCTGTATGAGAAAAACGGCGGTTTCGGTTTTGTGATTCCGGACAATCCACGGATTTCACGCGACATTTTCATCCCGCAGGGGTGTGACGCGGGCGCAGTGACCGGTCATAAGGTCATCGTGAAGATCAAGGATTACGGAAACAGCCCGGATAAGAAGCCGGAGGGCGTGATTACCAGCATTCTCGGACATATGAACGATCCGGGAGTCGATATTTTATCGATCGTAAAAGCATACGGTCTGCCGGAAGAATTTCCGCCGGAGGTCATGGCGCAGCTTGAAGAGATCCCGGATGCCGTCCGCGAGGAGGACAAGGCGGGACGCAAGGATCTGCGCGATCTGCCGACAGTCACGATCGATGGTGAGGAAGCGAAGGATCTCGACGATGCGATCACGCTGGAAAAGACGGAGCAGGGTTACCGGCTCGGTGTACACATCGCGGATGTGACCCATTATGTCCGCGAGGGCAGCCCGCTTGACCGCGAGGCATTAAAGCGCGGAACGAGCGTGTATCTGACCGACCGCGTCATTCCGATGCTGCCGCATAAACTCTCAAACGGTATCTGTTCCCTGAATCAGGGCGAGGATCGCCTGGCGCTGAGCTGTATCATGGAGATCAATGACAAAGGCGTCGTGATCGGACATGAGATTGCAGAGACATTGATCCGCGTCGATCGCCGGATGACGTATACGGCGGTCAATGCGATCATCACGGATGATGATGCAGAGACAAAGGAGAAATATAAGGAATTTGTGGATTTATTCCTGCAAATGAAAGAACTTTCGCAGCTTCTCCGCAAGAGGCGCCAGGAGCGCGGTGCGATTGACTTCGACTTTCCAGAGAGCAAGATTTTACTCGACGCCAAAGGACGCCCGATCGAGATCAAGCCGTATGAGCGCAACGCGGCGACGAAGCTTATCGAGGATTTCATGCTGATGGCAAATGAGACGGTAGCCGAGGACTATTATTGGCAGGAAATGCCGTTCCTCTACCGAATCCATGAGAAACCGGATGAGGAGAAGATGGCGAAACTCGGCACGTTCATCAACAACTTTGGATATACATTGCGGATGCCGGGCGGCGAAGTCCACCCGAAAGAGCTGCAAAAGCTGCTTGAAAAGATCGAGGGCACGCCGGAGGAGGCATTGCTCAGCCGTCTGACGCTGCGCTCCATGAAACAGGCGAAATATTCGACCTTGAACTCCGGTCATTTTGGATTGGCGGCGAAATACTATACCCATTTCACCTCCCCGATCCGCCGTTACCCGGATCTGCAGATCCATCGGATCATCAAAGAGTGCCTGCACGGCAATATGGATGCGCGAAAAACCGCCCATTTTGAAAAAATCCTGCCGGAAGTGGCAGTCCAGACCTCGGCACTGGAGCGCCGCGCTGACGAAGCCGAACGCGAGACTGATAAGATGAAGAAAGTCCAGTACATGGAACATTACATCGGAGAAGAATTCGAGGGAGTCATTTCCGGTGTCACCAACTGGGGCTTCTATGTCGAGCTACCGAACACGGTGGAAGGATTAGTTCATGTCAATGAACTGCGCGGCGACTATTTCGTATTTGACGAAGCACACTATGAGCTGGTCGGAGAGATGACGAGAAAGACGTACAAGCTCGGTCAGACTATCCGCGTCCGCGTGACTGCGTGCGACCGGTATGCGAGGACGATTGATTTTATGCCGGCGGTGTACTGGAAGTAGAAGATTGTAAAATAAGATGTAAAAAGTAGAGAGGGAAAGAGGAATTAAAATGGGAGCAGGAATCAAGATGGTGGCGAACAATAAGAAAGCCTACCATGATTATTTTATCGATGATAAATTCGAAGCTGGGATCGAGCTATTCGGTACCGAGGTTAAATCGATCCGCATGGGTAAATGCAGCATCAAGGAAGCATTTATCAAGATCGAGAGCGACGGTCAGGTGTATGTATTCGGCATGCATATCAGCCCATATGAGAAGGGAAATATCTTTAACAAAGATCCGCTGCGTGTGCGGAAACTTCTTCTCCACAAACTGGAGATCCGCCGCCTGATGTCAAAGATCAAAGAAAAAGGATATACGCTGGTGCCGCTGCAGGTGTATTTTAAGGGAAGTCTCGTAAAAGTGGAGATTGGTCTGGCACGCGGTAAGAAGCTGTATGATAAGAGAGACGATCTGGCGAAAAAGGACGCGAAGCGGGAGATTGACCGTGCGTTTAAGGCGAGACAGAAATAATTTTTTTATTTGAAATAGGCGATAAAAAACAGAGCATGTTGTATCTGACAGGATACTTAACGAAAGCGCGCAGAGCTGATTATAAGGATGATCTGCCAGATGGCATGGCTGTCCTTATGATTCCGAATGCGGAAATTAAAGAGATCTTTGAAACGACCGTTATCAAATGGTTCGATGACAGCACCAGGAAATGGGATCGGAATGCCCTGTTTGATGCGGTCTGGAACGGTGACAACGAGGGCATTACAAGAGAGATGAATGCTTTGCTGCGGCGCACGATCAGTTACCATGATTATCGGGAAGATTTTTACCATGCTTTTCTCGCTGGAATCTTTACCGGTGCTGGGTATATGGTGGATTCCAATAAGGAGCATGGAGAAGGTCGAAGCGATGTGGTCGTCTACGATTCCATCAATGCACGGGTTGCAGTCTTTGAGGCAAAGTATACGAAAAATCTGGAAAAATTAGAAAGTGAGTGCGATACAGCTCTGTGGCAGATTGATGACAGAGTGTATGCGAAGAAGTATGAGGATGACTACGATCAGGTACTCTGCTATGGCATTTCGTTTTTTAAGAAACGGTGTATGGTGAAGAAAAAGTAAGTATCTAAGATAACGGTATTAAGGGATATACGGCTCTATCAGAAAATTCGGTAGGACATAAAAGAATAAGAAAATTGGGAAGCAGAGATGAAATCATAAAAAGATCCATCTCTGCTTTTTGTATGTTAAAAAACTAAGTAAGGGCAATTATACACAATTTGAGCATAAAGATAATGTGTATATATACTGTATGATATTGCAAAATAAATCAAACAATAAAGATTTCGCAGAATACCTAGTTCTGCGAAATCTTTGTTCATTATACTATGCTTTTAGAGCGAATTCAATAGAAGTTTCTCCCAAGAATCTATTATGAAATTATTAAGATACGCATTTCTGATCAATTATTTACCAAATTTCCGATTAATACTATTTAAAAATCAATATTGTCAAAATAAAGCTCCTTTTGTGTCTCTGAAATTTCCTCCAAATTTCGCAGAACTAGGTATTCTGCGAAAACTGTAAAAACGAGAGGAAGAAGCTCGGTATGTGGTACGCAGTACAAACGCCTGCAGGAAGAGAAGCTGAGATGGCAGAGAAATTGAACCGGGTTTATTCGGGAGAGTCGGATAAGCCCTGTTTTGTGCTGTCTAAAGAACGGTCCTGGCGGATGGGCGGGATTTATCACATCGGTGTGGAGCCGATGTTTCCGGGATATATCTTTGTGGATACGGATGATGCGGGAGAACTGGAACAGAAGATAGGAATTTTGGCTGGTTCTGCGAAGCTTCCGCTCGATGAGAAGGCAGTACCGTTGGAAAAGGCGGAGGAAGATTTCCTGAAACGTCTGCTTCGAGAGGATCCGCAGCATACGGTAAGACGATTTCTCGTACAGGTAAACGAGGCGGGAGAGCTCGTGTCGGCGGAAGGCATATTGGGAGAGTCGCTGGGACAGATCGTGCGGAAACGAATCCGAAAACGGGTTGTGACGCTGGAGATACCGATGCTGGGAGCAGCACGGCGGGTCGAACTGGCGATCCGTGTAAAAGGCGATGAAAACCGGGAGCAGGTGGCAGGCATATGAGAAGTTTTGATATGAAGTATTCCGTTCTGATGCCTGTTTACCGAAAGGAAAATCCGTTCTATTTTTACCGGGCGGCGCTCAGCATGATGAAACAGAGTGTTTCCCCGGATGAGTTTGTCCTGGTCTGCGATGGTCCGCTGACGGAAGAACTCGATGCAGTAATCAGAAAATTAGAAGAAACATGGTCCGAACAGATAAAAATCGTGCGTCTGCCGGAAAATCGCGGCATAGGACCGGCACTGGCAGCAGGGGTGGAAAGCTGCCGAAATAATCTGATTGCCCGCATGGACAGCGACGATATCGCCTGTCCGGAACGATGTGAAAAGCAGCTGGTGCAGTTCCGAGGCAACCCAGCGCTGGCGCTGGCGAGCGGGGCGATTGCCGAGTTTGAGATGGATTCGCTGGAAAAAGCAGCAAATATGCAGTGGACGATAGATACACCGAAAGAGCCGGTGAAGATTCCAGAAGATTGTTGTATCACCGGTACCCGGACGCTGCCGTGCGGTTATGAGGAGATTCTTATATTTGCCCGCAGGCGCAACCCGATGAACCACATGGCGGTTATGATGCGGCGGGACGCTGTTTTAGCGGTTGGCAATTATCGTGCCGTGAAGGGCGCCGAAGATTACGAACTATGGGTGCGGATGCTGCAGGCTGGTTATCGGGCGGAAAATCTGCCGGATGTGCTGGTATACGCGAGAACGGGAAATGGCATGATGCAGCGGCGCGGCGGTCTGGCGTATGCGAGAGAAAATATGCGTCTGCAGACCCATTTTTATAAAAGTGGATTTTTGACGTTTCCTGAATATATAAGTAACTGTGCTGTGCGTGTGGCGGCAAGCATACTGCCGGTTGGGATTCGCGGCTATTTGTATCAGAAAAAGTTGCGGGAAAGAATGCACGCCTGATAGTTCAGGATAAAAAAAGATGAAAGAAAGTAACTGTTTGGTAAGAACCGTACATTTGTACGCGGAGTTTGCCTGTGAGAAAGCAGACAGTTGCGAGAGGATACGATTTTGAGACAATACGAACCATTCAAGAGGCTGTTCCGAATGGGAGGCGCGGTCATTTTGATGGCTGTCCTGACGGGAATTTATAGATGCGTCTGGAACGGTTATTTCAATAAATTAATTGAATTTCCATTTTGGAGAAGAGGAAACTGGCTGATGATCGCCCTGTATGCAGGAATTTTGTTTTTCTTCCTATATACATATGGGGGATTCCGGATCGGATATCTGAAAAAGGGAAATCTGCTTTGCTCCCAGATACTGTCGATCGGGCTTTTAAATATTATTACCTATATACAAATCTCATTGCTGGATAAGAAATTTCACGATCCGCGGATTTTGCTGGCGATGACGCTGGTACAGCTTCTGGCGGCGATCGTCTGGACATATTTATTTCAGCGGCTGTACCGGCTGCTGTTTCCGCCGAGAAGAATGCTTCTGGTATGCGGCGATCGTCCGGCATTTCATCTGATGGAAAAAATTAATTCGCGCGAGGATAAATATTACCTGGTGAAAGCGATTCATATCCGGGCGGGAATGGAGGCGATCATCCGGGAAGCAGGAGCATTTGACGCCTTGATTATCGGCGATATTCCGGCCAAGGACCGGAATGCACTGTTGAAAAAATGTTTTGAAGAGGACATCCGTACCTATACGGTGCCGAAACTTTCAGACATTCTGATTCGGACGTCCGAAGAACTGGATATTTTCGACAGCCCGCTTCTTCTGTCCAGAAATGAAGGAATTTCCGGGGGACAGCGGTTTGTAAAACGGGCGATTGACCTATTCTTTTCAGGATTGGGAATCGTTGTTTTATCGCCATTTTTTCTGCTGGTGGCGTTGTCAATCTATCTGACCGACCGGGGACCAGTGTTTTATAAGCAGACGAGGCTGACAGAGGGAGGAAAAGAGTTCCAGATCTGCAAATTCCGGACGATGATTCAGAATGCAGAAGCGAAAACAGGCGCTAGATTGGCGGCTGAAAATGATGACCGGATTCTGCCGGTCGGACATTTCCTTCGAAGAACCCGTCTGGACGAGCTTCCGCAGCTTTTTAATATCTGGAAAGGCGAGATGTCGATTGTGGGACCGCGCCCGGAACGGCCGGAGCTGGCGGCGGAGATAGAGGAAGAGATCCCGGAATTTTGCTATCGCCTGAAAATGAAAGCGGGACTGACTGGTTATGCTCAGGTTTACGGCAAATACAATACGACTTCCTATGACAAGCTGAAACTGGATCTGACCTACATACGGAATTATTCTCTGCTTCTGGATCTGAAGCTGATGCTGATGACCCCGAAGATCATGATGTTAAAAGAAAGTACGGAAGGAGTGGCGGACAATGGAAACGCTTCTGACAGTCGTCATCCCGGCGTATAACGCGGAAAAATATATTAAATACACATTGGACTCTCTCTGTGACGAATGTACAAACAAACGTCTAGTTCTTGAAAAACCTGAAATTTCAGACATGGAGAAAGGAGAGACAGAACCGGATGCGAGATACCAGAAAAATGGGCAGTCGTGCCTGGAAGTGTTGGTGGTAGACGATGGTTCGACAGATCACACCGGAAAAATTGCAGATCAATATGCAAAAATCTATCCCGATACAGTCCGTGTGATTCATAAAGAAAACGGCGGTCACGGTTCCGGCATTAATTGCGGCATCCGGGAGGCGCGCGGCCGGTATCTAAAGGTCGTCGATGCCGACGACTGGGTCGAGCCGCAGGCATTTTCAAATTTATTAGATGCATTGGCACATACCAGCGATGATGCGGTTGTCAGCGGCTTTTACTGGCGGTTTGACAATGGAAGCGGGGAGGAATCCTCTTTTCCGAGTAAGGCGGAGATGAAAGAGCCATTCAAGGGTGTGAAATACGGAAAATCATACGTTTTGGATGGTATCGCTGATCAGGTTTATATGAAAATGCATGGGATTACCTGGCGGACAGAGATTTTGAGACAGATGCCGCTTTCGATCGACGAACATTGTTATTACGTCGATGCGGAATACATCCTGTATCCGATTCCGTGGGTGCGGACCGTGTCCTTTCTGCCGGATTTTGTCTACCAGTACCGGATTGGACGTGCAGGTCAGAGTGTCAGCCCGAAAAAAATGATTCAGAATAAGAAAAATTACGACCGGGTGCTGGAATCCTTGTGTGCATTTTATCAGAAATGCCGGAATGGAGAGATTGCCTGCTCTGAAGAAAAACTGCGCTATATTGAGAGCGGAATCGCCCGCGTGGCGGCAGGAAGAGTCAAGATCCTTTTGAGCCTTCCGGCGGATAAAAAGGTGAGAAATCAGCTGGTTCGGTTTGACAAGGAATTATTGGAAAAATATCCGGGAATTTATCATGCAAACCGGAATAAGGCGGTAAAGGCGCTCCGGATGAGCCGGTATCGGTTGTATGGGGCGGCGGTTTGGGTGCTGAAACATCAGAAACGCCAGTTCTGACGAAACAAAAGAAGGAGAAGAGCGGATGAGATTACAGAATATACGGTTCCCAGAACCGGACATTTGCAGGGAAGAAGAGCTGTATTTCCACCGGAATGGTGAGTGGATTGATTTCAATGGCTATTTCAATCTCTTTTATATAGAAAAAAGAAAAAAATATACAAATCAGGAAACACTGACGCTGCATCTGGAAGTGGGCGATTGCCAGGCAGTCCGGCTGATACATGACGAAACCATGATCCGTGAAATCGAATTGAGCGGACAGCCGGAGCCGCTGACATTGGAATTTCCGTATCAGGAGACGGATAAAGGTGTATTCTGGTTTTCAGTAAAACCAGGAATAAGCAGCAAATCAGATGTACCGCAGCTGTCTGGGTGGTATGAGGGAAAATGTCAGGAGGAAAAGTCGGTTCGCATCGCGGCGGTTGTCTGTACATTTAAACGCGAACCGTATGTGCTGCGAAATTTAAAAAGTGTTCTCCGCTTTTTAGAGCGCCCGGAAAATGCATCGATGAATCTCTGCTATTGGCTGGTGGATAATGGGAGAACACTCTCGGAACACGAAGAAATCAGCCGCCTGGCTGCCCAGCATCCAGATACAATTCGCATCATTCCAAACCGAAATGTCGGCGGCGCCGGCGGCTTTACGAGAGGCATGATTGAAGCGATCGAGGAGAAAGAACGCCTGGGACTGACACACGTACAGATGATGGATGACGATGCGGTCATGGATCCGGAGCTGTTTGTGCGGGCGTATGGATTTTTGGGGATGCGGAAGGATGAGTGGGAGGATATTACCTTAGGCGGAAGCTTGTGGCGGGAGGATTTCCTGTATATTCAGCAGGCAGCCGGAGAGTGGTTTGAAGAATTTGTAGTAAAGAATGATTTCCCACTGGCAGATTTAAGAGATTTCCACACATGTACGGATAAATATATGTGTGAAGCAGTTCATAAAAACACGCCGTATTCCGGCTGGTGGTGCTGCTGCATGAGTTTGAATCTTGTGCGCCCGGATAATCTGCCGATCCCGCTGTTTCTTCACCATGATGATATCGAATTTGGCATTCGAAACCAGAAAGCGGGAATCGTCTTTTTAAATGGATTTGGCGTATGGCATAAAGGGTTTGAACTTACCTTTACAGGCGTAAATACGTATTACGATGTGCGGAATACATTAATTACGACCGCTTTGATCGAAAAGGAGAGAAGTCAAACAGAGATCCTTAAATGGATTTGGAAACGTATTACAGTGGATATCATTGAATTCCGCTACGGAGAAATGCGATTGGCATATCAGGCATTCTATGATTTCTGCCGTGGACCGGAATGGTTATCTAAAACGGATGCAGAAAAGTTGAATAACTGGCTTCGAGAGCAGGTTGCAATGAAACCGATTGAAAATCTGAAGGAAGAATTAGGGGAAGAAGACTATCGTCGGATTAAACAATATGCGGAAGACTATCGGGATTCCTATGAAGTGAAAACGGTAAACGAATATTTCGGCCCGGCGAGAAAAGCGGCAAATCTGGTAAAAAAAGCCACATTCAATGGCTGGCTGCTTCCTGCGGATAAAAAAATAATCGCTTTATCGCCAGTTGAATCTCCGTTCCAGGCATTCCGGAAGAAAAAAGTTGTGTTGTTTGAGCCGTTTTCGGGAAAAGCCGTTCTGGCAAAGAAAGACTGGAAACAGATGTGGCTGGCTTGTGGACTTTACCGTGACGCATGGAGGTTGATGAAAAAACATAAATCAGCAGCCGAGAAATACCGGAATGAGATTCAAAAATTCACATGCATGGATGCATGGAAACAGTATTTGGAGATAGAGAAAGGAACCAAAAAATGAGGGCTTGGATTGACCGGATCAATGTTTTTATGAAATACAAAGATCTTCTGATACAGCTGGTAAGCCGTGACATAAAACTAAAATATCGACGCAGCTTTCTGGGATATCTGTGGAGTGTGCTGAATCCGTTGTTTGTCATGATTATTATGACGATTGTGTTTTCGACGATGTTCAGCCGGAATATTGAAAATTTCCCGGTGTATTTGTTTACGGGGAAGATGTTGTTTGATTTTATGTCTACATCGACAAACCAGGCGATGACCTCTGTTACGGGCAATGCGGCGCTTTTGAAAAAAACGTATGTGCCAAAATACATTTTTACCTTATCGAAGGTGACGAGCTGTATGGTGGATTTGCTATTTTCGTTTGGAGCATTATTTATTGTTATGCTTGCCACAAGAGCACATATATATTGGACCTTTTTCTTGTTCCCAATTGTAGTAATTCAAATATATATCTTTTGTTGTGGTTTGGGATTCTTTTTAGCAGAGTTCAATGTCTTTTTTAGAGATGTGCAGTATATCTACCAGGCAATTATTACAGCATGGATGTACTTAACACCGATTTTTTATCCGGTGGAGTCCTTACCAGGCAGTGTTGCCTTTATCGTAAAGGGATTGAACCCGTTATATTATTATGTGGCGCAGTTTAGAGATTTAGTTTATTATGGTCGTTTTCCGGGACCACGTGTTTTCTGGGGCGGCTGGTTGATAGCATTTGTGATGCTGGTGCTTGGAGTCTTAATGTTTAAGCGAAAACAGGATGACTTTATTTTATATATTTAAGGAACAGGTGCTGAAATGGAAGATTATGCAATCGAAATAGATCACGTAACCATACGTTTTAATATGGCGAGTGAAAAGGTTGATAACCTGAAGGAATACATTATTAAGCTGATAAAAAAAGAACTGATATTTCAGGAATTTCTGGCAGTAAAAGATGTCTCTTTTAAAGTAAAACGAGGTGAAGCGTGGGCGCTCATTGGCGTGAACGGTTCTGGAAAATCAACACTTTTAAAGGCAATTAGTGGAATTTTAAAGCCATATAAAGGGAGTATTACCGTAAATGGAGAGATTGCGCCTCTGATTGAGTTAGGAGCAGGATTTGATCCGAATTTAACAGCTCGTGAAAATATTTATTTGAATGGAACTGTTTTAGGACATTCGAAGAAATTTATGGAAGAGCATTTTGATGAAATTGTGGATTTTGCAGAATTGCATGATTTCCTTGATACTCCAATTAAAAATTTTTCATCCGGTATGTCTGCCAGACTTGGCTTTTCGATTGCAACGATGGTTAAGCCGGAGATTTTAATTGTTGATGAAATTCTGGCAGTAGGTGATTTCCTTTTCCAACAGAAATGTATGGAACGCATGAGTCACATGCTGGAGGGTGGAACAACCTTATTATTTGTGTCACATAATATAGAGACAGTGAAAAAACTTTGTGATCATGCAGCGTGGTTGGATCATGGGGTGCTTAAAATGGCTGGCGAAGTAGAGACTGTATGTGATGCATATATGGAACAAAGAAAATAGAAATGATTGGAGAGCATATGACGAAAGTATCAATAATTGTTCCTATTTATAATATGGAATTATATCTGAAAGAGTGCCTGGACAGTATTTTGAGCCAGACTTTAAAAGAGATAGAGGTAGTATGTATTGATGATGGTTCAACGGATCGATCATGGGAAATTCTGGCAGAATATGCGAAAGCAGATGCCAGAATTTTACCGATCCGTCAGGAAAATCAGGGAGTTTCGACAGCAAGGAATAACGGAATTAAAAAGGCTTCCGGTAAATATCTGATTTTTATGGATCCAGATGACTGGTATCCAGAAAAGGATATTCTGGAAGTCCTTTTTGAAAAAGCGGAAAATAGTGGGTGTCAGATATGTGGCGGGGAGTTTAGTGAATACAATGACAGGACGGGAGAGGTCAGAACAGAATTTCCAGAACAGTATTTTGGATATGTATTTCAAAAAGAGGGTGTAATTGAATACAGGGATTGGCAATTTGATTTTGGGTATCATAGATTTTTATATAATCGGGAATTTATATTAGAACATCAGTTGTATTTCCCTAAATTGATTCGATTTCAGGATCCTCCATTTTTTGTAAAAGCGATGATTACTGCCGAAAAGTTTTATGCGGTAAAGAAAGTGGTGTATCGATATCGTTATGGTCATAGAGATTTGAAATGGACAAGAGAAAAACGGATAGCGCTGTTGAAGGGTATCTATATGGATATGGCAGTTAGAAATCATCTGGAAAGACTAGTTGATTTGACGTGGTTTCGGATGACGGAGGAGTTTGGAGAGATAATTTGTTGTGGAATTATAGAGGGTGAGACAGAAATTGAAGAGTGGATCAGACGAGTGTATGATTGTTTAGAAATAGATAGAAAAGAGAAGTATGGATATCCGTTTTATAGAAGATTTAGGGACGAAGTGATTTTGTTAAAAGAAAAGCAAAGAAAAGAAGATGAGAGATTGGAAAATGAAATAAAAGCAATAAAAAATTCAATAACATTTCGAGTTGGAAAATATTTGCTATATATACCGCGCTGTATTAAATTGGCTTTATGGAGCCGAAAAAAGTCCTAAAAAATAACATTTAATGAGGAATACAAATGAGTGAAATTAAAGTTTCGGTTATAATGCCAGTATATAATGCAGAAACATATTTAGAAGAAGCTATTGAATGCTTAATATGTCAGACATTAAAAGAAATAGAAATTATTTGTGTAGATGATGGTTCGACGGATCGTTCATTGGAAATTTTGGAAGAATATTCAAAAAGAGACGATAGAATCAAAATTTTACATCAAAGAAATTTATATGCTGGAGTTGCAAGAAATAATGGATTGAAACAAGCAAATGGAGAATTTGTTATATTCCTTGATTCGGACGATTTGTTTGAAAGAGGACTATTGGAAAAAACATATAAACAAGGGAAAAAAGTAAATGCAGATATAGTTTTGTTTGGAGGGGAGTGTTTTAATGTAGATAATGGAGAACATAAAGAAAGACCGGATTTTTTGCGGAAAGAGTATATAGGAGATAAGTCAGTATTTTCACGAAAGGATATACCGGAAAAGATATTTAATATTACGACACCGTGTCCATGGACAAAATTATATAGTAGAAAATTTATTGAAAGAGAAAAATTGCAGTTTCAGGAATTGCAGCATACAAATGATGCTTTTTTTGTATTATTATCGTTAGCGTTAGCGAATAAAATTACATATATAGATGAGGTTTTAATAAGTTATAGAATTGGACAAAAGAATAATCTTCAAAGTGTAAAAAGTAAAAATCCAGAAATGTTTTTTGAAGCATATGAGCAAGTGTTTGATGCGCTGAATGAAAAAGGAATTTATGAAGAGGTAAAGAAAAGTTTTATAGAGGTTACTTTAGCTGGATGTGTTTATAATATAAATTCAGTTAAAACAAAAGAGGCAAAAGTGAAAATATATCAAGAGATGCAGCAAGAACATTTTACAAGGATGAATTTGTTGGAACAAGAAGAAACGTTTTATTCTAATTTAGAACATCTGTATCAATGCAAAGGAACTAAGTATATTTTAGAATGCATTGAAAAAAGAAATAGAAATTATGAAGAAAATAAGTTGACACTTTTATTAAAAAATGAAGAAAAAAATATTCCAAAAGTTTCAGTTGTTATACCAGTGTATAATACGGAAAATTATTTGAAAGAATGTTTGAATAGTATTATGAATCAAACGTTAGATGAAATTGAAATTATATGTATTAATGATGGTTCAAAGGATAATTCGTTGGAACTGTTGTTAGAAGCGGCAAGTAAAGACCATAGAATATCAGTATATACACAGAAAAATTCGGGACTCTCGGTCACTCGTAATAGGGGCGCTGAATTGGCAAATGGAAAATATATTTATTTTATGGACAGCGATGATATTTTAGATAAAAATGCACTTTATAAGTTGTTTTTTAGAGCTGAAAAAGATTCGCTTGATATGATATGCTTTGATGGCCGGAGCTTTGTTGATGATGATTTAGAAGGAACGGTTAGTGCGGCAATAGACTATTATATAAGAAGCGCAAAATATAATGGTGTGTATACAGGAGTAGAATTATTATCTTTAATGCAAAAAAATGGGGATTATCGGACAAGTGTTCCGCTTCAAATGGTAAAAAAGTCATTTTTAGAAGAAAATAACATACATTTTGTAAACGGAATTCTTCATGAGGATAATTTATATACATATCAATGTATGATAATGGCAAAAAGAGTAGTACATATGCCAAATCAATTTTTTAATAGGCGTTATAGAAGTAATTCTATTATGACGACACGGACCACATTTGAACATTCATATGGATTGTTTTCTTGCTATATATATATGGTTCTTTTTTTGAATGATAAATTTATAAATGAATTGTGTTTGGAAAGTGTACTCGAATTGCAAAAAAACGTATTAGGAGAAGCAAGAAACGGATTTTTAAAGTTATCTCGAGAGGAACAATTTGCAGTAGAAGGACTTGAATTAAAAGAAAAGAATCTATTTAAATTATATATTGTGGATTGGTGCGCGCAGAAGTGGAGTGCTGACTGTATAAAACAAAATATTGATCAAGAAATTCAAAAAGCAATAGAGAATGTAAAAAATACAATTACATTTAAAATTGGGAAAAGCATTATGTTTCTACCAGGTAAAATAAAAAGAATAATAAAGGGATATTAAAATGAAAAACTCAAAAATATCGGCTTTTTTGAAAAAATACATAGTACTATTTATTTTGTTATGTGCAGTATTTACTTTTTTGAAAACAATAATATATATACTTCCAAATGAACCAATTCAGAAGAATATAAGGAATTCTATGGAACAGATAAATGAAGAGGGAGTATATCCAAGAATGTTTTATTCTGGAAAAGATAGTGCAGCACAACGTTTAGATAATTATTCAGAGGCTATTTATTTAAATGTAGCATATGCTTCGAATCAAAAGAATGTATTAAATTTAGCGATGGGAGATTATAGAGCGTCTTTCAAAGGAATGAATCCTCTGGAAGCATTAAATCAATTAATTTTGAGTGATGGAAATGAGAAAGTTTCATATAGAGACTATGCTAGGCATTGGATGGGGAGTGAGGTGTTTATTCGTCCATTGTTGATGTTTTTTACATTACCTCAAATTAGATTGATTTACCAGGCCGTATTTATAATTTTGATTTTTTGTACTTGCCGAATTAGTGAGAAAACATTTGGTAAAAAAATTGGATTTTCTCTTTTGATGGCTTTATTGTCGGTGAATATGATTGTTTTATGTTCATCAAGTAATTTCCTTGTAAGCTTTTTTGTAGCATTAATAGGTATAATAGTTGTTTGCAAAAAAGACTATGATGAATCGGCTACAATGTTCGTTGTAGGTGGAGTGACTAGCTTTTTGGATTTATTAGTGACGCCAATGGCATCATATACATTAGTTATGAATATGTTATTGATAAAGAGAGATGTTAAACATGAAAATGAACAGATAAAAGACAAGTTTGTCTTTTTGTTAAAGTGTAGTGCTTCTTGGTGTATAGGATATCTTGGCTTGTGGATGAGTAAATGGATTTTATCATCAATTATCCTAAGAAAAAATATTATTTTAGATGCTTATTTGGAAACAAAGAAATATGGAATACAATCATCTGAGTATGATATGAAAAGCGGCAGAGATGTATTAGAGCTTATTTCAAAAGAGATAAAGCAAATATTTCCAATAAACTTAATTGCTTGGAATTCATTGTTTGGAAAAATATTGATTATGATGCTCATTTGTATTTTGTTGTTTTTGTTATATAGAATTTTCAAGGAAAAACCGAAATATGTATTTTGTTTATTAGTAGGATGTGCTCCGTATGTATGGTTTTTAGCATGTCCGGGGCATTCTTGGGTTCATTTTTGGTTTACATATCGTTCGCAAGTAGGAACAGTGTTTGCATTTGTGTTCGTTTGTTTTAATGTGTTTTTTATAAAAAATAATAAAAGTGAAATATTACAAGAAACACATACGTGAAGATAAGGAGAGCGATATGGATAAAATAGCAGTATTAATCCCATGTTTTAATGAGTCTCAAACGATAGAAAAAGTAGTTTCCGATTGGAAAAGGGAGCTTCCGGAAGCTGTTATATATGTGTATGATAATAATTCTAGTGACAATACAGCTGATTTAGCAACCAAAGCAGGAGCTGTGGTTAGGCATGAGTATTCACAAGGAAAGGGAAATGTCATACGACGGATGTTTAGAGAGATTGATGCTCAATGTTACATCATGGTTGATGGAGATGATACCTATCCAGCGGAATACGGAAAACAAATGGCAAATTTGGTGCTCAAAAAAAGAACGGATATGGTGGTAGGAGACCGTTTATCATCTACATATTTTGATGAAAATAAGCGTCCATTTCATAATTTTGGAAATTGTATTGTTAGAGGTTCTATTAATCGACTTTTTAAAACGGATATCAGAGATATTATGACAGGATACAGGGCATTTAGTTATTTGTTTGTTAAAAGTTTTCCGGTTCTGTCAAAAGGTTTTGAAATTGAAACAGAAATGACGATCCATGCAGTAGATAAAAATATGCGGATTGAAAATGTAATTATTGAATATAGGGATAGACCAGAGGGAAGCGAATCAAAACTTAATACATATTCGGATGGATTTAAAGTATTAAAAACGATTGGAAAACTGTATAAAAACTATCATCCACTGGGATTCTTTGGAAGAATTTCTACGATATTAATTTTAGCTTCAGCACTCCTGTTTCTTCCGATTGCTATTAAATTTCTTCAAACGGGGTTTGTCCCTAATTTTCCGACATTAATTGTTTCTGGTTTTATAGCCGTGACAGCAATTATATCTTATTTTGCAGGATTAATATTGGAAACGTTGACAGAGAAAGAACGACAAGAGTTTGAATTTCGATTGCAAGTAATTGAAAATTTGGAGAAAAGCATAAAGAATATAGACTTCAAATGAAATTAATTGTAAAAAAGAAGAGGCAATAGAAAATGAAAAAATTTGAAGATTTAAAAATCGCAGTAGCTGGCACAGGATATGTAGGTTTATCGATTGCAACTCTTTTGGCGCAGCATCATAAGGTAATGGCAGTTGATATTGTTCCAGAAAAAGTAGAGTTGATTAATAGGGGAAAATCACCAATCCAGGATGAATACATAGAAAAATATCTGGCAGAAGAAAAATTGAATCTTACAGCAACGCTTGATGCAAAAGAGGCATATAGTAACGCGGATTATGTGGTTATTGCTGCGCCAACAAATTATGATTCAAAAACACATTATTTTGACACGTCAGCAGTTGAAGCTGTCATTGAGCTGGTTATGAAATATAATCCGGATGCAATTATGGTTATCAAGAGTACCATTCCGGTTGGATATACAACCTCTGTTCGTGAAAAGTTTAATTGTAAAAATATAATTTTTAGTCCGGAGTTTCTTCGAGAAAGTAAAGCCTTATATGATAATTTATATCCAAGCCGTATTATTGTTGGAACAGATTTGAAGGATGATCGGTTAAAGAAAGCAGCACAGCAATTCGCAGAACTTCTGCAGGAAGGTGCAATTAAAGAAAATATCGATACCTTGATTATGGGCTTTACCGAAGCGGAGGCTGTGAAACTTTTTGCAAATACCTATTTAGCACTGCGCGTGGCGTATTTTAATGAACTGGATACATATGCGGAAAGTAAAGGATTGAATACACAGCAGATTATAGATGGAGTGTGTCTGGATCCCAGAATTGGCAACCAATATAACAACCCTAGTTTTGGGTATGGAGGCTATTGTCTGCCGAAGGATACAAAGCAGTTGCTGGCAAATTATGCGGACGTTCCAGAAAATTTGATTGAAGCGATCGTAGAGAGCAACCGGACCCGGAAGGATTTTATTGCCGACCAGGTATTGAAATTAGCCGGATATTATGGATATGAGGATGATAACGAATTCGAAGAAGAGAAAGAAAAGAATGTGACTATCGGAGTTTACCGGTTGACAATGAAAAGTAATAGCGACAATTTCAGACAGAGCTCGATTCAGGGAGTTATGAAAAGGATTAAAGCAAAAGGGGCAAAGGTGATCGTATATGAGCCGACTTTAAAGGATGGAGAGACATTTTTTGGGTCACTCGTTGTAAATGATCTGAGTAAATTCAAACAATTAAGCCAGGCGATTGTAGCAAATCGCTATGACAGTTCGCTGGATGATGTGAAAGAAAAGGTTTATACAAGAGATATTTTCCAAAGGGACTAGAAAAGTATTTATTGCACAAGGAGAGCATGGATGTGCACAGCATATAAAGAAAGAAAAAAGATTGATTTTAACAGATATCCTGAGCTGGAGGCATTTATAATGTGTGCTTTGATTGCCGGAATCATTATGATCCCGGCAATGATTTTAAATCATGGATATTTTGCACTGTCAAATGATTTTTCGGCAGAGGAAATTCCGTTTGGAATGCTGATGAACAGGGCAATCAAGTCGGGAGAAACTTGGAGCTGGGGAATTGATTTGGGAGGAAATCTACTAGAATCATTTGGCTTTTATAATATTGGAAGTGTATTTTACTGGATTTCCCTTTTGTTCCCGGCAGAATTGTATCCACGGGTAATAGGATGGCTATTTATATTAAAGATTGCGGTCGCAGGATATTCATCTGCATTGTGGATGAAAAGATACTTACATAAAAAAGATGCTATATTGATAGGCGCGATGTTATATGCATTTTCGGGAGCACAATGTATTAATATTGTTTTTTATCATTTCCAGGATGTGATAGCGTTGTTCCCATTTATGCTGGCTGCCTTGGACAAAATGATATTGGATAAAAAGAAGGGATGTTTTGCACTGGCATGTGCCGTGAATTTGTTATGTAATCCGATATTTTTCTGGGGCACTACCTGCTTTACAGTTTTATATTATATTTTCCGTTTTTTACTTCCAAATTTGCGTGAAAAAGGACAGATAAAAAATATTTTAACTTGTTTCTGGGAAGGAATTTTGGGATGCCTGATTTCGGGTGTGATTGTAGTTCCGACATTTTTGTCCATGATGGGAAATAAGCGGGCAACTGCTGTTTTACCAATATCGGACTGGTTTTTAATGACGGTAAAAGAATGGCTGATTGAAGTAGGGGCTTTCTTTTTTCCAGCGGAATCAATGGATTCATATTCTGCAATTGTGTCTAATGACTGGGGAAGCTGGGGAATTTACTTACCATTGTTCGGATTGGCTTTTGTATTGACATATATTTTTCATGAGAAAAATTGGCTGAGTTCTTTGATTAAATGTTGTTTTGTAATGGCAGTGATTCCAATTTTGAATAGCGTATTTATAGCATTTTCACCAGATAGATATGGAAGATGGCTGTTTATGTTTTCCTTACTTTTGTCTTTGGCAACGGCCGTAGTTTGTGAAAAAGCGGATAAATATAGAGATTCTTTAAAATATGGATTGATAATTTCTATGGGTGTCATTTTGACGTTTACAATAGCGCTATGCTGCTTAAAACGGATACATTATGACGGTATAGAAATTTTTCGGATTCACCGATTTGTGCTTAATATAATGAGTGCTGTTTTGGGAGTGGTGGTGCTTGCAGCCATAATCAAAAACAAGCGTAGCGAGTGCACAAAAATATATAAAGGTGCTACTATCTTTTTTAGTGTATGTTTGTTGGGAGTAAGTGTTTTTGATTATCAGAATGGGGCGCTGGATAATACTGGGATAAATTTCCGTATTGAATCAAATCAGTATTCTAAAAATGTTTCTACTTATTTGACGGAGATTCCATCACTTTTGAAAAGGAATGTATTGCCCTACAGATATTATTTTGATGAGGGAATTGGATATACATACTATAATCTTAGTATGACAAATGAACTCCCATCAACGAATTCTTTTATAAGTACGTGCCATTCTTCTGTTTTTGATTTTTATCGTGCGCTTGGAATCAACAGAGGAAATATGTCTCCGGCTGGTCCGGTCGGAATGCAGGAATTATTGGGTGCCAGATATATCGTTACGATGAAAAAATTAAGCAATCTGAAATTGATAAAGCATATAAAGAATGCGAATAATCAAGATTTTTATATATATGCAAATCAAGCGGCGCTTCCGATGGGAACTTTATATGATTCATATATAACAAAGTCAGAATTTAACAAAGTTTCTGCGGAACTACGGGCTTTGGTCATGCTTCATACTTTAGTAATTGAAGATCAGGATGTAGAAAAAGTAGAGAAACAATTAAAACATGCGCCGGAATATATTGAATTGGCGGGGGAGGAGCTGCTAAAAAGAACGATACAAAATAAAAATCCTAATTCTAATTTTGAAACTAAAAAAAATACTTTAAATATTAGACTGGAAGCCGATAAGAAAGAATTTGCATTTTATAGCATACCGTATGATCGCTTTTGGAAAGTAAAGGTCAATGGATATGATGCAGAAATGTATAATTGCAATGGGTTAATAGCAATACCAGTTGAAAAAGGAGAAAATATAATAGAGTTTCGATACGAATATACACCCTTTAAAGTTGGAATATCTTTAAGTGCAGTAGGCTGTGTTTTATTTGCTTTATACGATCGCTTGCAAAAAAATGTGAAGCAAAAAGAAAGTAGTGAAAATAATGAAAAATAAACCTGTTTTATATATAATAATCCCTTGCTATAATGAAGAAAAAGTGCTTCCTATTACGGCGCCGTTGTTCAAACAGGAAATAATGAAATTAATCAATAGAAACATTATATCAGTTAAGAGTAAAATTATGTTTGTGAATGACGGAAGTAAAGATCAAACATGGAATATTTTATGTGAATTGGCAAAGAAAGATGATTGCTTTCTTGGTATATCACAAAGCCGTAATAGAGGACATCAAAATGCTGTTTTAGCAGGTTTGATGGAATCAAAGGATCAATGTGATATTACAATATCGATTGATTGTGATGGTCAGGATGATATCAATGCCATGGATTCTATGGTAGAAGAATATTTAAAAGGAAATGAAATCGTATATGGTGTGAGAAGCAGGCGGGATACAGACACTTTTTTCAAAAGGTTTACAGCGGAGTCTTTTTATAAGCTATTAAATTGGATGGGAGTGGAGGTCATTTATAATCATGCGGACTATCGTCTGATATCTTCCCGGGTTCTTCAGGAGTTTGCAAATTATAAAGAGGTAAATATTTTTTTAAGAGGAATGGTTCCCCTGGTTGGATTTAAAAGTACGATCGTATATTATGAAAGGCATGAGAGAATTGCAGGTGAGAGCCATTATCCTCTAAGTAAAATGCTTTCGCTGGCTTTTGATGGCATTACGAGTCTTAGCATTAAGCCGATTCGAATGATAACGGGAGTTGGTTTTGTTATTGCTGTATTAAGTTTTATCGGAGTGCTTTGGTCGTTTGTGGAGTATTTTATCGGAGAAACCGTAAATGGATGGGCAAGTATGACAAGTTTAATATGTTTTATAGGAGGTGTCCAACTGCTTTGTCTTGGTATTTTGGGTGAATATATTGGAAAGATATACTTAGAAGTGAAAGCCAGACCTCGCTATATTATTAGTGATAGAACGTATACTAAGACAACTATCTGTGAGGAAGAGAATAAATAACTTACTAAGATATAGAGAAATTCTATGGAGGAAAAAATGAACACAACCCTCATCATCATGGCTGCCGGCATCGGTTCCCGTTTCGGAACCGGTATCAAGCAGCTTGCGAAAATGGCTCCCAACGGGGAGATTATCATGGATTTTTCAATTTATGATGCGAAAGAAGCGGGATTTACAAAGGTTGTCTTTGTGATTCGCAAGGCAATTGAGAAAGAATTCAAAGAAGTGATCGGAAACCGATTGTCTAAGGTCATGCCGGTCGAGTATGTTTATCAGGAGTTGGAGGATCTGCCAGAAGGATATGAGGTTCCAGCGGGGCGTGTGAAACCTTGGGGTACAGGACAGGCGATCCTGGCTTGTAAGGATATCGTGAAAGAGCCGTTTGTGATTATCAATGCAGACGACTATTATGGAAAGGAAGCATTTGTCAAGCTGCATGATTTTCTGGTTTCGGGAAAACATGAGGACGGAAAGATAGCTCTGGCGATGGCGGGATTTTCTCTGAAAAATACTTTGAGTGAGAATGGCGCTGTGACCAGAGGCGTCTGTGTGGCGGATGATACAGGTCATCTTGAAAAAGTAATTGAGACAACCGGGATTCAGAAGATAGACGGCAAGATTCGGTGCGATAATGCAGAAGTAGAAGGCTGGATTACACCAGACACGATGGTTTCGATGAATATGTGGGCGGGATATCCGGATTTTTTACAATATATTAGGGAAGGTTTTCCTAGATTTCTAGATCAACTAGGTGAATATCCAGAGAAAAAGGAATACCTCCTTCCGAATATCGTAGCGGAATTGCTGGAAAAAGAAGCGGCTTCAGTTAAGGTACTTTCTACATCGGATAAATGGATTGGAATTACTTATAAGGAAGACATTGAGCCAGCGCAGGAAAGTTTTAGTCAGATGATAACGGCTGGATGCTATCCGGAAAATTTATGGATATAATTAAAGAAGCAGAATTGTTACGAAAGGGAAGAAGTAGATTGTGGCAAGTTGGTTGTTTTACATAGCGGTCTTTTTGAAACAATTTTATATTTTTCCAAGCGGCAATCTTGGGATTGCAGATCTGTTTTTCGCGGCTGCCTGTGTGATGACATTTTATGGAGCATGGAAGAACCGGACAAAATTATTTTACAGGGAAGATATCCCATGGGTTATTTTTCTGATTTTTGTCGCTATCATTAATGGAATCTATTTTATCCGGACTTCCAATCGGGAGTTCCCGCTGCATACGATGTATTGGATTTATTCCGCGTGTCTGATATGGATGTTCCGGACATTGTATTCAGATGGCTTTATGCGTGGTTTGTGCTGGATTTGCCGCATCAATATGGTATTTCAGCTGCTTGTTCTGTTCTCTGGGCGTGGGCGTTATTTCCATGAATCCTGGGGTGGTGCCCGGTTTATGGGAACCTTCAATGATCCGAACCAGTTTGCATTTTTTATCTTTACCATGATGCTGGTACTTTTTATGGGGGATCGGCGGAAAGCGATTTATACGGCGAAAACACGTATCGGCTTCTGGGGAATGTTTCTGTTGGGAGTGTTTTTGATAGGAAAGGCAAAATCAACGGGGATGTTTGTCGGTCTGCTTGTATTCTTTTGTGTGCTTATCGGACAGCTTTTCTGGGACAGATGCTGCCATTCAAAGCGGAAAAAGCTGTGGTGGATAGGCGGCGCGGTTTTTGTGGTGCTGTTGGCTGTTGGGGTATATAGGCTCCTGCCAGGGGCTGATTTTGATGTTTCCCAGACGAGCTACACGCTTCTTTCGCGGATTCAGCAGAAGATTTGGAAACTGGCAAATGGCAATCTTTATGATCTGCTTTATGATCGGAGTGCAGAACGCTTGGTATTGGAACCGCAGTATTTATTATATGGGGCAGGAGAGGGCTTTTTTGAGCGGTTTATTCCATATGATGGGTTTGAGAAGCTGCTGAGTCCGGGCGTGTTTGACGTATTTCATGTGAATGAGATTCATTCGAGTTTTTTTGATGTCTGGTTTTCGTATGGTATCATTCCGGCGGCGGTGCTTGTATATTGGATTGTACGAAATGTGATTCGATGTGATCGGGCACAGCGCGCGGCGGTGCTGGCATTGTTGGCGGAAAGTTTTACGCTGATGAATTGCCGACAGCCGTTTTTCTGGTTTGTGATTGTGATGGCGGGGATGAGCGGACGGGAAATGTGTGTGGATGAAAGAGCGACTGAGGAGTAAAAACTCAGCCGTTCTTTTTTATAAAGTGACCGCTTTGCTGGAATTGCTATTTTCATAGAATAGCATATGTAAGGGGAGGATGCAAGAAGAAAAGAAGTTGAAAAATAGATTGGGTAAATCTTTGCAAATTCTTTTTTGAAATGCTACAATACAAGAAAAATCTTTGCAAAGAGAAGTGAGAATTTATGATATTTTTAAAGCTAAAATATTATTTCAATAAATTCAAAATCTGCATCTATATATGTGGAGTCATTCTTGTCCTGTTTATGTTTGTGACATTGTTAAGACAAGTGAATCTTTTCACGCGAGCAGATTCTCAAACCCTATTAGGTATAATCGGAACATTGCTTGGAGCAGTTGTCGGTGCTGTTTTTTCATTGCTTGGGTCTATATGGGTCAACACACAGCAGCGAAAAGAAGAATTGAATAGGAAAAGAGCGCAGGAGATTTATCGACCGCTTTATGATGAACTTGTGAACATTCATAGAAACATATTGAATGAAAATCCATATCCTTCCATTATTGAATTCAGAGTGGGACACCAGACGATGATACCGCATCCACAATATGTTGAGTGGCAGAAAATAAAATTGGACAGCCGCTATCTTCAGACACCGACGGAGTTGAAGAGACAAATGGAGCGCCTGTTTGGGGCGCTGGCTGGTTATTTGACGAAACGAAAAGGGGCATCGGATGAAGTGAAGAGAATTCTTGATTCTGTTTTAGAGGAATTCAAACTGCCACCTTGCAGAATAGAAAATTTTGGAAGTGTGGTATTAGGGGATGTTATGAGTGGTAAAAGGAAGGGAATTTATGGAGAGAGTATGTATTTTATGGAAGAGGATGTGCCGGATGAAGCTGTCATAAAAAAAGTAAATGAACGCTTTTATGAGGTGGCGGATGAAAGCATAATTTTGAAGGACATGAAGGATGTTTATAATGGCTGGATGCGGGAAGAAGAGATGGCAATTAAAATATTGGAGTTGCTGATTCGGATGGCTGAGAAGTAGAGGAACGTTTTGAATGATGATCTTGTCATTCAAACTATCAAATGTTAATATTAATCATATAAATATGATTAATATTATGAACAGGCAAAGCAACAGCTTCGAAAGGAGTGTGTCAATATGGGGATTTTTGTGAATTCGGATAATTCAGCGTTTCAAGTTGCGTTGAATTCGGAAATCTATATTGATAAAACAGGTTTGTTGACGTATACCAATAAGGTGATGAATACATTGCAGGGATATATTTGCAATAGCCGTCCCAGAAGGTTCGGAAAGTCGATTACGGCGGATATGCTGACAGCGTATTACAGTAAGGGCTGCGATTCAGGGAATATGTTTTCTGGACTTGAAATTAGTCAGAGCCCGGATTTCAAGGAACATCTAAACCGATATGATGTGATTCACTGGGATATCCAGTGGTGTATAGGAGCTGCTGGGGGTGCCGACAGGGTTGTATCGTATATTACAGAGAAAACGATTGAGGAATTAAGAAAATATTATTCAGAAGCAATACCGAGTGACACGTGTTCGCTTCCAGAAGCACTGTCATTTATTTGTAATGCAACGAAGAATAAGTTTGTTGTAATTATTGATGAGTGGGATGTTCTGATTCGTGATATGGCGGCGAATTCGAAAATTCAGGATGAATATATAAGTTTCCTGAGGGGATTGTTTAAGGGAACGGAACCGACCAAGTATATTCAACTTGCTTATTTGACGGGCATTCTTCCTATTAAAAAAGAGAAAACCCAGTCGGCACTGAACAATTTTGACGAATTTACGATGTTGAGCGCGGGTCGCTTGTCTCCGTATATTGGATTTACGGAGGCGGAGGTGAAAGAACTTTCAGAACGCTATCAGGTGGAATTTGATAAGGTAAAGGCGTGGTATGATGGATATGTTCTAAAAAATTGTCAGGTTTATAATCCCAAAGCAGTTGTGAGTGTCATGCTAGATGGTGAATTTAAGAGCTATTGGTCGGAAACCGCGTCTTATGAGGCGATTGTGCCGCTCATTAATATGGATTATGACGGATTGAAAACGGCAATTATCGAAATGCTGTCTGGAGTTGAAGTGAAGGTAGATACATCAACATTTGGAAATGATATTTCGAATATTCAGAGTAAAGACGATGTGCTGACATATATGATTCATTTGGGGTATTTAGGCTATGATCAGACGAAAAAGATGGCGTTTGTTCCGAATGAAGAAATTCGGCAGGAGTTGACCAGGGCGGTAGAAAGTAAACGCTGGAATGAGATGTTTCTGTTTCAGCAAGAGTCGGAGAGGTTGTTGGATGCAACACTGGATTTGGATGAGAAAGTAGTAGCATCACAGATCGGGAAGATTCATGATGAATATGTATCTGTTATTCAATATCATAATGAAAATTCTTTGAGCAGTGTTCTCGCGATTGCTTATCTGAGTTCGATGCAATATTATTTTAAACCAGTTCGGGAACTACCGACAGGACGTGGATTTGCGGATTTTGTATTTGTACCAAAACCAGAGTACAAGAATGATTATCCGGCGCTGGTAATTGAACTTAAATGGAATCAGAATGCACAGACTGCGCTGCAGCAAATCAAAGAAAAGAACTATCCAGAATCGATTTTAAATTATATGGGAAATATTTTATTGGTTGGAATTAATTACGATAAGGTAAGTAAGGAACATACGTGTCGAATTGAAGCATATGGAAAAAATTAATGTATATTTTTGACATAGTAAAAACTATCGTTATATACAGCAATGGCTAAAAGTCCGCCCCACAAACTTTTAGCCATTTTCATTTAAATAAATAACCGCTCTATCTGTAAGAATCCTTCCCTTTCTGCAATCTCGTCAATTCTCTCCAAATCGTCAAAAGCATCGTTCCAAAGCAGGCAATTCCGCCGACAAAGTTGGAAATCGGTTCGGCGGCGAATACGCCGTTGGTGCCCATTCCGAACATATCTGGCAGCAGGATTGTCAGCGGAACGACGATGATTACTTTTCGGAAAATAGAGAAAAAGATCGCTTTTTTGGATTTGCCCAGACCGACGAAAATCGACTGTCCGGAGAATTGGAGCGACATCATAAAGAATCCGAAAAAGTATAAGCGGATCGCTGGAATACCTGCTGCGATGAGTTCGGCATCCTGGTTAAAAATGCGGATAAAGAATGCCGGGAAACCATCGACGATCAGCCAGATACCGGTCGTATATAAAATTGCAATAAAAGAGGTAAAGACGATCGCCTTTTTAACGCGTCCGTATTCTTTTGCCCCATAATTGAAACCGAGCACCGGCTGGGCGCTGTGGGTGACGCCGGTTACCGGAAGAGTTGCAATTTCACGGATGGAGTTGATAACGGTCATAACGCCGACGTAGAGATCGCCGCCGTATACCTGTAAGGTTGCATTGCACATGATCTGGACGGTGCAGTTGGTGATCGCCATCGTAAAACCGGACAGACCGAGACCGACGATTTTCCGGACTCTCTGCGCGGAAAGATGCATGGAAGAACGTCTCAGTTTCAGAATCGTTTTGTCACTGGTTAAAAACCGCAGAATCCAGATAGCGGAGAGAAGCTGCGACAGGATGGTGGCGAGCGCCGCGCCGCGGATTCCCATGTGAAGCACAAAGATAAAAATCGGGTCGAGCAGGATATTGGCGGCAGCGCCTAAAAGGACGGTCATCATGCCGATGCGCCCGAAGCCCTGTGAATTGATGAGCGAGTTCATGCCAAGTCCGACCATCACGAACAGGCTGCCGAGCAGATAGATCGTAATGTAAGCATTCGCATATGGATAAGTAGCGTCGCTGGCGCCGAACAGATACAGCATTGGTTTGCGGAATATCAGGCAGAGAAGGGTCAGAAGCACACCTGAAATGAGCATCATGGAGAAGGAATTTCCCATGATTGCCTCGGCTTCTTTGATATCCCCGCGCCCGCGTTCGATCGAGCAGAGCGGCGCACCGCCCATGCCAAACAGGTTGGCAAATGCGATGACGAGCGTGATGATTGGCAGCGAAAGTCCGATGCCGGTCAAAGATAAGGTGGCATAATCGGGTATGCGCCCGATATAGATGCGGTCGACGATGTTGTACAGGACATTGATAAGCTGCGCCAGCGTCATCGGGATTGCGAGATTCATGATATTTTTAACGATACTTCCTTTGGAGAAATCGTTCTGTGTATTGGAATTACTCATACAAACTCCTTTTTTCTTGCGTTTGGATACAACCTGATATTATAATAAAGCAAAAGAAATTTGTCCAGAGAGAAAGACATTCAAAAAAGGAAGTTCGATATTGCACAAATAAGAGATTTGTGCTATTCTCAAAGAAAACGAAAGGGGTATGTATTATGCCGAGAGGACCAAAACGTTCTGCATTAGAAGTAAACAAAGAGAAGCTGGCAGCGGTAGAAGAGAAGCTGGCTAAATTAGAAGAAACCGTTAAAGCTCTGAAAGCAGAGAAAAAGGAATTAGCGGCTGAGATTCGTAAAGCTGAATTAAGCGAATTACTGGATGCGATCGAAGAGAGCAATTTAAGCGTAAACGATGTTCATGAGTTTATCAAACAGAATTCTGAGCAGAAATAAATTACAAAGTGATAAATCATTGTATTCAAAGAATGAAAAGAGAACTGGAAATTAGGGACAGCCTGGTTTCTGGTTCTTTTTTTGTTTTGTGAAAAAACGTTTGTAAACGAAATATATGAAAGAATGCCGGTGCCGAAACAGAGGGTTGTTTGAATCGGATTTGAGCCGGGATTGGCGGATGAAATCGGCTTAATGATAAAAAGGAACCGTGCAAAAGAAAGGTGCATATGCTACAATAGGAATATTCAATCAGAGGAACTTGAGATGACTTCTTTGATCAAACCGGTACCTCAAAGAGAAATAGAAGAAAAAAAACAAGGTTCCGGGGAAAGAACCGCTCAGATATTAAAAAAGAAAGCGAAGGGAATGAATATGGATCATAATACGCTACTTGGGGTTTTGATTCCGTTTGTCGGTACGACGGCGGGAGCAGCTTGCGTCTTTTTTTTGAAAAATGAGTTAAAGCCGATCATCCAGAAAACGCTTTTGGGGTTCGCATCGGGGGTGATGGTGGCGGCGTCGGTCTGGTCGCTTTTAATTCCATCGATGAATATGTGCGAAGCGATGGGGCGTCTGGCATTTCTGCCGGCATCCATTGGGTTTATGGTGGGTATTCTGATGCTGCTTTTGCTGGATCGCCTGATTCCGCATCTGCATCTGGGAAGTGATGAGCCGGAGGGACATATGTGCGGGCTCAAGAAGACAACGATGCTGGTTCTGGCGGTCACACTTCACAATATCCCGGAGGGCATGGCAGTCGGAGTGGTATTTGCCGGATTCTTAGCAGAAAAGAGCGGCATCACGCTTGCAGCGGCGCTGGCACTTTCACTTGGAATTGCGATTCAGAACTTCCCGGAGGGAGCGATCATTTCCCTGCCGCTTCGGAGTGAGTCGGGGATGAGCCGGAAAAAGGCGTTTGCGATGGGAACACTCTCCGGTATCGTCGAGCCGATCGGGGCGCTTGCGACGATCGCCGCGTACCGCTATCTGGAACCGGTTCTGCCGGTTCTCCTGGCGCTTGCAGCAGGGGCGATGATTTACGTGGTTGTGGAGGAGCTGATTCCGGAGTCGGCGCAGGGCAGTCATTCCGATATGGGAACGATCGGATTTGCGGTTGGATTTGTGCTGATGATGATTCTGGATGTGGCGCTGGGATAAAAGAAAGCTGGCAGTGCTGGCATGGAATCCGGTTGCCTGAAAAAGCGAACATTTGTTCTGAAAAATGCGTTGCAAAATTTTTGAATTTATGTAATAATATTTGTAGCTGTTCAGTAGGTCCGCGCATTTACTGCGCTGACCGTACGAAAACATGGGCTAGCAGGCAAAAATCCCATTGCCGCAGGCAATTTTTAATGGATTTTTGCGCGCGACTGTGAAGGTACTGAACAGTTACTAATATTTTATAGTAAATGAGAACGGTTTACTACTTTTTCGGTAATGAAAAGTCTATAAAACAATGGCTGGCGGGTGTGATGCCAGAGAGTTAGAATGTTCTATTTGCATGATTTCAAAGTCATAAAATAAATACGTATTATAAGTGGAAGAAATCAGCTTGACCAGTGAAATAAAAGCTGCCGTTTGCATCACACGTGTAAATGGCAGCAAATATTATTCCCAGGTCGGGCACAGGAGGAATGAATCTATGGGTAAAACACAGTATGATGCGGACAGCATAACGGTTCTGGAGGGGCTGGAGGCTGTCCGTAAGCGTCCTGGTATGTATATAGGAAGCGTGGGAACGAAGGGGCTCAATCACCTGATCTATGAGATCGTGGACAACTCGGTCGATGAGCACCTGGCGGGCGCCTGTTCCCAGATCCGCGTGACGCTGGAGGCGGACGGCTCCTGCACCGTCCGGGACAATGGACGCGGTATTCCGGTGGAGATGCATAAAAAGGGTGTGGCAGCGGAGCGAATTGTGCTCTCGACCTTGCACGCGGGCGGCAAGTTTGACAACAATGCGTACAAGACGAGCGGCGGTCTGCACGGCGTCGGTTCGTCGGTTGTCAATGCCCTCTCAGCGCATCTGGAGGTCAATGTATATAAAAATGGACAGATCCATCACGATGCATATGAGCGCGGCATCCCGACGGTTGAACTGATCGATGGTCTTCTGCCGGTGGTTGGAAAGACAAGAGAGACCGGAACAGAGATCAATTTTCTGCCGGATCCGGAGATTTTTGAAAAAACGCGGTTCAAGGCGGACTGGCTCAAGAGCCGCCTGCATGAGACGGCATATCTGAACCCGAAGCTGACGATTCTTTATGAGAATAAGCGGGCAGGCGAGGCTGAAAAGGTGACTTATTCGGAGCCGGACGGCATCGTGGCGTATGTGCGCGAGCTGAACAGCACGAAGACGCCGATTCATGATCCAATTTATTTTAAGGGCGTCAGCGACCAGATCGAGGTTGAAGTGGCGTTCCAGTTTGTCGATGCATTTGAGGAAAATGTACTCGGCTTCTGCAACAATATTTTCACACAGGAGGGCGGCACGCATCTGGCGGGCTTTAAGACGCGTTTTACCCAGATGATCAACAGCTATGCGAAAGAGCTGGGAATCCTGAAGGAAAAAGATACAAAATTTACAGGACCGGATACGAGAAACGGCATGACGGCGGTTGTGGCGGTCAAGCATCCGGATCCGATCTTTGAGGGGCAGACGAAGACAAAGCTGGCGAGTGCCGATGCGACAAAAGCGGTGTTCAGCGTGACAGGGGACGAGCTGCAGCTTTATTTTGACCGGAATTTAGAGGTATTGAAGGCGATCATCGCCTGTGCGGAGAAATCTGCAAAGATCCGGAAGGCAGAGGAACGCGCCAAGACCAATATGCTGACGAAATCCCGTTTTTCCTTTGACAGCAACGGAAAGCTGGCAAACTGTGAGAGCCGCGAGGCGGAGAAATGTGAGATTTTCATTGTCGAGGGAGATTCCGCGGGCGGTTCAGCTAAGATGGGACGAAACCGCCGCTATCAGGCGATCCTGCCGATCCGGGGCAAGATTTTAAATGTGGAGAAAGCTTCGATGGACAAGGTGTTGGCGAATGCCGAGATCAAGACGATGATCAATGCGTTCGGCTGCGGCTTTTCGGAAGGATATGGCAATGATTTCGATATTGCGAAGCTGCGTTACCACAAGATCGTCCTGATGACGGATGCCGATGTGGACGGAAGCCATATTGATACGCTGCTTCTGACTTTCTTATACCGTTTTATGCCGGAATTGATTCAGAACGGGCACGTATATATTGCGATGCCGCCGTTATTTAAGGTGATTCCGAAAAAGGGAAAAGAAGAGTATCTATACGATGAGAAAGCATTGGAGCGCTACCGCAGAACCCACACAGGGGAATTTACCCTGCAGCGCTACAAAGGTCTGGGCGAGATGGATGCGGAACAGCTCTGGGAGACGACGTTAAACCCGGAGAACCGTGTGCTCAAGCGTGTGGAGATCGAGGATGCCCGGATGGCGTCGGAGATCACGGAGATGCTGATGGGAAGCGACGTGCCGCCGAGACGGCAGTTTATCTACGATCACGCGGATGAGGCGGAGATAGATGCTTAATAGAAAGATTATGAGTGACTGTGAAGGTACTGAACAGTTACGATTATGAAAGTATATGACAGGAATTTAGGAGATAGAAAATAGAATGGCTGAAACGATCATTACGACAGAATATTCAGAGGAAATGCAGCGCAGCTATATGAACTACTCGATGAGTGTCATCACGGCCCGCGCCATCCCGGATGCGAGGGATGGTTTGAAACCGGTACAGCGCCGCGTCCTTTACGATATGGGGGAGCTGCATCTGGGGCACGACAAGCCGCACCGGAAATCGGCGCGTATCGTCGGTGATACGATGGGTAAATACCACCCGCACGGCGACAGTTCGATCTATGAGACGCTGGTTGTGCTTTCCCAGAATTTTAAGAAAGGAATGCCGCTGGTAGACGGACATGGAAACTTTGGTTCCATCGAGGGCGACGGGGCGGCGGCGATGCGTTACACGGAGGCGCGTCTCCAGAAGTTTGCGGAGGAAGTATATTTAAAGGATTTGGATAAGACCGTCCGCTTTGTGCCGAACTACGATGAGACGGAGAAAGAGCCGGAGGTTCTGCCGGTCCGTGTGCCGAATCTTCTGATTAACGGTGCCGAGGGAATTGCGGTCGGCATGAGTACCAGCATTCCGCCGCACAATCTGGGCGAGGTCATCGATACGGTGATGGCGTATATCGATCAGCCGGAGATGGAGACGGAAGCGCTTCTGAGCGTCTTAAAGGGACCGGATTTCCCGACAGGCGGCATCATTGCGAATAAGAGTGAGCTTCCGGCGATCTATGAGACGGGAATGGGGCGCATCAAGCTGCGTGCCCGGATGGAGGTGGAGCTTGGAAAACGCCGTTCTGACCGGGACAAGCTGGTGATCACGGAGATTCCGTACACGATGATCGGCGCGGGCATCAATAAATGTCTGTCGGATATCGCAGATCTGGTTGAGTCCAAGAAACTTGCCGATGTGGTGGATATTTCCAACCAATCGAATAAAGAAGGAATCCGGATTGTTTTGGAACTCAAGAAAGATGCGGATATTGAGAAAATCCAGAATATTTTGTATAAAAAGACAAAACTGGAGGATACATTCGGCGTCAATATGCTGGCGATCACGAATGGACGCCCGGAGACGCTGAATTTAAAGGGAATCTTAAAGAATTACCTGGATTTCCAGTATGAAAATAATACCCGCAAGTATCAGGTGCTTCTGGAAAAGGAGCAGGAGAAGAAGGAGATCAAGGAAGGTCTGATCACAGCCTGCGACTGCATCGATCTGATTATCGCGATCCTGCGCGGTTCGAAGAATCTGAAAGATGCGAAAGCCTGCCTGATGGAGGGCGATATTTCCAAAATCCAGTTCCGCACACCGGGATTTGAGGAAGACGCCAAGAAGCTTCATTTTACGGAGAAACAGGCATCTGCGATTCTGGAAATGCGTCTCTATAAACTGATCGGCCTGGAGATCTTGGCATTGCAGAAGGAGTACAAAGAGACACTTCGCAAGATCAAAGAATACCAGAAGATTCTCGGCAGCCGTGAGGCGATGGACGAGGTGATTAAAGAAGATCTGCGGTCAATCAAGGAAGAGTTTGCAGTGGAACGCCGGACGAAGATCGAGGATGGACGCGAGGCGGTGTATGACGAGGCGGCGGAGAGCGCCAGACCGGGCGTGTTCGTGCTGGACAAGTTTGGTTACTGCAAGATTCTGGAACCGTCGATCTACGAGCGGAACCGGGAGACAGTGGACACGGAGAATATGTATGTACTGCCGTGCCATACGACGGATAAGATCGGATTGTTTACGGATCTGGGTGCATTCCATCAGGTGAAGGTGACGGAGATTCCGTTTGGAAAGCTGCGCGATAAGGGTGTGCCGATTGATAACCTGAGTAAATTTGATGGCACCAAAGAGCGTCCGGTCTGTGTGGTGAATGCGGCGCAGTTAAAGGGACAGAAGCTATTATTTGCAACGAAGGATGCGATGATCAAGATCGTGCCGGGCGGGGAATTTGAGACAAATAACCGGACAGTGGCGGCAACCAAGCTGCAGGAGAATGATATGCTTCTCTCGGTACAGCCGGCGGACGGCATGAGAGAGGCGGTCATCCAGACAACCAGCGGTATCTTCCTGCGATTCCCGATCGAGGAGATATCGGAGATGAAGAAGAATGCGAAAGGTGTGCGCGGCATCAAGCTGGGACGTACCGAGTCGCTGGAGGCAATCCATCTGCTGGACGGCACCGAGGACGATCCGATCGTTATGTATAAAGAAAAACCGGTTCATTTGAGCCGTTTGAAAATAGGGCACCGCGACGGCAAGGGAAGCCGGGCGAGAAGCTAGAACCAAACAGAAAGAAAAAAAGGAGGTATTTCATATGACTGAACTTCAGAACACACCGACCCCTCATATCGGGGCAAAGCAGGGCGAGATTGCAGAGACAATTCTGCTTCCGGGCGATCCGCTGCGGGCAAAGTATATCGCAGAACATTTTCTGACGGATGCAAAACAGTTCAATACAACGAGAAATATGTACGGTTATACCGGCTATTATCAGGGCAAACGCGTGTCTGTCATGGGAACCGGCATGGGCTGTCCGTCGATGGGAATTTATTCGTATGAGCTGATTCATTTTTATGGATGCAGGAATCTGATCCGGATCGGAACTGCCGGTGCGCTGCGTCCGGAGGTAAAGGTGCGCGAGCTTATTTTCGCGATGGGCTCCTGTACGACATCCAACTATGTAAAACAGTTCCGCCTGCCGGGGAATTATTCCTGCGTGTGCAGCTATGAGCTGCTGGAAAAGGCAGTTGAGTCCGCGAAAAAGAGAAATTTAAAATATCATGTTGGTAATATTTTGTGTTCCGATATGTTCTACAACCCGCCGCTTGAGCCGGACGGAACTAGCTGGGCGCAGATGGGCGTGCTGGCGGTGGAGATGGAGTCGGCGGCACTTTACAGCAACGCTGCCTATGCGGGCGCAAATGCGATCTGTATCCTGACCGTATCGGATTCGGCAGTGACCGGAGAGGCGACGACGGCAGAAGAACGCGAGAAGACGTTTACCAATATGATGGAAGTGGCGCTGGATTTGGTGTAAGAGTTAAGCTGGTAAAAGTAGAATTTGAAGTAACTGTTCAGTAGGTCTGCGCATTTACTGCGCTGACCGTACGAAAACAAGGACCAGCAGGCAAAAATCCCATTGCCGTAGGCAATTTTTAATGGATTTTTGCGCGTGACTGTGAAGGTGCTGAACAGTTACAATTTGAAGAGAAAACAGGAGAGAAAAATGATAGGAATTGCTCCACAGGAGTGGAAAACAGATCTTCCGGAGTTTTGTGAAAAAACGAGGGATTTTTATGCAGGAAAGATGGATAAGGGCTCATATAAGGGCTTTTCAGGACGTTACGGCAGTTATGCACAGAAAGGCGGCGCGGCGAGCATGCTGCGTCTGCGTATGACGGCAGGATGTGTGTCGAAGGAGAAGCTTGCATTTATCGCAAAGGCAATCCGTGCATATCAGGTAAATATGGTACATTTTACGACTTGTGAGAGCGTGCAGTTTCACAATTTGGATGAGAAATCAGTCTGTGAATTGATGGAGCAGGCACTCGATGCCGGGATCGTGACGATGGGCGGCGGCGGGGATTTTCCGCGAAATGTGATGTGTTCTCCGCTTTCCGGCGTGGAAGAGGGCGAATATTTCGACGTTATGCTGTGGGCGAAGGCGGCGGGAGAATATCTGATGACCTTTATCAATGCGGAAAAGATGCCGCGCAAGCTCAAGGTCTGTTTCTCTAATTCACCGGCGAATGTGACGCACGCGACCTACCGCGATCTAGGATTTGCGGCTTGTCCGGACGGAACGTTTGATGTGTACAGTGCAGGCGGCCTGGGAAACAATCCGCAGTTTGGCGTTAAAGTTGCTGAGGGCGTTGCGCCGGAGAAGATTCTTTATTACATTAAGGCGATGTGGCTGACATTCCGGGCATATGGCAATTACGAAAACCGCGGAAAAGCGCGTACCCGGTATATGCAGGAAGCGCTCGGCGGAGCGGAAAATTACCGGAAGGCGTATCAGGAGAAGCTTCAGGAGGTACTGGCATCCGGGGAACAGCTGGATCTTTCACGTGAGGAAGTGATGGCAGCGGCAGGAATGAAAGAAAAGCAGGGCAAAACAGGCGATGGAAGCAGCGCGTCGGGAGAACGTGTGCTGGAGCAGAAACAGCCGGGACTTTATACGGTTATCTGGCATCCGATTGGCGGACAGCCGCGCCCGGAGACGCTGGCATCCCTGGGAGAACTGATGCAGTCGATTGACGGCACAGAGCTTCGCTTGGCACCGGATGAAACTGCTTATATCATCAATTTGACCGGAGCAGAAGCAGAGAAGATTCTGGAGGCGACGAAGGAGACGGCTCAGACAAAGTTTGAGACATCGGTAAGCTGTATCGGTGCGTCGATCTGTCAGGTTGGTGCACGCGATTCGCAGGCTCTGTTACAGGCGTGTGTAAAGGCGGTCGGGGAGGCACAGATCCCGGACGGCGCACTTCCGCAGATTCATATTTCCGGATGTCCGTCTTCCTGCGGTACCCACCAGACTGGACCGATGGGATTCCGCGGAGGCGTGCGGATGGCAGATGGCAAGGCACAGCCGGCATTTGTATTTTATCTGGGCGGAAATGAGGTACAGGGAAAAGAGACGATGGGACGTGAGTTTGGCACGATGTTTGAGAGCGAGATTCCGTCGTTCTTAGTCAAACTTGGAAAAGAGATTGCGGCAAGGGGGCTTGATTTTGAGAGCTACCGGACGCAGTACCCGGATGGGATTGAGAAGGCTGCAGCGGAATACTTAGCTTAGAAGAACCTATTTTGAGTTAAAACATCGTTAAATCCGTGACAGACGTTATAAATTTATCAAATGTCCGCGAGTGACGTACAAATGTATTTTTCTTGCGGAAAAATGTTGATTTTTTGTTTGTTTTGTTATAGGATAGACAAGAATTACAGCGGCAGAGTGAAAACGTGTTGCAGAGCAGGAGCTTCCTATCCAAACTCCATCCTGCCATGAGAAGCTGAAAAAGCCGCTGTCAGAAGAGGAGAAAAACGATGAACATGGAAAAGAAATTACGTGTAGGCATTCTGGGAGCAACTGGTATGGTAGGTCAGCGTTTCATCACGCTTCTGGCAAATCATCCGTGGTATGAGATTACTGCGCTGGCAGCAAGCCCGCGTTCTGCAGGAAAAACATATGAGGAGGCAGTCGGCGGACGCTGGAAAATGCAGACCCCGATGCCGGAGTGTGTGAAGAAGATGGCCGTTATGAACGTAAACGAGATCGAGAAGGTAGCATCCGAAGTTGATTTTGTGTTCAGCGCCGTAGATATGACAAAAGAAGAGATCCGTGCGATTGAAGATGCGTATGCAAAGACAGAAACACCGGTTGTTTCCAACAACAGCGCACACCGCTGGACACCGGATGTTCCGATGGTAGTGCCGGAGATCAATCCGGAGCACTTTAAGGTGATTGAGTTCCAGAAAAAACGTCTGGGAACCAAGAGAGGCTTCGTAGCGGTAAAACCGAACTGCTCCATCCAGAGCTATGCACCGGTTCTGACTGCATGGAAGGAATTTGAGCCATATGAGGTAGTAGCTACGACGTATCAGGCAATCTCCGGAGCTGGCAAGACGTTCAAAGACTGGCCGGAGATGGAAGGCAACATCATCCCGTACATCGGCGGTGAGGAGGAGAAGAGTGAGCAGGAGCCGCTTCGTCTCTGGGGAGAGATCAAGGACGGCGAGATCGTGAAGGCATCCGAGCCAGTGATTACCTGCCAGTGCATCCGTGTACCGGTTCTGGACGGACATACAGCAGCCGTATTTGTAAAGTTCAGAAAGAAACCAACCAAAGAGCAGCTGATCGAGAAGCTGGTTAATTTCAAAGGACTTCCGCAGGAACTGGAGCTTCCGAGCGCACCGAAGCAGTTCATTCAGTATCTGGAAGAGGATAATCGTCCGCAGGTACAGCTGGATGTCAACTATGAGAAGGGCATGGGCGTATCTGTTGGCCGTCTGAGAGAAGACAAAGTTTACGATTGGAAGTTTGTAGGTCTCTCCCACAACACACTGCGCGGCGCAGCCGGCGGTGCGGTACTGTGTGCAGAGCTTCTGACCGCACAGGGATATATCCAGGCGAAATAAAGAAATCTGTTCAGAGAATCCGTGAAATAGAAAATTAAAACTGATAAAAGTAAGAACTGCCGCCCAGTGGAGGAGAAGCTGTTTGAAAAACGATGGCTGACTCTGCTCTGGAAGGCAGTTTTTATTTGTGTCATAGGAAACATGTGTGAACAGTGACGAACCTTGAAATTTTTATAATTAGATTTGGAAAAATGGGTGTGCATGAGGGGAAAAGTATTGTATACTTGTAACTGTCCAGTAGGTCTGCGCATTATAAATCAGCTATTTATAAGTTAGACAGATTTATTCTGACAAAAGTAAGCATAAAAAATGCGAGAAATATTTTTCGGATTCTAAAAATTAAGGGGGATTTGGCATGGTTGAGAAGACAATCTTTGGAACAATGGAAGATGGCAGAGAGGTCATTCGTTATACATTGACGAATCAGAATGGCGTTTCTGCATCCTTTTTAGATCTGGGTGCAATCTGGTCCACGATGCTGGTGCCGGATCGGAATGGAGAGATGGCGGATGTCCTGCTGGGACATGAAACAGTAGCAGACTGCCTGATAAGCGATGGACATCTGGGCGAGGCTGTTGGACGAAATGCAAACCGGATTGGCGGCGCGGCGTTTACGTTAAATGATAAAAAATACGAATTGACGGCGAATGATGGTCCGAACAATCTGCACAGCGGTATGGATTTCTACCGGAACCGTATCTGGGCGGCGGAATATGAGACGGGCATTAATCAGGTTTCTTTTACACTGGAAAGCCCGGACGGCGATCAGGGATATCCGGGAAATGCCTCGATCCGTGTGACCTACACGCTGACAGATGAAAATGAAGTAAAGATTCATTACGAGGGGATCTGCGATCAGGATACTATTTTTAATATGACAAATCACGCGTATTTCAATCTGGCAGGTCATGAGAGTGGTCCGGCGCTTTCACAGATGGTTTACATTGACAGTGATGCGATCACGGCGGTAGACAAGGTGCTGATCCCGACCGGTGAGATCCGCAAGGTGATGGGAACTCCGATGGATTTCTCGGATTTCAAGCCGATCGGATGCGATATTGAAGCGGATTATGATCAGTTAAAGCTGGGAGGCGGCTACGATCATAACTGGATTCTCAACCATGAGGCGGGTGTGTCCAGTCTGGCGGCGGCTGCGATCGATGAGGAGAGCGGGCGCAAGATGGAGGTATACACTGATCTGCCGGGAGTTCAGTTCTACACGGGCAATTTCCTGGACGGACAGGTTCCGGGTAAGGGCGGCGTGAAGTATGCGAGACGCCAGGGATACTGCTTTGAGACTCAGTATTACCCGAACGCAGTCAACATGCCGGGATTTGCATCCCCGATCGTGAAAAAGGGCGAGAAATACGATACAACGACCAGTTATAAATTTATGACGGTTTAAATTTGTGTTTCATTTGTGATTGTTTTGACATAGGATAGAGATTGACATGAGTGAGACAAACAACAAGGGGGTAAAAGTGCTGGCATCTGCCAGCCTTTTATTTGTAACAATTATCTGGGGTAGCGCGTTCGTTGTGATGAAAAATTCGATGGATGCGATCACACCGACATACCTTTTGGCGTACCGGTTTACGATCGCGGCGCTTGGGATGGCGGCTCTTTTCTGGAAACAGATCCGGGGAATGTCAACGCAGGAGTTTAAATGTGGCGCACTGGCGGGATTGTTTCTATTTATCAGTTACTATTTTCAGACGTATGGGCTGAAATACACGACCGCGAGTAAAAATGCGTTTATTACGACGTTGTATGTGGTGATCGTACCATTTCTGGCATGGGCGGTTAATCATGTGCGTCCGAAGGCAAATAACCTGATCGCAGCGGGATTTGCTGTTGTGGGATTGGCGCTTTTATCGCTGAAAGGCGATCTGTCGGTCAATTTTGGTGATTTCCTGACGCTGGTGTGCGGCATCTGCTTTGCGGTTCATATGATTTTTCTGGATCGCTTCACGGCATACTGCACTCCGATCCGCCTGACGGTCATGCAGATGGGAACAGCGGCGGCGTGTTCGTGGGTGCTGGGGCTTCTCACGGAAGGAGCGTTCCATCCGGAAGTATTTACACTGCCGGGAGTAGCAGTTTCGATGCTGTATCTGGGACTCGCATCCAGTATGCTCTGTTTTCTGCTTCAGACAGTGGGGCAGAAATATCTGAGCGCCAGCACCTCCTCGATTCTACTGTCGTTTGAATCGGTGTTTGGACTTCTGTTCTCTGTCTGGCTGCTGCATGAGGAGCTGACGGTGCGAATGTTAATTGGCTGTGGGCTGATGTTTGCGGCGGCGATTCTGGCGGAGTGGACGCCGAAGCGGAAAAGGAATTAGACGAAATTAGGTACTGAACAGTTACGAAATTAGTAAGATAGGAGCAGAACAACGTGGCAAAATCGTTATTTATAGCCGAGAAACCGAGCGTGGCGCGTGAGTTCGCAAATGCACTCAAGGTAAATGGACGATCGGTGGATGGCTATATTGAGTCGGAAAATGCGGTTGTGACCTGGTGTGTTGGACATCTGGTCACGATGAGCTATCCAGAAGTATATGATATGAAATATAAGCGCTGGAGTCTGGAGACACTTCCATTTCTCCCGAAAGAATGGAAATATCAGGTTATCGACAGCGTGAAGAAACAGTTTGGAATCGTGAGCGGTCTCTTAAACCGGGCGGATGTAGATACAATCTACGTCTGTACCGACTCGGGACGGGAGGGAGAATATATCTACCGCCTCGTCGCGCAGATGGCTGGCGTGCAGGGCAAGAGACAGAAGCGCGTCTGGATCGATTCACAGACGGAGGAAGAGATTCTGCGCGGCATCCGCGAAGCGAAGGATCTGTCCGAATACGATCATCTGGCGGATTCGGCATATCTGCGGGCAAAAGAAGATTATCTGATGGGAATTAACTTTTCCCGCGCACTGACGTTGAAATATGGACCATCTGTTTCTAACTATATGCGAAGTTCTGACCGGACCGTGATCTCAGTCGGACGCGTCATGACCTGTGTCCTCGGTATGGTAGTCCGCCGGGAGAGGGAGATCCGGGAATTTGTCAAAACGCCATTTTACCGCGTGATTGGTACATTCGGACCGGCAGGCATCTCGATTGACGGCGAATGGCGGGCGGTGGAAGGAAGCCGGTACTATGGAACGCCTTGTCTGTATAAGGAAAATGGTTTTAAGGAGCGAAAGGACGCGGAGGCGCTGATTGCATGGCTGTGGGAACGCGAGAATGGAAGCGAAAATTCGGGAGTCATGCAGTCAGAGGTCAGCGACGCAGGAAAAGCGAACGCGGGTTTAATGAGCGTATATAATACTTCGCAGGGAACCATTTTAAAAGTGGAAAAGAAAAAGGAAACCAAAAATCCACCTCTTCTCTATAACCTGGCGGAGCTCCAGAATGATTGTTCTAAAATGTTTAAAATCAGCCCGGATCAGACCCTGAAAGTGGTGCAGGAGCTGTATGAGCGAAAACTGGTTACCTATCCGCGAACGGACGCGCGTGTGCTTTCAACGGCGGTGGCGAAGGAGATCAGTAAAAATATCGGCGGTCTGACGCATTATGAGCCGCTGGCGGCATTTGCATCGGAGGCGATGCAGGCGGGGCTGTGGAAAAACATAGCAAAAACGCGCTATGTCAATGATAAGCAGATTACCGATCACTACGCAATCATACCGACCGGACAGGGACTCGGTGCGCTGCGAAGTCTCCCAGAGTTGAACCGTAAGATTTACCAGGTGATTGTGCGCCGTTTCTTAAGCATCTTTTATCCGGCGGCGATTTACCAGAAATATGCGGTTGAGATTGAGGTAAAAGGTGAACATTTCTTTGCCGGTTTCAAAGTATTGAAAGAAGTGGGATATCTCAAAGTGGCAGAAATTCCGAAAAAGAAAAAGGACACTGCCGGGGAAGGTGTCGGCAGAACGAACCGTCTTGAAACAGGTATAGATGGAAATGATGCGGAAAATCCGGCAGGAGAAGCAGATGGAACGGACAGCAGCCAGCCAAAGGTAATTGACGCGTCCCACCCAGAGTTTATCCAGATGCTGGAACAGCTCAAAAAGGGGATGAAAGTGTCACTGGATGATTTGCAGATTAAAGAGGGCGAGACGTCTCCGCCGAAGCGTTATTCCTCCGGTTCGATGATTCTGGCGATGGAAAATGCCGGTCAGCTTATCGAGGACGAAGAGCTGCGCGCTCAGATCAAGGGCAGCGGCATCGGAACGAGTGCAACCCGCGCGGAGATCCTGAAAAAGTTGTTCAACATCAAATATATGGCGCTCAATGAAAAAACGCAGGTTATCACGCCGACCTACCTGGGCGAGCTGATTTACGAGGTTGTACACACATCCATGAAGCAGCTTCTCAACCCGGAATTGACGGCAAGCTGGGAAAAAGGTCTGACCTATGTGGCAGAGGGCAGCATCACGCCGGATGAATATATGCAGAAATTAGAGCGCTTCGTTATCGGACGCACTTACAATGCGGTTCATATGGGAAATGCGTATGGGCTGCGGCCGGCGTTTGATGCGGTTGCTGTGTTCTACCAGAATGCAGAGAAAGAGAAGAAGAGTTCGAGAAGTGCGAAGAGCGCGGGAAATATGAAAGCTGCAAGAGCGACAAAAGCTGGAACCAAATAGCTTATTTATAATAATAGAATCAATTGAATTTTAGGAAAGGCAATGATCATGAAAAAAGAAGAAATGAAAATCACAGAATTATATGATTTAACCCATACGCTGGCTTCGGATTATCTGAAACAGTTTACATACCCGTGGGAGGCACTGGCAGGTCTTAGTGATTTTATCATCGAACTGGGAAACAGCCTGGATCCGGCAGAATATGAGAAACGCGGTGAAAACATCTGGGTTCATAAGACAGCGAAGGTATTCGACAGCGCCTATCTGCACGGACCGGTCATCGTCGGCAAAGACGCCGAGGTGCGCCACTGTGCATTCGTCCGTGGCAGCGCCCTGATCGGAGAAAGTGCGGTAGTCGGAAACTCCACTGAGCTTAAAAACGTCATCCTGTTCGACAAAGTACAGGTACCGCACTACAACTACGTCGGAGACTCCATCTTAGGCTACAAATCCCACATGGGCGCCGGTTCCATCACCTCCAACGTAAAATCCGATAAACTTCTGGTAGAAATCCACGCCGAAGACGGCAAGGTAGAAACCGGACGCAAAAAAATCGGCGCCATGCTCGGTGATAACGTAGAAGTAGGCTGCGGCTCCATCCTAAATCCAGGTAGCATCATCGGACGCGGCACCAATATCTATCCGCTTTCCAGCGTGCGCGGCGGGGTGGATGCAAACTCCATTTATAAGAAGCAGGGAGAAATTGCTAAAAAAGAAGTGCGCTGACAAATCTCTATATTGAACGGTTTTTATACTAAATGAAACACATCCACCAGCAAAATTTCTGCCAGTCCATAATAAGTCACAACCGCTACCAGATCATTCACCGTCGTGATAAGCGGACCAGACGCAACTGCCGGGTCAACCTTCAGCTTGTGAAACAGCATCGGCACCAGTACGCCGACCAGGCTGGAGATTACCATTGCGGTCAGAAGAGAGATGCCGACACAGCCGGAAAGTGCAAACGAGAAGAAAAGACTCTTCTGCTTCATAATATGGATGAAAATGCCGATTACGACGAACGAAGCCGAGCCGAGCAGCAGTCCATTTAAAAATCCGATTCGCATTTCCTTGAATACAAATCCCAGCTTCTGCATCGCGGAGATATCCTCATCCATCAGGACACGGATGGTGACAGCCAGCGACTGGGTGCCGACATTGCCTGCCATGTCGAGGATCATCGACTGGAAGCAGATAAGAAGTGCGATACGGTCAACGATCGGCTCGAAAATGCCGACTACTGAGGAAACCCCCATGCCGAGGAAGAGCAGCAGCACCAGCCACGGGAGACGTTTTTTCAAACTCTGCAACAGTGGTTCGTGCAGATCCTCTTCCGAAGTAAGACCTGCCAGCTTTGCGTAGTCATCACCCATCTCGTCGTCGATCGCCTCGGCGATGTCCTCGTAAGTGATGGCACCGATGATCTTATGGTTCCGATCGAGTACAGGGATAGAATCCTCGCTGTAATCGATCAGCTCTTCCATACAGTCCGAAGATTTTTCATCCGCGTACACATACGGATAGGAGGTACTGATAATGTCCTCCAGCTTCATGTACTCACGGGCAGTGATTAAATCCTTCAGCTCGATCGCACCGAAATAGCGCCCATTTTCGTCTTCGACGTAGATGGTGTCGATGTTGTCGTTGTCCTCCGCCTGGGAGATCAGATGGCGCATTGCCTGCTTGATCGTACAGTTATTGGGAATGACGATGTAGTTGGTCGTCATCCGGCTACCGATCTGTTCCTCATCGTAGGAAAAGATCAGGTGGATATCATCCTTAGATTCCTGATCCATGCGCGCGATCAGGGCTTCTTTTTCCTCCGGATCTAAATTTTCGAGGATATCGACCGCCTCATCGGCATCCATCTCTGCCAGAACGGCTGCCGCCCGGTCAAGTCCCAGCTCATGCAGATAAGGCGCCGGTTCATCGAGATAGGTGAAAATCTCTGCCGTCATTTCCAGAGAGAGAATATTGTAGAGGCGTTTCCGGGTCGCAGTGTCCAGTGTTTCCAGAACCTCGGCAATATCGTTTGCATGGTAATTGTCGAGGTCATCCCGGATCACGCTTGCCGGTTTTCCGCTGCGGATGATCGCGCGGATATTTTCTTCAAAATTAGCATTATGCTCTGCGGTTGCGGCGATCGGAGCCGTTTCCGGGGAGCTTGTTTTCTTTTCGTCCATTTCTGGAATCTGATTCATATTTGGTTCCCTCGCTTTCTGTCGTTCTATTTAATGCCGTTTGGGACGTACAGGGCGAGCAGTGCGGGGATAAAAAAATCCACCGCCAGTCGGGAACAGGATGAAATGCCGCAGATGGCAGTTTCAAACCCGCGCCAGGGCGATGGACAAATATATATGAAAACCAATCGTACCGGGAAACGGTCAGCATTGAAGCACCCGCCTGCTAAAGCAGGCGGAAATGTGCTGCCAGACAGCCCGATTCACACTCAAAAAGACCCTGCGGCAGACCAACAGTCTGGTACGCATGGTTGGAATTCATAGTTTGATTTTGCCCATCGCGACGACTTCGCCCGTTGCTGTCACAACTGTCCATGTGGTTCTCCTTTCTGAATTTTTAAAAATTGCAGTTTTATTAAAGCACGGAATTTTATGAAAGTCAAGCCGGATTTTCCAGCACTCGGATGCCTTTTAAGATAAAGTCCTCTGTCAAGATTGCCATCTGTTCTGTGGATTCCTTCATGCCGCTTTCGATCCAGTACTGAACGGTACCGACACAGCCGGAAACGATAAAGGCGGAAAATGCCGCGAGCGTATCCGGATCGCTGGAACATTTGAGATCCAGCCAGCCTTTTAAACATTTATCGCTGACAATGCGTTTCAGGCGGTTGACAAAATTCAGATCACCGTTTTCTCCTATTAAGATAGAAACAATCTCTGCATTTTCCTGTACAAGAGGAAATAGTTCTGAGAGTGCGAGGGAAGGGCGCGCTACCAGTTCGGGAACGGGATGGTGCGTCAGGACAGACTCAACCTCCTCGATCAGTTCATTTTTGATCTGATCCATCAGGTCAAAGACATCTTTATAATGAAGATAAAAGGTGCCGCGGTTGATGTCAGCCATCTCGGCGAGTTCGCGCACCGTGATATCCTGAATTTTTTTTTCTTTGAGGAGGCGGGTTAAGCATTCTTTTAACTGGCGTCTCGTCTTTCGTACACGCCGGTCGAGTATTTCTTCTTTCATAGTGACTTCCTTTCTGAACGTTTCCAGACGGGGAAACGCCGTATGACTGTGTATCGGAGGCTGTGGATGAAGGGAGTGTTAAAAATAAGTAAAAATGGGCACACCAGATACAAAAAACAAACATAATGTGATGAAATGTTGATTAAAATACAACTGACGTAAAAATGATTATTGTATTCATTCGAACAACTTAGTATAATGCATTATAGTTCAAAAATGAACAAATGTCAATTAAACAGACATGAGTTGTATATGCTCTATTTTAGATGTAACTGTTCACTGCGAAGAAGTCTTTTGTATGGAACGTTTCACAGACGGCAGGAGTGGCTGACAATCGTGAAAGGAACGGCTATGAGAACCTGCAGCATATGCGAAAGCAAAAGGAAATAGATACGAAGGTGGAATCTGGTATGAAAAATTTTGTCATTACAATCGGAAGAGAGTTTGGAAGCGGCGGACGAGATGAAGGCGAACCGTTTTCTTTTTAAGGTTCCGGCCAAGTGCAATCCGTTTACCGGTTATGGAAAGCCGATGAATGATACCTTGTTTGTCGTGCAGTCCCAGTTGATCCGGGAGTATGCGAAGAAAGGTCCATGCATTATCGTGGGACGCTGCGCTGACAAGATCCTGGAGGAGACAGAAGGGCTTATTTCTCTATTTATATATGCCCCGATGGAGGCGCGCGTGAAGGAGATTATGCGGCGTTACGAGACAGATGAAAAAGAAGCTGAATACCTGATCAAACAAGCGGATAAAATACGGAAAAATTATTATAATTTTTATGCAAAAAAGACATGGGCGGATAAAGCAAGTTATAATATGCTGATTGACAGCAGCCGGATCTCGGAAAAGGAACTGGCGGCGATGCTCCGGGCACTTTTAACGGCACGGGGAGTGGAACTGGAAACAGATGGATCCGATCAATAAGCATAAAGAAGAGTGAGGACAGCGTATGAAGGACGGAAGTTTGTGGATGAAGAAGGAAGAAAAACGGACGGCGCCGGGGTTAAAAAGGGCGCTGAAAGCGGTTCTGGGACATAAGATAGTACGGCTGGCAGGAATTGCAGGAGTAAGTCTCCTTTTCTCAGCGTCTGCCGCCCAGACAGTGCTTGCGGATGATGCGGGTGTCTGGCAGCCGGTGGAGAATGGTTATTATCTGGTGGGAATGGACGGTTCTTACCTGACGGGTTGGCAGCAGATGGGCGGAAAATGGTACCTGCTCGGAGCAGACAGTTTGATGAAAACGGGCTGGGAGCAGGAAAATGGAACCTGGTATTATCTGCAAGGGGACGGCGCGATGGCGACCGGCTGGCAGAATATCGACGGAAAATACTATTTCCTGAAAGACAGCGGCGCGATGGAGGGAACGACCTTCACAAAGGATGAGACGCAGTATACGATCAACGCGGACGGCAGCCTGGCGAACGCCAAAAAGAAGAAAAACACGGGCGGCGGCGCGTACACGCTGGCATTTCTGGATGCAGATACCCAGGCGATGGCGGACAGCTTAAATGAGCTGAAGGCGGACGCGTTTGACGGGGATGAGGAAGAAGATTACTATGACGATGACAAAAAAGATTACGATAAAGATGCCAGCTTTATTTTAAATGGAAAATTACAGCAGATCGCCGAACACCGTCTGGCGATGGCACGCAGTAAGGGCTATGGAAGCAGCCGGATCCCGGATGAAGGCACACTTGATGATTACCTCAAATCCATCGGGGAAAGCACTGCGAGACGTCATACGGAGATTTACCTCATCAACTGTGATGATGTGACGCAGGCAGAAGAAAAGCTTCTGCGTAATCACGACAGCGACGAGAAAAAGCGCGTGGACCGGGTGATTTATTATAAGGAAATGGGTGTTGCACATCAGCAGGTCGGCGATAAGCATTATTATATGATTATTTTGATGCGGTAAGGATCGCAATCATTGTATGACAGGAGCAAGCAGGCATGAAACTGAAATTTTTACATAAACGCAAAGAAGAAAAACAGACGGAAAAAGAAGCCTTCTCCCTGCCGAAATTCATCATTGAGCGGAGCAGGGCGATCGAGATTGTCTTTCTGGTTCTGGTGCTGATATCAGCGCTCATGGCGCCGTTTGTCGAGATCAACTATGATCTGACGGAATACCTGCCGTCGACCGTCCAGTCCAAACAGGGACTGGACCTGATGGAAGAGAAATTCGGCTACCCCGGCACGGGGCGCATCATGATTGATGATGTTTCGCTTTATGAGGCGAAAGCCTACAAGGATAAAATAGAGGCGTTGGACGGAGTCGATCAGGTCATGTGGCTCGATACATCGACCAGCGTATACGCGGCGGACGCATTTATCAACTTTAATAGTGTTGATGAGTATTACAAGGATAATACGGCGGTTATGGATATTGTTTTTGTAAACGGCGACACGGATAAGAGGACGTCCCAGACGATCGATGAGATCAAGGACATTCTCGGAGACAAGGGACATTACGTCGGCATGGCGGTTCAGAACAAATCGCTGCAGGAAAATGTTTCGAGCGAGATGAAGCTGATTATGACGCTGGCGGTCGTGGTTATTTTCCTGATTCTGACCGTGACGACGAACTCCTGGTTTGAACCGGTGCTGTATCTGACGGTCATGGGCGTGGCGATCGTCCTGAACAAAGGAACGAACCTGTTTATCGGGCGGATATCCTTTTTGACGAACAGTGTGTCGGCGGTCCTGCAGCTCGCCTGCTCGATGGATTATTCGATTTTCTTAAGCCACGCGTTTGCGAGGGAAAAGGCAAAGGGACTGGATCAGATGACCGCGTTAAGCAACGCGATCAATGAGGCATTAAACTCCATTTTCGCTAGCAGCCTGACGACGATCGTCGGATTTATCGTTCTGTGTTTTATGAAGTTTAATATCGGATTTGATATGGGACTCGTGCTGGCAAAAGGTATTGTCCTGAGTCTTCTGACAGTGGTGTTTTTTATGCCGGCGATGATTCTGCGTATGACGCCGATGATTGAGAAAACATCCCATCGTTCGTTCCTGCCGTCGTTTGATAAGCTCAGCCACGGTATCTACAACAGCCGCCGCATCGTGCTGATTCTGATTGCGGTGCTGGCGATCCCGGCATACACGGCGCAGAGCATGAACGATTTCCTCTACGGAAATGACGCGGTCGGCGCCAGCGAGGGAACGACGGTATATGAGGATGATGAGCTGATCACAGCGAAATTCGGACGAAGCAATATGATGATGGCAATCGTGCCGGATACTTCTTTTATCAAGGAAAAACAGTTCACGGATGAGCTGGAAGACCTGCCGTACATGAAGAGTGTAACGTCCTTGTCCGGGCAGCTCCCGGAGGGCGTACCGGAAGATTTCCTTCCGTACAGCATCACAAGCCAGTTACATAAAAAAGATTATGCGAGAATCCTTATTTACGTTAAGAGTAAGGGCGAGAGCAAGCTGGCGTACCAGTGCTCGGATGAGATCCAGGCGATCATGAAGAAATATTATCCGGAAAATTCGTATCTGGTCGGCACAACACCGTCCACACAGGACATCCAGACGACGATCACGAAGGATTACAGCCGTGTCAATGTGATGTCGCTGATCGGCGTATTTGTGGTTGTCATGTGGAGTTTTAAATCACTGATTATTCCGCTCCTTATCATGATTCCGATTGAGGTCGCGATTTTCGTCAATATGGCGGTACCGTACATCGTCGGAGACACGATGATTTTCATTGGTTACATTATCGTAAGCTGTATCCAGCTGGGCGCGACCGTCGATTATGCGATTCTGACGACGAACAATTATCTGGAATGCCGCAAGACGATGGATAAGAAGGAAGCGGCGATCGGGGCGCTGAATCTTGGTATTCCGGCGATTCTGACATCCGGTTCGATCCTGACCTGTGCCGGATATATTGTATACAAGGTATCGAGTGTCGCGGCGATCGGCGATCTGGGACATTTGATTGGACGGGGGGCTCTGATTAGTATGCTTTTTGTCTGCTCCCTGATGCCGGCATTTCTGGTATTGTTTGATCATATCCTGATGCAGAACGAATTTGAGAGGATTCATCTGTTTTTCAAAAAACGGCGCGAACGCCGCCATGCCCGTATGAAACGGGCGGCAAGACGCGTGGCTGGTGCCGTGTGGAAAGGGAAAAAGCCGCTGGTAGATTCAGTTACGTCGAAAAGAAAACAATTCGAAGCTGAAACGAAAGCGCTGGAAGATACAGAAATGACAGAGATGGGCGGTTCTCAAGAGAAAACAGATTCCGATGCGGAGGCGCGGGAGAAACACAGAAGAAAGCTCCGGCTACTCGGAAAAGTGAGAGAACGAAGAAAAGACCGGAAACGGAAGATGACAGAAAAAAGGGAGGCTGGAAGCCATGAAGAAGATCATTAGAAGAGGAGCGGCGGCGACGCTGGCAGCGGTTACGCTGGTAACGAGTGCGGCAGTTCCTGTCCGGGCGGCTGCACCAAGAGTTCAGGTAGATGAAACGATGTATGTCAATCTGGACTATTATGGAACGGCAACGCAGATCAATGTGGTCAAAGGCTGTACCACGAATGGACTGACCGAATATACCGATTATGGTACCTATGACAAGGTGGTCAACATGACGGACGACACGGCGCCGGAAATTGGCGATGGAACCGTCACATGGAAACTGCCGGAGAAGAATTCGCGTTTTTATTATCAATGTACGATGCCGAAAAACAGCGTCGATCTGCCCTGGACGTTTGACGTTTCCTATAAACTTAATGGAGTGGAAGCGGATGCATCCAAACTGGCGGGGGCGTCTGGTCTGGTTGAGGTCAATGTAAAGGCGACCCCGAATGAGGAGGCGAAGGCGTATTACAAAAATAATATGGTGTTGACCGTGCTTGTGCCGGTGGATATGGAGAAATGCTATAGTGTCGATGCGCCGGGCGCGCAGGTGCAGTCGGTTGGAAGCTATCAGGCGGCAATGTTTGCGGCGCTTCCGGGCGAGGACGGCGATTTTACAGTCCGGGTCGGCACGGATAAGTATGAGAATATCGGAGTCATTATGATGATGGTTCCGGGGACCCTGGATGAGCTGAACCGCATCAAGGATCTGAAAGAGGCGAAAGATACCTGGCGCGAGGATGGAAACAAGATGTATGACAGCATGAATGCGCTGTTAAAGACGATGGAATCCATGAAGTCGGATGTTTCCGGCGTGAAGGGCGGTCTGGCAAATCTCGATCAGGCGCGTGGAACCGTCAGTGCTAACCGGAAACAGATCGAGGCGCTCTCGACACAGGCGCTTGCCGATCTGCAAGCGGTCACGGATCAGACGACGGTCATGATTCCGTATTTACAGACGGCGCGCGATGCGGTGACGGATATTAACAGCAACACACAGGCGCTTTCCAATACGATGGAAGATATGCAGGATGAACTGGATCGCCTGTATGACCGCCTGGGAAGTCTGAGCAAATCGCTCCGGTCGGCTTCGGATGAATTAAATAAGGGTCTTGTCAGTCAGCAGACGCAGGATGCGATCGAGAAAGATATTGTCCAGCGGACGGCGGAAGTCCAGAAAATTTTGGAAGAACTCGATAAACTTCTGGGACAGGGAAATACCTCCCTGGCGGTGACAGAACAGGGGATTGGAAGCCTGAATCAGAGTTTAGCCACGTTAGACGGCATGAAGCTGAAACGGATCCGCAAGATGAAGAGTGCGGAGAAGGAAGAGACATCTGTATCGTCGGAGGCGGCATCTGGAAACGGAAATGGTCAGACAGCGGGGGCGGCTGGCAGCGCAGATATCACGGATTCTGCAGGTGCCGCCGATCATGCAAAAACTACGGGTTCTGCAAATACCACGGATGACGCGGAAATGGCAGCAGGCACTTCGGCCTCTGGCTCAGCAGGAACAGAAAGTAAAGATTCGGCTGAACAGGAAGCAGCGGGCGCAGGCATAGCGTCTGGTGCAGCTGGTAACCAGGCGGAAAAAGCGGCTGAATCAGCGACAAAGACGGAAGAGAAGAATCCTGCTTCGACGGCAGACAAGGCAGAGACGGATTCTGCTAAGAATTCGGGTTCCGCTTCGGAAGACAACTCCTCGGGTCAGGATGCAGAGGTGAATGCATTTGGAACCGAGGTTTCTGCGGGAGCCCTGACAGCCGGACCGTCCGGCGAGCCGGGAAGCGGCGGTGTCAATGATGCGAGCTGGGAAGATGAGATTGGCAATGCAGAAGATGATGTAGAGGAGGCGCTGGAGTCTCTGTCAGCGACTACTTATTCTGCGGATGCTGCAAGTCTGGTGGAAGAGACGAAGGGCATTTTCCAGAAAGTGGAGCAGGCGCAGAAAACTGCGAAAACGATTGTGAATAAAGTGAATGGTGCGTTCAAGACGGCGGGAGATATTACTGGCAAGACGGGTTCGACTTTATCGGCGCTCAGAAGTTCGACCGATGAACTGATTAATTTGCTGGATGATATGCGGGTCCTGATTGACACAACGGATAAATATGTGCCGACGATGCTGGATTCCCTGTCTGATTCTGAAGAACTGATGAACCGGCTGACCAGGGCACTTTATACCACACATGATATGCTCAGTCTTTTGAATGACACGCTGATTTCGGCAGGTGATTCGCTGGATGCCGGAACCAAGGCAACGCTGCAGGGCATGGAGAAGATTCTTGATAAGAACCTGACCCTGATCGATCAGCTTGCGGCGGTTCGGGAAGCGGGGGAAGACATGAAGAGTACGCTCGATGAGCAGATCGATAAGTTTGAGGATGAGAACAACTTCCTGAACATAGATCCGGAGGCGGAGAAGATTTCCTTTACCTCCTCGAAAAATCCGTCCCCGAACAGCGTGCAGATCGTCCTGCGGACCGATGAGATCAGCGATGATGATGAATCAACCGATATCTCCGATCAGGAGGCAGACGGCAGCAGTGAAGAAGGTCCGTTAAAACGGATGTGGAATGTGCTGGTGGCGATCGTGAAGGCGATTATTGAGATATTCCAGAATCGGTAAAAGATGCAGAATAAAAATAGATAAGAAAAAGAACTGCCGCATCAGCAAATGATTTGCTGGGCGGCAGTTCTTTTTAGTGGACCAGACGGGAGTTGAACCCGTGTCCAAAAACCAATTCCCTGTTCTTCTACTATCATAGTCCGTTCTTTGACATTCCCTCTATCCTGCGGAAACGAACATCCTCAGAACTTCAGTAGTTCCTGATACGCCTGACAGTCCGGAACCCGCCTGTCATCGTTTCTCACATATTCGATGCCAGATTCTTAAAGTGTGAGTGCTCTAAGGCTGACAACTGCCAAATTAGGCAGCGTATGCTAATTTGTTGTTAGCGTTTAATTTTAAGTTTGCCATTTAACGCATCGCATGCGGATAGCTTCACCAGCTTCATGATCCCTGTCGAAACCGGTACTGGCCCTTATATTTATAGCCTTATTATCATACCATGAAAGAGGCGGTCTGTCAATGCAGTGAAAACTCAAGAGAAAAATATCTTGACAAAATAGAAACAGCTGATATAATCGAGACTGTAATGATGAACCAGAAACGGGTTTATCTATATAGAAAGAAAGTGTTGAGAAGACCAGTAGGATTGTGGAACTGGACAGAGAACGGCGTCGCAGGAAAAGCCTGAAATAACAGAGGCAGGTGGCTGTGGGTGGAAGCGTCGGACAGGAAAGCAAATCTGAATACCAGCTTTGAATGTCCCTTAATCGGGAACGGTGATTCCGTTATCATCAGAATGAAGTGGAATCGATCCGAACGATCGATTCAATAAGGGTGGAACCGCGATTAATCGTCCCTTAGTCAGAAACATCTGGCTAAGGGATTTTTTGTTTCATAGGAAATTGCGTCCTATGAAACAAAAAACGCTCCGCGGGATGCGCACTCGCGCGAAGAAGCAACATGTCGCAAGCGACCGTGCTCGGCGCGAGAATGTGCCAAGACACATTCTTTCGTGGTTCTTCTGGTCAGGAAGCTTTTATTATTTCAGAACGAAAAGGAGAAAAAAGATGAAGATCACATTAAAAGATGGCTCTGTCAAAGAATATGCGAGCCCGATGTCCATCATCGACATTGCAAAAGACATCAGCGAAGGCCTGGCGAGAGTGGCATGTCTGGGTGAGGTTGACGGTGAGGAAGAAGATCTCCGTACCGTGATCGACCATGACTGTCAGTTAAATATCCTGACTGCAAAGGATGAGAAAGGTCTGGCAGCTCTGCGCCATACCGCCAGCCATGTAATGGCACAGGCTGTAAAACGCCTTTACCCGGAGACAAAACTTGCGATTGGACCGTCCATCGCAGACGGTTTCTACTATGATGTCGATCCGGCTACCCCTCTGACTGCAGAGGATCTGCCAAAGATCGAGGCAGAGATGAAGAAAATCATCAAAGAAGCACTTCCACTGGAGCGCTTTACTCTGCCGAGAAATGAAGCGATCGAGTTCATGAAGGAGAAAGAGGAGCCGTACAAGGTAGAATTAATCGAGGATCTGCCGGAGGATGCAGAGATTAGCTTCTACCGTCAGGGTGATTTTACTGACTTATGTGCAGGACCTCACATGATGAACACCAAGGGTGTTGGTAAGGCATTTAAGCTGATGAATCTGGCAGGCGCATACTGGAGAGGCAGCGAGAAGAACAAAATGCTGACCCGTATCTATGCGACCGCATTTGCAACCAAAGAGGATCTGGAAGCATACATCACAATGATGGAAGAGGCAAAGAAACGTGACCATCGTAAACTGGGCAAAGAACTTGGCCTGTTCATGATGCACGATGCAGGTCCGGGTTTCCCGTTCTTCCTGCCGAAGGGCATGGTACTGAAAAATACCCTGCTTGATTACTGGAGAGAAATCCATAAAAAAGCTGGTTATGTAGAGATTTCCACTCCGATCATCCTGAATCGCAAGCTCTGGGAGACTTCCGGACACTGGGATCATTACAAAAACAACATGTATACAACTGTGATCGATGAAGAGGATTACGCAATTAAACCAATGAACTGTCCGGGCGGCGTTTTAGTATACGCTTCTGAGCCACGTTCCTACCGTGATCTGCCGCTACGTATGGGTGAGCTTGGTATCGTTCATCGTCATGAGAAATCTGGTCAGCTTCATGGTCTGATGCGTGTACGCTGTTTCACACAGGATGATGCACATATCTTCATGACACCGGAGCAGATCAAGGACGAGATCAAGGGCGTTGTACACCTGATCAACCAGGTATATTCCCTGTTTGGGTTCAAATATCACGTAGAGCTGTCCACCCGTCCGGAAGACAGCATGGGAAGTGATGAAGATTGGGAGATGGCAACCGAAGGCTTGCGTTCCGCTCTGGAAGAGCTGGGACTGCCGTATGTGGTAAACGAGGGCGATGGCGCATTCTATGGACCGAAGATCGACTTCCATCTGGAAGATTCTATCGGAAGAACCTGGCAGTGTGGTACCATCCAGCTTGACTTCCAGCTTCCACAGCGATTTGAATTAGAGTACACCGGAGCAGACGGCGAGAAACATCGTCCGATCATGATTCACCGTGTTGTATTTGGTTCCATCGAGCGTTTCATCGGTATCTTGATCGAGCACTTCGCGGGTGCATTCCCAACCTGGCTGGCACCGGTACAGGTAAAGATTCTTCCGATCTCTGACAAATACGCAGATTACAGCAAGGAAGTTCTGGACAAGCTGACCGAGGCTGGCATCCGTGCAGAGATGGATACACGTTCCGAGAAGATCGGCTACAAGATCCGCGAGGCACAGACCCAGAAGATCCCGTACATGCTGGTTGTTGGACAGAAAGAGGAAGAAGAGAAGACCGTTTCCGTCCGCAGCCGTTTTGCGGGTGACGAGGGCGCAAGCAGTGTAGAGAGCTTCATCGAGTCTATCCAGAAGGAGATCGAAGAGAAAAACCTGCGTGAGACTGTGAAAGCAGACGAAGCTAAATAATTTTGAAAAATTAAAAAATCAGGCAGACGCATCTGTGAGATAAAATCATGGATGCGTTTGTTTTAGTTTGCACGAATAAATCCAAAAAAGAAGCAGATACTACTCCTGAATCTAAAAACCAGTAACTGTTCACAGGCAGGAATTTTCTGAACTGAAAGTTCCGTACGATACAGTTCTGGTTGCAGATTTTGCCGATTTGGAATGCGAAGTATCGGCAAAATCCCGTTACTGGTCATACATGTGTGAACAGCAACGAAAACCATGACACATTGAAAAGTGTATCGCTGAAAAGTTTGACGGCTGGATGCCGGAGGAGACTTTCGGTGATGCATGTCAGAAAACAGGAGGAAAAATCATGACAAAACTGGATTGTAGTGTAACCGGATGTATGCACAATGCGGAAAACTGCTGCTGTAAAAATACCATTCTGGTAGAAGGAAAGACGGCGCAGGATAAATGCGATACCTGCTGTGGCAGCTTCGACGAGAAGAAAGGCGGCACATTCCGCAACCTTTTTAAAACACCGGAGAGCCGTCTCGAAGTAGAGTGCGAGGCAACGAACTGTGTTTATAATACAGACCGCCGGTGCAGCGCGGAACACATCGGAATCACCGGAGGCAATGCGACAGTTTCTATGCAGACGGAATGTTCGAGTTTCCAGAAACGGTGACTGATGCGGTTTTCTTTTTTAATAGAAGAAAGATTGCATAAATATTCGAAATAAAAAATGCCGCCGGATATGGAAAATTCTGTCAGGAAGGAAGCAAAACCGGGCAGAGGTAATGATATCCGGCGGTAGTTTTTAGTATGTCCGTAAATGTATTTGCGTACGTTGCCGTCATTTGCGCAACACGTGAACCATATTTAAAAATCATTTGTAAATCTTCTCAAAAATCTTCTCAAAAATCTCGAAAAAACCGGTTGACATTCCAAAGAAACCATAGTATACTAACAAAAGTTGTGAGGAAACAACTTCACGAAGACAGGAAAGCAGGTTATCTACCTCACCTCAGCACGAGCAAGTGACTGTGGGTTCATAAATTTGAGAAATTTCCTATATTGGATTTCCTATTATGAGTAAGTGGATGGTCTGTACTGTTCACTTATTTTTTTTGACACTGAATCAACCAAAATCATCACATATCATGGGGGTGCACGACTATTAGCGAGTTAATGATTAACGAACAGATTAGAGACAGAGAGGTTCGTTTGATTGGCGAAAATGGAGAGCAGCTTGGAATCATGTCCGCAAAGGATGCTTACAAGTTAGCGAAAGAAGCGGAACTGGATTTAGTAAAGATTGCTCCGACTGCGAAGCCGCCGGTCTGCAAGATTATCGATTACGGTAAATACAGATACGAGCTTGCAAGAAAAGAAAAAGAAGCTAAGAAGAAACAGAAGGTAATCGAGATCAAGGAAGTTCGTCTTTCCCCGAATATCGATGAAAATGACCTGAATACCAAGATGAACAATGCGAGAAAATTCCTGGAAAAAGGCAATAAAGTAAAGGTTACACTTCGTTTCAGAGGTCGTGAGATGGCACATATGTCAAAGACAAAGTATATCCTTGACGATTTTGCAGAGAAGCTTGCCGATATCGCAGCCGTTGATAAACCGGCAAAAGTAGAAGGAAGAAGTATTGTACTGTTCCTTTCTGCGAAACGCTAGATATAAGGACATAACTATTATTAAGGAGGACTACACCATGCCTAAAATGAAAACAAGCAGAGCAGCTGCTAAACGTTTTAAAACAACCGGAACCGGAAAGTTAGTAAGAAATAAAGCTTACAAATCCCACATCTTAACTAAGAAATCTACAAAGAGAAAAAGAAATCTTAGAAAAGACATCGTTACTGATGCTACAAACAGCAAGGTAATGAAGAAGATTTTACCGTACTTATAAGATTCGAGGATTAAGAAGGAGGAAATAACCGATGGCAAGAGTAAAAGGCGGATTAAACGCTAAAAAGAAACACAATAGAGTATTAAAGCTGGCAAAGGGTTACAGAGGCGCACGTTCCAAACAGTACCGTGTAGCTAAGCAGTCCGTAATGAGAGCTCTTACAAGCTCCTACGCTGGTCGTAAAGAGAGAAAGAGACAGTTCAGACAGCTGTGGATCGCTCGTATCAACGCAGCAGCACGTATCAATGGTCTGTCCTACAGCAAGTTCATGTACGGCTTAAAGCAGGCTGGTGTTGAGATGAACCGCAAGATCCTTTCTGACATGGCTATCAACGATGCAGAAGGTTTCGCAAAACTGGCAGAGCTGGCTAAGTCCAAACTTGCGTAAGCAAAGAGCAGTGCGAAAAAAAGAAGCCACACACAGAAGCGTTGTGTTTACACAAAAGCAGCTGTGTGCGGCTTCTTTTTTTCATAGGGCGAATGCCCGACAGCGAGGAAATACGAAGTTTTTTCGAGCTGCCGCACTGCGGACTAGAAAGAGGTGACCAAGAAACTTTTTTCCTCCAGCCGCCCCCACGCGGCGCAGAGGAAAGCTCTCTGACATCAGTAAAAATCACAACCCACATTTCCACGATATAGAATTTACTTATGAAATTATATTAAAAAAACTATCCAGAAACCGAGAAACTTGTGGTATAATAGATAAAAATATGGCTGTGAATTATTTAATCAGCCAGGTCGCAGATAGTTGACTCATAATAAAAGTGTATTGGGAGGTATCTTTAGAATGGCAAATGAAAAGAAAAAGCCGGTTAAGATCGTGGAAACTGTCCTTCGTGACGCGCACCAGTCTCTGATTGCAACCAGAATGACAACGGAGCAGATGCTTCCGATCATCGGAAAGATGGATGAGGTTGGATATCATGCAGTAGAATGCTGGGGCGGTGCGACATTCGATGCCAGCCTTCGTTTCCTGAAGGAAGATCCGTGGGAGCGCCTTAGAAAGCTGAGAGATGGTTTTAAGAAGACAAAACTTCAGATGCTGTTTCGCGGACAGAATATTCTGGGTTATAACCACTATGCAGATGATGTGGTAGAATATTTCGTACAGAAATCAGTTGCCAATGGTATTGATATTATCCGTATTTTTGACTGTTTAAATGATATCCGCAACCTGGAGACAGCGGTAAAGGCAGCCAACAAAGAAAAAGCACACGCACAGATAGCGCTGAGCTATACACTGGGTGATGCATATACACTGGATTATTGGAAAGACATTGCAAAGAGAATCGAGGATATGGGCGCTGATTCTCTGTGTATCAAGGATATGGCAGGTCTTCTGACCCCGTACAATGCAGAGATCCTTGTGAAAGCACTGAAAGAAGCAGTTGATCTTCCGATTGATATCCATACGCATTACACCTCCGGCGTTGCATCCATGACGTACCTAAAGGCAGTGGAAGCGGGCGCTGACATGATCGATACCGCGATGTCTCCGTTCTCGATGGGAACGAGCCAGCCGGCGACCGAGGTTATGGTTGAGACCTTCAAAGGTACTCCGTATGATACCGGACTGGATCAGGAAAAACTGGCGGAGATCGCAGATTACTTCCGCCCGATGCGTGAGGAAGCGTTAAAGAGTGGTCTGATGAATACCAAGGTTCTGGGCGTTGACATCAATACCCTGCGTTATCAGGTCCCGGGCGGTATGCTTTCCAACCTGGTTTCCCAGCTGAAAGAAGCGCGCGCAGAGGATAAATACTACGATGTTCTGAAAGAGATCCCGAGAGTCCGCAAAGACTTCGGTGAGCCGCCGTTAGTTACTCCGTCTTCCCAGATCGTTGGTACGCAGGCTGTATTAAATGTCCTGATGGGCGAGCGCTACAAGATGTTCACAAAGGAATCCAAGAAACTTCTGATGGGCGAGTTCGGACAGACTGTAAAGCCGTTCGACAAAGAAGTTCAGAAGAAAGCAATCGGCGATGCAAAACCGATCACCTGTCGTCCGGCAGATCTGATCGAGCCGCAGCTTGAGAAGATTGAGGCGGAGATGAAGCAGTGGAAGCAGCAGGATGAGGATGTCCTGACTTATGCACTGTTCCCACAGGTGGCAAAAGAGTTCTTCGAGTCCCGTCCGGCAAAGAAACCGCCGGTTGAGAAACGTGAGATCCTGAAAGCGGCTGCACCGGAAGTAAAGAAAGCACCGGTGTCCACTGAGGAGATGGATGGAAACGGCATCAATACCTGGGCTGGAAGAAAAAGCGAGTCTTACCAGATCTAAGCTAAAAAGAATTTAAGGATTTTGAGCCAAAAGGAGTGCCAGAATCGGTAGAGTGTACCGGGTTGGCACTCCTTTTTATGCTACTATGCATTCAAAAATCATATATCCGGAAAACATTTCAAAGCCAACCTATACTGCTTCTAAAAATTAAGGAAATCTTACAATTTCGCGCAAAGGCCCCAAATTTTGCGAAGTTTTTTCGGTAAGGTTGACACATATGGTCTTTTTTCATTATAATAGATACGATTGTAAAAACGTGAAAAAGATGGAAAACAGTCGAGCGGCTGTCTGGAAATGCGGCGGCAGACAGAATAAGAATTCCGCTGCGGGGGATGAATTGCAGAAAACGCAGCAGAATGAGGAGATAGACGGATGAAAAAATGGAAGTTATTGGGGAAACGGGCGGCGGCGTTTCTGCTGGGCGCTGTGATGGCGGTCAACCCAGGGCTGGCAGGTACTGCAGCAGAGTCTTTGCTGGGGATCGTCAGCTATGCGGAAGAGAGAACCGCGTCGGTCAATGCGACAAACCTGAATGTCCGGAGTGGTCCTGGCACTTCGTATCAGGCACTAGCGAAGCTGTCCAAGGGCGCACCGGTTACAGTACTTGGTGAGCAGACGGGAACGGATGGCGTCGTATGGTATCAGATACGATATAGCGGAAGCGGCGGTGAGCAGACGGGGTATGTTTCGAGCAAATACATAAAGTTTCCGACGGCGATCAAATCGGATTCGGATTTTGAAAGCTATCTGACAAAGCAGGGATTTCCGGAGAGCTATAAACAGGGGCTCCGGGAATTGCATGCACAATATCCGAATTGGACGTTCACGGCGTTCCAGACGAATCTGGATTGGAACACAGCGTTGAAAAATGAAAGCGTGATCGGGCGGAACCTGGTTGCGAGCAGCAGCATTTCGTCCTGGAAATCGACTGAGACAGGTGCGTATGACTGGGGAACCGGAACCTGGCCGGGTTTTGACGGAAGCTCCTGGGTACAGGCGTCTTCGGATATTATCGCCTATTATATGGATCCGCGGAATTTCTTAAATGATAAATATATTTACCAGTTCATGAAACAGTCGTATGACAGTTCGCTTCACACGAAGACGGGGCTGCAGAACATGGTGAGCGGAACCTTCCTTTCCGGCACGGTGTCGGGCGGCTCGTCGGTATCGGCCGGTACGGGAAGTAGTTCAGGAAGCTCTTCTTCCGGTTCAGCGACGGGACCGGGAAGTTCGTCAGGTTCGAGCGGAAGCAGCGCCGGTCTGTCGTCTCCGATCGCTTCGATCAGCGATCATAAGACGGAGCGGGTGGCAGCGACCAATGGACCGGGCATGGCGGGAGATGGATTTTCTTCCAACAATGCAGACGGGGAGACGGCGCCGGTCAGCAGCGGCACATCGAATAAGTCATCGGGGACAACCAGCAGCACGGCTGGAACCACCAGTGGCAGTACAAGCGCACCGGGAAGCAGCACAACCGGAACAACTTCTGGTTCAACCAGCAGCGGAAGAACAAGTGCGCCGGGAAGTGGCACTTCCAGCAGTTCGGGAACTTCCACGGGAGTGGCGCAGCAGTCTGCAATCGGCACTTCCTATGTAGATATCATCATGAATGCGGCATCCGAATCGGGAGTCAATCCATATATTCTGGCGTCGATGATTCTGCAGGAACAGGGCAGCCAGGGAACCGGACGCAGTATTTCCGGAACGGTGTCCGGCTATCAGGGATATTATAACTTCTTTAATATAGAGGCATATCAGTCCGGCTCGATGAGTGCGGTAGAACGCGGACTCTGGTGGGCATCTCAGTCGGGAAGCTATCTGCGCCCGTGGAACAGCATCGAGAAATCGATCCGCGGCGGTTCGGTTTATTATGGCGAGAATTATGTGAAAAAAGGGCAGGATACGCTGTACTTAAAGAAATTTAATGTGCAGGGCAGCAACCTTTATAAACACCAGTACATGACGAACGTGCAGGCGGCAGCTGCCGAAGGACTGACGCTTTCGAAGATCACGGCATTGGCAAATACAACACTTGAGTTCTCGATTCCGGTGTATAAAAATATGCCGGCGGGCGCCTGCGTCAAACCGACGCTGGACGGCAGCCCGAACAACAAGCTGTCGGCGCTGGGTGTCGATGGATTTGCACTGACACCGACCTTTAACCGAGATACAGAGTCCTACGATCTGATCGTGGATCCGTCGGTGGCAAGCGTGACGGTAGCAGCGAGCGCGATTGATTCCAAGGCAACGATTGCCGGAACGGGAACGGTCGATCTGCAGAGCGGTGTCAATGAGATCACCGTGACGGTCAAAGCGGCAAATGGAAATCTGCGAAATTACGTCCTTCACGTAGTGCGCCAGTCGGGCGGTCCGACCTACTCAAGCTCGATTGGAAGCGGCGTTTCCTCTGGAAGCAGCTCTAGCGGTCCGGCGACGGGACCGGGCATGTCTTCAGGAAGCAGTTCAGGAAATTCTTCCTCCGGCGGTTCGGATGTGCAGATTGTCGGTCCGACCTCTTCGGGAAGCAGTTCAGGAAGCTCTCCTTCCGGGCAGTCCGCACCGGGATCGAATGTGAATGGATTTGGGAGCGGCAGTTCCGGAACCCTGATTGCGCCAAATGGGGAGTCTGTCGGGAGCGCCGGCAGTCCGCAGGGGAGTCAGTCGCCGACCAGCGCGGCGGCACCATCCCAGTCCACATCGGGAACGCATGCGGCATCGTCGGTGCGCGGGGATGTCAACGGCGACGGTAAGCTGAACATCATGGATATCCTGCTGGCACAGCGGTCGATACTGGGACTTGGAAAGTTAAGAGCGGAAGAAATCGCGCGCGCCGACCTCAATGGAAATGGAAAAGTAGATATTTTGGATGTTCTTTTGATGCAGAAGAAGATTTTGGGACTGTAGGGATATTTCACGTACCTGCGGCTGGTCTTGAGAGATGGCAGCGGGTACGTGAAAATTTGTAAAGAAAGGGAACGGTGCAGATATGGGACCGTTACCAATAAAGAATATAGGACAGGGCAGTTGAATGAAAAGGTTTAAAAATATCATATTAGGTATACTTGCGGCAGGTATGCTGACGATGGCGGCGCCGGTTGGCGGGATCAGCGCCTATGCATCCAGCGCAAAAATTTCATTTTCCGATCCGAGTGCGACGGTGGGGCAGGAGTTCAGCGTCAATGTGAAGATCTCCTCTCAGGATGGAAATCTAGGGGCATCCGACGTGGTACTTTCCTATGATCCGTCGGTCATTGAGTTTGTGAGCGGAAATAACGCAAGCGGCGGTGCAGGTTCCGTCCGCCTGGTTGGAACGATGGATTCCAATGCGACGAAGGCATTTTCCTATACGCTGAAATTCAAGGCAGTGCAGGCGGGAAATACTTCGATCTCTGTGGGAAGTTATGAAGTCTATGACTCAGATGCACAGGCAGTCACAGTTTCTAAAACGGGGACGGCGAGCGTCAAAGTAAAAGCACCGGCAACCTCCTCGGCGGAAGCGGCGCTTTCGTCCTTGAAGATTTCTCCAGGAACACTTTCTCCTGCATTTTCGCCAAATGTGACTTCCTATACAGCGCAGGTAGGAGCCAGCGTCGATAAGCTGGCGGTCAGCGCGAGTGCGAAGGACAGCAAGGCGAAAGTCCTTGTCAGCGGTGATTCCAGCTTAAAGGTAGGTGCTAATACCGTTGTCTGCAAGGTGACGGCGGAGGATGGACAGACAACTAAGAGCTACACGATCACAGTCAATAAGCTGGATACGGTCGATGTGCCGTCAGAGGCGGAGACAGGGGCTGAAACAGAGGCAGTTGGGACAACGCCGGTTGTGACAAACGGGCTGGATGTGGAAATAGACGGCGTTTCCTATACGGTGGCGACGGAATTTGATGCCTCCCTGCTTCCGGAAGGATATACGCAGTCTACCTGTACTTATGGCGGTTCAGAGGTCCAGTGTGGAAATGGCAATGACCTGACGCTTCTGTATTTGCAGGGTGCCGATGGAAATGGTGCGTTTTATATTTATATACCGGAATCCGGTGTGTTATCGCCGTATGTGACGATCGATGTGACAGCAAAGTCGATTCTGGTGCTTCCACCGGATGAGTCGGTTCAGATTCCGGATGGATTTATGGAGACGACCATTCAGTTAAACGGCACGTATAAAGTGCAGGGCTGGGTGTGGAAGAGCGATGAACAGCAGAAGTATTGTGTCGTATATGGTATGAATGAGAGCGGCGAGAAGTCGCTGTACCGGTATGATATTGCAGAAAAGACCTTCCAGCGGTATTTTGAAGACCCGTCTCTGGCAACTAAATACGATGATGCACAAGTGGAAGAGATTGTAGATAAGTACAACGCACTTTGCAGGGATTATAATATCCGCTTTGTCATGCTTGCGGTTCTGGGCGTAGCGTGTGTAATCTTGTTCTTTATCGTGATCAATCTTCTGCTCAAGCGGAAAGAGTGGAGAGAGGAAGCGCAGGCAGCCGGAGGCAGACAGAGGTCCAAGCGTCGTCCGTCATCGCCGAATGCACGACCGGCGGCAGACGCACGGGTGAAACGAGGCACTGGGCGCGACAAGAGAGAAGATGGGGAAATGATGCCGGCAAGACCGGCAGCGCGGAGTGAGAAGGAGCGCATGGCAGCGGATGACAGACGCCGCCCGTCCGCAGAGCGGATGGAGGAAGGGCGTCGGAGTGCGCGCCGAACCCAAGAGACGCTGGAGACAAGACCGGTTCGCCGGGAGCGGGAAGAGGAGCGCGAGATGCAGCCGGTCCGCCGGACAAGGGAAGATGAGCGCGCGTCCCAGCCTGTTCGCCGAGAGCGGAGTATGGAGGCAGCATCGGCAGACCGCGCAAAACGGATGCCGGAGGAAAGACGCCGCCGGGAAGCAGGAAGCGAAAATCGTTCCGAACGCGTTCGTAGAGAAATGCCAGAAGAAAGCAGTCCGGCTTGTGTCCGCAGAGAGGCATCAGAAGAAGAACGTCTGCAGCGCACCCGCAGAGATGCGGCAGAGGAAAGCCATTCAGAGCGTCCGCGCAGAACTTCGGCAGACGGAAGCCGCGCAGAGCGGGAACGCCAGGCAGTGGCAGAAAGCCGACGCACAGAACGGGAACGTGCCGTTTCAGCAAAAGAAAGCCGCCTGCAGCGCGATTACACGCCTGCATCGGCGCATCGTGCGGCGAAAGAGTCTGCAGCATCGGGAGAACGCCGGAATGCGCGCCCGGCGATTTATGTGCGCCCGGCATCCCGCTCGGAGCTTTACTACACGCTGGAACGGGAGGAATACGGTGATCGCCCAACGAGATATGAGTCGGAATCAGAGCGATCCAGACGCGCCCGCGAGGCAAAAGCCCGGTTAGAGCGGGATCGGCGTGATGAGGATGGATTTGAGTATATCGACGATCCGCAGTAAATAAAAGAGGAAAAGATGGATATCTGTCCAGGAGATTTCTGGCGGGTATCTGTCTTTTCTTTTATATCGATTTTTTTTGTAACAAGTTCACACAATTAACACAGTTTTACAGTTGACGAAAACACCTGTTTGTTATACAATCTATATAACAAATGATAAAACAGGCGGCTGACTGTATTTAGAAACGGGGTCTGCCGTCAGAATGAAAGATGGTGGAGTATGATTGTAGAGATTGATTTTAACAGTGAGGAAGCGCTTTATATTCAGCTCATAAACCAGATCATCATCGGGATTGCGACCGACCAGATCCGGGAGGGCGATACGCTGCCATCCGTGCGCCAGTTAGCGGATAACATCGGAATTAACATGCACACGGTCAACAAGGCATATTCTGTACTGAAACAGGAAGGTTTTCTGCGTGTGGACCGCCGCCGCGGGGCAGTGATTGCACTTGACACGGATAAGATGCGGACGATCTCGGAGATGCGCCGGGATCTCAGTGTAATTCTGGCAAGAGGTGTCTGTAAAAATGTGAGCCGCGAGGAGGTTCACAATCTGGTGGATTCCATTTATGACGCATTTACAGCGGAATAGCAGGTTCCGGCTGCGGGCGATGGTTTTTGTGTATTGGAACCGTTGCGGGATGTGTATGTTGGGAGGATAAATTATGCTGTGTGAGAAATGTGGGATTCGCGAAGCGAATATTAAATATACAGAAGTGTTTAACGGCGTCAAGACAGAGCATAATCTCTGCGCCCAGTGCGCGAAAGAGATGGATCTGGGACCGTACTCGGCACTGATTGAGGGAGAATTTCCGCTTGGAAAACTGCTTTCGAGCCTTTTGGGACTGACGGATGCGTCTGCCAGCCAGGCACCGAAAGAGGATGTGGTATGCCCGACCTGCGGCACGACGTATGAAGAATTTATCAAGAACAGCCGTTTCGGATGCGCGGACTGTTATCATGTGTTTGATCCGTTGCTTGGAGAGAAAATTAAGAAATTGCAGGAAAATTCGAGCCATACCGGCAAACATCCGAAGATCCAGCCGCGCAGTCAGGCGGCTGCAGAGGTGACGAAGAAAGGAGAACTGGAATTCAGCCCGGAAGAGCAGATTAAGCAGCTGAAACGCAGGCTGGAAGCGGCGTTGCAGGAAGAAGACTATGAGACGGCTGCTGCCTGCCGGGATAAGATACACAGTCTGGAAGGAGAGATGAGACATGACGAAATGGTTTGAGGAAGTGGCGAATGATGCGTCCAATATCGTTTCCAGCCGGGTGCGTCTGTCTCGGAACTGGGAGGAATATAAATTTCCGAGCCGTCTGGAGCCGGATGAGGCGCGGACGATGATTGCCCGTTTAAAACAGAATTTCCGCGATCTGGGTGACCGGGACGGTCAGTTTTATGAATATGAAGATCTGGAATTGATGGAGAAGCTTGACCGCACCGCATTGCGGGAACGGCGGCTTTTAAACCGCACGCTGGCGGAGAAGACGACGCCGGGCGGGATCCTCTGTTCGGAGGATGAGCGGGTCAGCATGGTATTAAATGCGGACGATCATATCCGGTTACAGGTGCTGGCATCGGGACTCGATCTGCAAGAATGTTATGCAAAAGCGGATGCGCTGGATGATTATATCAACGAGAAGATTCCGTATGCATTTAATGAGAAATATGGATATCTGACGTCCTATCCGACGAATGTCGGAACAGCAATGAAGGCGTCCGTGGTCGTGCATCTGCCGTCTCTGACAATGAATAAGAAATTTCAGGAACTTCTGGGCGATATGGGACGTTTCGGCACGACCGTGCGCGGCGTTTATGGCAGAGGCAATGAAAACTACGGCGATTTGTACGAGGTAGTCAATCAGAAGACACTCGGCATCACCGAACAAGAGATTCTGGAGCTGGTAGCCAACGTGGCGGGGCAGCTCTCGGCGCAGGAAAATCAGTTCCGCGAGGTTTCTCTGTCGAGGCACCGCCTGGAGCGGGAGGATGAGGCGTACAAGTCCTACGGCGTTCTGAAATATGCGCGCCGGATGACGCTCAAGGAAGCGATGACATTTCTATCTCATGTCTGGGCGGGCATCGCGGACGGGCTGTTAAAACCGGCAGAATTTGTGAGTATTTACCGCCTGATGATCGGCATCCAGCCGGCAAACTTACAGAAACGTTCGAGCAAGCCGCTGGGACGTGAGGAATTGGAGGCAGAGCGGGCGCGGTATCTGCGTGAGGAACTGCCGAAGCTGGTGTAAAGTAAAAAGAAACAGGAGGAACAGTAAAATGATCGATCGTTTTACTCAGAAAGCCAGAGAAGCGATCCGTCTGGCAGTCGAGACAGCGCAGGAGCTGGAACACGGCTATGTGGGGACGGAGCATCTGCTTTTAGGACTGATAAAAGAGGAAACTGGCGTGGCGGCAGCGGTTCTGGCAGAACATGATGTGACAGAAGAGCGTGTCATGGAACTGATGGAGCGTCTGATAAGCCCGGCAGTGGCAACTCAGGTAGAGGGACAGATTGAGTATACGCCGGGGGCGCGTGCCGTACTGCAGGCGAGTTATGATGAGGCGGTTTTTTTCAAAGCGCCTCTGATTGGAACGGAGCACATCCTGATTGCTATCATCAAGGATGGAAAATCAACTGCGTGCCGTTTACTCAATACAATGAATGTTAATATTCAGAAATTATATGTGGATCTGATGGGGGCTATGGGCGATGATGCGCCGTCCGAGGCAGCGGAAGATGCGGCAGCAGGACGGGTGCGCCCGGAGAAAGGCAATACACCGAATCTGGACAATTTCAGCCGGGATCTGACCCAGATGGCGCGGGACGGAAAGCTCGATCCAGTCATCGGCAGGGAACGGGAAATGAAACGTGTTATTCAGATTTTAAGCCGCCGGACGAAGAATAATCCGTGCCTGATCGGGGAACCAGGCGTCGGAAAGACGGCGGTTGTGGAAGGTCTGGCACAGTTCATTGTTTCCGGCAATGTACCGGAGACGATCGCGAAAAAGCGGGTTGTCAGCCTCGATTTGTCCGGCATGGTCGCAGGATCCAAGTATCGCGGTGAGTTCGAAGAGCGGATTAAGAAGGTACTTGCCGAGGTGCGGGAGAGTGGAAATGTGCTCTTGTTTATTGATGAGATTCACACGATCATCGGTGCAGGCGGCGCGGAGGGCGCGATCGATGCCTCCAATATCCTGAAACCGTCGCTGGCGAGGGGCGAGATTCAGCTCATTGGTGCGACGACGCTGGAAGAATACCGCAAATACATCGAAAAAGATGCGGCCTTGGAACGCCGGTTTCAGCCGGTTATGGTAGATGAGCCGACGGAGGCGGAATCCATCGAGATTTTGAAGGGGCTTCGCAGCCGCTATGAGGAGCACCACAAGGTAACGATCCAGGATGAGGCGCTGGTGGCAGCGGTGCGCCTGTCTGCCCGCTATATTAATGACCGTTTCCTGCCGGACAAAGCGATCGATCTGATCGATGAAGCATCCTCGAAGCTGCGTCTGACTGTATATACGGAGCCGGAGGAGATCAAAAAGCTCGAAGCGGAGATCAAAAAACTCGAAGACCAGAAGGAAGAGGCGATCAAGGCTGAAGCCTACGAGAAAGCCGGTGAGATCAAGAAGAAGCAGCAGAAAAAGCAGGAAAAGATTGAAAAGATTCGTGAAAAATGGGAAAAAGAGAAAAATTCACGCAAGTTAGTGGTCGGTGAAAATGAGATTGCGGACATTGTTTCTGACTGGACGAAGATCCCGGTTCGCAAGCTGGCAGAAGAAGAGTCAGAGCGGCTGTTGAAACTGGAGTCCATTCTGCATGAGCGTGTGGTCGGACAGGAGGAAGCTGTATCCGCCGTGGCGCGTGCGATCCGCCGTGGTCGTGTGGGACTCAAGGATCCGAAGCGGCCGATCGGTTCGTTTCTGTTCCTGGGGCCGACGGGTGTCGGAAAAACAGAGCTTTCCAAGGCACTCTCGGAGGCGATGTTTGGCACGGAAAATGCGATGATCCGCGTTGATATGTCGGAGTACATGGAGAAACACAGCGTTTCCAAGATGATCGGTTCGCCGCCAGGATATGTTGGCTACGAGGAGGGCGGACAGCTCAGCGAGAAGGTGCGTCGCAATCCATATTCGGTTATTCTCTTTGATGAGATTGAAAAAGCGCATCCGGATGTATTTAACATTCTGCTGCAGATCCTCGATGACGGACACATTACGGACGCACAGGGACGGAAGGTGGATTTCAAGAACACGATTCTGATTATGACCTCCAATGCGGGCGCTGAAAATATTATTTCCCCGAAGCGGCTTGGATTCTCGTCGGAGAGCGGTGAGAAAGCGGATTATGCGTTTATGAAAGAGCGCGTGATGGAGGAAGTGCGCCGGATGTTTAAGCCGGAGTTCTTAAACCGGATCGACGAGATTTTAGTATTCCATCCTTTGACGAAGGAGAATATCAAGACGATCGCGGGCATTCTGCTGCGCGGCATCGAGAAAAGGACGAAGGATCAGCTTGGGATGACGCTCACGATCACAGATGATGCGATCGATTTCCTGGCAGACAAGGGATATGATTCCAAATATGGTGCAAGACCGTTGCGCCGGACGATCCAGACTCAGATCGAGGATCAGCTTTCCGAGAAGATTCTGGAAGGCACGATCCGGAAAAAAACAGAGGTTCGGATTGAAAAAGACGGCGACCAGCTGAAATTTGAGACGGTCTAAAGGGCAGGATAAAGGGCAGGAAACGAAAAGACTGGTAAACCCGGTCGAAGTGTGTTAAAATGATACTACTGAGTAACTGTGTAAGTGCGGAGCAGTTGCGATATTGATTAAAAGGATACTAGGAGGATAAAGCATTATGCCAGTAGTTAGCGAGTTAATCCGCATCGAGGATGACGGAACCATCAGTTTTGGCAATTATATGTTAGCAGCAAAGTCCAAGCTGCAGGATTTTGAATTTCAGGGCGATCTTTATAAGGTAAAAACATTCGGCGAGATTACCAAGCTGGAGCGCAACGGAATGTTCGTATATGAGTCGGTACCGGGCACGGCAGTCAATCATTTCCAGGCGGGAGATACTTCCGTACAGTTTTCGGTTGAGGGCGAGAAGGATGCTCAGATTACCATTCAGTTAGAGGATGAGCGTGAGTATGAGGTATATGTAGACGGTGTATCGGTCGGCGGCATGAAGACCAACGTCAGCGGCAAACTGGTACTGAGCGTGGAGCTGAACCCGGGCAAGGCAACCGCAATCCGGATTGAAGCCAGATAAGGAAAAGAAAAACAAAACGTTACGTACAAGTTACAATGCGTGAGATGAAAGCTGCTGCATGGCAGGAATGGCGGGCGTGTGCGCCGGAAGCCGGTTTCCGCCATGCAGCGGCTTTTTGTGTAATAAGAAATATGAGAAGAAGTGTTTGGAAAGGAATCAGCATGGCAAAGGCAAAATCAACGGGATTTTTCTGCAGGGAATGCGGTTATGAATCTTCCAAATGGATGGGGCAGTGCCCGGCGTGCAAGGCGTGGAATACGATGGTGGAAGCGCCGTCCGCACCGGCATCATCCGGTACGGCAGCAGGGCGGTATGCGGCAGCGGCTTCGCTGACGGCGGCACCGGGGAAACGGGTTGGCGCGCAGGCAAAGCCGGTCAGCTTAGATGAAATTGAGCTTTCCGATACGGATCGGACGAGAACCGGATTTGCAGAACTTGACCGGGTGCTTGGAAGCGGCGTGGTGCGTGGCTCCCTGGTGCTGGTCGGCGGAGATCCGGGAATCGGAAAATCAACCCTGCTTCTGCAGGTCTGCCGGAACCTGGCAGGACAGGAACAAAAGGTTTTATACGTCTCCGGCGAGGAGTCATTAAAACAGATCAAACTGCGGGCAAGCCGGATCGGGACGGTGCGCGGACCACTTTCGTTCTTGAGTGAGACGAACCTGGATACGATCGCGGAGGTGATCCGGGAGGTACGCCCGGATGTAGTCGTGATCGACTCGATCCAGACCATGTTTATCGAGGCGGCAGGTTCCGCACCGGGCAGTGTCAGCCAGGTAAGAGAGTGCACCGGCGTCCTGATGCAGCTCGCAAAAGGACTGGGTGTGACAGTCTTTATCGTCGGTCATGTGACGAAAGAGGGCGTTGTGGCGGGACCGCGTATGCTGGAACATATGGTCGATACAGTGCTATATTTTGAGGGCGATCGCCATGCGTCCTACCGGATTCTGCGGGGAGTGAAGAACCGTTTCGGTTCGACCAATGAGATCGGCGTGTTTGAGATGCGGGAGGAAGGACTGGCGGAGGTGCCGAATCCATCCGAATTTATGCTGGAAGGGCGCCCGGCGGAGGCATCCGGTGCGGTGACTGCCTGCTCGATGGAGGGAACCCGCCCGATTCTTCTGGAAGTGCAGGCACTGGTGTCAAAGACGAATTTCGGACTGCCGCGGCGGACGGCAGCGGGCGTCGATTACAACCGTGTGAACCTGCTCATGGCAGTGTTGGAAAAACGATGCCGTTATGCCCTGTCCGGGTACGATGCGTATGTCAACATTGCAGGCGGCATGAAGATGAACGAGCCGGCGCTTGACCTTGCGATCGTGATGGCGCTGATTTCCAGCTATAAAGACCGTCCGCTGGACGAGAAAACGATCGTATTTGGCGAGGTCGGACTCTCCGGAGAGGTGCGCGCCGTCTCGATGGCAGAGCAGAGAGTCCATGAGGCAGTCAAGATGGGATTTACAAGATGCATTCTTCCGATGGTCAATGTCAGTAAATTGAAACCAAGGTCGGATATCCGGCTGGAAGGGGTGGCAAATGTGCGGGAGGCGATTGGGCTGCTGTAGGTTGCTTGGATTTTGGGAAAATTTAAGAAAAATAATATTAGCGTAATGTGAGTAACAGCAAATTTGTCTCAGTGGGAGTTAGGTCTCCGACTGAGATAAACGCTCCGCGAGGATGCGCAGTGATTCTGATAGGAATATGTCAGCTTCTCTGACCAGAATCACGCGCCAAGTCTCATGGACGTTCGACTTGAATGTTTAAAAAAACAAAAAACGCCAATGACTCATCTCTGAATCACTGACGCCTTTAGAAGCAGGGGAAGAGGGATTCGAACCCCCATTAACG
>ERZ856578.194-NODE-194-length-123736-cov-45.108104_pt1 | contig 123736 bp, 100 predicted proteins | sample MGYA00514384_ERZ856578 | MGnify/ENA primary metagenome ERZ856578 (study PRJEB29103, sample SAMN06111958) | human gut metagenome | biome: human gut; feature: ankylosing spondylitis patient; material: healthy_person | host: Homo sapiens | place: China:Hangzhou... | reverse complement strand
CGGGGACCGAGCCGCTCATCCGCATCTTCTGCGAGATGGAGGACGGCTCCCAGGCCAACGCCATCTGCGATCAGATGAAAGCCTTCCTTGGGCTGTAAGGAGGCGGGCGGATGAAACGGGCGCTGCAAAGCGAACCGACCCTGTTCACCCATGTACGGGTGGTCACGCCGGAGCGGATCCGGGACGGGATGGCCGTGCTGACCAAGGACGGCAGCATTCAAGGCCTCTACCCGGAAGAGGAGACGCCGGCCTTTGAGGGCCGGGTTATCGACGGCGGGGGCCGGTATCTGGCCCCCGGCTTCATCGACATCCACTGTCACGGCGGCGGCGGGCATGATTTCATGGACGCCACGCCTGAGGCCTTCATCGGGGCGTGCGAAACCCATGCCCGGTACGGCACCACCACCCTGCTGCCCACCACACTGGCGGGGGACGACGGGGATTTAAAGCAGACCTTTGAGGCGTACCGGCAGGTGAAGGACGCCGATTACCAGGGGGCCAGGATGCCGGGACTGCATCTGGAAGGGCCGTACTTTTCGGCGGAATACAAGGGGGCGCAGGATGAAAAATATCTGCGCCATCCGTCGCCGGGGGATTACGGCCGCATCGCGGAGTGGGCCGATGGGGCTATCCTGCGATGGAGCGCGGCCCCGGAGCTGCCGGGAGCGGCGGCGTTCGGCGCGTTTCTGCGCCGGCAGGGGATTGTGGCGTCCATCGCCCACACCTCCGCGACCTATGAGGATGTGCTGGAGGCCTACGAAAACGGATTTGGCCTGATCACCCATCTGTACAGCGGCATGTCCACCATCACCCGGCATAAGGGCTTCCGTGTGCCCGGCGTGGTGGAGAGCGCGTATCTCATCGAGGGGATGCGGGCCGAGCTGATTGCCGACGGCTGCCATCTGCCGCCCGCCCTGCTGCAGCTGGCCTACAAGGCTAAAGGGGCGGAAAACTTGGTGCTGGTAACGGATTCTATGCGGGGGGCGGGCATGCCGGAAGGGGAGAGTATCCTCGGCAGCCTGCGCCACGGCCAGCGGGTGTATATCGAGCAGGGGGTGGCGTTCATGCCCGATCGGTCGTGTTTCGCGGGCAGTGTGTGTACCACCGATCGGCTGGTCCGCACCATGGCACACCAGGCGGGCGTTCCTCTGTGCGATGCGGTGCGGATGGCCACGGCCACCCCGGCCCGAGTGATGGGCTGGAACCGGAAGGGCACTGTGGCGGCAGGCATGGATGCCGATTTGGTTCTGTTTGACGAGACGATCCACGTGAGCCTGACCATGGTGGAAGGGCGCGTGGTGTATGAAGAAAATGAGGGGATGGGTGCATGATTCTGGAAAGAAAAGCGGGCCGCCTGCTGGTCAAGGCATACGAGACCCGGGCGGAGATGGGCCGGGCCGCGGCGGCGGAGGCGGCGCAGGCGCTGCGTGCGGTGCTGGCCGACAAGGGGAGCTGCCGGGTGATATTTGCCGCCGCGCCCTCGCAAAACGAATTCCTGGAGGCCCTCTGCGGGGCGGACGTGGACTGGAGCCGGGTGGACGCGTTCCATATGGACGAGTACATCGGCCTGCCGGAGGAGGCGCCGCAGGGATTCGGCAACTTCTTGAAACGGGCGATATTCGATCGCGTCCCCTTCCGCAGCGTCAACCGCATCCGCGGCGGTGCGGCGGATGTGGACGGGGAGATTGCCCGGTATTCCGCCCTGCTGCGGGAGCAGCCGGCGGATGTGGTGTTCATGGGGATCGGGGAAAACGGACATATTGCCTTCAACGATCCGCATGTGGCTCACTTCGACGACGATTGCCTGATGCGGGCGGTGGAGCTGGATGAAACCTGTCGCCGGCAGCAGGTCAACGACGGCTGCTTCGCGGCGCTCGATCAGGTGCCGACTCATGCGCTGACCCTGACCATACCGGCGCTGGTGAGCGCGGAGCGGCTGTTCTGCATGGTGCCCGCGGCCACTAAGGCCGACGCGGTCGGCAAAACGGTGCTTGGGGAGATACGGGAAACGCTGCCCGCGACCATTCTCCGGCTGCATCCGCAGGCCACCCTATACATCGATCGGGACAGCGGCCGGGACGTGCTGGCTGCCTGGGAAACAAAATAAGCGCCCATAAGGAAAGCGGGAGCCGTCTGACGATGGCTCCCGCTTTGTATTAGCAGGTGTTAATCCGGCCGGTATAACCGATAATAATCGTAGCTGCCGCTGACCAGCGTCTTTTTGGCGCGGCCGACGGGTGTCCGCTTTTCCAAAAGCGTGAAACCGCAGCTTTCCGCCAGCTTGCCGGAGGGGGTGTTGGCGCTGTCAGTAACCAGAATCAGGTACGGAATATCGGAGACTGAAAAGCACCAGCTGCACAGCGCTTTCACGGCCGCGCGGGTAAAACCGCGCCACTGGTATTTTTCCGACATGAAATAGGTGATTTCCACCTCGCGCAGAAGAGGATGGAGACCGACGCCTACCATGCCGACCATGTCGTCGGAATCGGGCAGGGCGATGGCCAGCCAGCGCCTCGCCTGGATATCGGCGGCATCCTTCAGCGCCTGCTGGGCGTCAATAAAGGCGCGGGCCTTATCCACGGTGGGACAGCGTTCCACCCACTCATGCATAAAACGGGCGATCTCCGGTTCTCGCACAATGCGGCAGAGGCTTTCCGCGTCCTTTGCGGCAAAATCCCGCAACACCACGGATGCAGTTTCCATACGCATAAATGTCCCTCCTTCCTTTACAGTTTACCACGGATTTGTGGAAAATAAAATAGTGAATCGATCAAATAGCAAGGCCCAGCCGGGCTTTCCACAAGAGGATCCGGGTGACGGAGGCATCGATTTGCGCCATGGGGATAGTCCCCTCCTCCACAGCGGCCAGCACCGCCGGAATCTGCACGTCGAAATCGGTGGCCAGTACCATATCGTTCCCCGCCCGGACAGCCAGTACCGCCGCTTTCTGCGCGCCGGTATATTGTTTGATGGCCTCCATCATCAAATCGTCGGTCATGATGACGCCGTTAAAGCCCAGCGTGTCCCGTAGCACCCGGTGCACAGCCGGCGAGAGGGAGGCGGGCAGGGTTTCATCCATGCAGGTGACGATGTTGTGAGATACCAGCACGCCGCCGGCCCCGGCGGCGATACCAGCTTGAAAGGGGAGAAAATCCGCTGTTTCAAAGGACGTGTAGGGACGAGTATCGGTGGCGATGCCGGTATGGGTGTCCACATTGCTGCCATAGCCGGGAAAATGCTTGAGAACTGCCCCGAGTTTTCGGCCGTTCATGGTCTCCACCACCGTTTTGACATAAGCGGCGGTTTGCTTGGCATCTTTGCCGAAGGTCCGGGGGTATATATAGTCGGATGGATTGTTGGACACATCGCAGACCGGAGCCAAATTGACGTTGACGCCCAGGGATTGGAGCAGGGCCGCCTTTTCTATGGTATCGCTGATAACCAAAGAAAAGCCGCCCTGGGCGTACAGGGATTGCGGGGAGTGGAAGGGCGCGGCACGGAAGGCTTTGTACAGGCTTACCCGGTTAACGTTGCCGCCCTCCTCGTCCACACCGATCAACAAGGGGATTTCAGCGGCCTGCTGATATTGGTTCAGAACGGTGCGCATGCTGTCCTTCGTCTGGCCCTTGAAATCCGAGGCGTATAGGATATAACCACCCATTTTGTAGGTTTTCAGATCGTTTACAGCCGTGTTTTTGCGGCAGCGGACAAAAAACATCTGGCCCACTTTTTCCGTGGTGGACATGGCTTTCAGCCGGGCGGCGACCTTCTGTTCCGCTGTGGCGGAAGGGGCGGCAGAAGTGGACGTGGACTCTGTCGTCCGAGTTGTGACTTTGGATGATGCTGTGGTGGAGGTGGTCACGGTAGTGGGCAATGTCCGGGACGTGGCGACTGAGGTAGCCGAAGTGGAGGAAGAGGCGGCACAGGAGGAAGAAAAGGTAGATACCGGTGCGGAGCCTACGGACGTCGAGGATGTGTCGGAGCTGAGGGAACTGACAGGATTACACGAAGGAAGCAGAGCCAAAAGGCAAAGTCCGACGCTAAACCAGAATGATTTCATAGGGCCCCCTCCATTCGAATAGGCGATGTGTATTCATTATACCACAAAGCAAGCAAACGACGTTTGCGGGGGCACGACAGTGCCCTGCCCTGCCGCAGCAGGGCCTTTTGATGGTACAATGTTCTCCGTTGCGGGAAGCTACGCTTTCCGCCTACCGCGCTACAGCGCGGTTCGGCGCGTACCACCGCGCCGCTTACGGAGGTTATTATGCCACAAAGCGGTACGCGTAGCGTGCTGCCTACCTTAGTCCGGAACGGCTCCGACCGTTCCGGAGTGGTTCCATGTTCTCTCAGGCGTCCAAAGGCTTACGCTGCAAGGCTTTGGAGAACGCCGTGAGGTTATTATACCACCATTTGGGCAAAATAGCAGCCCCGCCGATCTATCGGATCGGCGGGGCTGCTATTTTCTCAACGAGGCTGTGGTCTGGGCGGCCGGGGAGGTCTGGGCGGAGGAGGAGGGGGGGCCGGTGGACGCGGCGGCTGCGGCTTGGGCGGAGGGAAGGGAGGACGAGGCGGCCGGGGAGGCGGCGGAGGGGGAGGCGTTGGTCTTGGCGGCTGTGGCCCCGGACGGCAGAAGGGAAGACCGGGAAACAGACGACAAAGGCGCCTGCGGGACAGTTTCATGGAAAGGCTCCTTTCTGTATGTTGCAGGAGGATGGGCCGGGTTCGACAGGGGGAACAAGGCCGTCCACTACCAGCATATGCGCGCTTTCCATTCCGGTTCCCGCAGACAGAAAACTCCCCGTCCGGCGAAGCGGACGGGGAGGCCGATTATTCTTTATATCCCAGAGTGCCGTTGGCGGCGGCTTTCAGATAGGCATTGATGAAGCCGTCGATTTCCCCATCCATCACCGCCTGAATGTTGCCCATTTCAAAACCGGTGCGGTGATCTTTGGCCAAGGTGTACGGCATGAACACATACGAACGGATTTGACTGCCCCAGGCTATTTGGGACTGGCTGCCCTTGATGTCCTCGATGCGCTCGAGATGTTCGCGCTCTTTGATTTCCACCAGCTTGGATTTCAGCATGCTCATGGCCTTGTCGCGGTTCTGAAACTGGCTGCGTTCGTTCTGGCAGGCCACGACGATGCCGGTGGGAATATGGGTCAGCCGGACGGCGGAGGAGGTTTTGTTAATGTGCTGCCCGCCGGCGCCGGAAGAACGGAACACATCCATTTTGATGTCCTCCGGACGGATATCCACCTCCACGGTGTCGTCGATCTCCGGGATGACCTCCAGCGCGGCGAAGGAGGTGTGCCGACGGCCGGAGGAATCGAAGGGGGAGATGCGCACCAGCCGGTGCACGCCGGCTTCTCCCTTGAGATAGCCGTATACGTTGGTACCCAGGATTTCGATGGAGGCGCTTTTCAGGCCCGCCTCGTCGCCGTCCAGATAATCGAGAATCTTATACTGGAAGCCGTGGCTCTCCGCCCAGTGGGTATACATGCGGTAGAGCATCTCGGCCCAGTCCTGGGCTTCGGTACCGCCCGCCCCCGCGTGAAAGGTGAGTATCGCGTTTTTCGCGTCGTATTCCCCGGTCAGCAGGGTGGCCAGCCGCTGCTTGTCGATTTCAGCGGCGATGCGTTCCACGCTTTCGGTGCATTCGTCCACCAGCGAGGCATCCTCCTCCTCGTTGGCCAGCTCGATGAGGGTCATGGCGTCGTGGTAATCGGCCACCAGACGGTTATAGGATTCGATTTTTGCTTTGAGAATGGCGGTTTTCTGCACCACCTTTTGGGCGGCGTCCATATCGTCCCAAAAACCGTCCGCCGCGGCCCGGGCGTCCAGTTCTTCGGTTTCGGCGAGCATCTGCTTGATGCCCACGGCATGGGCCAGATCCTCGATGTCGGGGAGAAGACCCTCCAGCCGCAGCCGTAATTCTTCAAATTGCAGCATAGTATCCATCCTTCTGTGCTCTCAAAATACAGGCGATGCCAAACATGGCTTGGCGCCGGCGTCATTCCACTGTCAACAGGGATTTCTCCCTTGACGCAATCCATCGCTTATTATATAGGATAGACTGCCCAATGTAAAGAAAAAATTCCAGAAAAACCGGCCGGCAGCGGTTTTAGGGCTTGACGGTAGGGGACAAGACTGCTATAATACTTTGGTGCCTATTTTGGGGAAACCTGTAAACGGGCCGTTCGGCGGGAAGAGTTTTCGCCGTTATCCTTGCCTCCCTCGTTTTGAAGAGAGGCCATCAGACCATAAGGAGGTGCAACTTATGCCCACAGTCAAAGGTTCTTACGAGGCAGTCTTTATCTTCTCCCTGACGCTTGGAGAAGAGGGCGTTGCGGAAATCAAGGAGAAATTCAAGTCCTTGATCGAGCAGAATGCGGAAATTGGCGAAATCGATGAATGGGGAAAGCGCCGGCTGGCGTATCTCATCAACGACGAAGCCGATGGTTTCTACGTGCTGTACAATTTCGTGAGCGGCCCGGAATTCCCGGCTGAGCTCGACCGTGTCAGCAAGATCACCGACGGCGTGCTTCGCTCGATGATCATCCGCAAGGAAGAGACCAAGGAAGTCGTGAAAAAAGAAGAAGCGAAAGCGGAAGAGAAGTAAGGGAGGGCGTCACTATGAATGTGGTTTGCTTATTAGGCCGTCTCACGGCGGATCCCGAGCTTCGGCACACCCAGACGCAGACTCCCGTGACCAGCTTCAGTGTCGCTGTCGACCGGGCTTACCAGCCTAAGGGAGCGGAGCAGCGTCAGGCGGATTTCATCAACTGTGTCGCCTGGCGGCAGACTGCCGAGTTCATCTGCCGGTATTTCCACAAGGGACAGCGCATCGCGCTGCAGGGCTCGCTGCAGTCCAGGAACTACACCGATAAGGATGGCAACAAACGCACGGCCTTTGAGGTGGTTATCGACAACGCTTTCTTTGCTGAATCCAAAAATGCAGGCGGAGCGCCGTCCGGCGGCTCCCGGTATGATTCCCAGATTCCCCAGTACAGCGAAACGCCCCCTGCTTTTTCCACCGCCAATGCGGGCGATTTTGAGGAAATTGTCGGGGATGACGATTTGCCGTTCTGAACGCTTTAGAAAAGGAGGCCAATGCTCATGGCTTTTGAGAGATCCGAACGCCCGGGCGGCCGCGGAGGCCGGAAGGGCCGCCGTAAGGTTTGCCAGTTTTGCGTGGATAAAATCGATTCCATCGACTACAAAGACGTGGCCCGTCTGCGCCGTTTCATGTCCGAGCGGGCGAAGATCCTTCCCCGCCGCGTGACCGGCACCTGTGCCCGCCATCAGCGGGACCTGACCGTCGCCATCAAACGCGCCCGTCAGATTGCGCTCCTGCCCTTTGTGAGCGAATAATACGGTTTTAAAAATTCCACCGCGGTTTGGCCGCGGTGGAATTTTTCATGACAATGGAATTCCAGCTGTCCGCTATTGTGCAAACTCTATTAAATTCGTCAGGCTATCCGGCGCTTTTTCTTTTGTGAATTTTTCGTCAATTCCCGTGGGCGGGGCTTGCGCAGGCGGCGCAGTTTCGGTATAATAGAAAAAGCGTGACAAACATGCAGCGGGCCTGACCGGCATCCGGCGGCAGCGCGGCAGTATAAGCCGAAAGGAGTACAATTATGAACTATTCCCATGAAGTGGAACAAATGTGCATAGTGAAGAAGGGCCCTCACCACGGCCCCGCCCCCATTCCGGAAGAGGGCAAATGGGTGAAATCCACCCAGATTTCCGATATTTCCGGCCTCTCTCACGGTGTGGGCTGGTGCGCTCCTCAGCAGGGCACCTGCAAACTGACCCTGAACGTGAAGGAGGGCATTGTGGAGGAGGCTCTGGTGGAAACTGTCGGCTGCTCCGGCATGACCCACTCCGCCGCTATGGCCGCCGAAATCCTGCCGGGCAAAACCCTGCTGGAATGCCTGAACACCGACCTGGTCTGCGACGCCATCAATGTGGCGATGCGGGAGCTGTTCCAGCAGCTGGTTTACGGCCGCTCCCAGTCCGCGTTCTCTGAGGACGGTCTTCCCATCGGCGCCGGCCTGGAGGATCTGGGCAAGGGCCTGCGCTCTCAGGTGGGCACCATGTATTCCACCAAGGCCAAGGGCGTCCGGTATCTCGAAATGGCCGAGGGCTATGTGACCAAATTGGCGTTGGATGAAGAGGGCGAGGTTACCGGCTACCAGTTCGTTAAGCTGGGCAAAATGCTGGAGGATATCCGTCACGGCATGCAGCCGAACGACGCGTATGAGAAGAATATCGGGCAGTACGGCCGCTTCGACGGAGCTGCCAAGTACATCGATCCCCGTGAGGAATAAGAGTAGGAGGACGGACAAATGGCAAACGATGTGAAATTTGAGGGCAAAGAGCGCCGCATGGCCAAAATCGAAAAGTTTTTGGCCGACAATCAGCTTGGTTCCATGGAAGACGCCCGGGATCTCTGCCTGTCCAAGGGGATTGACGTGGAGTCGATCGTCAAGGGCGTGCAGCCCATTGCGTTTGAAAATGCCGTCTGGGCCTACACGCTCGGCGTGGCTCTGGCGCTGAAAAGAGGCGTCACTGACGCCGCAGAGGCTTCCGCTGTAATCGGCGAGGGGCTGCAGGCGTTCTGCGTGCCCGGTTCTGTCGCTGAACAGCGCAAGGTGGGCCTTGGCCATGGCAATCTGGGCAAAATGCTGCTCAGTGAGGAAACCTCCTGCTTCGCCTTCCTGGCGGGACACGAATCCTTTGCCGCCGCCGAAGGCGCCATCGGCATCGCCCGCACGGCCAATAAGGTGCGTAAGAACCCCCTGCGGGTTATTCTCAACGGCCTTGGCAAGGATGCGGCGTATATTATCAGCCGGATTAACGGGTTCACCTATGTGAATACCGAATACGATTTCTATACCGGCGATTTGAAGGTCGTCAGTGAGAAGGCGTTCTCCGACGGCGAACGCGCCAAAGTCAAATGCTACGGCGCCAACGATGTGCTGGAAGGCGTGGCCATTATGCAGCATGAGGGCGTGGAAGTGTCCATCACCGGCAACTCCACCAACCCGACGCGGTTCCAGCACTTGGTGGCGGGCACCTATAAGAAGTGGGCGCAGGAGAACGATAAGAAATATTTCTCCGTCGCTTCCGGCGGCGGTACGGGCCGCACCCTGCATCCGGACAACGTGGCGGCCGGCCCGGCTTCCTACGGCTTGACCGACTCCATGGGCCGCATGCATGGCGACGCCCAGTTTGCCGGCTCTTCCTCTGTGCCGGCCCACGTGGAAATGATGGGCCTCATCGGCATGGGCAACAATCCCATGGTCGGCGCAACCGTGGCCTGTGCCGTGGCGGTGTCTGAGGCGAAGTAATAGGGGACTTAACCCCGCATGAATACTGGATTTATTCCAAAGGAGAGCTGCCTACTGGGCGGCTCTCTTTTTGCTTTCAAAATCGCTCTCAACCGATAGGATTGCGCCCTTTGTACCCATTTTGTACCCCAAATTCAAATCCGGGGTACAAGCTTGTACCCTAAGCCCGGGTACAAGGGTCGCTGAACCAGCATGAATGCTCGGTTCTTGCGGGTTAATTTCGGGGCAAAGGTCTATCGAATTCATAATGGATTCGGGTGTTTCTTTACCCATCTGCATGAGGGCCGGGGCGCTGGTCTCAGTTCCGGTAAGAGGCATGGTATTCAATAGTTCGATGCTTTGGTTCTGCATTTTCTCGGTGAGGTGCGTATAGACTTTCAACGTGACTAAAATGTCCTTGTGGCCCAAGCGCATCTGCACGTCCTTGGGACAGGCACCCCTTTCGATCAGCATGGTGGTGTGGGTATGCCGAAGAGAATGATAGTCGAAGTTTTCAAAGCCCAAATCATAGTGAATGACCCGGCTGCAGTGCATCATTACGCGAGGCTGGATATATGTCCCGTTTTCCCGGACGCTGAGCATATGGATTTCTCGGCAACCTTCTCCTTTCTTCGTTACAAGCTGGCGCTGGGGATTTTCATACAGATGCGTGTAGTGTTCCGCATAGAAAGATTCTGCTTTTTCCTGCCGTTCGATTACTTTTTTCAGTTCGGCCAGCATATATCTATCCAGTTTAATAACTCGGAAGGAATCGTATTTCGGATCGGTAAACGTCCAATGTTTGTTGAGCCACTGAACCTGTTGGTTAACGGCCAGAGTGCCATTTTCCAGATCAATATCCCTCTTGCGGTCTAAGGCGAAAGCCTCACCAAGACGCAGGCCGCAGCGATAGGCTAAGAGCAGCGGGATATAGCAGGAATGTCCATACGGGAATCGCTGGATAATGGTTCTCCATTGGTCGGGCGTTACAATTTCCCGCACCTTTTTACGGGTGGGAACCTGCGCTTTTGCCCTGGGCGAAGGAATCTTGACACCATGTATCGGATTTGTTTTGATAAACTTCGCTGTATATACCATGTGCAGATATGCTGATGATTTTGTGATAATGTGTGCAAGCAAAAAAGAAGCAGAGGATTTGTACTCCATACTGGCAGATTATCTGACAGTGCGAGGACTTACCTTATCAGAAGAAAAGACCAAAATCACCCATGTAAAAGACGGTTTTGATTTTCTGGGCTTCAATATTAGAAGTTATTTATTCAATTAAAAAACTCCTGGAAAAGTAAAATAATTCCGTCCACCCTCACTCAACGGCTAAGAGAGTGAGGGGGTTATTCTTTACTGAATTTTATACCCGCCTCATAGCCACGAACGGCTCTTTGGCAACCAAATACTCAGTCATACGGATACGTTAACTCTTGTGGCCTTGATAAACGGCCAGCCAGTTGGACGGATGCGCCATGACGAAGGGAACAAGCGAACGGGAATGCACTTGGTGATGGTTCCGGATCCGCTGTTTCTTTTCGGAGCGATTCCATCTTATAGTCCAGACAGCAGGGTGATCACCTGGGTCTGGACCGTGAACGATGTGGCTCTAGGCAAGGAGTTGCTTGCCGGGGTCGTCACACATATTACCATAGATCGCGTGCAGGATTTTATGCCGGAAACCGAATCACTGGAAGCCGCCAAAGACGAGTACATCCTGAACGAAGGCGAGTCGGTGACGATGACGGCCAAGGCCAAAACTCTTGCGGGAGAAGCGGTGGAGCGGGGGGCATCTTATTCCCATCAGCGGTGCAGAGCATGTGACGGTGAGCGGCAGCAGTGTAACCGGACGGTCGCTCGAAACGGTTCAGGCCGTTCTGCGTATGTCTATGGACAGTCAGGGGGATATATAGTTAGCCGTGTCGTGACGATTCAGGTAAAAGCCTCAGCCTCCGAGCATGGTCAAGAGGAAACCCCGACTCCCGGAGAGGAACCCCCATCTAAACCGGGCGATGTTTCCAATTTACCCCCGGGCAGGATAGACCTTCCAGACCGGAGGAGGCGAATCTCTTAACACAGGCGTCAATTCGCCTTGAGCATCGCTGGCCGGAATCGGCGCGGCCGTTTCTATGCTGACCGACGGCTATATCTGGAAACGCAAAAGCATGAGCTGCCACTAATATGGTTTTTACACGTCCCGGAAGTCATAGGCTTCCGGGACGTGCCGCCTTTCGAAAAAACGGTAATACCATGACCCCAACGTGGAAAAACAGGAGCAACGCTCAGCTATGCAAGCTCGACAAAAAAATGGATATCCCATTTTAAATTGTTTATTTACAGCGCGTTTAGTATCGGTATACAATGAAATCAATACAGTGGCATATTTCAAGTTGGCGAAAAAGGGGAGTTGCGAAAATGGCAAAACCGAACGCTCTGGGACTGGTGGGCAAGAGACAGGTTATTTTGGGTTCCGCGATTCTGGGGATCGTGCTGGCAGCTGTTATAGCCATCGTATGTGTTTTTTCAGTGGAAGGGGTATCCCTGACTGGGGAAGAACCTTCAAGTCAGATAAAGGGGGGATCGACTATCCGAACCACGACATCCACCACTTCCTCAGGACCGACAGGGGAAGCGGCAAACGTGGACACGACCACGACAACCAGCCGGGGGCCGGTTACCAGCCGGACGACAATCACCTCTCCTACTGGTACCACCGTGCAAATGCCAGATACGGGGGATAACACGGGAGTGGTGCAAGACGCGAATATCATCGCTTATCTGGATACGTATCCTATTGAGCGGGAGGAATTCCAGTTCTACGCAGCACGTAACCGCGCGCTGGTGGCGCAAAATTTCAAAACGGTATACAACGCCAAAGTAACCGACGATTTTTGGACGACAAAATACGGCGACGACACCCCGGAGGAAATGCTCCGGGAGGAAGCGCTCGAGGAGCTTATTAACACCAAAGCGGAACTGATCCTGATGAAAGAGTATGGGATTATTAAGGATATAAGCTATTCGGCCTTTATAAAGGAGTGGATAGACACCAACACTGCCCGCTCGCAGGCGCTGCGGCGGGGAGCGAACCTGTACGGCCCGGTACAATTTACAAAAGAACAGTATTTCCGGTATTGGATCACCACGAACCGTATCAAGCTGGAAAAGGCTCTCGGAAAAACGCAGAATCCTTCCGCCTCCACCCTCCAGACCTATTATGGAACCATCAAGGGAAAATATCAGTTCTATTTGGCAGGAGACCGAATGGATCCCACCAACTTTAAGCCGTACAGCGAAGTGGTGGAGGATGTATATTATAAATATCTGCGCACCGCCCGTTCCAAGGCCGTGCGGGATAAGGCGAGAGAACTGGAAGGCAAGCTGGTGGAGGGCGTCTACAGAACCGTGGACATCCTGAACATCGGGACGCTGGACGTAATCATCACCGCTTCCTCGGAAGAAACATACATCACCTATTATGTGGACAGCATGGATGGCAACGATGCCAACGACGGTAAGACACCCCAAACAGCATGGCGCACGCTGAGCCGTGTCAATCATATGGAACTAAAGCCCGGGACCCGGATCCTGTTCAAAGCCGGAAGTATATTCAACGGGTATCTGGCGCCAGTTGGGAATGGCGAGGCGGGTCGTAAAATCGTGTTTGATCGTTACGGCAGCGGCCCGGCCCCCATTATCAACGGGGACGGCTCCAAATTCGCTGTTCAGCTGCGCAATATGAGTTATGTGGAATTGCGGAATGTGGAGATAACCAATTATTCCGCTGTTACCGCCCCGCGCTACGGCGTCCTGATACAGGGCGGCGGTAGCGTCTCCGACCGTGGCGGCGCGATCAAGGGCGTACGTCTGTTCAACGTCAATGTTCACGACGTGTCCAGTGAAACCAATCGTTCCTACGGTGGCATTGTCGTTACCTGCGCTTCGGCGGCCAGTCCCGTCTGGTTTGAGGATCTGACGATAGACGGCTGTTCTGTCACCAATTCTGGAGCCAACGGTATCTCGGTTAAATCCGACTGGTGCATCCGGGGCGCTATGGGGGAGGAGTGGTCGGTGGGCGACTGGACGCCTTCCACCAACCTCAAGCTGTGCAACACCTATGTGGAGGCCTGCGCGGGGGACGGCATCTGGGTTTCGGTTACCAAGAATGCGCTGCTGACCAACAACATTTGTAACAATACCTCCTATGGCAATAACACGGCTTACGCGGGCATTTGGCCACACAACAGCGACGGCTGTATCATGCAGAATAATGAGGCTTACGGTCAGATTCTAGCGGGCAATGACGCACAGGGCTTTGACGTCGACATCAATTGCCAGGACACCACGGTACAGTACAACTACAGCCACGACAACGACGGCGGTTTCCTGCTCATTTGTACGTACGGCGCCGAGGGATATTGGAACCGAAACGTAATCGTGCGTTACAACCTGAGCGAAAACGACAGGCAGTACATCTTCTCTCTGGGCGGTAAGCTTACCAATGTGAAGATTTACAACAACACCGTCTACATACCGGAAAACTCGGGCGCCAACTTAATGTCGGTCACTGAGTGGGGATATAATGTCAGCGCCACCGGACTGGATGTGTTCAACAACCTGTTTTATGTGGCTGGCAACGGATTTTCCTCTGGGTTTGTCCCCTCAGCAGAATACACTTTCCGCAACAATATGTACTTTGGAGCTGTCTCGCACCGCCCGATAGGAACCGACGATCTGCTGATGGATCCCAAAATTGTAAAGCCCGGCGGTGGTCCGGCGGGATACAAGCTGAAAAATGATTCTCCCTGTATCGACAAGGGCGTCAACACGGGCGTGACCGGTTTAAAAGATTTTTTTGGTCAAAGTATCGTGGACGCCTGTGACATCGGCATGGCCGAACATCATTGAATTTATTTTGTAATAGAGAAGGGATGGACAAAATGAAAAAAGCTAGCATAGTCGCCGCTCTCTGCGCGCTTCTGCTTTTTGTAGGGGCGGTGGGTTGCAACGGTAATGAGCCGGCCGATATCGGGGAGGTTTCCGGCGTTTCCGATGCCAGCAGAACAGCCGATTCCGAAGGCAGCACCACACAGGAAACGGAAGACGACCAAGCCGAGTCTAGCTCCGCCAATATGCCGGGAGAAAGCAACAACGATGAACATTCTAATCAGACACCACACAAAACCACCTCTAAAACAACGGCATCTAAAACGGACAGCACGCTGCCGAGCAACAAAGACGCGGTATTCGGCAGCAGTAAGAGCCTGCCCGCCAAAATCGAAGGGGACACGATTCGTGTCCTGGCGTTCGAGGGATGGACTAGGGAACATGGAAACATCATCAAGGAACTGGAAAAGCGCTATGGAGCCACAGTGGAATATACGGTGACCATCTGGAGCCAGGTGGCAAACAAACTGGCACTGGATACTGCCTCTGGAATCTCCTATGACATGACCGCGACCGACGACACGATGGTGTCCAAGGGGCTGATGCAGAAGGTCGATAAGTATTTTGATCTGAGCGAGGATGTGTTCTCCGCCAGCCGCAGTGTCATGCAGCAGGCAAAGGATCGCGGCCGTTTTTATATGGTCAACTCGACCAACTATCCTTTTGTAATTCTCTATAATGAAGATATTTTTAACAACCTAGGTATCACGTCGCCTGGTGAATACTATGAAGAGGGCAGGTGGAGCTTCGATACGCTGAAAACGGTGCTTTCCGAGCTGGCGAATAAGACGACCAGCGACGGCGAGAAGATTACACCTTTCACCTCCTGGGATTTAACCAGCTTCTTGTCTTGCAACAACACCGACTTTGTCAAATTCAACTCTTCTACCAATCGTTATGAGCTGAATCTGGGAGATACCAAAGTACGTGAGGTGCTGCAGTTCTTCCAGGATATCAACTATAATATCAAAGGATTCTCCAGCTATCAGGGATGGAGCGAGGCGGATTTTAAGCTGGGAAATACCGCGATGTATATGGATCGGTTTGGAAATAAGACGCATTTCATGTCTACTGTTAAGAACTTCGACTGGGACTTTGTGCCTATGCCCACGGGACCGTCCGGTAACACCAATGTCACACCTGGTTCTGCCGGCTGGTTTGGCATTCCGGCCAGTTCCAAGAATCCCTCCGGCGGCGCGGCGTATATCTATCTTTTCTTGCAGCAGGATTATCAGCTACGTCAGGAGTATCTGCGCAACTATCTGAAAGCGGATCAAATCAAGCGATATGAATCCCTGTATAACAAAGTCATTAGCTCTGATGTCTGGAGCGTAGGTATCTCCACATCCGACAATCTTTTCTGGGAAGTTGCCAGCGGGAAGGACATCACTAGCGTGCTGGAAAGCTACAAGACCAAGTGGAATTCAGATATCAAGACGTTCTATAATTCCGCTGTAGTCAAATAGAGCGGGTAGATAAAACACAGGTATTGGAAGAACGGGTCGGAACCGCCGTAAAAGGCGGCTCCGGCCCGTTCTGCATATACGTGGCTGCCTTACGCGGATAGGGAAAATATTCTCTTAACGGCACTTTAACCTTCCCGGAGACGGCGATAAAATGACTTCTGCGGCTACTTTCTCGCGTCAGACGACCGCGCGGAACATTTTGTATATCCTTCAAAAAATGAGCGATTTACATCCCGATCTCCATTGGATAAACTGTGAATAGAACCGGGACGAAAAATAACGAAATACGGTTTGACAGGAGGTTATCCGCTCTATGATGCGATCGATCGTGTATAAAGCGCTGGCGTATTTCAGCGCCTTTTGTCTGGCGGCTCCCACGCTTTTGGCCGGGGCGGAAACGGTGCAACCCGCCGCCTCTCCGGCGGATACGGTGGCACAGAGCACCGGCGCCACTCCTTCCTATACGGAGTACAGCCGGAAATATACGGGCATTCCCGCGGCGGCGGAATCGGTGACTATTCCGGCATCGTCCGCCGATTTCGTGGACAGCAGCCTGCAGCTTCTAGATAACTTTGAGGGCGTTTCACAGGTCCTACGGTGGGAGACGGGAGAGAATCCCGCGGCCGTCACTTGGGATTTTCAGGTGGAGCAAACCGGCTGCTACAGCATACAGGTCTTTTATTATCCGCTGGAGAGCAAATGCGACCGGATCGAGGTGGGCTTGCAACTGGACGGGCAGACGCCTTTTCGGCAAGCGGAGGCGCTGACGCTTCACCGCCTATGGAAAAACGAGACACAGACGTTCGCCGCTGATAAAACCGGGAATGAACAACGCCCCCGGCAGGTTCAGTTCTTTTACTGGACCCACTCCTTCTTCTACGACAACGAGGGGATTTCCAATGAGCCGTATCAGTTCTGCCTGAGCGAAGGGATGCATACGCTGCGGCTGGAAGGCAATCGCACCGATCTGGTTATTGAGAAAATCGTGCTGACGGCTTATAAGACACCGGCTTCCTATTACGAGGTCTCCTCATCCTATGCCGATGACCGCGCCACGCAGGCGGAGCCGATTTGGCTGGAAGGGGAAAAGGCGGACTTCAAGTCGGATAGCTCACTCGTTCCCATGTACGATCGCTCAGATGCCAAAACCTCACCCTCTCACCCCACCCAGATCCGCTATAATACCATTGGCGACTACAATTGGCAGTCGCAGGGACAATGGCTTACCTGGAAATTCAATATCGCCACGGCCGGGTATTATCGGATAGGGATGCGGGTTCAGCAAAATTACCAGCGGGGATACGCCACTAACCGGCGGGTGTATATCGATGATAAGGTGCCGTTCAAGGAATTGGAGGCCGTGGAGTTCGCCTATAGCAACGACTGGTATTTTCAGACGCTGGGCGATGGAAAGCAGGAATTTGAATTCTATCTATCTTCAGGCGAACACACGATATCGATGGAGGTGGTTCCAGGGAATACCGCCGCGCTGACCAGCAAGCTGAGCGGACAGGTGCAGCGCCTGTATGCGCTTTACCGCGCCATCATCATGGTTACGGGTACGCAGCCGGACTCGCTGCGAGACTATTATCTGGCCAGCGAAATCCCCTCCCTGAAAGAAACGATCACCGGGCTGCGGGACGATATGCGGCAGACATACAGAGAGATGCAGAGCCATAAAAACAGTGGCCGCGACGGGGATACCGCATCGCTCGATCGGCTGATCCAGCAGATGAACAGCTTCCTCACGGAGCTGGATACCATACCGAAACGCCTGAACTCTTTCCGCGACAACATCAGCGCGCTTTCCTCCTGGATAGTGCGGCTGAAAGATCAGGCTCTGGAACTGGATTACATACAGATAATTCCCAGCGGGGTGGCCTCTTTTCAAGAGAACGAATCCAGCCTCTGGGACAACCTGCTCTTTCAGGTGCGCCAGTTTGTCGGCTCCTTTGTGGTGGACTATAACGTCATTGGAAACGCCTCGGAAAGCAAGGACAGCATTCAGGTTTGGGTGAATCTGGGGCGCGATCAGGTTCAGATTATCAAAAGCATGGTAGAGGACAGCTTTACGCCGGACACCGGGATCGCCGTCGATCTGCGTTTGACAACCGCCTCGGTTGTGCAGGCCACTTTCGCCGGAACCGGGCCGGATGTGGTGCTTTTTGCGGCCAACGATCAGCCGGTCAATCTGGCCGCCCGAAACGCTTTGATAGATTTGAAGCAGTTCCCGGATTACGAAGAGGTGGTTCGCCAGTATTCCAAAGAGACTTTGGTGCCGTATCAATATCAGGGAGGCGTGTACGGCTTGCCCACTACCGCCAGCTTTAACATGATGTTCTACCGTACCGATATTTTTGACGAGATGGGGCTGCAGGTTCCACAAACGTGGAAGGAACTGTACCAACTCATCCCTATGCTGCAACGGAAGAATCTGAGTGTGGGACTGCCTTGCGTAGCCATGTCCAGTACCGGCCTTCCTTCCTCGGCCAGCAGTATTTTTGATACTCTTTTGCTTCAGCAGGGACAAAATTATTACCGGAACGACGGCGCACAAACCAATATGGATACGGCGGAAGCGCTGCAGGCGTTTGAGCAGTGGACATCTTTTTACACCAAATACGATCTGCTCACCGATTATGATTTCTACAACCGGTTCCGTACGGGAGAAATGCCCATAGGTATTGAGAGCTACACGCTGTATAACAAGCTGGCCGCCGGAGCGCCGGAGATAAGCGGGCAGTGGGGGATGGCACCGATGCCGGGAACCGTCCGTTCAGACGGACATCTGGATCGTTCCTCTGCGATTTTCGGCTCCTGTTCAATCATTTTGGATACAGGAGCGAATAAGGCGGCCTGTTGGCGCTTTATTTCTTGGTTCAATTCTTCGGAGGCCCAGAGCGAATACGGCCGTTCGGTGGAGGCGTTGCTAGGTCCGGCCTCCCGCTATGACACGGCGAACCAGAAGGCGCTCGAAGATCTTCCGTGGACAGCCGGGGAGCTGAAGGCTTTGCAAATCCAGTGGGAGACAGCCAAAGGGATAGAGCAGATACCCGCCAGCTATTACATCTCCCGTAATCTTTATAACGCCTTCCGCAACGTTACGCTGAAAGATACGAATCCCCGAGAGGCGCTTGGTGACTATAACCGGCAAATGAATGAAGAGATCACGCGCAAGCGTACGGAGTTTGGACTTTCCTGAGAGAGGGGAAAAACCATGAAAGCGAGAGAGTCTCTACTGCACGGCGGGCTTTGGCATCGCATGCGCCGAAGCGGCGACTGCTATCTATTGGTGGCGCCATATCTGCTGTTTTTTACCGTGTTCACGGTGGTTCCAGTGCTGGTGGCCATGGGGTTCAGTTTCACGCAGTTCAACATGCTGGAAACGCCCAGCTTCATTGGGCTGAAAAATTACGCCCATATGTTTTTCACCGACGACAATTTCCCCAAATCGCTACGTAACACACTGGTGTTCGCCCTCTTAACCGGCCCACTGAGTTATGGTATCTGCCTGTTTTTCGCCTGGATGATCAACGAAATGCCCAGACAACTACGTTGGCTTATCACGCTTATCTTTTATGCACCCTCTATTTCCGGTGCGCTGTATGTGATATGGGGGTATATCTTCAGCAATGACAGCTATGGCCTCCTCAATGCGATGCTGATACAGATGGGCATCACCATGGAGCCTATTAAGTGGACCGTCGATAGCCGCTATATCATGCCAATCCTCATCATCGTGCAGCTCTGGCTCTCGCTGGGGACAAGTTTTCTCGCGCTGATCGCCGGCCTGCAAGGAGTGGATAAGAGCCTTTACGAGGCCGGCGCCATCGACGGCATCCGGAACCGCTTCCAGGAGCTGTTAAAAATCACGATCCCTTCCATCGGGCCGTCGCTCCTCTTTTCCGCTGTTATGCAGATCAGTTCTTCTTTCTCAGTGGGAGGGATCAGCATGGCGCTGGTGGGCTTTCCCAGCACGGACAACGCGGGCAGCACACTGATTACTCATATCAACGATGTAGGTAACATCCGGTATGAAATGGGCTATGCCTGCTCCATCGCCACGGTATTGTTCCTCATGATGCTGCTGGTGAACGCGGCCGTCAGAAAGCTCCTCAACCGCTATCTGGATTAATAAACGGGCTATGCTTTTCCCTCCTGTGATTCGAAACTCTGTCCAATTTTGGAGGCCGCCAATGAGTAAAGTATATGAACAGCGAAAGATAAATCGAAAACGCGGCGGGGATGTTGGAATCTTTTTAATCCTGCTCATTTTTGGAGCGTTTATGGCCTTGCCGTTTATTTATGCGATACTGCAGTCTTTCAAGCCGTTGGATGAGATTTTTATATTTCCGCCGAAATTTTTTGTGGTGAACCCGACGACGGAAAACTATACGCAACTGATACGGCTGGCAAGCAACTCCTGGGTCCCGTTCTTGCGCTATCTGTTCAACAGCGTGATGGTTTCCATCGTGGCGACGGTCGGTCATGTCCTCTTGGCCTCCATGGCGGCGTTCCCGTTGGCTAAGCTGCATTTTCCGGGCGATAAAATAGTATTTTCCATTATTGTTACCTCTCTGCTATTTACGGCGGATGTGCTAGCGCTACCCTCCTATCTGGTGATGGCGAAACTGCACCTCATCGACACCTATATGGCGCTGATTTTTCCGGCGTTCGGTTCTTCCCTGGGACTATTCCTTATGCGCCAATTCATGGTGGGGCTACCGGACAGCCTGATTGAAGCCTCCAAGGTAGACGGTGCCAAAACGATTGTGATCTACTGGCGCATCATTATGCCAAACATCAAGCCGGCGTGGCTGACCTGCGTGATTTTTGCGTTCCAGAGTATCTGGAACAACGGTGGAACCCAATTCCTGTACGACGAGGCGCTCAAGACGCTGCCGACCATGCTCAGCCAGATAAGTGCGGGGGGAATTGCCCGCGTCGGTGTAGGTGCGGCGGCCTCCGTGGTGCTGATGATCCCGCCCATTTTGGTGTTCGTGTTTAGCCAGAGTCAGGTTTTGGAAACCATGAGTCACTCAGGAATGAAGGAGTAGTCTATGAAGAAGCGTGCTGCGCCCCGTATCGCCGCTGGCGCTGCGGTTCTGTTGCTGGCGTTTTCCGGGATTCCGGCGTCGGCGCTGAGCCCGGGGCAGAGTTATGTTTACGACGCGTTTTACCAGCCGGTGTATTCGCCGGACGCCTATACGGCATCACGGGTTATCTCTGGCGCGACGCTCGGAACGGGCAATTTCAACGAGCCAAGCCGTGTCTATTGCGACAGTAGCGATCAAATTTACATTTCTGATACGAAAAACAACCGTTTAATCGTACTGCATCCGGATTTGAGCTTGAAAACCATTCTGACAAGCATGCGCATGGCCGACGGCACGCAAACGCAGTTCAACATGCCACGGGCGGTCTTTGAACGAGACGGAAAGCTGTATATCTGCGACACCGGCAACAACCGCATCCTCATCTGCGGGGAGGACGGCGTCGTACAGCGGCAGATTACTAAACCAGACAGCGAGATGTTTTCACAATCATTGGAATTCAGTCCCACGGATATCGTGGTGAATAGTAGTGGGCTGCTTTATGTTTCTCTGGACGGCATATACCAGGGGCTTGCTGTCTTTTCTCCGGAGGGAGAGTTCGACGGGTATTACGGTAGCAATCAGGTGCAGATGACGTTCTCTAATATGGCGACTTTACTGTGGAAAAAGATCGCGCCCAAAACCATGAAGGACAACATGCAGCGTTTCGTGCCGGTGCAGTATTCATCACTATGCATTGACGAAGAGGATTTTATTATTGCCTCCGTTTCCGATTCCTCCGGCCACGAACGGCTTCGCAAGCTCAATCCGCTGGGGCACAACATCCTAGCGGAAAACGCCTTTTTCGGTGATTATCAGTCATATACATACCGCGGCACGACATATAGCAGCAATCTTATTTCCGTCTCCGTGACACAGAAGAAATACTACACAGCTCTGGATCGGCGGGGGAAAAAACTTTTCCAATATAGCGAAGATGGGGACCTACTCACAGTGTTTGGGGGGGGGGGCAGCTATGCTGGTTGCTTCATCGATCCGGTTTCCGTCTGCAGTCAGGGAGACCGTCTGCTGGTGCTGGACAGCTCCAGCGGGGAAGTTACTGTGTTTACGCCCACCGCTTTCGGAGAAAAGCTGCATGAGGCCATCGACCGCTATGCCGATGGGTTGTATGCCGAGTCGCTGCCGTACTGGGATGATATTCTGAAAATGGATTCCGCCTACAAGCTGGCGCACATGGCCTATGGCAAGGTGAATTATCAGCTGGGAAATTTCGGGGAGGCAATGGAATACTTTAGAAAGGCGAACGATCGAGAACAGTATTCGAAAGCCAAGGAGCAATATCGCAAGGAATTCATCAGCCAGAATTTTACGATTATTTGTGTGTGCCTTGCCGTGACGTTCATCGGTCTGATGGCGCTTATACGCAGTGGGCTTCTCCGGCGCGGACTTCGCTGGTTATCCGGGATTATCACCCGTTTATTCCGTTAAAATGAAAACTTCCGAGAGGAGGAAATTAGTGCCATGCGTTTTGAAACAATGTCCCCACTGCGGTATTTATTCTATATTTTTATTCATCCGGTAACCGGCTTCGAGGAACTTAAGTACAACAAAAAGGGCTCGCTTGTACTGGCGAATTGTATTATGCTGCTGTTCTTTGTGGCCAATGTGATGAATAAGGTTGTTTGCGCCTATATTTTCAATCCCGTTCGACTGGAGGACGTCAATATCCTGTGGATATTGACGGGCTGTTTCGGAATAGTGGCGGTGTTCACGATAGCGAACTGGTTGGTGTGCACCCTGCTGGACGGCAAGGGATCCCTGCGGGAAATCTGGATTGCTGTGTGTTACGCGCTGGCACCGTATACCCTGTTCATTATTCCGCTGAATCTGGCCACCCACCTTCTGACGCAAAATGAAGCGGTGTTTTTCACGGCGGCCACTATGCTTCTTACCGCATGGAGTGGCCTGCTGCTGCTTGCCGGGATGATGGGGATTCACCAGTTTACCATGTCTAAGAATTTTTCCACGCTGTTGCTGACGGTGGTTGGTATGCTGATTATCCTGTTTCTGGTACTGCTTTTCTTTACCCTGATGCACAACGTGTATACGTTTGTGCGGCTCTTATATAATGAGATGATGTTCCGCCTGTAGACCTTCGCGGTTTACCGAGGGGAAGGAAGGGATCGGCCTTGAAAAAAATCATAGTTACATGTCTCGGCACAGCGTTTGTGCTCGCTTCGCTGGGCGTAGTGCCAATCGCGTCCGCCATGCCGGAAACGGCCGGCACCACGCCGCGGGACATAGTCTCCAATGTCGAAAAGCTGGACGCGATCAACGAGGCGGACGAGTGGACGGTGATGACGGAGAACGACACGCTGCGCCTGGAGGTTAACAAAAGCAACGGCCAGATTGCTCTATGCGATAAAAACGCGGCATATACCTGGTATTCTAATCCGCCTGATACCGAAAACGACGAAGAACTGAACAAGAGTAAACGCAACCTGATGAGCGAACAATTGGAGATTTCCTTTTACGATACACGCTATAAAATTCAGGATCGCAACAGCCAGCTGGCTTCAGTGAACCGTGATGGACTGCGGTATCGTATGGACGGCAATACCATTACGTTTTATTACGAGTTTGTCAAAGAGGGTTTTGAGATACCCGTGCGATATGAACTGCAGGATGAATACCTGTCCGTACAGATTCCGCTCGAAGAGATTCGACACACCAGCGAGAACGGTACGCTGGCCTCCGTTTCCCTGCTTCCTTACTTTGGCTGCGCGGATACCCAGGAGGAAGGGTATTTTCTGGTGCCGGATGGTTCGGGCGCGCTTGTCCGTTTCAACAACGGCAAGAGTAATACCGCAGAATACTCCCAACCCATTTATGGCAGCGATCGCCTGACCTCGCCCGAACTTTGCGACGACACCCCGCAAAAGGCGCATTTACCGGTGCTGGGCCTGTACAAGGAACAGCAGGGTCTGCTGATGGTGACGACGGACGGGGACGTGTTTGCAAGTGCCAACGCGTATGTAAGCGGGATGAAAAAAATCTACAATGCCGCCTACTTCTCCTTCTCCACCTGGCCGAGCGAAAAGCTCAGCATTGAAACCAATCAGGAGCGCTCGACCAATTTGGTGCAATATGCGAACGAACCGTATGCGGTCCGGCAATACGAGGTTAGGTACTATCCCCTGGGAGCGGACGCCGGTTACGTTGAGATGGCGACCCGGTACCGCCAGTATCTAGCGGAGGAAAAGGGGATGGGGCGTACGGACACGTCGGACGCGTTTCTTTCCGTCACCTCCTATGGCGCCGTTAACAAGACGGGCAGTTTTTGTTGGATCCCTTATCAGAAGACCATGCCGCTAACCACCTACGCGGATGCGCAGACTCTGATTCGTTCCCTGCGGGATGCCGGTGCAGATAAGGTGTCGTTGCAATACAAAGCTTGGACGAAAGGCGGCCTAACCGGAAAAATCGCAGTGAAGGGCAAGCTGGAATCCTGCTTGGGGAGTCGGAAGGATTTCCGGGAGCTGATGGGGTTGGCGGAGAAAGACCGTGCGGTGCGGTTGACTATGGACATCAACGCATCCCAGCTGTACACGGAAGGAAACGGCTTCACGAAGTCCCGCAACGCGGTACGCACCCTGTCCGGCGCTCCAAGCCTTCAGTTTACTTACGATGTGCAGAGCTTTCTGCGTTCGGAACGGCTGGGTGGCTGGTATCTGGTTTCTCCTTCCAGCTACGCCTCCATTGCTCAGGCGGCGATCACCTCTTATCAGCTTGGGAGCGTGGGACTTTCCCTAGGAGACGCCGGCTCCTTTCTGGTATCTGACTACGCGCAGGGCGTCCACGATCGTAGCGAGACGGCCGATATGACGATTCAGGCGCTGAAAAAGGTTCGGGAACTTGGGAAGGTTCCGATTCTGGATGGCGCGAACGCTTATCTGTTTCCCTATATTGACGAGGTTTTGGACGCGCCGATGACGGACAGCCACTTTTCCATCGAGGATGAGTCGGTTCCCTTCTATCCGATTGTGCTCTCCGGCTACAAACGATATACCAGTGACGCGCTGAATCTACGCTGGAGCACGGAAGCGCTGCTACAGACGCTCGAATATGGCGCCGCGCCTCATTTTATTCTGAACGGCCGCAACGAATCGCTCACGAAGGAAACCCATATCGAATGGGTATACAATTCCGCCTATACCTCCTGGACCAAGGAGGCTGCCGAGGCGTATCAGGCTTATGCACGCGTTCTTGCCGTCACGAAAGGCAGCGCCATTGTGGGCCACAGCCGGCCGCAAAACGGCGTGGCCATCACGCTTTACGAAAACGGCGCGCAGGTAGTGGTGAACTACAACGAACAGCCGATCACCGTCGATGGTATGCAGATAGAAGCGCAGTCCTTTGCGGTCAGGGGATGAACCGTCGGGTTTTGAAGCGGTATGGAATCGTACCGGCATATACGAGAGGATGAGGAATGCGGTGACAACAAATACGAAGAAATTATCCCAGATGCAAAGGAAAAGAATGCTCGTGGGGTATACCTTCATCCTGCCCTGGGTAATCGGACTGGTTTCCCTTTTTGTGATCCCCATTGTGGAGTCTTTCCTGTATTCCTTCCAGTCCGTATCGGTGCTGGCCGGTGGCGGTCTGGAGCGTCCGTGGGCGGGGCTGACACACTATCAGCGGGCGCTTTTGGAGGATCCGGACTTTATGCCCAAACTGCTGCAGGCTTTTCGCAATATGCTGACCGAGGTGCCGATTATTCTGGTGTTCAGTATCTTTGTGGCTATGCTGCTCAACCAGAAATTCCACGGTCGTGCGGTCGTGCGATGTATCTTTTTCCTGCCGCTGATGCTATCCTCCACGGTGCTGCTCGGCATCATTCAGGGAGAAACCAATGTCAGCTCTTTGGATACCGGTTCAGTCTACATGGTCAGCAGCGCTTCCATCGAGGATATCGTTTTGAAGATGGGAGTATCTCCCGAAATAGTCTCTTTTTTGACCGGAATCATCGATCGGATTTTTAATCTCACATGGCAATCGGGTGTCCAAATCCTGCTGTTCCTAACTGGACTGCAGACCATTCCCTCCTCGCTCAAAGAGGCTGCCAGCGTTGAGGGGGCGACATCGTGGGAGTATTTTTGCAAGATTATTCTGCCGATGATAAGTCCGGTTATTCTGGTCAATGTCATATACACCATCATCGACACCTTTACTAGTTACACCAATCCGGCCATGAAATACATATCGGATCAGGCCAACGGTCTAAACTATTCATACAGCTCCGCTCTGGCTTGGCTGTACTTTGTATGTATTATGGTGATTCTGGGCGTGGTCATGATGCTGCTTTCCCGGAAAATATTTTATTCGGACAGTGAATAAGAAGGGGGTGAGGGGGTGAAAATCAATATTATCGGCATACGTTCTGCCGTTCATGGAGTGAACGACATACGTACGAAGCGCCGGGTGCAGTCTCTGATATGGATTCTGTTCCGCTGGGCGTTTATCATTGGTATCGGATACGTTATCCTATACCCTATTCTGTATATGGCCAGTTCCGCATTCCGTGGAAACGCGGATGTGATGGATCCCAGCGTTATCTGGATCCCCAAGCACTATACATTGCTGAATATCCGACAGGCGTTCAACGCCATGCATTATCCTACCGCGCTGGCTAACACGGGGCGGATTATGATGGTAAGCGCCTGTATTCAAGTGCTTGTCACCGCTATGGTGGGCTATGGCTTCGCACGATTTGAGTTTTATGGGAAGAAGATTCTGTTTGCTATCGTTATCTTCACCATTCTGGTTCCGGCCCAGACGACGATCATGCCCTCCTTTATTCAGATGACCAATTTTAATATGTTCGGTGTTGCCGATATCCTATCCGTTCTGTCGGGGCACGACGTGAAAATTAATTTGACCAATACCCCCTGGGTTATGTATTTGCCTGCCATACTGGGGATGGGCCTGCGCTCCGGCCTGTTTATCTACATGTTCCGCCAGTTTTTCCGGAATATCCCCAAAGAATTGGAAGAGGCGGCGATTATCGATGGCTGCGGGCCGTACCGTACATTCCTGCGGGTTATGGTGCCCAACGCGGGCGCAATTTTTCTCACCGCTTTTCTGTTCAGTCTGGTCTGGTATTGGAACGAGTATTACCTGACTTCGCTGATGCTTAACGACACGCCCACCATTACGCTGGCGCTGGCGCAGCTCCAACAGAGCCTGTGGGATACCGTGTCGACAGACGAGTATTCCCTGCTGACCACCCGTATGCAGGCTGGATGTCTGCTCACTATTATTCCGCCGCTGGTTGTGTATCTCATCGTACAGCGAAAATTTACCGAAAGCATCGAGCGTTCCGGCATTGTGGGATAGTGGAATCGGAAAACATTGCCTGTCCCAAGAGCCGTGCGTTAGGTTGCTTTTTTCGACGGGGTTTGGTATCCTTATAGTGAAGCCGGATATGACCGTTCGCAGCTGCGTTCCAAGAGCGGTTTCCCAACTTTATGTACGCTTTTTATCATGGGAATCAGTGGCAAAAAGTATATGAAAAGAGCCGATTTCTTAGCAAATAAGCTATGAAATCGGCTTTTATAAAAAGTTATAGAATTGGATACGAGATTATCGATGGAGCCGCGTTCGGGCACATAAAGCTTGTTTGATCGAAAGGAGAACGCTTGGGGAAAATGGCTATAAAAAGATGGACGCGTTTCCGGATGGCGGTACTTATTTTTGTGGTATGGCTGTTTGCTTTTGGAGTTTTTATCGGCATTTTTTATCTCTCAAACAGACACAATACGCAGAAATATGCGGATGAAGGAAATATAAAGCTATTTTATACGATACATCATTCCGTAGAGGGAATGTTGAACGAAACCAGTCAGACCCTACTCGATTTGCTGATTAATCGGCAGGATAACCGTCTAATCAACGGATTCTGCGCCAATACCTCCGGCGATTTGCAAAGCGTGCAGGAACTGCTTTTCAGTGTCATGCAGAAAAAAAGTTATATTTTTGATATTTTTCTGTATGGTGAGGTGGGGGAGCGTTTTATCCGTGCCAACAGCAGCGATGACTCGCTGCGATCCTTGTCTTATTATCTGGAGGAAGAGGACATCGGCAAAGTCCGCAAGCCCTACTATACCGACGCCATATATACAATTATACCACTTAAAAGCGAGATCCGTACCGACAACGCCACGGTGGAACAGCTCGCCCTGATGATAAACGTCTATTCGCAAGAAAGCTTGGAACAGACGGGAAAACTGCTCGTTCTGTTCAATCGGAATATATTCCGGGAGCGTGCGGGGCTGCAGGCGCTCGAACCGGATAAGGAGTTCTATCTGATTGACGGCGACAGCCGGATGCTGTTTTCCACCCGACGGGCACTGATCCCCTCGAATCTGAAAGCCGATAATCTATTTTTGGGAAAGAATCCGCAATATCAGCGAACCGATCGGGGGGAATATATTGATGCCTATGCATACAATGCTGCCATAGGCGGAAATAAGTATGTGATGGTCGCACCGGGTACGCAAAATATACTCACGACGAACAGGGGAGTTACTGTGATTCTGGGTGGCTGCGGGATTTTGACGGTGGCCGCCGTAGCGGCGCTTGTGTTGATCCTACGCAAGCGTGAGAAATGGACCTCCGATGTTCTTTCTCTTGTGGACGAATCCTCCGATATCAATGTACAAAAGGAACTGCAAAACAAGGACAAAGATTATAACCGTGTCGCCCGGGCTATGATTGAAAAACGTGGCCTCGATTTGATGTTTAACAAGTATCGCCGTAATATCTATTCCGATGCGTTTTCCCGGCTGCTGATAGGGAAGAGCCAGTGTGCCGAGACGAAGGATTTGATGGAGCGCATGGGGATGGGACGGCTGTTCTTTCACACCCACTATGCGCTTCTGGTTTTTTCCGTGGTTGAAATCGGTGTGGATTCGGAAGAAGAGGGTGCCGATTGGGCGCTGTTGCAATTCGTTGTGGATAATATTCTGCATGATTTTTATCACACCAACACCGTAACCTATAACCATTGCGTGGTCAGCATGGTAGATTTCAAAGAGGTTGTCACCGAAGAGCATCTGAAAACAGCAGTGGAGACGGTCATCCGGGTCTGCGAAGAACAGCTGCAATGTCACCTTCAGGCGGGTATCAGCAGTATCCAAGCGATCGAGGAGACGATTTCGCCCCGCTTTATGGAAGCTATGCAGGCGCTGCGCCAGCTGCAACTGATGGAAAATCAAACCATTATGACCTATACTCAAGCCGAAGAGCAGCAGCGGTTTACCCGATCTGACTATGCCAATCTTATCAATACACAGTATTTTCTGATCAACAACCATAAAAATTGGGATAGCGACGAGTTGGCATCCCTGTTCGACCAGATGCTTTCCATCATTCAAGAGGGGAAATGCGTCACCTTTGAGATGGCTAGACTGTTAATTGAAGAGACGATCCACGCCATGCGCGGAAACATGCGGCAACTTTATGTTTGGGACGAGGATACGGACGGCCGCCTAAATGCGATTGAACAGGGCATACAAAGCTGCTTCAATATCACCCAGCTCAGGCAGACGATAGGCGGTTTCTTGAAAGTGGTGCAGAGCGTACTCTCCGCTCAGAAAGACAATACGCAGGATGTGCTGTTCAGAGAGGTGGAGGCTATCATCGAGGAAAAATACAGCGATCCAAATTTGAGTGTCGCCTATATTGCCGACATCATTGGCATCCATTTTTCCACGCTGTCGAGCACCTATAAGAGACAATCCGGCTGCGGCCTGCTGGAGCGAATTAACATTTTCCGTATGGAAAAAGCCAAGGAGTTTTTAATCCACACAAACGATACTGTAGGGGATATTTCTTTGAAAACAGGTTATGAAAACATCAACACATTTATCCGTATTTTCAAAAAGTACACCGGTATAACGCCGGGACGTTTCCGGGATATTCATCGGCCTGATGAAAACTAAGAACGGCGATTTGCCGGTTTGACGCGCCCGTTTGGAAACCGGTGTGCGAGTTTTTCGTCCCATCCGACGCCCAAAAAGCGTTAAAACGCAAGGGGAAGCGGCAGCATTTGGCTGAGAATGCGGCGTTTCAAAATTTTGAATATAGATATTGAAAATTAACGATATATATTTGCAGGCGGATCCGTTATGCTGAAGTTGACCTATCATCCTGATCGCATGTTCAGGGCCGGATGAAGAAATGAAATTTTGGAGGGTGAAACGAAATGCGTAAACTCAGCAACAGGGTTCTTGGCGTCCTGAGCGCCGCGGCGATTTGTGTATCGCTTGGCGCGGGGGTGCCCCGCGTGTTGGAAGGGAAAGCGGAAAGCGCGAAAACATTCCAATTCTACGAGGGCTTTAATACTGTCGCGGAAATGAAAACCAACCCGTTTCTGGCTGCCTCCGAACTGTCGGACGGAACATTCAGCGAAACACAGAACGGCAGCGTTCTGGATAGCACCGGCTGGAAAACTAGCACGCTCATGAAGGACCCCAAAACCGACGCCTCTCTGACCTATGCCTTTGCGGGCGGGCTGCAGGACTTCACCTATGTCGGGTATATGGTCGGAACGGGGCTCGGCAAGAAGGTGGAAATTTCTGTCGCCGATACGCTTGATGGTGTCTATACCGTCGCGGAGGTGGAGCCGTCCGTTTCGGACGACAGCACCTATACCTACGCTCTTTCTGATATAGCGGATTCGGTACGCTATGTGAAGCTGACTTTTAAAGCCACCGGTTATGAAAGCTGGCAGTTTGTTCTCGGCTATGCGCAGGCGACGGTGATGGCGGACGAGTACACCAAAGGCGCCGGTCAGTTTGTCGAAAAATACGATCAGAACGACTCCAATCGATTCATCTCGGCCTATACCATCGCCGCAGCGGGGAAGAAGGCCGCCGATAAACAGGCACTAAGCACCGTGACGGACAACGAAGGGTGCTGTAGCGCCTGCAAAGATGGGCGCAGCCAGACTCTGATCAAGGCAGGGGATACGGGCGATCTGCCCATTGTGTATTACTTCCCCAACGGGTTTACCTCTTTCAATTTTGATACAAGCGTCTTCACGGATAATGTGACGTCGACAACGGAAGTGGCGGATACCCTGAACGGTACATATACGGCGGTTGCAAACGGCGCCGCCGTGCCGGAAAGCGCCCGTTTTCTAAAGATCACGATTAAGGGCGGAAGTTACGACAACTGGGAATGTGGGTTCAAAAAACTGACAGTGACATACAATCAATATGTCGCCATCAACTATACGGATGCCGACCTTTATTTTGTCGAGCAGTTCAAGTCGATGGATTTCCTGCAGGATCCGCATGTGGTTCGCTATGAAATCCGTGACTTTGCCAGCGGGCAACTTGCCAAAGATGTGTCGGTGAACGATGTGCTGTATTCGACCAGCAACACGGGCTGTCTGAATACCTGTAAGGAATACGATAACAACGGCGATCCGATTTCCGGAAAGACCATGACTCTTTTCAAAAAGGGTGGACATACGCTGTCGATCATATACGAATTCCCCAACGGTATGGATTCCATTGCATATACCGGCTTCGGCAATGGGAATTGGGGAGGGCCTTACGGCAACAATAAATTTTGGATGTATGTCTCCGCGTCCGAGGACGGCGAATGGGAGAGTCTTGCTAGCTTGAGCAATGGAAACAAGTGGGATAGGAATTACCCCTATTATGTCGGAGAATCGAACGCGGGCAATCGGGTGGACTACAGCATCGACGGCAGCAAGCTTCCGGCAAATATGCGGTATTTGAAGCTGGAGTTCGTGGGCTTCAATTCTGACGATTGGGACAAATATGACGATTGGAGTCTGGCTCTGGGCGAGTTGAGCGTCCAGGAAAGCAATCCTGGAAAAGCCGCTCTGGCGGGAACGGCCAATTTCACCGATACGTTTTCCGGTGAAAACTGCCGGTTTGTGTCTAATGCCTACCGCGTTCCCACGGCGAACAGTCCCGATGCCCTTCAAGGAAGTTTTACCGAATCGGATGAGACGGAGCATCTGAGCCTGTTTGGCGACGGCCGCCGCAAATGCATGTACAGGACGGACAATGCGAAAGCGGTCGAACTGGTTTACTATTTCCCCAACGGCTTCAGCAGCGCCAAATTCACCCTCCTTGGAGGGAAGAGTCCCACGATGGCGGTTTCCGATAAGCTGTACGGCACGTACGACTTGATAGCGGTTTCGAGCAGCCAGGTTCCGCACACGACGGAAAAATCGGTCTGGAACCAGAAGGCGATACCGGCCGGTATGAAGTATCTGAAAATAACCGTCCCCGCAGATGCCGAAGCGGGCGCAGCGTCCTACTTGCCGGTTTCCCTGGCGGTGGAATACAACACCTATATGACGCTGGGCGTGGACCCCGTACCCGGGCCGATTGTAACAACCACGACGACTGGGAGCGTCACCGAGCCAACCGCTCCCACGGAAACGGAGCCCACCTCCAAGACAACCGCTCCCACGGAAACGGAGCCCACCTCCAAGACAACCGATGAAACCTATGAGATCGTCGTACCGACAATCGTAACTGTGCAGGACAGCACGCGGACGACGGGAGAAGAGGAGAACGGCGAAACGCCGTCCACCGGCTCATCGCTGCCGATTGTCGCCGTGATGATTACGCTGGCCGCCGCGGGCGTACTGGTGCTCAACCGTAAGAAGTTCTTGTAATCCTTTGACTGCCTTTCATGAACACACCCAATCGTAAACAAGCCGGCATTGTGAAGGCGTCCATACGTCCTCTCCCCGTCATCCGAGGAGAGGACGTATGACGGCGACATGGCCTGTGGAATGAGGGAAACATATGAAAAAATTTTGCGGTCTTGCATTGACCCTGGCGCTGCTGATGCTGCTGTTTCCGGGGACGGCCTTTGCAGATTCCGCCGGGGAGACCACCTATACATTCCGAGAGACCTTTGATAATACCGCCTTTCCAAAAGCTGCGAAATTTCGATATACGATGCCGGAAGGCGTAGTCGTGAATGTCCCAGCCGACAAGATATTCGTTATGACCGGCGATAAGCCACTGCGCGCCGCCTGCGGCGACGGTCGTGCGCTGTGCATGATCAAGGAATATGTCAATATTGACGTAGAGATTATCTATTACTTTGAACATGGGATTCGCTCTATCGAATACATGGGCGTCTGCGGTGCCGGAGACTGGGCGGGCGCCTACAACAAAGAGGGAACATTCAGCATCTCCACATCGGATCGCCTCGATGGGGAATACATATATTACGATAAAAATATGTATTGCAATATTGAGGACGAATCCTCGGTGCAAGCGCAGTATGCGATCCCTGAGGAGGATATCCCCGCAGATGCCCGCTACGTGAAGTTGTCCTTCCCCAACGCATCCAAGACGCCACAGGGAGAGTATCCGTATTGGTCAATGGGGCTAGCGTTCCTGACTGTGGAGGCCTACAACACCGATCGCCCCGTGCCGGCCTCGACAACCCGACGCCCGACGACCACCACACAAATGCAGACCATGAAGCCGCTGACAAATATCACCACCGTACCGGTCACGACCTACAGGCCTGCGACACAGGCTCCGGCGGAGAATGAGAACACGAACCCTTTATTGGGGGGGGAACCCAACGCTTCGGACAGCTCTGTCATCGAAACGGAAAACCAGGACGGGGAGACCACGCAAAGTGCCAACGTAACACAGACGCCGTCACAAACGGAACCTACCCGCCTAGTGGCTGTTCCACCTTCCATCAACAAAACCGGCTGGCTCATAGGGATCGTGGCCATGGCCATGGTTCTGATAGGCATTGCGGTGGGAGTGTATATTTGGTTCGAACGGAGAAAGCGTTCTCAATAGCCGGACGGCCAATGAAATCCGCCGGGAACGGGGATAGTATCAGTGGCGTGCTTTGAAAATGAGTGGGAGCCACGAGAATTGATACAGGCGAAACGGCTGAGTTCATTGGGAAAAAGTGTTTAGGGACAAAGCGCTGTCTACACCGAAATATAGGGTGAGCAGCGCCCTGCGGGGAAGAGCGCTTCTGGGTAAACAGCGGTGCGGGCGTGGAGACCATCAACCCCAACGGCGGACATTTGAGCGATGCTTCCAAGCTGTCCGTCAAGCACGCACACCTGATTAAAAACACAGGCACGGAGGAAAGCTCCGTCTGGACGGAGGACACGGCGGTGGAGGACATTGCCTTTGCGTCCGTTGTCAGTGCAGGGAAATGCGGGCTAACTATCGAATCCAGCCAGTATTCCAGCGATGACACGGCGGGGCTGTCCTATTGGGGGCACAGGGCGACCTATGACTACGCCGAGATTATACAGGCCGACACGCAGACGAGCATTGCCTTTACACATGCGGACGGCACGGAAATCGCCGCCGGTGAGACCGTGGATAAGGCCGACCGCCTGACCTATACGGGTTACGGTCACGCCCCACCACGGCAGCACGGAAACGGGCAGCGAGCACGCCGCAGAAGCCACCACCTGCGCCGCCCCCACCAGCACGGTGCAGCTCTATATCGCCCTTGCGGACGACAGAGATCCGAAGCTGCTGGGCGAGGCGCTGACGCTGCCAGCAAGCGAGACGGCGGACACGGACGGCTACGCTTACAGTACGGCCACGCTGACCACTGACCTATCGGCCTATTCCAAGGCCAGCGGCAGTGGACCGACTATAGGCCCAACTGCGACGTTATGGAATCCATCCTAGAACAGTGACTGGAATGGCATCTGTAAGCACGACCGGCAAGATGCCGGTGACCATGGTGCACCTGAACATGGTGGAGGGCATTGACCCGGTGCTGCAGGTGGCCGAGGGCTATACGGTGGATCTGCCGACCGAGGTGGATAAGACGCTGCTCGACCGCACCGATCCGACCTGGCCGTCCACCTGGTTCGCTCCTATCCTGACGTGTATTCGGTCATGGCCAACTGGAGCGCCCACCACGGAGCGTGGACCTACGGCCATATGGGGACGGACGTGCTCACCATGGCGAGCATGATGCGTATCCCGGTGTCCATGCACAACGTTTCGGACGAGAAGATTTACCGACTGCACAGCTGGACGGCGTTCGGCACAAACGATAAGGAGGGCACCGACTACCGCGCCTGCGCCGCGTACAGCCCGCTGTATCGCTGAGCGCTCTGAACGACGAGAGGACGCGATATGCTTAAAGAAATTCCGGCGATTCGGCCGCCCGATCTGCGCACGCTCTTTATGGAGAGGGGCTACAGCGGCTAAATTTTCATCGGAGACGATATTTTCCTGATCGCCGTCTGCGCGCAGTGGCTCGTGCGCTGCGCATAGGCGGCGGCCGGAGGATGAAGCTGCTCAGTGTCCTTTATATTTTTTAATCCAATATTTAGCCAACTTTTCTACTTCTCTATATATCATTGAACAGACAAAAGACCTTATGAATTTGGCAGGAAGTCTCTTGTCGAGGTGATCGAACCGAATGGTGAGATTACTGTGCACCGGAGCCGAGGACGTTGCGAAATCAAAAATCCGATCTATGTTTTTACGATAAACATATACGAATAGCTGTTAATTCAATTATACATACCGTTGGACGACGTTGCCGCTCCAGGCAATCTCGGTGCGGCGGCGTGGTTAGGAAGAACAGCGATGACGTTCTCCCCTGAACGCATGGCCACATTCACCCCTAGCAATGAGGATGAATGTGGACTTTTTTTCTATGAATGCATAGATGAACCTCATTGTCGATCACCACCGTTCCGATTTGTTTTTGACTCAAAAACAGATCGGAGTTAAAGGAAGGTGGTCGTTCAAAAGTATATCCGGCTTCATGGCAAACAAATCTAGGTGTCGGATGAAGTATATGAAATATATCATAAGGCAGCGAGAAAGGCACAGTATTTCACAAAAGAATTAATTATCGGAAGATCAAGAAAGAATCCAGAGAAATCCGCAAAGAACTGCGCCACATCGAAAAGCAGCTTGCCGCCGCCGGATACTCAGAGGGTGAATTGTCTTCCGATATCCTCAAGAGCATCGACTTTGCCCGTGTGAATATGAAGATGAACATCTATGACCAGGCTGTTCTGGAAGGGGTGACAACCTCCTTTCCACAGACGGAGGAGATCCTCGAAAACGGCAAGGTCAGCGGCATGACGGCAACGGATGTGCAGAAAATCCTGAATCTGAAACGCGCATGGGAATTTATCCTCGACCGTGATGTAGTTGCAAGCCGGTCTGATTACTATATGCTCAGCCATATCGCACGGCTTGTGAATGAAGGCTTTTTTGCAGAAGGCGGGCGAATTCGCGGCGTGCCGGTTACAATCGGAGGTTCATCCTACGTTCCGCCGCTCCCAAATGAACTGGATGTAAAAGACCATATTCGTGAAATCGCAGAGGAATCCGGCGAAGCAATCGATATAGCCATTAAGTTGTGTCTGTACGGCATGAAAACGCAGATTTTTCTGGACGGCAATAAACGGGTCTCCGTTATCTTTGCAAACCACTATCTGATTTCCCACGGCGGTGGATTTCTGGTTATTCCTGAAAAGGAAGTTCCGGAGTTCAAAAGGCTTCTGGTTAAATATTATGAGGGCGAGGACATTTCCATTATTGGTGACTTTATGAAGCAGCGATGCTGGAAGACCTTTGCCGAGACCTAAAAGCTGTAACAATATATGCTTTTGAAAGAGTCGAGAAATCGGCTCTTTTCTTTTTCCAAAAAGGTGAGTCATTAGAAAAACGAAAAAGTTTTTGAAAAAGTAAAATAATTCCGTCCAGCCCCCTCGCACGGCTAGATAAGGTAGGGACAAATATACAGCCGGAATCTGACAACGACGTCAGGGGACGTGACCCTGAATGTCCCAAAGCTAAAGGGCATACCGATCGAGACAGCTATCATCGAACGATATCGTCGCCGGAAAAGCAGTGTAGAAGAAGCGTTGATAGAAATGTACCTGGCGGGCATTCTTTGTGCTTTACGCACTTTTAACTTTATCACGCTTACAGCGTTAACGAAGAAAACTATAATTTAATAAAACAGGAATCAAAAAAGTGAGTTTGTTAAGGAGTGAAAGAAAAGCCGACAAGCACAAGCAATATTCCTATTCATCCCGGTTTTTCCTGGCGCAGAACCGGACAGAAACTCTTGGCCGGACTTCTGGCCGCACTGGTTGCCGGGAGCAGCATGCTCTCTTCCATGCCGGTGGTCATGGCCAAAAGCCTAGGTGTGGGAGAAGTCATCAAAGAGGTGATTTCCTCCGACCGTTTTACCGTGGCCGATGGCGTGACATATGAGGAGGCTCTGTTCAAAACCGAAGATGGTAAAACAGTGGCCGGCTTTATGCTGGATACCAATTATGGAACAGAGGGCTCCAACCTGCATATTGCCGTTGGTATGCCGAACAATGGCACAGAGTTTGCCATGCAGCGCGTATCCGATCAGATGCGCTATGCAGCTATTGACGGCCGCAATGTACTGGCAGGCGTAAATGCGGATTTTTACAATATGTCCACCGGCGAGCCAGAGGGGCTGGTTGTAAAGAATGGCATACAGGTTCATGCCTGGACGCCCAGCGCTGAGATTTCCAGCCGTCTTCCTTATCGGACATTTTTCGGTATCCTGAAGGATGGAACCGCGATCATTGGCGACGAAGAGGTTTATGAGGCCAACAAAGCCAACCTTGAGCAGGCAGTGGGCGGAGATTATATTCTGGTGGACAACGGCGTACCGATTTCCTTTGACGAGGGAACCGACACCTCCTCCATGCCGGATCGTCCCACTGCTCCCTATCCGCGCACCTGTGTGGGAATTCGCCAGGATGGTTCCGTTTTCTTTATCTGCATGGACGGCAAACGCCCGGATACCTATTCCGCGGGATTGACACTGGTAGAGATGGCGCAGCTCCTGGTGGAGAACGGCGCTGTATATGCGATGAATCTGGACGGCGGCGGTTCAACCACCATGGTGGTCAAAGACCCCGAGACCCAGCAGTATACGGTGCAGAATTCCCCCTCTGACGGAACCAGCGGGCCCACCGGCGGCACGGAACGCAGCGTGGCCAACTGTCTGTATATTTACAACGATGAGAAACCCGACATTCCTGAGGTTACTTTGGATCAGGATATCAATGGCTATTATCTGATCCGCGATATTAAGGACTTTGCGCAGATCAACCGCGATCCGCGCGCCGATTACCGTCTGGCAAACAACATAGACGCTGCGGGCAAGCCTGTGGAAGCCGTCATGACCTTTGATGGCACTCTGGATGGCGATGGACATACGATCAACAATCTGCTGTATGCCAGCCCGACATCGCGCGGCCTGATCGAACTGCTCGGTCCCGGCGGGGTGATCCAGGATCTTACCATTACCAACGCCGTGCTGGAGTCTACCGCTTCGGATGTCGGCATTCTTGCCGGACAGAGCAGCGGCATCATCCGAAATGTCAATGTATCCGGAGAGGTGAAGGGCACCGGTACGGTAGGCGGGCTGGTTGGCCGCATCAGCGGAAGCGGCGTTGCCATTGAAAACTGCCATGTTGTTGCCGATGTCACGGCTCAGGACTCTTATGCCGGTATACTCGCCGCACACAGCAATGCCGGTACGGCAGGAGAAATCAAAAGCTGCTCGGTCAAAGGCTCTGTTTCCGGCGGTGTAGGCGTCGGCGGCTTGATTGGCTATATTCTGGATACCAACGCCCTCTGGATTCGGGACTGCGCGGTCGTGGACACGACAGTCCACGGCGACGACCAGCATGTGGGCGGCCTGGCCGGTATGGCCAAATGCGGTGTGGAACACTGCTTTGTAAGCGATGTGACTGTTCAGCAGGATGCGCCGAATCAGAGCAGTAAACACAGCGCATCCCTGCTGACCGGCTGGCATAATTACGGTCAGTTGAGCATTTCCAACAACGTCATATATCGCGGCTCCATAACTACCAACAATACTGCCAACTCTCACCGTGTGGCTGAAGGAAATGGCACCCGGGAGAACAACTACGCCAGTGAAGAAATCACCATTAACGGCGAATACCGCAATGGCGGAGACGCCTATTACGAAGGCATATCCAAGCCGGAACGTGAACTCATGGTGCAGAGTTTCTACGAAGGTCTGGGCTTCCGGTTTGAGGAAGATGGAGCCTGGGAATGGGATGTCATGGACGACGAGGCGGCCCGGCCCCGCATCAAAGCGGTGGAGGCCCGGCAGATGACCACCGAGAAGGTGTTCCGGCTGAGCGCCCCTGTTTTTATCGACTGCACGGGAGACGGCACTTTGTCCGCCATGGCCGGGGCCGACTACCATGTGGGGCGGGAGGCGGCGGCGGAATACGGCGAGCCGGGGGCGGTGAAAAAGGCCGACCGGGTCACCATGGGCAATTCCATCCTGTTCCAGGCGAGGGACGCGGGGCGGCCCGTTCCCTTTATCAAGCCCGCGTGGGCGTATACGTTCACCGACGACGACTTGATGGGGCACGACAAGGAAATCACGTCGGGCTATTGGTGGGTCGAGGTGGGAGGCACGGTTTGGGACACGGTGGCCGACGCGGAGGAAATCCGCGACGAGCTGCTCAAAATCGTCTACGGCATCTGGGATCACATCAAGAATGGCGGGGATCACGGCGCGGACACGCTGGCGCTGGAATGGGTGGGCTTCCTGCCCGGCAAGCGGGAGAGCCGCCGGGTGCTGGGGGACTATGTCCTCAAGGAGCAGGATCTGCTGGCGGGCAGGGTGTTCCCCGACGCGGTGGGTTACGGCGGCTGGCATATCGATTCCCATCCGCCGGAGCGGTTTCGCTGCATCGCGGCCAAGACCGAGGAGAGCGAGGATCTGCCGGTGCATCTGCCCGGCCTGTACACGATACCATACCGGTCGCTGTATGCCCGGGGGGTGGAAAACCTGCTGCTGGGCGGGCGGATTATCAGCGCGACCCACCGCGCTTTCGCCTCCACCCGGGTGATGGGCACCTGCGCCGTGCTGGCGCAGGCGGCCGGGACGGCGGCGTGGGCGGCCGAACGGGGCGTGACACCCCGGGAACTCGGCGCGGATGTGGCGGCGCTGCAGCAGCGTCTGCTGCGGGACGACTGTTACATACCCGGCGTGCGCAACGAGGATCCGGACGATTTGGCGCGGGGAGCTGCCGTAGTGTGTTCCTCCGGGGACGGCGCGTCGGTGATTGACGGGGTGTCTCGCATCACGGGCTGGGTTTCCGCCCCCTTGGAGGGGGAAGCGCCCTGGCTGGAGCTGCGGCTGCCCCAAGCCGGGCCGATGGGCGAGATCCGCCTGACCTTTGATTCGGATTTGAGCGCGGAAATCATGCCCTCGCTGTCCGACTGGGCGCAGAACCGGCAGAGTCCGCTGCCGCCGGCGACCCTGGTGCAGGACTATGTCATCACCGCGTTCCTGGGGGATCGCGCGGTGCATACGCAGACGATATCCGGCAACTATCAGCGGCATCGGATCCACGCGCTGCCCGCCGGCACGGTGTGTGACCGGCTGCGGGTAACCGTTTTGGCCACCCAGGGGGACGAACGGGCCAGGATCCTGGAGGCGCGGCTGTATGCCGAAGCGCAGCAGAAAGGATAGAGCGTGCTATGGCCTATACGATTGAACACGGCGTTATCCGCAGCAATGACGGGCTGCCCTGCGGCCCGCGATGGTTTTGTGACAGCCGGGTGGCGTTTCAGGCGGATGACGACGGCATCGCGGACATTCACTATTTCAGTCCGCAGGGCGCCGGCCACACCATGGTGTTTCACCGCGCCTTTTGGGGCGGGATCCGGCTGTATCTGTGCGACGAGACGCACAACTACCAGCTGCGGCCGAAGGGCTGCGACATTCTGCCGTTCGGCTATACCGCAACGGTGCGCCGGACATGGGACCCCGCGTTCGGCTGTGAGCTGTCCCTGTTCACGGCCGGGGACAGCGTGTACATCCAGCTGCGCACCGACGACGCACTGCCGGAGGGGCTGCGCTTGAAGCTGGAGTTTTACAAGGAGTATCAGTTCGTACCGTACGCCTCGGCCGATCCCCGGTACAAGCATCCCGTTCCCCGCGCATGGGAGGACTGGGATTTCGCGGACGGGCTGCTGGCGACCTCGTTCACCGAACAGGGGACGACGACGGGGATTGCCATCGGGGGCGATTTGGGCTTTACCTATCACCCCATGGAGAAGAACGGAAAAATCAAGCTGATCTCCCGCCCCCTTGTCCGGGGACACCGCTATGCAACGGTGGCGGCCTTTGCCGGCGGGCGCGGGGAAGCGGCGGAGAAGTGCCGGCGGGACAGCAGAAACGCCGACGCCGTGCGGCTGGCCATGGAGGAGCGTTACCGCCGGGCGGCGGACAAGGCGCCCGTGCTGGAAAGCGCCCACCCCGCCCTGAACGAGTTCTTTGCCCTGGCGCCCCTGTATCACGAGGCGCTGAAAGTGCCGGAAATCCCCGGGGCGATGCGGGCGCAGACCACCTGCTATTGGATTTGGGGCTGGGACAGCATGACCACGGGCGACGCGGCCTTTTACTGGGGCGACGGCGCGTTTATGGAGCGGATGCTGGGCTTCATGCGGGACTATTCCGACGGCACGGGCATTGCGCACGCGTTCGGACGGGACATGAGCAACATCGGCACGGCGGCGCCCTCGGCCCAAGGCATGTACATCACGCTGCTGCAGCTGGCCCAGATGAACGGCGTGGATATCCGGCCGTATTACCCGTTCGCCGTGCAGCTGTTCCGGATGATTCAGGACACCGAGAAGGAGGGGCGGGGACTTTGCGCGGGTACGTCTCTATATCCCGACCACCGCGCCTTGATAAACGAGACCGGCAACGACCTGAGCACCTTCAACAACGCCGTCGGGTACTGCGCGGCCCGTTCCATGACCGGGCTGGCGCTCCGCATGGGGGATGAGGCGACCGCGCGGGCCGCCGACGAATTTGCCCGGCGCATCGAGGCCGGGTTCCCGCAGCTTTTTGACGAGGCGGTTGGCTTCTACGATTCCTCCATTGAGGCGGATACCGGCGAGAAGCGCCGAGCCCCGTCCAACAACGCCGTCAAATGGGAAAACAATTATTGCGGCGAGCTTACCGACGCGGTGGCGGGACGGTGTCTGGCCTTCTATGAAAGGGAACTGGTGGCGCCCGCGGGGCTTCGGCCTTACCCGGTGTGGTCCTCTGTGTACGATCTGGATTCCAATCAACTCCATTGCTGGTGGCCGGTCATGTCGGAGTTTTATACCCGGCTGGCCAACCGCTATGACAGGCCCGATCTTCTGCGCCAGTGGGGCGAGTGGGTCGAGGGATGGACGCGCCGGCTGATGTGTCCCGAGGGGATCTCCTGCTATGCCGACGAGGCGATGCCGCCCTTTGACAACTGGAACTGCCAGCCCGGCATCTGGCACGGGTATTCCATGCGCGGCTGGTACACGGCGGCGGTGCACAGCGTGGTGGGGGTCGATTTGGATGCAGGCGGCTTGACGGTTTACCCCTATTCGGGGGAGGAGATGACGCTCAGAGGGCTGCATTATGGGGAGAAGACGCTGGATATTGTCATGAGGGGCAGCGGGCCCTATGTGGAGAAGCTGACGGTGAATGGAACGGAGCTGCGGGCGCTGCATAAGGTGCCGGCGGATCTGCTGCGGGAGCACAACCGCATCGAGGTGCGGCGCTGCGCAGATCGGCCGACAGCGGTTTTGCTGCGCAGCGCCTATCAGATGGCGGTGTCCGACTGGCGGACGGACGGGCGGGGCCTGTCGTTCCGCCTGAGCGGCGTGGGACGGAGCACCCTGGTGCTGGACGCGTCCGGGCCGGTGCTTGTGAGGACCGAGGATAAGGAAGAGCGCCTCACACCGGACGGGGAGGGGCGGATAGCCCTGCCGGTCATCCTGAACGGCGGGCGGCGCGCGTATCGAATCGAGCCGGACGGCATGGCATAGAGGGAAAGGAGCAGGGGTATGCACAATGTGTTTGATATTATGGACTACGGCGCGCGGGCGGACGGGATCACCGACTGCACGGCGGCCATCCAAAGGGCGATCGACGAGGCGGCCAAGGTGCGCGGCGGCGTCCTTGTTCCGCCGGGCGAGTATCTCACGGGACGGTTGTACGGCCGGCCGGGCGTGTCCATACAGGGGGCGCGCGGCTGGGGGTATAAGGATATAGGAGGCAGTGTGCTGCGGCTTCTCGATCCCGGCGCTCCGTGCATGCTGGACATGACCGATGGGTTTTCCGCCACCATCCGCGGGCTTCAGCTGATCGGCGCGGCGCAGGGGCGTTCCCATGGCATTGCCGTCAACAACCCGCTTTATAATGGAAACGGCGAGTCGGTCAGCCAAAGCGGGGAGAACAATTTTCATGAGGGCTCGCTGGTCGTCGAGGATTGCCAAGTTCGGGGCTTCGGCGGCAACGGCCTGCATTTTGACCACGCGTTTGTCTTTACGGTGCGCCATTCGTCCGTACACGGAAACCGCGGGCACGGCATCTACATCGACGGCTGGGACGGCTGGATCACCGACAATCTGCTATCCTTCAACGGCGGCTGCGGCGTGTACGGGGGCCGCTCCGAAGGGCATCCGGCCGATGTGGAGTGGAGCCGGAACGGCATCTGCGCCTCCGTTTCCATCCTTCAGAACCGGATCGAATGGAACCAGGCAGGCGGCGTTTCTCTGTCCGTCGGCGGCCAGATGATCATCAATGCCAACAGCTTCGATCGATCCTACGGCCCGGCGCTGCGCCTGCGGCGGGACAATGCCTATGTCCCGACCACCCTGACCGTCACCGGCAACCTGTTCAACCGCAGCGGCAAGCCGTGGGAGGGCGGGTTCACCGATCCCTATGAGAGCTCCCACATCTATTTGGAGAGCGGCGAGAATCTCACGCTTACCGGCAATGTGTTCGCCGTGGGGCGCGACGACGGCGAGGTGGGCGTCATGAGCCCGGCATACGGCGTGGTGTACAAGGGATTGAAGGGCGCTGTGATGACCGGGAACGCGCTGTACCACGGCTGCCTGTCGGAAGGGTTCGTGGATTTGGGCGGCAATGAGGCGGTAACTGTGCAGGCTAACGCGCTGTGACGAAATGAGAGAGGAATACACCGATGCTGGAGAAAGAGATACAAAGAGAAATCGACGAGTTAAACGCGCTGTTTCAGGAACAGCCGGGCCTGGACGCGGAGCGCAATGAGGTCTGTCTCAGCCGCAATGAGCTGACCCCCTATCCGCTGTCGAGTGCCTTACAGGTGAAATACTGGTGGGTGACTTACGACTACCCGCAGGAGCTGCGCCGGTTGATGGCGATACCTGACGCGGACAAAACCGTGGAACAGAAAATTCTGCAGTCGCTGAAATACGCGCGGCTGCCGCTGCAGGCCCTGTCTCCCGTCTCACTGTGTCTAGGCACGGGCAAGGGGCCGGGGACGCTGGCGACCGCCTTCGGCATGGAGCTGGATCCCAACGCCTCCAATTCGCCCGTTGGGCATCTGACCGCGGACGAAATCCTGGACATGGGCATGCCGGATCCGCGAAAGGCGGGAATTCTGCCGGAGATTTTTGAGTTCATCGAGGCGGTGAAATCCCTGACTCCGGATTGTGTGAAAATTGGGGTGCCGGATACCCAGGGACCTTATAATCTCGCCCACATGATGATGGGGGATGAGATTTTCTATCTCCCCGCGGACGATCCGGAAAAGATGGACGCGGTCATGACGCGGATTACCGATTTCTATCTGGCCTTCCATCAGGAGCTGCGGGCTGCCATTGGGGAAAAGCGCTATCCGCTCGGCCCCAACGCGCGCTGCCGCCTGCGCCTGTGCTCCTGCAACCTGATATCCATGGACATGTATTTGGAGCATGTCTGCAAGCACGACCAGCGGCTGGCCGAGTTCTTCGGCGAGATTGGCGTGCATCCCTGCGGCGGCCGGCATGTTTTCCTGGAGGCGATCCGCCACATTCCAAACATCGGCTTTATCGAGGCTGTTCCGTTCGATCAGTCGCCGGTGCCGTGCATCACTGCCGACGAGGCGATGGAGGAGATCGGGGACAGGCCGATCCGTCTCGAAATGTCCAGGAAGGCCACCCTCGAGACCGTTCGTGACATGGCTCTCTCCGATTTTGCCATTACCCGCCGTCATCCGACTTTTACCTTCTATTACGACGTCGACGGCATGACGCTCGAGCAGGCTAGGGAGCTGCGCGTATGGATGATCGACCAATGGACCGCGCAGGGCCTCGGCCGGTAATCAACAGCCGCTACCGTATATGAGAAGGCGCCCCAAAGCCTTGGCTTTGGGCGCCTTCTGCGTTTAGGGGGCAAAGTTTAGGGGGAACAGGATTTTGAGCATCACCCATGCCGCTGTCTGGCGGCCGTCCGCTCCAAAATAGAGGCGCCGCCCGGCACCGTCGTACAGCTGAAAGGTCTTTTCCTTGTTCACCAGACGGAAATGCAGCTGATCCATGGCCTCCCTGAGCGCCAGCTCCCACTCCATCCGGTTGGCGATCGTGCCGTCCTCGATTTCCTGCGCCAGCCATTCGAACTCCTCCGGCTCGAAGCCGTCCTGTAAAAAGGCGATCCATAGGGTGATTTTCTGCGAAAAATCCAAGGATAGCAGACGATCGCGGGCCGAACCGGCCGGCTCTATACCCGCGTAGCAGAAGAAGCTTCGGCTTTCCGGGGCAAGAATCAGCTTGTGTTCCCGCAGGAAATCCGCGTCCTTCCAGTCCATAGCCGCCTGGCCAGCCGTCCAGTTCATCCTGGAAAGAACAGCCGTCAGCGCCGTCGCCGTCCGGTCGTCCGCACAGTCGATCTGAAAGCACAGCGTCCGCAGAACGTCGGCGCTGTTTCCCGACAGGCTTTGCTGCGTCAGGCGGACGCGCTCCCCTCGGATAACGGCCGACAAGCGGATCGTTTCCTGGTTTTCGGCTGTACCATAAGCGCAGATGGGCCAGGTGCTGTTGATACGAGCCATGCAGACGCCGAAAAATTCCCAGAAGTCCGCTGTCAGTATCGCCTCGTTTCTGTAAAGGACATAGAGAATAGGATTCTGAAGGGACAAAATGGCGGGGCCTGTGTCCAGCCGCTCGCCGACCCCGCTCAGCAGGAGAAGCAGCTCCTGCCCGGGGGTCAATGCCGACGGACAGGGGCCGACGGGCCTCTCCATGGCGGACGCTTCCTGATACGGATGCAGCATACTTCCCGCCCTCCCGTTCAGGCTTCCGCTTTGATGAGGCCCATGGCCATACCGACGGCAATGTTGACCTCCACCACGTTCACCGTTTCCTCGCCGAAAACGCCGAACAATTTTCCGCTGGTGTGCTCGTCGATAATGGTCTGGATCGCCTCCTCGCTCAGACCGGAGGCTTGGGCCATGCGGGGAACCTGAATGGCCGCGGAAGCCGGGGAAATGTGAGGATCCAGGCCGGAACCGGAGGCGGTCAGCAGGTCGGTGGGAATGTCCTCCCGCTTGACGTCCGGATTCTTTTTCAGAAAATCCGCGATGGCCGCCTCCACCCGGGCGGTAAGGTCGGGATTGGTCGGCGCGTAGTTGTTGGAGCCGGAGCCAATGCCGGGGAAAGCCGATCCGTCGGGATAGGTTTTTTTGCCGTCCGCCCCCTCCACATAGACGTTGTAATGATAGGCGGAGGGGCGGCTCCACAAATAATAGTCCTGCAGAAATTCCTGCCCCACGTTTTTGGCGGCCACGGCCCTGCCGTTCACCTCAATCAGGCTGCCGCCGGCTTGGTGCGGAAAGAACAGGGCGGACAGGCCGGACAGCAGAGCCGGAAACAGCAGGCCGCAAATCAGCATGAGAACGAGCGAAACCGCCAAGGCCTGCCGGGTATGGCCTAGAAAACTCTTTACGCGTTCTTTCATCGATGTCCAACTCCTTTTATAATCCCATGAGAGAGAGCAGCGGATGGATGACCAGGTCAATGAGCTTGATGCCGATAAACGGGGTGATAATGCCGCCGCCGCCGAAAATCAGCAGGTTTCTGGCCAGGGTTTTCCCAGACGACATGGGCCGGTACCGGACCCCTTTCATGGCCAGCGGGATCAGGCACGGGATGATGAGGGCGTTAAAAATCAGGGCCGACAGAATCGCGCTGAACGGGGTGGCCAAATGCATAATGTTCAGAACGCCCAGCTGGGGAATGGCCAGCATGAACATGGCCGGAATGATAGCAAAATATTTGGCGATGTCGTTGGCGATGGAGAAGGTGGTCAGGCTGCCGCGGGTGATGAGCAGCTGCTTGCCGATTTCCACGACCTCCAGAATTTTGGTGGGGTCGGAGTCGAGATCCACCATGTTGGCGGCTTCTTTGGCGGCGGCGGTGCCGCTGTTCATGGCCAGGCCAACGTTGGCCTGGGCCAGCGCCGGCGCGTCGTTGGTGCCGTCGCCGGTCATGGCGACAATTTTGCCCTCCGCCTGTTCCTTTTTTATCACCGCGATTTTATCCTCCGGCCTGCATTCCGCAAGGAACCCGTCCACACCGGCCTCCTTGGCGATGGTGGCGGCGGTCAGCGGGTTGTCGCCGGTGCACATGATGGTTTTGATGCCGATGGCGCGCAGCCGCTCAAATCGCTCGGCCATGCCGGACTTGACCGTGTCTTTCAGGTAGATGACGCCGAGAATACGGTCGTTTTCGCAGACGGTCAGCGGGGTGCCGCCCAGGCTGGATACTTTATCCACCTGTTCGTGCAGATCCTTTGGAATTTGGCCGCCCTGTTCCCGCACGTACTGCTCGATTGCTTCGGCCGCGCCTTTGCGGACTTTCGTCCCGTCCGGCAGATCCACGCCGCTCATACGGGTCTGCGCCGTGAATTCGAAAAAGACGGAACCGGGGCTCTCCCGGCTGTCGCCGCCCAGACGGTGGGCCAGCTCCAGCGTGGATTTGCCTTCCGGTGTATCATCCCGCAGGCTGGCGAGGGCCGCGCAGCGGATCAGCTCGCCGCGCGCGGCGCCGCCCACCGGGATGAAATCCGCCGCCAGGCGGTTCCCATAGGTAATGGTGCCGGTTTTATCCAGGATCATGGTGTCGACGTCCCCGCAGGCTTCCACCGCTTTGCCAGACATGGCGATGACATTAAAGCGGGTCACGCGGTCCATGCCCGCGATCCCAATGGCGGACAGCAGCCCGCCGATGGTGGTCGGGATGAGGCAGACGGCCAGCGCGATCAGCGTGGAAATTTGCAGCTGGACGCCGGCATACAGGCCAATGGGATACAGGGTGACGATGACAATCAGAAAGATGATGGTCAGAGATACCAGCAACGTGTTCAGCGCAATTTCATTCGGTGTCTTTTTCCGGGAAGCGCCTTCGACCAGCGCGATCATCCGATCTAGAAAACTGTTGCCGGGATCGGAGGTGACGCGGATTTTCAGCCAGTCCGAGACGACGGTGGTACCGCCGGTGACGGAGCAGAAGTCGCCGCCGGATTCCCGGACGACCGGCGCGGATTCGCCGGTGATGGCGGATTCGTCCACCGAGGCGATGCCTTCGATGACCTCCCCGTCGCCGGGGATGATTTCACCGGCGGATACCAGCACGATGTCGCCTTTTTTCAGTGCGCTGGACGGCACGTCTTCTTCGGTTCCGTCCGCTTGCAGCCGGCGGGCCCGGGTATCCTTCTGCGTCTTTTTTAGGCTGGCCGCCTGTGCCTTGCCGCGGCCCTCGGCCACCGATTCGGCAAAATTGGCGAACAGCACGGTGATGAACAGCACGACGGAAACGATGATGTTGTAGGCGCGCAGATTGCTGGTGGCCGCGTCCCCGAACAGGCCGGGGAAAAAGGAGAGAACCAGCGTGATCGCGAAGCCCACTTCCACCACAAACATGACGGGGTTTTTCATCATGTACCGGGGGTTCAGCTTGACAAAGGAACCGAGCACCGCCTGACGGAAAATTTCCGGGGTTAACAGCTTTTGCTTTTTACTCATGGCAATGGGGCCTCCTTAAGACCAGAGGGTTAAATGCTCCGCGATCGGGCCGAGCGCGAGTACCGGGAAGAAGGTGAGCGCCGCAAATATGTAGACGATGCATACGAGCACCACGGGAAAGACCGCCGTATCGGTGTGCAGCGTCCCGGCCGAATCGGGCACAAACCGTTTTTTCATCAGGGAGCCGGCGATGGCCAGCTGCAACACAATGGAGATGTATCGGCCGAAAAACATGGCCAGACCGGTCGTGATGTTCCAGAACAGGGTGTTATCCGCCAGCCCCTCGAAGCCGGAGCCGTTGTTGGCGGCGGAGGAGGCGAACTCATACAGTACCTGGGTCAGCCCGTGGAAGCCCGGGTTGGTGATGGCCTCCCGCCCCGCGGCCGTGCCGACCGCCAAGGCGGAAAACGACAGGATCAGCAGCGGGTGGACGATGATGCACAGGGCGGTGAGCTTCATCTCGCGCCCTTCGATTTTTTTGCCCAAATATTCCGGCGTCCGCCCGATCATCAGCCCGCAGATGAACACGGCCAGGATGGCGTATAGGATCATGTTCATCAGGCCGACGCCCTTGCCGCCGAACACGACATTGAGCATCATATGCAACAGCGGAATCATGCCGCCAAGCGGCGTCAGGGTGTCGTGCATGTTGTTGACGGTGCCGGTGGTAAAGGACGTGGTGGTGGTCGTAAACATGACGGACTGGGCAATGCCGAACCGCACCTCCTTGCCCTCCATACTGCCCATCGACTGACTCAGCCCGGCCGCGGCCAGCGCCGGGTTGCCCTGGCTTTCCGCCCAGTAGCAGACGCTAAGGCCGATAACAAAAATGATGGCCATGGCGGCAAAAATGGTCCGGCCCTCCCGGCCGTACAACCGGGCCGTCAGGCTGCTGCGGATACGTCCGGCGCCCGCCAGCTCCGCCGCGTCCGTGCCCGCCTGCTCGCGCTTGCGATCCCGGACCATTTTGCCGAACGTGATGACGCAGGCGCCGGGCAGCAGCATCATGGAGTAAAGCTCGATGAGGTTGGTCAGTATCGTCGGGTTTTCCAAAGGCGTGGACGAATTGGCCCCGAGGAAGCCGCCGCCGTTAGTGCCCAGATGCTTGATGATTTCCAGCGCGGCCATCGGGCCCATGGCGATGACCTGCTTCGCCCCCTCGATGGTATCCACAACGACATTGCCGCTGAAATTCTGCGGGACGCCCTGCCACACCAGCAGCAGGCCGCCGACTATGGAGAAGGGAAGCAGCACCCGTGTGGTTATACGAACAAGATCGGCAAAGAAGTTGCCGACGTTATCCCTGGTTTTGCCAGCCAGGCCGCGGATAAAGGCGATACAGGCGGCGTAGCCGCTCGCGGCCGACACAAACATCATAAAGGTGATGACCAGCATCTGGGAAAGATAGGACAGCCCCGACTCTCCGGAATAATGCTGCAGATTGGTGTTGGTCATGAAGCTGATGATGGTGTTGAACGACAGGGACGGCTCCATGCCCTCTATCCCGTTGGGGTTGAACAGCGGGATGCTCTGGATACGCAGGACGATATAGCCCAGCAGAATCATGACCGCGTTGGTGCCTAAAAGGGCCAGGGCGTATGTTTTCCAGTTCATGCCCCTTTGCGGATGGACGCCGCCTATTTTGTAAATGACATTGTCCACCCGGTCAAAAACCGGATCGGCCAGGGTGTGCTTTCCGGCCGCGATATGGTACAGATACATGCCGGCTGGAATGACCATCACCAGAAAGAGGAGACTGGTCAGAGCGAGCTGCAGCATAGCGATTGCCTCCTGTTTGTGTCAGAATTTCTCCGGATGCACCAGAGCATACAATAGATAGCCGCCCAGCAGTAGGACGACGCCTGCGAGTACCAGCATACCGGTTGCCTCCTTCATTCGCTTGTCTCCACCTGCTTATGGCACCAATGAACGAGCAGGGCTATCGCGCCGCCGCACGCGGCCAAAGCCGCCAGCATGACGAAATCGAGCATATTTCCGTTTCCTCCTTTTCCCCTGGAATGTACTTTTATTATAGCAAGCCGCCCATGAAAGCGGTCTTAGCGTTTTGCGCCCGACATTAAGGTTGAATGAAGACGCGAAGACCAAACAAGAAGAAGGGGCTGTTGCACAATGCGGTCGCTCTCCCGACATTTGCCGGGAGAGCGACGATATACGCAGAAAAGGCGCGTTGCAAAATCTTACATTTTGCAACGCGCCCCAGGCTGTCAAAAAAGGGGAATCTGCCATTGGGAAAACGAAAAAAGCGGAGGCGGGTTACCGAGCCGTGTTTGCGAGGACATGTGCCTCGCAAACACACCTTATAGGCGAAAACCGGCGGAAACACACGTGTTTCCGCCGGTTTTCAAGAGCAGGGGTGGGACTGGCGGGGACAGATGGGAACCGAAGATGCTTTGCATCTTCCGGCGAACGTCAGTGAGCCGCCGTGATCAGGCGTCCCCGTCCAGCAGCTTGTCGACTTTATCGACAAGACCTGCTAAGAAAAGTCAAGCGCAAGATTCAAGGATTTTAGAGCATGGAAAATAGCGCACTGACCCAAGCCGCTTTGCGTCTCGAAATTAAAACGGCGGCAAGCCAAGGACCTATGTGACTAATTTCAGGTACGTTCTAACAACTCCAGGTACGCTTTCACGGTGGCGTAGTAGATTCGTAGAAACTTGTTGGCGGATGCCATCATGTAGACACGGTAAGGCTTGCCTTCTGCTCGCTTCCGGTCCATGAACTGGTAGACGGGTTCGTCCAGAGGTTTGTTCTGCAAGTAGACGGTCATGACAAGAAACAGCGTCCGGCGCAGTGATGACGCACCGATTTTACTCATGCTTTTGTGTCTGCCGCTCACATCGCCAGAATCGTTTGGCGGAGCATCCAGTCCGGCGTAGGCCACGAGAGCTTTCTTGGAATAAAAGCGGCGCACATCCCCGATTTCAGCTATGAGCTGCGGCCCCAAAGTCGGGCCTACACCGAACATCTTCATGACGATTGGATATTCCGGCAGTTGAGAAGTAAGCGAGAGCATCTCCTGTTTGAGAGCAGCGAGTGCAGCAGAAGTTGCCTTGAGTTGTGACACTGCCTGCTCTACGAGCAGCTTAGTTGTTTCAGACTTTGGCATGACGCCAATGTGTCCGCCAGCTTCGGTATAAATATCATGGGCTTTTCCTTCGCTGAAATTGTAGCCGTGCTTTCTGCACCACCGCTGGTATTTGCTCACGAATGCCTTTTCCGAGCGTTCACAGACGCACTCGCAATGCCAAAACTCCGCCACAAAGTCCACCCATTTCTCGCTTCCATCTGCACGGGCGGGACTGCTGAACAAACGGTTTACATTAGGAAATACCGTATCCAGCAACGAAATCAGATTGTTCTTCAGAACCGTCTGCACCTTGGAATACTGCCGGTACTGGCGGTAGCAGTTCTTCAATAGCAGCCGGGTATCTTCCTCTGGGATATACCTCGACAAAGTAAGCCAGCGGTCAAGGCCATAGTTTGCCAGCTTTACGGCATCCTTTCGGTCAGTCTTGATCCGCCTCAAATTGTTGTTCCCGTAGCCATGCACCAGCTTTGCATTGACGACGGAAACATACAGCCCTGCGTCGTGGAGCAGCTTTGCCACCGGCGCATGGTAGTTTCCAGTGGCCTCCATGACCACGCGAGTCTCACCGTTCAGGCTTTTGAGCTGCCTTGCCAGCTCGCTCAGTTCACTGTCGGTGTGACGGACTTCAAAGGGCGAGATAACGACCTCTCCGAAGGAGCGCATGACGGCAACCGTGCTCCTGCCTTTGGAAATGTCAATACCAACAGAGTTCATTTGCATTCCTCCAATCTGTGAATCGCAACCGGAATCCATCTTTTTCTCATTGCCGATTCAATCTATTGGGTGACGCGAACTCTATGGCTCAACCTGCTCAAATCGAACGCTGCAATAAGGGGATGGCTGACAGTCTTGTTAGCGGACATAGAAGCCCAAGGAGGTGCTGGTCAGCCAGTTGCTCCCCTTATTGTAGCTTAGGCATGAGACGGAAAGAAGCCCAGCCGGATGCTGGACTTCCAACCAAAACTTATTGTAATAGCTGAGGTGCGTTGCAAAATCTTACATTTTGCAACGCGCCCCCAAACCGTATGAAATTCATTGCCGCAGCATCCGGTAGCCGACGCCCACGTGGGTTTGAATATAACGAGGGGAGTCCGGGTGTTGTTCGATCTTCTTGCGCAGGGTGGCCATAAACACCCGCAGGGACGGAATGTCCGAGGCCTGCGCGCCTCCCCACACCTCTTTGAGAATATGGTTATGCGTCAGCACCTTGCCCGTATTCTGCGCCAGCAGGCACAGCAGCTTATATTCGATGGGGGTCAGATGGATTTCTTCCCCCTTCACGTACGCGCAGCCGGCGGCGAAATCGATTGTCAAATCGCCGTTGGTGTACAGGCTGCTCTCCTCGCCGGCCTTAGCTTCCGTGTGGCTGCGGCGCAGCGCCGCGCGCAGCCGGGCCAGAAACTCCTCGATGCTGAACGGCTTGGTCAGGTAATCGTCCGCCCCGGCGTCCAGTGCCTCCACCTTGTCGCGATCCTCCGTGCGGGCGCTGACGACGATAATCGGCAGGCTGCTCCAGCCACGCACCTTCTTGATGATATCCACGCCGTCCATATCCGGCAGGCCCAGATCCAGAATCATCACATCCGGGTTATAGGAAACGGCTTCCATTAATGCGCCGGAGCCGTTTTGGGCGGTATGAAACTGGTAATCCTGCGTTTCCAGCGTCGTACGAATCAGATTGCTGATGGCCGGATCGTCCTCCACCACCAGGATTTTGGCTTTATACATGGATATCCACCTCTTCTAAAGGGAGTGTAAAGGTAAAGACCGCGCCGTGCGGATGGTTATCCGAGACGGTGATGTCGCCGCCATGCGCGCTGACGATGGATCGGCAGAGGCTGAGCCCCAGGCCAAGCCCCCGCCGGTTATCGGATTTCCCCTGGCTGGCCGTATAAAACATGTCGAACAGATGCGCCTTGGCTTCCTCGGGGATTCCGGGACCGTCATCGGCAATGCTGACCGCCACCATGGTCCCCTGCTTTTCCGCCCGCAGCAGGATATGGGAGCCGGCGGGGGTGTATTTAACGGCGTTGTTCACGATGTTGATGATGACCTGCACGATCAGCCGGACATCGATCCTGGCCATCAGCAGATCGTCGGGAAGCTCCACGGCGATCCGATGCTCCGCCGCCTGGCGATCCAGGTGGGACAGCGCCTCCTGAAACACCTCATCCAGCAGCTGGGCCTCCATTTGCAGGCGCATGGTGCCGTTTTCGATACGGGTGATGGACAACAGGTTTTCCGTCAGATTGACCAGCCACATGGAATCGTCGTAAATGGCGCGGTAGAGCTCCTGCTTTTTTTCCTCTCCCAGGACGATGCTCTTTTCCATCAGCACCCCGGCGTTCCCGCTGATACTGGTCAGAGGGGTCCGCAAATCGTGGGAGATGGCCCGCAGCAGGTTGGAGCGCAGACGCTCCTGCTGCGTCTCCAGCTCGATCTGCTGCTTTTCCTGCCGCAGCCGCTGTCTTTCCAGTATCAAGCCGCATTCGTTGAGGATGGCGATCATTAAGTTCTTTTCAAAGACATCCAGAGGGGGATAGAACTTGGCGGGGATGCCGACCACCCCCATCACCCCCTGCACGCCCCGGACGGTCATATAGAGATTTTGCGCATGAGACAGCGTCGTGGTGGTGGCACCCGCGCGTTTATTGTTCTTAACCACCCAATCGGCCACGCCCTGTTCTTCCTTGGTCAAAGAGGGCAGGATTTCTTTGGCCTGTTCGGCCGGTCTGACGTCAAAGCGCGGCGGTTCCTGGCTGCCGGCCAGGGCGAACAGAATGGGGCGTTCCAGCAGAATGCTCAGCTGCTCGGCTGCCAGCCCGATGATTTCCTGCTCGTCCCGGCCCTGCTGCAGCTTCTGGCTGCTGTTCATCAGCAGCTCGGTGTAGTAGGCCTTTTGAGCGGCCTGCCTCGCCTGCTTTTTCACACGGATAGCCAAGGTGCTGGACAGCACGCTGGCGGTCAGCATAATCAGAAACGTGACCGGATAATCAGGGTCGGTCGCCTGCAAGGTGAACCGCGGAACCGTGAAAAAGAAGTTAAAGGCGAAAACGCTCAATAAAGAGGCGAGCGCGCCGAAGAGATGCCCGCGCGTCCAAATGGCTGTAATCAGAACGCCGAGAATATAGACGGTGATGATGTTGGCGTCCCGAAGGCCGGCGGCAAAGGAGATACAGCCGACCAGCGTGGCCAATACAATGACCAGCAGGGTTTTGAGCAGATCCGGCCAGCGGAACCACGGCTCGTCGTCATGGGCCAGCACCGGTTTCTTTTTATACAGCGGCTGTGTGTCGGGGATGATGTAGATATCCATATTTTCGGCAAGCTCCGTCAGCTTGTCGGCCAGGCTTTTTCTTCTGAACAACAGGTTCTGACTATGGTTGGTGCGCCCGAGCACGATTTTCGTCACGCCGCTGACTTTGGCGTATTCCGCAATCTGCACCGCCGGATCCTCGCCGTAGACGGTGGATATCTGAGCGCCCATCTGTTCGGCGAGCCGCAAGTTGTCCCGCAGCCGTTTCAGGTTTTCACCTTTCAGCTCCCCGGTTTCCGGCGTTTCCACGAACAGGGCCGTGAAGCCGCTGTGAAACGCCTCCGCCATGCGCGCGGCCGTCCGGATCACTTTGGGATTGGACGGTGAGCTGGACAGGCAGATGAGTATATGCTCTCCCGCTCGCGCGGCCGCCTCGTTTCCCGCTTTCTGCGCCGAGCGGTTCAAACGATCCGCCGTGCGCCGCAGGGCGATTTCGCGCAGGGCCGCCAGGTTTTCCAGGGAAAAGAAATGGCCCAGAGCCCGCTGCGCCTGGTCGCTTTTATATACCTTGCCGGCCTGCAGCCGGGCGATCAGGTCGGCCGGCTCGATGTCCACCAGTTCCACCTGCTCGGCGGAATCAAACACGCGATCCGGAATCCGTTCGCTCACCGCGATATGGGTGATGGAGGCCACCAGATCGTTCAGGGACTCCAGATGCTGGACATTGACGGTGGTGTATACGTCGATTCCAGCCCGCAGCAGTTCTTCGACGTCCTGGTATCTCTTCGCGTGCCGGCAGCCCGCCGCGTTGCTGTGCGCCAGTTCGTCCACCAGAAGCAACTGGGGTTTGCGTTTAAGGGCGGCGTCCAAATCGAATTCCTTCAGCGAGACGCCTTTATAGATCATTTCCTTACAAGGGAGCTGCTCCAGACCGTCCAGCAGCGCCAGGGTGTCTGGGCGGGTATGACGCTCCACGTACCCGACCGCCACGTCGACGCCGTTTTTGCGTGCCTGATGGGCGGCCTGCAGCATGGCGTATGTTTTGCCCACGCCGGCGGCATAGCCAAAAAATATTTTGAGCTTTCCATGGCTTTCTTGATCGTCCTGCTCCCGTATGGCATGCAGTACCTGCTGCGGGTTCGGCCTGCGTTCCTCCATCTGCGTCCCTCCCGGAAAGTATCCGCCTGATGACAGTATAGCATATAAGGCCTTTTCGCCGTATAAAAAACAAGACGTTCCCATTAAGATTGTATAAAGAGAGGCGTTGGTTCCGCCTTATTGCCACGATTCTTTTTAGCAGGAAGAGCCGCCGATCACTCCAAAGCGAACGGCGGCCTTTTCATAGGGTATCCAATTGCTGCAGCCATAGGGCCGCCGAGGCGTCGGAGGGCATCCGCCAGTCTCCGCGCGGGGAGAGAGCCACGCTGCCGACCCGGGGGCCGTCAGGCAGGCAATTGCGCTTGAACTGCTGGGAGAAAAAGCGGCGGATAAAGGTGGTCAGCCAGTGCTTGATGATCGGTGGGTCAAATTGCCCGGCGAAGCTCAGGCAGGCCAGCCGATAGATTTTTTGGGGCGGATAGCCGAAGCGCAGCAGGTAATAGAGAAAGAAGTCGTGCAGCTCGTAGGGCCCCACGATATCCTCGGTCTTTTGCGCGATATCCCCGTCCTTGGGGGGGAGAAGCTCGGGGCTGACCGGCGTGTCCAGAATGTCCAGCAGGGCATCCCGCAGCAGGCCGCCGTGCTTTTCCGCCTCATAAGCGACAAGGTGACGCACCAGGGTCTTGGGCACGGAGGCGTTGACCCCGTACATGGACATATGATCTCCGTTATAGGTCGCCCAGCCCAAGGCCAGCTCGGACAAATCGCCGGTGCCGATGACCAAAGCCCCCTGCCGGTTGGCCAAATCCATCAGCACCTGGGTGCGTTCACGCGCCTGCGCGTTTTCATAGGTGACGTCCAGCTCTCCGGTGTGGCCGATGTCCTCCAGGTGCCGAGTGACCGCGGCGGAGATGTCGATTTCATGCAGGGAGGCGCCCACCGCCTGCGCCAGCCGACGGGAGTTGTTCAGCGTCCGGCCGGTGGTGCCGAAGCAGGGCATGGTCACCGCCTGGATCTCCCGCCGATCCCGGCCCAGCCGGTCGTAGGCCCGCGCCGTTACCAGCAGGGCCAGGGCCGAGTCCAGGCCGCCGGACAAGCCGATGACCGCGCCGGAACGGGTATGATCCAGCCGCCGGGACAGGCCGGCGGTTTGGATGGACAGAATCTCCTCGCAGCGGGCCGTTTGTTCCTGCGGATCCGTGGGGACAAAGGGGAGAGGGGAAAACCGGCGGGTCAGGGTCAGCGGCCGGGGCGGATAGGAGAAGGAGACGGTTTCCATGGGCTGACGCTGGGGGAAGGTAGTCATCCGCCGCCGTTCGTAGCTTAGCCGCTCCAGGTCGGTCTCGGCGGCGATGAGCCCGGTGGAGAAGCGGGGGCTTTCCGCCAGCAGCACGCCGTTTTCCGCCAGCAGGTTGTGGCCGGAAAACACCAGATCGCTGGTGGATTCCCCTTCGCCCGCGTCGGCATAGAGGTAGGCGCAGCACAGGCGGGCGGACTGCGCCGTCACCAACTGCCGGCGGTAAGCGCCTTTGCCGATGCCCTCGTCGCTGGCCGACAGATTGGCGATCAGCAGAGCGCCCGCGGCGGCCAGCCGCTGCGACGGCTGAGAGGCCACCCACAAATCCTCGCAGATTTCCACACCGAACCGGAACGCGGGCAGCTCCTCGCAGCCGAAAAGCAAATCGGTGCCGATGCGGGTGGCTTGGCCGGCGAAGCGGACGTCAGCCGGCGCCGCATGGCCAGGGCTGAAATGCCGCGCCTCGTAGAATTCCGAATAGGCGGGGAGATTGGTCTTGGGCACCAGCCCCAACAGCCGCCCCTTTTGGCAGACGGCGGCGCAGTTGTACAGAACGGAGCCCATGGCCACCGGCAGGCCGACGATAAAGACGGTGTCCGCCGCCGCCGTTTCCGTCAGCAGAAAAGCCAGCGCCTCCTCCGCCCCCCGCAGCAGCGAGGGCTGGAGAAACAGATCCCCGCAGGTGTAGCCGGTGACGCAAAGCTCCGGGAACACCAGCAGAGCCGTGTCCGCCGGGGCGCTTTCGATTTGCGCCAGGATCTGCCGGGCGTTGTAATGCGGATCCGCCACCCGGATGTCCGGGGTAGCGGCCGCGATGCGTAAAAAGCCATCCAACATGCTTGTAACCCTTCTTTTTGGAGATTATCGGTGGCCTATCATCCGTTTCCAGAAATAGCGCCATCCGTTCATGTGTCCGCGCAGACAATCCTCGAGCTGCTCGTGGGCAGCGGCGATTTCCGCGACATGGCCGGCGGTCAGCGGCACTTCCCCGTAACGCCAATCCATCAGGCGGGTGAAAACGGGCGTCAGCTCCGGCTCCACATTGCCGCCCTCCAGAATACGGGACGAGAACTGCAGCAGCGTCTCGCCGGTGTGCGGCGTATAGCCGAGAGCGGCCAGCTGCCGCAGCAGATCGGTGTAATAGTAGGCCGCTTGCCCCGCGGGATCCGGAAATTTCCTTTGCACATAGTCCGGCCGGTACATCATCCGGAAGCGCTGGAGACGCCACAGCAGCCAGCCCAAAGCGGCCAGCAGCGCCAGACAGGGGAGAAGGAGCCAGGCCCATGGCGGCAGGGAAACCGGCTTGCCGGGCTCTTGGTGAACGGTGGTGGTGGAGGCGACCGGCGGTGCGGTAGTCGTGGGAATGTCCGGGCGGGTGGTGGTCGTGGGTTCCTTCGTGGTCGTGGTGCCGCCGGGCATAGGGTCGAAGGGCTCCGGGTCGTCCGGCGTGCCCGCCGACTGCGGAGGACGCGGCTGATTATAGCCCGAGGACGCCGTGGGATCGAAAGCCACCCAGCCGATGCCGTAGAAATAGCATTCCACCCAGGCGTGGGCGTTTTTCTGCAGGGCGATCCAGGTGCCGTTGCCGTTGGACTCCAGGCCGTAGCCCACCACAAACCTGGCGGGAATGCCTTGGGTGCGGGCCATCACGGCCATGGCGGAGGCAAAATACACGCAGTAGCCCTGCTTGGTCTGGAGAAAATACTCCACAAAATCGGTGCCCCGGGGCACGTCGCCCGGGGTGAGGGTATAGGTGTAGTTGCCGCGCAGATAGCTTTCCAGGGCGGCCATTTTGGCATAAGGGGTCGGCGCGCTGGCGGTAACCTGCCGGGCGAGCTCCTCCACGCCGCCCGACAAATGCGAGGGCAACCGGGTGTATTGATACTGGATGGAGGAATAGTCCGCATCCATGGTGTCCCCGGCTGCTCTTTCCAGGGCGGTCATGCTCTCCATGAACCCCTCTTCCTGCCGGTTGAGCCACTCGGTAGTGAACGAATACCGGGTTTTAGAGGGCAGAAGCGTCTGGACAAACAGCTCGGAACGCGGGTTGAACATGGGCGGCTGGTTTTTGGCGTCCAGCATGGTCAGGGTCTGCATCCGGCCATAGCCGTAGAGGCTGGAGCTCCGGTTCAGCAGGGTGACCTGGGCGCTGACCGGGGTCATCAGCGACTGCCACAGCGCGGCGCCCGCGTCGCTGAAGGGCTTGCCGATGTCGAAGGCGCGGCGGTATTGATCGCTGAACCGTTCGCTGTCGAACCGATATATGTCGTCTTCGGCGTTTGTCCAACCGCTGCCGGTGTATTCCTCATAGACCCGCCCTTTCATCAGGGTGGGGATCGGCGTATCCACCTGCATGACGGGGGAATAATTGTCCAGGCGGATATCGCCGCCCAGATGATCGGCGTTCGGCTGCAGGCCAATGGACTTCAGGGTGATAGGCCGATACATGTCGTTATCCCCCTGCAGGTTGAGCATCGACGCAAAATCCGCGGCCATGTTGGCCATGGGCCGCCATTTCCAGGCGGAGGTGTCCGATGGGAGCAGCAGGGCCGCCAGAACGCTCAGCGCGGCGCAGACGGCCGCTGCCGCCAGGCGCGTGGGGCGCAGCGCGGTCAGCACAGTGGGCGAGAAGGGGGAGGGCCGGCGCGGCTGAAAGTTGCGGGCCAGCAGGGGGAGAAGGCCGGCCGTCATCCACGCCATGGCGGGGATGTTGTTGTGAAAGCCGTTGAGCCCGATGATCAAAAACAGCAGACAGCCGGCCGAGGCGATAAAAACGGCCGAATGGGTCAGCCTCACGCAGAGATACAGCGTGCAGGTGATGCCGATATGGATCAGCCACTGCACCAGCAGGATGTTCCCGGCGGTGTTGAGGGGAGAACGCCGGGGAAACAAGTCCATCCACCAGCGAAAAAGGCTGCCCAGGTACTCGAGGGCGGGGGTCAGAGCCCCGCTGACCGACAGGATGGCCGCCGTCAGGCAAAGCCCCGCCAGCAGCAGTATGGGAATCAGCCAGGTCCGCCGGTAAAACAAAAGGAGGATCCCGATGATCAGCAAAGGATGCAGCACGATGGCGGCCGGGCTGGCGTGAAAGCGAAACAGCTGGTCGAACGCCAGGATCACCCCGATGGACAGCAGCCAGCAGGACAGGCCGTCCAGCAGCAGATCCCAGCGGGCGTCCCGGGAGCGGGCCAAGGAGGAGCGATTTTCCGTATTCATAAGCTCTCCCCCATCTGCGCGAGAATATCCGCCGGGCTGGTGATGAGATACAGGTGCACATCCCCCGGACAGGACGCCCGCAGCTGCCGCGCATAGGGAAAGTCCGGACACAGGCAGGACACCAGGCAGCGGCGGCCCGCCAGAAGACGGAGAGTTTCCAGCAGCTCCGGCGTGGGGCGGTTGGTCAGCACATGCACCGAGCGCACGGCGCCCAGGTTAGCGTCCAGCAACGAGGATAAATCCAGGGGGAGCGGATCCGCCTGAAAGGGAAGCTCCGCCAGAAGGGTGTAAATCTCGGCGAAATCATCCGGCGAGCGCCCTGTCAGCTGAACGGAATCGGGGCCTTCCCCCCAGATTTCCACCGGCTGGCCCTCCGACAGGTAGAACAGCGCCAGCGTTCCCGCGCATTCGGCGGCCATGTCGGCATATCCCGGAATATCCACGCCGGCGGGGGCCCCGGTGTCCATCACCAGCAGGTTGTACTGTTCGGTGGACATCTCATACTGCCGGGTATACAGCTCCTGGGTGCGGATGCTTTGCTTCCAGTGGATCCGCTTGAGAGAGTCGCCGTCCCGGTACTGCCGGGTGCCGGAGAAACTGTCCCCGTGATCGGTGACGACAGCCTTTGCAGTCGAGTCTTCCGCTAAAATCGCGGGGGAAAGGGGCTCGCCGGTCAGCTCATACAGCTGCGGATACACCGTCAGGGCCAGTTCCCGGTTGTTCAGCGCCTGCTTTCCCAGCAGCGGAAAGGAAAACAAGCCGAAAATGTCGTGAACGCGTACCTTGTCCACCCGGACGCTCCACACCCCGCGGTGGGGGCAATACACCCGCAGCGACAGGTCGGGCCGCTTGCCGCCGGGCATGAGGGCGAAATGGAACTGCCCCTCCGACGGCAGGGCGGAGGGAACCGGCAGCTTCACCCAGAGCCGTACCACCGCCGGCAGCAGCAGAAAACGGACCATCCGCACCCGCAGCGTGGCCGATTCTCCCCGCACGGCCTTGTCGGCGTCCAGCGTCTGAACGCAGCGCAGGGTGCAAGCGGCCAGCAGAGCGGACAGGCAGGCGTACAGCAGCAGAATATCCAGCACAAAGACGATGAAATACACTTCGCGCAGACCGGTCCCCAGTCCTATCAGCAGCACGAGAACCAGGGTGACAGCCGCGCCGATCCCCCGCCCCGTCATGGCACGGTGGGGACGGGAATGGTATGAAGCACGGCGGCAATGACGTTTTCCGGCGTCTGCCGGCGCAGCCCCGCCTTGGTGCGCATCACCATCCGGTGGCAGAGCACGGGCCTTGCCATCCGCTGCACGTCGTCCGGCAGCACGTAGCCGCGGCCCTCCAGCAGGGCCGCTCCCTTGGCAGCCTGCATCAGGGCGATGGAACCCCGGGGGCTGATCCCCAGCGCCACGTCCGCCAGGGAGCGGGTGGCCTCCGCGATGGAAACGACATAGTCCATGACCGCGGGGGCGCAGCGGATGCCGTCCAGCATCTGCTGCATTTGGATGACGTCCTGCGCGGAAGCCACCGGCTGCAGCCTGGGCGCCGTGCGCTGCGGACGGTGATTGGCCAGGATATTCATTTCCTCCTGATGGGTGGGATAGCCCATGGAAATGCGCATGAAAAAGCGATCCAGCTGGGCTTCGGGCAGGGGATAGGTGCCGGCGGTTTCCACCGGGTTCTGGGTGGCCAGCACCATGAAGGGCGCGGGCGCGGTATAGGTCTGCCCGTCGATGGTCACCTGGTTTTCCTGCATGATTTCCAGCAGGGCCGACTGGGTTTTGGGGCTGGTGCGGTTGATTTCATCCGCCAGCACGATCTGGTTCATGATGCTGCCCAGGTGCAGCTCCTGCTCGCCGGTTTTCAGGTTGAACATCGTGAAGCCGGTGATGTCGGAGGGAAGCACATCGGGCGTGAATTGGATGCGCTTAAAGGTGCAGCCCAGAGACGACGCCAGGGCCGAGGCCAGCGTGGTTTTGCCCAGGCCCGGCATGTCCTCGATGAGCACGTGGCCCGAGCAGACCAGGGAAATCAGCAGGTGATCGATGACGGTATCCTTGCCGACGATGACCTGCCGGATATTGCTGCGGATATCGTCCAGTGTGTGTAAGTAATCCATGTCGTACCCCTTTACCCTCTTTTGTCTTTATTTCAGCCGGATGGGAAACCCGCAGGCCATGAAATACGCCTCATCCGCCTGCGCCGCCAGCTGTTGATTCACCTTTCCCAGAATATCGGCGAAAATCCGCCCCATGCGGTAGGGCGCCACCAGGCCGAGCCCCACCTCGCCGGTGACCAGCACGGCCAGCCCGCTTCTTTGCCGCAGGCCGGACAGCAGCCGGTCGATTTCCTCCTCAATATGGGCCTCGATTTCCTCCACGCGGGCCCGGGAGAGCGCCTCGTACTCCGGCTCCTCGTCCAGCATGAGATTGGTCACCATGTTGGTCACGCAGTCCAGCAGCACGTCGCCCTCGGGATGGGCGCGCAGCACCTCGTCCAGAGCGGCGCTGGCCTCCGCCGTCACCCAATGGGCGGGCCGCCGGCTCCGGTGCGCCTCAATGCGCCGGGCCATTTCTCCGTCCAGGCAGCGGGCGGTGGCGATGTACAGCACCGCAGGGCTGCCGGCGAGAAGCCGCTCCGCCTGGGCGCTCTTGCCGCTGCGCACGCCGCCGGTCAGCAATATCAGATGGGACAACCGATCCTCTCCTTTTCGGGTTTACATGCTTTTTATTATACAGAAAGTTGGAAGGAATGTCCATGATTTGGCGGATTTTTCACACGTCTTTGCCGGTGGCGGCAGGAAAATTTTTATGCTATAATATTGGGTAGTTTGACGAGGGCTATACGGCCCTGGACATAAAGGATGTGCTGACATGAGCAATTTTGCCGGAATCACCCCCGACGCCATGTGGCTGCTGGCGGAAAACCGCTTCCACGACAGCAAGAGCTTTTACGAAGAAAAAAAGCCGCAAATCCAGGCGCAGGTGCTGCGTCCCCTGCGCGCCCTGCTGGAGGATTTGACCCCCTTCATGCTGGACATCGATCCGCAGTTTGTCACCGAGCCGGGCCGCAACGGCAATATCAGCCGGATCCGCCGGGACAACCGGTACACCCGGGATAAATCCATGTATCGGGAGAACGCCTGGATCGTCTTCGAACGGGACAAAAAGGCGTGGGTGTGCAGCCCCGGCTTTTTTGTGGATATTTCCGGGCAGGGCAGCTCCTGGGGCATGGGCTTTTACCAGTGCCCGCCCGTTTTCCTGCAGTTCCTCCGTCGGAGGATGGACGAGAATCCCCGTCCGTTTATCCGGGCGGTGGAGCGGGCGCAGGCAGCCGGTTTCTCCCCCATGGGCGATCGGTATGCCCGCCCCAAAAAGCCGGACGCGCCGGCGGCCCTGGACGGGCTGTACAACCGCAAGTCGGTGGATATGATCCGGGAAGAAAGCGATATGGCGTTTTTCGGCGGGCCTGAATTGGCCGATACCCTGCGCCGTGGATTTGCGGAACTGGCGCCTCTGTACCATCTGCTCATGGAGGCGATCGAGGCTTTCGCGGAAATTCCCCCGGATCATCGCTGAATCTTCCCCGGATTTTCTTGTGGTTTTTACATGGGGATGCTACAATTGAATAAAAATGATGGCGGAGGCAGAATATGAAACTGAATTACCGGCGTACCTTTTTTGTGGGCCTGGCATTCCTTTCCATTTGCGCCTTCTGGCAGATGTACGACAATGTCATCCCCCTCATTCTCAAGAACACCTTTCATCTGGGGGAAACGTGGACCGGCGTGGTCATGGCGATGGACAACGTGCTGGCCCTTATGCTCCTGCCCCTGTTCGGCATGCTGTCCGACAAGCTGCGTACGCCCTTGGGCCGGCGGACGCCGTTTATTCTGGTGGGAACCGTGCTGGCCGTTGTCTGCATGATCCTTCTGCCTGTCACGGATAACGCCGGCAGCCTGACCGGCTTTTTCATCGCTTTGGGCGCGGTGCTGCTGTCCATGGGCTTTTACCGGTCGCCGGCCGTGGCCCTGATGCCCGACCTGACGCCCAAGCCCCTGCGCAGCAAGGCCAATGCCGTGATCAATCTGATGGGCGCTCTGGGCGGCATTTTCACGCTGGTGATGATCAGCGTCCTCGTGCCCAAAACGGGCCGGCCCGATTACATGCCCCTGTTCCTGTCGGTGGCGGCGGTCATGGTCGTCGCGGTGGTGGCGCTTCTTCTCACCATCCGGGAGAACCGGATGGCCCGGGAGGCCGCCGAGGCCTGGCCCGAGCCGGAGGAGGAGCCGGTCAAGACAGGAGAAAAGAAAAAGCTGCCCCGTCCGGTGCTGCGCAGCCTGTTGTTTTTGCTGGCGTCCGTGTTTTTGTGGTTTACCGCCTATAACGCCGTCACCACCGCCTTCTCCCGGTACGCGGAGGAGGTGTGGGGGATGCAGGGGGGCGGTTTTGCCTCCTGCCTGATGGTGGCCACCGGCGTGGCTGTCGTCAGCTACCTGCCCATCGGGTTCCTGTCCAGCCGGTTCGGCCGCAAGAAGATGATTCTGGCCGGCATCCTTTTGATGTGCGCCGCCTATGTCAGCGGGATTTTCTTCGGACATTTCTCCCCGCTGCTGTATGTGGTTTTCGGCCTGACCGGCGTGGGCTGGGCGTCCATCAACGTCAATTCCTATCCCATGGTGGTGGAGATGGGCAGCGGTGCGGATGTGGGCAAGTACACCGGCATGTATTACTTTTTCTCCATGGGCGCGCAGGTGTTTACTCCCATTTTCTCCGGCGTCCTGCTGGAGCATATCAGCTACCGCACCCTGTTTCCTTACGCGGCGGTGTTTTCGCTGCTGTCCTTTATCACCATGCTGTTTGTCCGGCATGGCGATGTCAAACCACAGAAAAAAGCCAGCGTCCTGGAAAATTTCGACGTGGACGACGGCTGAAGCGTATAGCAAGAAAGGAGGTGCTGCGGCGTGGGCTGGATAATCGCCGCCGCGGTTTTGGCGGCGCTGCTGCTTGTGTATGTGTTCCTGCTGATGCCCCGGCTGGCGGGTCGCCCCGATATGACGCCGCTGCGCGCTGTGCAGTACGCCCACCGGGGGCTGCACGACAACCGGTCGGACGCCCCCGAAAATTCCCTGAAGGCCTTCCGGCTGGCGGTGGAGCGGGGTTTCGGCATCGAACTGGACGTGCAGCTCTCCAAGGATAAGGTGCCGGTGGTTTTTCACGACGACAGCCTGCTCCGGGTCTGCGGCGTGGACAAAAAGGTGGGGGAGCTGACCTTGGCGGAGCTGAAAACGCTGCGGCTGTTGGATTCTGCCGAAACCATCCCCACTTTTGAGGAATTCTTGCAGCTGGTGAACGGCCGGGTGCCCTTGATTGTGGAAATCAAGATGGCCTGGATGAACGCGGAGGTTTGTCCCGCGGCCCAGGCGCTGCTGGACGTCTACCGGGGCGTCTACTGCGTGGAATCCTTCAACCCGCTGGCCCTGCGCTGGTATAAGAAGAACCGGCCCCGGATTGCGCGGGGCCAGCTGGCCACCGATTTTCGCAAGGACAAGGAGCCGGGGAATCCGCTGCTGTTTTTTCTGCTGGGCAATCTGCTGCTCAACCGGCTGACCCGGCCGGATTTTATCGCCTATAACCATAAGCACGCCGACAAGTGGGGGTTCCGGATCTGCCGGAAGCTTTACCGCTCTTTCTGCGCCGCCTGGACGATCCGCTCCGAGGAGGAGTGGAAACAGGCCGGCCGGTGGTTCGACGTGCCGATTTTCGAGGGGTATATCCCACAATCCAAAGCGTAGGAGGCGTTGATGATGCTGGAAACGATTACCGCCCAGGCGAAGGCCGCGGCCGAGCAGCTGCTCGCGGTATCCAAGCTGTCCACGGGGGATATTGTGGTGGTGGGCTGCTCCACCAGCGAGGTGGGGGGGCATGCCATCGGTACCGATTCAGTGCTGGAGGTGGCCGAGGCGGTGTTTGACGGTTTGTATCCCGTGTTGCAGCGGGCGGGCGTCTATCTGGCGGCGCAGTGCTGCGAGCATCTGAACCGCGCCCTGATTGTGGAGCGGGAGGCCGCCCGGCTGCATGGGCTGGAGCCGGTCAACGCGGTGCCCCAGCCCAAGGCGGGCGGCTCCTTTGCCACCACGGCGTATCGCCGGTTCGTCCGGCCCGTGGCCGTGGAAACGGTTGACGCCAGGGCGGGCATGGATATCGGGAACACGCTGATCGGCATGCATCTCGTCCCGGTGGCGGTGCCGGTGCGCCTGGAGATCAAAGCCATCGGCGAGGCGCCCGTGGTGTTTGCCAGGACGCGGCCCAAATTTATCGGCGGCTCCCGGGCGGTATACGATGAAGCGCTGCTGTAAGCCCACGACAAACGAAGAGGATGGATGCCGAAATGAGCGAGATACGGATTGAAAAGGGCTGTGCCGGGGAACTGCCGGACATACTGGATTTTGCCAATTATGTGTTCAGCCAGTCGTCGCAGCCCCACGATTTCCGCCGGCTGCTTCCCAAGCTGTACGGCGAGAACAGCGGCAGCGAGGGATATCACTATCTGGTGCGGGAGGATGGACGGATCCGCGCCATGGTCTGCGCCATGCCGCTGTCCCTGCTGGTGGCGGGCAAGCCGCTGCGGGCGGCGGGGATCGGCACCGTGTCGGTGCATCCCTACGCCCGGGGCAAGGGCTACATGAAAGCCCTCATGAACCGGGCCATGGAGGACTTGAAAACGCAGGGCTACGCGATGGCTTTCCTGGGCGGCATGCGCCAGCGGTATGAATACTTTGGGTTCACGCCCACGGGCACGCGGGCGTCCTTCCATCTGACGGCTGGCAATCTGGCTCATCGGTATCCGGGGCTGTCCGGCGAAGGTGTTTCTCTTTCGCCCTTGGAAGAGCCGTCTTCGCCCTGGTGCCGGGAAGCCTACGCGCTCTACCAGCTGCAGCCGATTAATGGGGCGCGCACGCTGCAAAATTTCTGCACCGTCGGCCGTAGCTGGGATGCCGATCTGCTCGCCGTCACGGCCGACGGCGCGTTCGCCGGCTATGTCTCGGCGGTGCGCGGCCATGTACAGGAGCTGGCGCTGACCGACGGCGCGCGACTCCCGCAAATCGGCGCCGCCCTGATGAAGCGGCAGAAAACGGATGCGCTGCATATCGATCTGCCGCTTTTTGAGACGGATACCGCCGGCTGGCTGGCCGATGTGGCGGAATACGGGACGATCGGAACGGACCACAAGTACCGGATTTTCGATTTTCCCGGGGTCACCCAGGCCTACCTGTGGTGCCGCGCGGCAATGGGGCCTTTGGCGGAGGGCCGTCTTGTGCTGGATATTCCCGGCGAATGCCGGATGAAAATCGAAGTCGCCTCAGGCCGGGCCTGCGTGGAAACCACCGAGGAAACGCCGGATCTGACGCTGTCTCCTTTTGAGGCCTCCCGCTTTCTCTTTTCCCCCATGGGCGGTTTCGTGCAGACGCCCGCGGGGAAGGTGCCGGCCGGCTGGTTTCCCCTGCCGCTGTTCGTTTCCGCCGTCGATGCCTGCTGAACACAGCCTTTGCGTTTTAAAAGAACGACGGAAAACTCCGCCGTTCTTTTTTTATCGGCAATTTTAAGGTTTCGACAGGTTTTGTAACATGGTTGGGATATACTAAGCGAATGTGGACTGCCCTGAAAAGCGATTTGTCTAGGAATACAAATTGATTGTTGTGCTTTATATACAAGTATATTGAATTTGTTAACAATTTGTTTTAAGAAACTTACCAAAAACGCTTGCAATTCACACAGGCAGTTGCTACAATAAAGGTAATCACTTCCAATCCGATGACAATCGGACATGCTGAATAAAACCTGTGGGCGAACTGCGGATATTCCCCGCGGCGCCCGCCGGGAATGGTTCGGCCGCCAATCCACCATGGAGGGATGCTCATGTACAGCAATCCGCGCGCCGGCATGATGCCGGAGATCGAACAGGCCTTGTCGGCCTTTTGCCGGGGACAGAACAGCCGCGCCTATGAGGTGCTCGGGTGCCATGCCGCCGGGGAGGATGGATATATTTTCCGGGTGTGGGCGCCTAACGCGCAAGCCGTGTCCCTGGTCGGCGATTTCAACAAATGGGATCCCGAGGCGCAGCCCCTGGAAAGGCTGACCGGCGGCGTCTGGGAATGCACGGCGCAGAATTTGCAGGAATACGATACGTACAAGTATCATATTGTAGATAAGCATGGACAAGGCGTGATGAAATCCGATCCCTTCGCCGCCCATTTTGAGACGCGCCCCGGCAACGCTTCCAAGGTGTTCAGCGTCGGCGGCTATGCCTGGGGAGACGGCAAGTGGCTGCGGGCCAAGGAGGAGGCTACCATTTACGACTGCCCGGTGAATATCTACGAGATTCACGCCGGTTCCTGGCGGCAGTATCCCGACGGCAATCCCTTTTCCTATGAGAAGCTGGGGGACGAGCTGATCCCCTATGTGCTGGAAATGGGATACACCCACATCGAGATGATGCCCATCATGGAGTATCCCTTCGACGGCTCCTGGGGCTATCAGGTGACCGGTTATTACGCGCCCACCTCCCGGTACGGCACCCCCAAGGAGTTCATGCGGTTCATCGACCGCTGCCACCAGGCGGGGATAGGGGTGATCATCGACTGGGTGCCGGCCCATTTCCCCAAGGATCAATGCGGCCTGTATCATTTCGACGGGGGGCCCTGCTACGAATACGCCGATCCCCGCAAGGGCGAACACAAGGAATGGGGCACCTGCGTGTTCGACTACGGCCGTCCGGAGGTGCGCAGCTTCCTGATATCCAACGCCATGTATTGGCTGGAGGTCTTTCACGTGGACGGCATCCGGGTGGACGCGGTGGCCTCCATGCTGTACCTGGATTACAACCGGCGGGACGGGGAATGGATCCCCAACCGTTTCGGCGGCAAGGAGAACCTGGAAGCGGTGGAATTCCTTAAGGAGCTTAACGAGACGGTCTTCGCCGCCCATCCCAAGGCCATGATGATCGCGGAGGAATCCACCTCCTGGCCGATGGTATCCCGCCCCACCGCCGACGGCGGCCTTGGGTTCAATTACAAGTGGAACATGGGCTGGATGAACGATATGCTCCATTATCTCTCCCTGGATCCCTGGTTCCGGAAGTTCAATCACGACAACCTGACGTTTTCCTTTTTCTATGCCTTTTCCGAGAATTTCGTCCTGCCCATCTCCCACGACGAGGTGGTGCACGGCAAAGGCTCCCTCATCAACAAAATGCCCGGCACGTATGAGGAGAAATTCGCGGGCGTGCGGGCTTTTCTGGGCTATATGATGGCCCATCCGGGCAAAAAGCTGCTGTTTATGGGCAGCGAGTTCGGCCAGTTCAAGGAATGGGACTACGAAAGCGGGCTGGACTGGCTGCTGCTGGATTACGAAGCGCACCGGATGCTGCAGCATTTCACCAAATCGCTGAACCATTTCTACCGGGACAACGCGCCCCTGTGGGAAAATGACTTTTCCTGGGAGGGCTTCTCCTGGATCGCCCATGACGACTATACCCAAAGCATCATTTCCTTCCGCCGGATGGACAATCACGACGGCGAGCTGGTGGCCCTGTGCAACTTTAACCCGGTCAAACGGGAGCATTACCGCATCGGCGCCCCGTTTTACGGCACCTATACCGAGGTGTTCAACACCGACGCCGCCGAGTTCGGCGGGCAGGGGATTACCAATGGCACCTTTGATACCGATCCGGTGCCGATGCATGGCTTCGAGCAGTCCATGGAGCTGACGATTCCGCCTTTGTCGGTGCTGTATTTCCGGCTGGTGCGGGAGAAAAAGCGTCCCGCCCCTAAAACGAACAAGAAGCCGGCCGCCGCAGCGGCCAAGCCCGCCGCGAAACCGCCAGCTAAGAAAAAATAGACCTGTGTTTGTTCCCCGCGATGAAATCAAGGAGGTATCGCCATGTTCCGCAAACAAGAATGTGTCGCCATGCTGCTGGCGGGCGGCCAGGGAAGCCGCCTGTATGCTCTGACCAGCCGCATCGCCAAGCCGGCCGTCCCTTATGGAGGAAAATACCGCATTATCGATTTTCCTTTGTCCAACTGCGTCAACTCCGGTATTGAGACGGTGGGGGTGCTGACGCAGTATCAGCCGCTGGAGCTCAACGATTATATCGGTTCCGGCCAGCCGTGGGACCTGGATCGGATGGACGCGGGGGTGCACGTCCTGCCGCCTTATCAGCGCAGCCGCGGGGCCGACTGGTACAAGGGCACCGCCAACGCCATCTATCAGAATCTGGCCTTTATCGAGCGGTACGACCCGGAATATGTGCTGGTCCTCTCGGGCGATCATATCTATAAAATGGACTATTCCCAGATGATCGAGGCCCATAAGAAAAACGAGGCGGACTGCACCATCGCGGTGCTGGAGGTCGAGATGTCGGAGGCCAGCCGGTTCGGCATCCTCAACTGCAACGAGGACGGCTCGATTTATGAGTTCGACGAGAAGCCGGCCGTGCCGAAGAGCAATCTGGCCTCCATGGGCATTTACGTGTTCAACTGGAAAAAGCTGCGGTACTATCTGACGGAGGACGAGAAAAACCGCAAATCCCAAAACGATTTCGGCAAAAACATACTGCCCGCCATGTTAGCGGCGGGGGAGAGAATGTGCGCCTATCGTTTTGAGGGCTACTGGAAGGACGTTGGTACCATCGAGAGCCTGTGGGAAGCCAATATGGATTTGCTCGACCCCAACGTCCCATTGGATTTGTCCGACACCGAATGGCGGATTTATTCCCGCAATCCCGGCCTGCCTCCCCACTATATCGCCGACGGCGCGTGTGTACAGAACAGCATGATTTCCGAAGGCGGCAACATTTACGGAAACGTGGATTTTTCGGTGATTTTTTCCGGCGTCACCATCGAGGAGGGCGCGGAAATCCGGGACTCCATCATCATGCCGGGGGCCTGCGTGCGGCGGGGTGCAAAGGTGCAATACGCCATCTTGGCGGAAAACGTGGAGGTGGGGGAAAACGCCATCATCGGCGCCCGCCCCGAGGACTGCCCCGACCTGGGCGATTGGGGCGTGGCGGTGGTCGCCGAGGGCGTCCATGTCCCGCCGGGCCAGATTATCCCGGCCAAAGCCATGATCGAATCCGACGGAAAGGGGAACGACTGATATGCGCAACAACAACGCCATGGGCATCCTGTTTTCCAATATGCACGACGAAGCCTTGCGGGATCTCACCGCGCTGCGGGCGCTGGGTTCGGTTCCCTTTGGCGGCCGGTACCGGCTTATTGACTTCACCCTGTCCAACATGGTCAACGCCGGCATTTCCAAGGTGGGTCTGGTGACCAAGCGGAATTACCAGTCGCTGATGGATCATCTGGGGTCCGGCAAGGCCTGGGATTTGTCCCGCAAGAATCAGGGCCTGTATTTCCTTCCTCCCTTTGGAACCAGCGAGGAAATGTACAACGGCCGGATCGTTTCTCTTGCGGAAATCGAGCCGTTCCTGCGCAATTCCAAGGAAGAATACGTCGTGATGTCCGACTGCCATGTGGTGGGCAACATTGACTACGACGCTCTGCTGGAGACTCACAGGGACAGCGGGGCCGATATTACCATCGCCTATAAGCGCGGCCCGGTCCCGGATACGCCGGATAATCTTCTGCTGTGGACGGCCGAGGACGGCCGGGTGAAGGACATCGTGCTCAATACTCGCCCGGCCGGGGAGTCCGCTTACGGTTTGGGGCTGTATGTCCTGCGTAAGGAATTGCTGCAGCGGCTGGTGGCCACCTGCCTGGGCCGCAACTACCATCATTTTGAACGGGACGTGCTGCAGCGGCAGGTGGAAAATATGCGGCTGTACGGCTACGAAGTGCCTGAGATGACCATGGTGATTTCCTCTCTGGGCAGCTATTTCGACGCCAATATGGCGCTGCTGAACGCCGAGGTGCGCCAGCAGCTGTTCCTGTCGAGCCGGCCCATCTATACCAAGGTGCGGGACTGCCCGCCCGCCCTCTACGGTCTGCACGCCTCGGTCAGCCATTCCCTGGTGGCCGACGGCGCCCGGGTGGACGGCACGGTGCGCAATTCCATCATCTTCCGCGACGTCAATATCGGCCGGGACGCCCGGGTGGAAAACTGCATCGTGATGCAGGGCACGGCGGTCGGCGCGGGGGCCAACCTGTGCTATGTGATTCTGGATAAAAACGTGTCTATACAGGACGGCCGGACGCTGCAGGGCTTCGGCAGCTATCCGATTTATATCGGCAAGGGATCCGCCGTGTAAAGCAGCGGCGGCAAACAAGCAGACTGTCTATGCCGCCTGCGTGCGGCGGAATAGGAGGATACCATGAAAGTTTTGTATGCAACCAGCGAAGCGCTTCCCTTTGCCGCCTCAGGCGGCCTGGCGGATGTGGCGGGATCGCTGCCCCATGCGATGCGGGTGCGGCTGATCGGCTGCCGCGTGGTACTGCCCTTGTATGAATCGGTTCCGCAGGAGCTGCGGGACAACATGACCTTCCTGACCAGCCTGTCGGTTCCCGTGGCCTGGAGGCGGCAGTATTGCGGCGTGTTCGAGGCCCGCCACAACGGTGTGATTTACTATTTGTTGGACAACCAGTATTATTTCAAGCGCCCCGGCCTTTACGGCCATTACGACGACGCGGAGCGGTTTGCGTTCCTGTCCCGGGCGATTCTGGAAATGCTGGCGTACATTGATTTCAAACCCGATATCATCCACGCCAACGACTGGCAGACCGCCCTGGTTCCGGTGTATTACAGCCTGTTCTACGCTGGCAGGGAGGGGTACGAAAACATCAAAACGGTTTTCACCATTCATAACATCCAGTACCAGGGCAAATACGGCATGGAAATCCTGGAGGATGTCTTTGGCATTCCGCAAAGCAGCAGAACCATCGTGGAGCAGGACGGCTGCGTTAACCTCATGAAGGGTGCCATCGAGATGGCCGACAAGGTGACCACCGTCAGCCCGACCTACGCGCAGGAAATCCTGGATCCCTGGTTCTCCCACGGCCTGGACACCATCCTGCGGGCGCGGGAATGGAAGTTGACCGGCATCCTCAACGGCATCGATACCGAGGGGTACAACCCCGAAACCGATCCGCTTATCTACAAGACCTATTCCGCAGACGATCCCTCTGGCAAGGCGGAAAACAAGCGGGCGCTTCAGGAACGCTTGAATTTGCCCGCGGCGGCGGATGTCCCCCTTATCGGCATGGTCACCCGGCTGGTGGCCCATAAGGGGCTGGATTTGGTCAAATACGTCCTGGACGAGCTTCTGCAGGAAAACCTGCAGGTGGTCATCCTGGGATCGGGCGACTGGGCCTATGAGAACTATTTCCGGGAGGTGCAGGGCCGCTATCCGCAGAAATTCTGTTACTGCGCGGGCTTCCTGCCAGAGCTGGCCCGGAAGATATACGCCGGCGCGGATATCTTCCTTATGCCCTCCAAGAGCGAGCCCTGCGGCCTGTCTCAAATGGTGGCCTGCCGGTATGGCACGGTTCCCGTCGTGCGGGAAACCGGCGGCTTGAAGGACAGCATCCGCGACTGCGGCGACGGCGAGGGCATGGGCTTCACCTTCAAGACCTACAACGCCAACGACATGTTGTACGCCATCCGCCGTTCGCTCGGCGCTTATGCGAACAAAACCGATTGGCCGGTTCTGATGGATCGGTGCCTGCGCACCGATTTCAGCTGGGGCCGCTCCGCCAACGAGTATATCAAGCTGTATCGCTCCCTGGTGAAAGAGGGCTGAGTGGAAAAGGATGCGGGACGGTAAATTCCCGCATCCTTTTTTGCTGTACCACTCCCCAGCCTGAAGGCGGTTCCTGATACGAATTACTGTGCCCTCTTCGCAGGAGGCGGCGGAAGCCGTCTGCTTGTTTTCTTCCGAAACCTTGACGGAACCGGCGGATCCCGATATAATGAATGCCATGCGGCGCTGTCCTACAGAGCTGCTCTTTAGAGCAAGCAGTGAATAAAACGACACAAGTTCGGCAGTAAAAATGGCGTTGCGGGCGCCGCCTGATCCGGGCCTCCGCCTTGCCCCGCGCCATTTTTCCTCGCCTCCTTTTATGCCATTTCACTCGCCAATTGCTCTAGGAAGAGAAAGGAAGGATTTCCTATGGATACACAGCGCATCGAGGCGGCCGTGCGGGAGCTGCTCCTGGCGATCGGGGAGGACCCTGAACGGGAAGGGCTGCAGGAAACGCCCCGGCGGGTGGCGGCCATGTACACGGAGGTGTTTTCCGGCCTGGAGGAGGATCCCCACGCCCATGTGAAGATTTTTCACGAGGATTCTCCGGATGAAATGGTGACGGTGCGGGACATCCCGCTGTATTCCATGTGCGAGCACCATCTCCTGCCCTTCACCGGGGTGGCGCACATCGCCTATATTCCCAAAGATGGCCGGGTGATTGGCCTGTCCAAGCTGGCGCGCATCGTCAACACCTTCGCCCGCCGGCCGCAGCTGCAGGAGCGGCTGACCGCCCAGGTGGCGGATTTCCTGGAAAAGGAGCTGTCGCCCCAGGGGGTGGCGGTGATTATTGAGGCGGAACACCTGTGCATGACCATGCGGGGGGTGCGGGCCGCCGGTTCCCGGACGCAGACCTCCGCCCTGCGCGGCCGGATGAAAACCGATCCGCGCAGCCGTACAGAAACCCTGTCCCTATTGACCGGGAAATAAAAAGCAGGCCGCTTTTGAAGCGGCCTGCTTTTTTACAAGCACATATTATAATGGCAGCCTGCCGGCGGGTTAGTTCTTCAGGAACAGCCCCATGTTGTCGCGGAAGTTGCCGCAGGCGATCTGGATGATGTCGACGATCCAGCCGATGCCGCACAAGCCGCCGGTCAACAGATAGAGGATGCCCATGCCGACCTTGCCGACATAAAACCGATGGATACCGATGGTGCCCAGGAAAATGCAGAGAATGAGCGCGACCATCTTGCTCTTGGGGCTGATGCCGGGCATACCGGCGCCGCCCACGTTGTTGGTGTTCACATTGTTGACCACAATGGTCGGTACCTGCTGATACCCCTGGGGCGGCACCTGTTGATACCCCTGAGGCGGCATCTGTTGATACCCCTGGGGCGGTACCTGCTGATAGCCCTGAGGAGGAACCTGCTGATAGCCTTGCGGATAGCCCTGCTGCGGGGCCTGTTGATAGCCCTGCGTCGGAATCTGCTGAGCGTCCTGAACGGGTGCTTGCTGGGCGTACTCCTGTCCCTGAACCGGGGCGGCCTGCTGTTCGCTCGCCGCGCAGAAAGGACAAACGTCGCCTTCGTAATTGCCGCCGCATTTCGGACATGTATTCATATTCTGCCACTCCTTATGTCCAGGCACAGGGAAAGCGACTGCCTGGATAAATTGTTATTGCTAGTATACCAGATTATTCGAGCCGTTTCAACAAGGAAATTGCAAAATCATGCAGGGGTCTCCCTGGAAAGACTGGTAAAATCCGCATGGGTTGTCTGCATTTCCGTAGTATATATGCTGGATGGCAGAAAAAAAGAACCCGGCCGTCGGCCCGGTTCTCCTGGTTCACGCGTTGTCCCACGGCAGAACGTCCCCCTCCTGCCGCAGATATTCGAGGATCCGCCAGACGCCGTCCCCGCTGGCGGCGCTGACATGAAACACTGTCTCGCACCCCGCCAGCCGCAGCCAAGCCTCCGCCTGCGCGGGGTTGGCGCGGGGTTGATCGATTTGGGTGACGATGCCGATGACCTCCCGGTTGGCGCTGGCCGCCACGCACGGGGGATAGAGGGAATACGGCTCCGTCGCGCTGAGCAGCAGCCCCACCACGTCGGCCTCGTAGGAATACAGCGCCAACGCCCGGCCGAGAAATTTGTTCTCGGCGTATTCGCCCGGGGTGTCGATGATGACGTCGAAATGGTTGACATATTGGGTCTTGTGATAATGAATGGTTTCTCCCCGCAGCGCCTGGGTCAGGGTGGTCTTGCCGCATTCGCTGCGCCCCACCAGCAGGATCTTTTTCATCAGGTGCGGGTCAGGGGGCAGACGGTGAAGCCCAGCACGTCCCGGGCATAGTCTACAATGGCTTTCAGGGCGGCCTCCACCTCCGACACCCGTCCGGTCACGATCAGGGTGCCGCTGAACCGGTCCACAAAGCCCAAATCCACCCCGGCGGTCTTGATGGCCAGATCTCCCGCGATGATGGCCGTTTCGCTTGGGCTCATGGTGAGAATGCCGATGGCCGCCTTGGCATAGTCCACCGCCGGGTTCAGCCCCAGCTTCTGATAGAGAATGTCATCCGGGTTGGCGATGATATGCGCGAGGGTGATCTGCTTGCCCGGGACAAGCTCCTGCACGATGCGCGGCACGTTTTGTATATCCATAAGTTTATCCCCTCCGAAAATCCTTTCCAGTATACCACAGTCCTCCGCGCTTGGCAATCCCGCGAAAAGACTTGACGGCTCTTGGGTGGCGTGCTATACTTAGAAATCGAAAATATATGGTTGTCTTCGGGGCGGGGTGCGATTCCCCACCGGCGGTAAGGGAGCAGCCTCCCGCAGCCCGCGAACCCGGCGCGTTCAGTGCCGGGCCGATTTGGTGAAATTCCAAAGCCGACGGTATTCCGCAGCAGTGCGGTCAGTCCGGATGAAAGAAGACGTGCGCAGCCTCCTGCGTATGTTTCGTCCCATAATGGGCGGCATCAGCCGCACCGTTATGGGATTTTTTGCGCCGCGAAACGCCGGAAATGAGGTCTTGTTATGAAAAAAATCCGCACCGATGTCGTCGCTCTGGTTCAAATGGGCATGCTGGCCGCCATCGCGGTGGTGCTGGTCATGCTCATCCATTTCCCCATCATCCCGGCCGTCAGCTTCATCGAGTACGATATGGCGGACGTGCCGGTGCTCATCGGCACCCTGCTGTATGGGCCGATCCCCGGCCTGCTCATCCTGCTGGTGGCTTCCCTGGTGCAGGCCTTTATCCTGGGCATCAACGGCTGGGTGGGCTTCGTGATGCACTTTGTGGCATCGGGCGCTATGGTGCTGCTGGTGGGCATTCTCTATGACCGCAAGCCCAGCCTGACCGGCATGACCGTGGGCATGGCGTTGGGCTCCCTGGCCAGGACCCTGGTGATGATTCCGCTCAACCTCATTTTGACCGTCCACGCCTTCGGCGTTCCCCACGATGTGGTGATGTCCCTGATGCTGCCGGGCATCATCCCCATGAACCTCATCATCGCGGTGACCAACTGCATCCTGGCGGGCCTGCTGTTTAAGGCCCTCGCCCCCTTCCTGCAGAAAAATCGCTACCTTACACAGGGAAAGTAACGCCGCCCCTTTGCGTTTTGGGCATCTTCGGGAAAAATTCCGCCCGGTCTTGTCCTTTTCCGCGAGGCGTGCTAAAATAAGACCGTGACAACCGAATAGGCCCTTATCAAGAGCGACGGAGGGAACAGGCCCGATGATGTCCAGCAACCTGCCGAGTGGCAAGGTGCTAAATCCTGCGGTGGAAACCGGAAGATGAGGTGGAATACGACGCTGCCCGGTTTCTGCCGGGCGGCGTTTTTGATTGGCATGGAAAAGAAAAGAGGTACAGTATGGAAAACACACGGCATTTTTTCACATCCGAATCGGTGACCGAGGGGCATCCCGATAAGGTCTGCGATCAGATTTCCGACGCGGTGCTCGACGCGATTCTGGCGCAGGACGAGACGGCCCACGTGGCCTGCGAGACCATCGCCACCACCGGCATGGTGCTGGTCATGGGCGAGATTTCCACCGACTGCTACGTGGACATTCCCGCTATCGCCCGGCAGGTGGTGCGGGACATCGGCTATGACGACGCGAACCAGGGCTTTGACGGCAATACCTGCTCGGTGCTCACCGTCATTGACGAGCAGTCGCCCGATATCGCCATGGGCGTCAACGACGCCCTGGAGGCCCGGGGGCGGGAAGCCCAGGCCGAGGATTTCGATAAAACCGGCGCGGGGGATCAGGGCCTGATGTTCGGCTACGCCTGCGACGAAACCCCCGAGCTGATGCCCCTGCCCATTTCCCTGGCCCACCGGCTGGCCAAACGGCTGGCCGCCCTGCGCAAGGACGGGACGCTGCCCTATCTGCGGCCGGACGGAAAAACCCAGGTGACGGTGGAATACGAGGGGAACACCCCCGTGCGGGTGGACGCGGTGGTGGTCTCCACCCAGCACAGCGCCGACGTGTCGCTTCAGACCATCCGCGCCGATCTCATTGACCGGGTCATCCGCCCGGAGATCCCCGCCGGGCTGATGGACGACCAGACCAAGATTTACGTTAACCCCACCGGCCGTTTCGTCATCGGCGGCCCGCAGGGGGACAGCGGCCTGACCGGCCGGAAAATCATCGTGGATACCTACGGCGGCTACGCCCGCCACGGCGGAGGCGCCTTCTCGGGCAAGGATCCGACCAAGGTCGACCGCTCCGCCTCCTATATGGCCCGCTACGCGGCCAAGAACGTGGTGGCCGCCGGCCTGGCCAAGCGCTGCGAGGTGCAGCTGGCCTATGCCATCGGCGTGGCGCATCCCGTGTCGGTGCTGGTGGATACCGAGGGCACCGGCGTGGTGTCTGACGACCGGCTGGCCGAGGCCGTGCGGGCCGTCTTCGATTTCCGCCCCGCCGCCATCATCGGGCAGCTGGGCCTGCGCCGTCCCATTTACCGGCAGCTGGCCGCCTACGGCCACATCGGCCGGGAGGATTTGGGCGTGTCGTGGGAAAAAACGGACAAAACCGCCGCCCTGCGGGCCCGTCTGGGCCTGTAATTGCCGGAAAGGAGGCCCGCCGTGAGCCTGGAGAATGAGGAGCTGCGCCGCCAGGAGGATTATCTTAAGCTGCTGGCCCAGCAGTACCCGGACATCTCGTCCGTCTGCACCGAGATCATTAACCTGAACGCCATACGCAACCTGCCCAAGGGCACCGAGCATTTCATGAGCGACCTCCATGGCGAGGATGAGGCCTTCCGCCATATTCTCAACAACGGATCCGGCGTCATCCGGGAAAAGGTGGACATGGTTTTCGCTCATTCCATGCCGGAAAAGGAGCGGGCCTGGTTCGCCACCCTCATCTACTACCCGCGGGAAAAGATGGAGGAAATCAAGCGGGACACCGTCAATATGGACGATTGGTACAGCATCACCCTCTACCGGCTGGTGGAGGTTTGCAAGCTGGTGGCCTCCAAATACACCCGTTCCAAGGTGCGCAAGGCTATGCCCGAGGCATTCGGCTATATTCTGGACGAGCTGCTCCATACCAACTACGACGAGGAGAACAAGCAGTCCTATTACCAGCACATCATCTCCACCATTATCGATATCAACCGGGCGGAGGAGGTCATCGAGTGCCTCTGCTCCCTCATCAAGCGGCTGGCCGTGGACTGCCTGCACATCGTGGGGGATATCTACGACCGGGGCGAGCGGGCGGACAACATCCTCGATTTGCTCATGGAGCATCACTGCGTGGACATCCAGTGGGGCAACCACGACATCCTCTGGATGGGCGCCGCGGCAGGGAACGAGGCGTGCATCGCCTGCGTGCTCAACCTGGCCCTACAGTACAATACCTTGGATATCGTGGAAAACGGCTACGGCATCAGCCTGCGGGACATGATCAGCTTCGCGCAGGAGACCTATAAGGACTGCACCTGGTTCATGCCCCGTAACCCGGACGACAAGGACTATCTGCCCACCAGCATGGACACCCTGTCCAAGGTGCACAAGGCCATCGCCATCATGCAGTTCAAGCTGGAGGGGCAGATCATCCGCCGCCACCCGGAATACGGCATGGACGACCGCCTGCTGCTAGGGAACGTGGACTGCGACAAACGGACGGTGACCATCGGCGGGATCGCCTACCCGCTCAACGACTGCCATTTCCCCACCCTCGACGCAGCGGATCCCTATGCCCTGTCGGTGGCGGAGCGGGAGCTGATGGCCACCCTGCGCCGGGCGTTCTTGGGCAGCGAACGGCTCCAAAAGCACGTGGGCTTCCTGTACAGCCATGGGAGCATGTATCTGAAAATCAACCAAAACCTGCTGTTCCACGGCTGCATCCCCATGGATGAGGACGGCAATTTCCGCGTTTTCACGGCGGCGGACGGCCGCTCCTACAGCGGCCGGGCCTATATGGACTATGCCGACAAGACGGCCCGGCGCGCCTACTACGCCACGGCCGAGAACCCGCTCAAGCAGGAGTATGTGGATTTCCTGTGGTATCTGTGGTGCGGCCGGAATTCCCCGCTGTTCGGCCGGGATAAAATCAGCACCTTCGAACGGTACTTTGTGGCCGAGCCCGCCCTGTGGAAAGAAGAAAAGGATCCCTACTACCGCCATATCCAGCACGCCGACTTGTGCGACAAAATCCTGCGGGAATTCGGTCTTGAGCCCTCGTCTTCCCATATCATCAACGGCCACGTGCCGGTCAAGGCCATCCAGGGGGAAAGCCCCATCAAGGCGGACGGCCGCCTCATCGTTATCGACGGCGGCTTCTGCAAGGCCTATCACGCCACCACCGGCATCGCCGGCTACACCCTGATCTATTCCTCCCACGGCCTGCGGCTGATCGCCCACGAATCCTTCGGCGGCATCCAGTCGGCCATTCAGGAGAACAAGGACATCCTGACCACCACCACCATTTTCGAGACCACCCGCCACCGCCTGATGGTCAAGGACATGGATAAAGGTGCGGAAATTCAGGAGAAAATCGACCGCCTGAAAATGCTGCTGCGCGCCTACCGCGTCGGCATCATCAGCCCGAAATAACCGCCCGGGGGAGGAACGCGCCGTGCCGGATATCCGCAATATCGGGATTCTCGCCCACGTGGACGCGGGCAAAACCACCCTGACCGAACAGTTGCTGTATCTGTGCGGCGCCGTGCGGCAGCCGGGCAACGTGGACGAGGGCACCGCGCAGACCGACTGGCTGGAGGTGGAAAAGCGGCGGGGCATTTCGGTGAAAACCGCCTGCGCCCGGCTGGAATACGGCGGAGGCGTCGTCCAGCTCATCGACACGCCCGGCCACGTGGACTTCGCGGGGGAGGTGGAGCGCAGCCTGGCCGCGCTGGACGGCGCGGTTCTGGTGCTCTCCGCCGTGGAGGGGGTGCAGGCCCACACCCTCCTGCTGTGGGAAGCCCTGCGCCGCATGGATCTCCCCGTCCTGCTGGTGATCAATAAAATCGACCGGGCGGGCAGCCGCGTTGCCGATGTGCTCGATCAAATCGGCCGGGAGCTGACCGCCGCCTGCCTGCCCGTGCAGCGGGCGGAGGGGGAGGGGGATGCCGCCTGCGCCGTCCTGCCCCGCCCATTTGCCGATCCTGTTTTCCGGGAGGAGGCGCTGCTGGCCGCGGCCGAAGCGGATCCCGCTCTGGAGGACGCCTATCTGGAGGGCCGCCCGGTGGACGACGAGACGCTGGAGAATGCCCTGACCCGGGCCGCCCGGGCGGGGAAGCTCACGCCTGTTCTGCTGGCCTCGGCCAAGCTGGGAGTGGGGATGCGGGAGCTGATGGACGGCATCGTCCGCTTTCTGCCTCCGGCCGACACCCGGGAGAATACGCCCCTGTCCGGTGTGGTGTTCGCCATCGAGCACGATCCCGTCATGGGCAAGGCCGCCCACGTCCGTCTTTTCGGCGGCCAGCTTCGCAATCGGGACGCCGTGCCGGTGCTGGGCCGTTCGGAGATGGAGAAAATCACCCAGATCCGGCGGATTTCCGGCAGCCGCGCCACCGACGCCGGCGTGCTGCGCGGCGGGGAGATCGGCGCGCTGTACGGCCTGCCCTCCATCCGCGCGGGGGATATCCTCGGCGCGCAGGAACGGCGGCGGCCCGGCCGCCTGGCGGTGCCCCTGCTGCTGGTGCGGGCGTTTCCCTCCTGCGAGGAGGAGCTGTCCCCTCTGCTGGACGCCCTGCGGGAGCTTAGCGAGGAGGATCCCCTTCTCGGCCTGGAATGGAACCGCGAGAAGCGGGAGATCTATCTGCGGATCACCGGCAAAATCCAGCTGGAAATCCTCAGTGAGCGGCTGGCCGGCCGCTACCGCCTCCACGCCAATTTTTCCGCCCCCAGCGTGATTTACAAGGAAACCCCCGCTGCCCCCGGCGAGGGAAGCGAGCGGTACACCATGCCCAAGCCCTGCTGGGCCTGCCTGACTCTGCGGATGGAGCCCCTTCCCCGAGGGAGCGGCATCGTCTATCGCTCGGTCATCAAGGAAAAAGAGCTGCCTTACCGGTACCAGCATCATGTGGAAACCAGCGTCCGGGAAACCCTCGCGCAGGGGATTCACGGCTGGGAGGTCACCGATGCGGCCATCACCCTGACGGCCGGAGAGCATCACCCGATCCATACCCATCCGCTGGACTTTTTCGTCGCCACGCCGGTGGCCTTCCTCCGCGCCCTGACCGCCTGCGGATCCCGTCTGCTGGAACCCTTGGTGCAGGTGCGCCTGACGGCTGGGGAAGCGCATCTCGGCCGGGTAATCGGGGATATCCTCGCCATGCGGGGGGAATTCGATTCCCCTGTCGTCACCCGGGATACCTTCACCCTGGAGGCCGTCCTGCCGGTGGCCACCTCCCTGGACTATCCGGTGACCTTCCGCTCCCTGACCTCCGGCAAGGGCAGCTATTCCTCCCGGTTTGCCGGATACCGCGAGTGCCCGCCGGGCTGCGGGGAGGATACGCCCCGCCGGGGCGTGGATCCCCTGGATCGCGCCCGCTGGATCCTTCACGCCCGCAGCGCGATGTAAGCCAAATATGCGATAAATAAGCGAAGCCGCTTCCCGTTGGTGGAAGCGGCTTCGCTTATTTATCGGCAGACAAACCCAAGCTGTTTTTCACAGCTCGATGTTCTTTATCAGCAGGGAAATGGTGCCGTCCGGGTTGTTGATGAATTCCACCGCGTCGCCGCTCTCGTACAGGCTGATGGGGATTTTGATCTCCACCCCGTCGGGCGTGCGGATGGACTGCTTTTCCATCCGGCGGACGGTGGCGGGGGCCACCTGCACCGTGTCCTGCGGCTCCACGTGCTTCTCCCGGAGGATCCGGGTGAACTCCTCCTTGGCGGCGGGGTTGTCGCTGTACAGCTCCTCGCACAGGCTTTCCACCCGGGCCTCCTGCGCGTCCCCCATGTAGTCGCAGAGCACCGCCGCCACCCGGGTCTCCGCCTTTTTGTCCAGCTTGTCGCCCCCGCCAAACAGCTCGTTGACGCTCTCCGCCGCCTTTTTGATTTCCTGGAATTTCTGCTTTTCCGACAGGGCGGCGGCGCATTCCAGGAACCGGGAGGAAAAGTAGAAATCCTTTTTCCCGTCAATATCGAACTTTTTCTCGATGACCTGCACGCCGCCGGTGGCCATGTTCAGCAGGAACGTCTCGCCGCCCTTGCCCCCCGGCGCCGGCAGCACCGTGCGCTGCCGCACGATGGAGGTGCGCTTTTCCTCCTCGCCGTTTTGCAGAAAATGGATGTAGGATTCCTTGTAATTCAGCTTGAGCAGCACAAAATGCGGCTGCTCATCGATCTCCGCCTGCATCATCAGCACGTCGGCCGCCGGGATGTCCGGATAAATCCGCATGTATTGAAACAGCCGCAGGGCGATTTCCCGGGTGGTGGGCAGGAACTGCTCCAGATCGTGCAGGGGATAGGTCAGGAAGGGCGATCCCTCTTGAAATTCGCAGGTCTTCCGCTCGTCGCTGGCCGCGGCCCGTTCCACGTGCTGGCTCAGAAACTCGTATACGTCCGCGCTCAGTTCCAGGCAGGCGTCGGAGAGAACCGGCGTGTCGATGCTGGTGTCAAGCACATGGAGAACCGCTTGCTTGATGTGCAGATTCATGGTGTGTGTCCCGTCCTTGTTGTGTAAAGTTCGGCCGCCCGGCCGCGCGCTGCCAGTATAGCACATTTGCGCGAAAAAGCCAACCGGCCGCGCGCTTTTCCGCGAATTCCGGCGAATCCCGGCGTCCGGGCAGGAAGAATTCGACAGCCTTTTCATAAAAAAACGCCGCCGCCTCTCCTCATTCGGCATAATTTCCCCCCGCCTGACGATATAATGGATATACAAGCCCGGATGTCCGCGTGACCTTGGGACGGGCGTTTGTATACGAAAGGGACGAGGCGGATGCCGGTCATTTACATTGATGTGCTGCTGGCGCTGAACCTGTGGATCGATTTCATCCTTCTGCTGGCCACGGCCCGCATCCTGCGCCTGCCCCGCCGCCGCTGGCGGATGGTGCTGGGCGCTCTGCTGGGGGCCGCGACCTCCTGCCTGATCTTCCTGCCCGACCTGCCCACGGCCGCCGCCACGGCGGTCAAGCTGGCGGCGGCCTGCGTCATTCTCCTGGTGGCCTTTCCCTGGCGGGGCCGGCTGCTGTACATAAAATCCGTGGTGGTCTTTTTCGTCATCTCCACGCTGTTTGCCGGCATGGCCGGCGCGTTGTACTTCTTCGCCGCGCCCCAGGGCTTTTACGTGGTGGGCGGCGTGGTGTATTACGACGTCTCTCCGCTGACCCTCGTGCTGCTGACCGTGGTGAGCTACGGCGCCCTGTGCCTGTACGACCGGTTTACCCGCAAAAAGGCGCCTTTGGGCCGGGATTACCGCCTGCTGGTGACCTGCGGCGGGCGGACGGCGGCGGTGCGCGCCCTGTACGACAGCGGCAACAGCCTGACCGAACTGTTTTCCGGCAGCCCGGTGGCGGTGGTCCGCCGCGCCGCGCTGGAGAGCGTCCTGCCCGCCGAGGTGCGGGAGGCACTCCGGGATCCGGCCGTCTTCGTCTCCGGCGAGGCCGGGGCTGGAAACGGCGGCGCGGCCGCCGCGGTGCGCAGCCGTTTACGGCTGGTACCCTTCCGCTCGGTGGGGGGCGACGGGTTGCTGCCCGCCTTCCGCCCGGAGCATCTGACCGTGGTGGCGGAAAACGGCGCGAACCGGGACGCCACTGGTGCCTATGTGGCCGTCTGCGAGGAACTGGGCCGGGGGGACTACGACGCGCTGGTGGGCACCGACATCGCCGGCCTGTTCGACGCGCCGCCGGCGAAATCCGCGAGCTTTCCGCCCATCGCCGGGCGTTCATCTAGAGCAATTGGCGGGTGGAATGGCATAAAAGGAGGCGAGGAAAAATGATGTGGGGCAAGGCGGAGGACGCCGGCGGGCTGGCGCCCGCCAAGGACGACAACGACGTCTTCACGCCATTTTTACCGCCGAACTTGTGCCAGTTTATTCGCTAATTGCTCTAAGGGGGAAATCGAACCATGATCACAGTCAAACGCGAGGAAGTGCCTCTGCCCGCCGGCCTGCTGCCGCGGCTGGAGAGCTTTTTATCCCGCCTCTGGCGGCGGCTGCTGCGCCGTGCGGGGGAGGACGTCCACTATATCAACGGTGCGGACACGCTGCCGCCGCCCCTGACCCCCGCCGAGGAAGCGGACGTCTTCCGCCGGATGGAGGAGGGGGATCCGGACGCCCGGGATATGCTGATTACGCACAACCTGCGTCTCGTGGTCTATATCGCCCGGAAGTTCGAGAATTCCGGTGTGGGCATCGAGGATCTCATCTCCATCGGCACCATTGGCCTCATCAAGGCGGTCAACACCTTCTGCCCCTCCCGCAACATCAAGCTGGCCACCTATTCCTCCCGCTGCATCGAGAATGAAATCCTCATGCACCTGCGCAAAAACACACAGCTGCGCAACGAACTGTCCATCGACGAGCCCCTCAACGTGGACTGGGACGGCAACGAGCTGCTCCTGTCCGACATCCTGGGCAGCGATCCCGACATCGTCAACCGCAACATCGAGCAGGAGGCGGAAAAAAACCTGCTGCTCGAGTGCGTGCGCCGCCTGTCCGAACGGGAACAGCTGATAATGGAGCTGCGCTTCGGCCTGAGCGGCAACCAGGAGCATACTCAGAAGGAGGTGGCGGATCTGCTGGGGATTTCTCAGTCCTACATCTCCCGCCTGGAAAAAAAGATCATCAAGCGCCTGAAAAAAGACATCGAGCGGGCGGGCTGATTTTCCGTCCGCGCCGTTTTTTTCCAGCGAGGTTTTTTCACCCTCCTGCATGTTCTCCCTGCATCTGGCAATACTGGAAGCAGGGCCCTTTCACGGGCCACGCCATTTGCAGAGAGGACGTGTCCCGATGTACAACAAGGTCGAAATCTGCGGGGTGAATACCGCGACTTTGAAGGTGCTCACCGAGAGCGAGAAGATGCAGCTGCTCAGGCGGATGCATGAGGGGGACGCGTCGGCCAGGGAGGATCTGGTCAACGGCAATCTGAGGCTGGTGCTCAGCGTCATTCAGCGCTTCACCCAACGGGGCGAGAACCTGGACGATCTGTTCCAGGTGGGGTGCATCGGCCTCATCAAGGCCATCGATAACTTCGACGTCACCCTGAACGTCCGGTTTTCCACCTATGCGGTGCCCATGATCATCGGCGAAATCCGCCGCTACCTGCGGGACAACAACAGCATCCGCATCAGCCGATCCATGCGGGACACCGCCTATAAGGCCATGCAGGTCAAGGAGCGGCTCACCAACGAAAAGCTCCGGGATCCCACCGTGGAGGAGATCGCCAAGGAGCTGGATATGCCCAAGGAGGATGTGGTGCTGGCCCTGGAATCCATCGTGGAGCCGGTCAGCCTGTACGAGCCGGTCTATTCCGACGGGGGCGACACCATCTATGTGATGGATCAGGTGGGGGATCACAACGACGATCGCAACTGGCTGGATGAAATCGCCCTGAAGGAAGCCATCCGGAACCTGAGCGACCGTGAGAAGCGTATCCTCAATCTCCGCTTTTTCAAGGGCATGACCCAAATCGAGGTATCCAGCGAAATCGGCATCAGCCAGGCCCAGGTCAGCCGCCTGGAAAAGGGTGCCCTCGATCGGATCAAAAAACAGATATAAATCCGCCGTTCCCCGGGACTTCCGGGGAACGGCGGATTTATTTGCGCCCCACGCGTTCTCCCGGCGCGTATGGCTGCCCGAATCCGCGTTGCGCTGGAAGGCGATGATGGGGCGATCCGCGCCGCCCACCGCCTTCCAGCTGGTGATTTTGTCGGCGTAGATGTCCTTGAGCTGCTGCTGGGTCAGGTCGGCGTTTTCATGATCATGATTCATTCCCTTCCACAAAACCCGTTTGAACGAAAGGCGGGTGTCTTTCTTTCAAACGAATCCCCTCTATACCACGCCGCCTACCGGAAAACAGGCGATTATGGTTACAATTTGATAACAATCCTGTCATTCTTTGTCTTGACAAGTCTCGAATTTTGGATTATTATCAAAATTGATAATAATCTTGGAGGTGAGATGGCATTGGCCGACTTTGCGCACAGCGTCCTGATGCATCCGGTGCGCCTGCGCCTGGTGCAGCGGCTGGCCCTTCTGGGCACCGCCACCGTGCAGGAGCTGGCCGCCGCCCTGCCCGACATTCCGCGCGCCAGTCTCTACCGCCATCTGCGCACCCTGACGGATCTGGGGTATCTCACGGTGGTGGAGGAAACCCGGGTGCGGGGGACGGTGGAACGCACCTACGCCCTGACGGATAATCCGGCGGACGAGAAGCTGGGCAAGCCCGCCCAGGGCCCGCTGACGAAGGAGGAGCTGCGCCGGATGCTGCCCGCCCTGCTGATAAGCCTCATCGGGGAGGTGGAGCGGTATCTGGCGGAGGATGAGGCGGATCCCGCCCGCGACGGCCTGGGCGTGTCCGCCGCCACCCTCTTTATGAACGACGCGGAATGGCGGGCCTTCGGTGAAAAGCTGAGCGCCCTGGTAATGGAGGCCGCCGTGCTCCCGCCCGGGGAGGGACGCCGGCAGCGGCGGCTGACCACCATCCTGACGCCGGCGGACATGCGCCCCGGCCGGCGGGAGAAGTAGAGCGGCGCGCCGCTCTGGAAAGGATCGATCCTATGCTGACGATTTCTCATTTTTCCAAGACCTACAAGGGCGGCCGCCGGGCCGTGGACGATTTGTCCCTGACAGTGGAGGCCGGCGATATTTTCGGCTTCATCGGCCATAACGGCGCCGGCAAAACCACCACCATCCGCGCCGTGGTCGGGGTGCTGGATTTCACCGAGGGCGAGATTTTGATAGACGGCCATTCGGTGAAGAGCGACCCGGTGGCCTGCAAAAGCGTCACCGCCTACATCCCCGACAACCCCGATTTGTACGAGCATCTCACCGGCATCCAGTATCTGAATTTCATCGGCGACGTTTTCCGGGTGGGGAAGGCCGAGCGGGAGGCCCGCGTCGCCGATTACGCCGGCCGCTTTGAGCTGACCGGCAGCCTGGGCGGCCTCATTTCCTCCTATTCCCACGGCATGAAGCAGAAGCTGGCCCTCATCGGCGCCCTCATCCATACGCCCCGTCTGCTGGTGCTGGACGAACCCTTCGTGGGCCTCGACCCCAAGGCCTCCCATACCCTCAAGGAAATCATGCATGAGCTGTGCGGGCAGGGGAGCGCCATCTTTTTCAGCACCCACGTCCTGGAGGTGGCGGAAAAGCTGTGCAATAAGATCGCCATCATCAAGGACGGCCGGCTCATCGCCTGCGGCGAAACCGCCGCCGTCAAGGGCAGTCAGAGCCTGGAGGACGTATTCCTGGAGTTGACCGATGATGAATGAAGTGCGTTTGCTGCTGAAGAATCAGCTGCTGGCCCTGTTCGGGTTCAATAAGATCCGGCATACCGGCGATCCCGGCGAAAAGCACAAGCTGACCGGCTTCCTGGTCATGATGGGCGCAGTCGCCCTGCTGCTCGTGGGGATGATGACGCTGTACAGCGTCGGCATGGCTTTCGTGCTGGAGCCTGCCGGCCTGCTCGATCTGGTGCCCGGCCTGATGATGGCCGTGGCCTCCGTCCTGTCCCTGGTGACCACCGTCTACAAGGCCCCCGGTCTGCTCTTCGCCTTTAAGGATTACGATCTTCTGATGTCCCTGCCTGTGCGCACGGGCAGCCTGGTGGCCAGCCGCCTGCTGATGCTGTACGGCGTGAATCTGGCGTTCACCCTGCTGACGATGGTGCCCGCCTGGGTGGTGTACGCGGTGTTCGCCGCGCCGCCCTGGTTTTATACCCTGTATTTCCTCCTGGCGCTGCTGGCCATTCCACTGGTGCCTCTGATCGTGGCCGCGGTGATCGGCACCTTCCTCGCTCTGGTTTCCTCCCGCTTCAAGCGTTCCAGCCTGGTCAATCTGCTGGTGTCCTTGGCGCTGGTGTGCGGGGTGGTGGTCGCCTCCACCATGGCCCAGACGCTGGTGGAAAACTTCGCCGACATCGGCCAGGCCGTCATGGACGCCGTGGGCCGGGCGTATGTCCTGGCCCCTTTGTTCGTGCGGGCGGTCTGCCGGGGGGACGTGGGGGCCCTCGCCCTTTTCCTGGCCGTGTCGGCGGCCCTGTTCGCCGGCTTCTGTGCCCTGACCGCTTGGCGGTTCCGCCGGTGGAATTCCCGGCTCACCGCCGGGCGCGCCTCCTCCGGCTACCGGTTACGGGCCATGAAGACCGCCACCCCTTTGGCCGCCCTGTTCCGTAAGGAATGGCGGCGGTATATGGCCTCGCCCCTGTATGTTATGAACACCGCCATCGGCATGCTGCTGCTCGTCGCGTCGGTGGCCCTGCTGGTCGTGGGGATGGACGGGCTGGAAAGCGCGCTTCAAATCCCCGACCTGCGGGACGGGATCGGGCTGGCCCTGCCGCTGCTGCTCTGCTTCTTCATCGTTATGTCCAACACGGCCGCCAGCGCCATTTCCCTGGAGGGGGATCACTTCCAGGCGCTCAAGGCCCTGCCGGTGACCGCGAAGGATATTTTTCGCAGCAAGCTGCTGCTGGGGATGCTTGTCACCGTGCCGCTGACAGCGGTCTGCGCCGCCCTGCTGGCCGTCGCCACGCGCCCCGGCCTGCCGGATCTTCTGCTGCTGTTCGCCCTGCCTCTGGCCGCCGCCGTGTTCACCCCGCTGTTCGGCCTGCGCGTCAATCTCGCCTATCCTCATTTCACCTGGAAAACTGAAACGGAGGTCATCAAGCAGAGCCAGGCCACCATGATTGCCGTCTTGGGCGGCATGGGTCTGGTGGGGGTGGCCGCCGGCCTGACCTTCGGGCTGCAGGCATTCCTTCCCCCGGTGTGGACCATGACCGGCGTCACCCTCGCGTTTCTCGCCGCCAGCGCCCTCCTCTACCGGAATCTCATGACCAAGGGCGCCGCCAAGCTGTATACTCTATAAAAAGAGCCGCCGCGCAGGCTTCTGCGCGGCGGCTTTGCCGGTTATTCCAGCGGCAGCAATTCCATTTTTCCACCGAAGAACACGGCCTGGTGGGTGAAGCCCGCTTCCCGGGCCAGGGCGGCCGCCTGTTCAAGGCCGGTGCCCACATCCTCCGGCCGATGGGCGTCCGCGCCGATGGTGATGAACTCGCCGCCCAGCTGGCGGAACCGGCGCACCAGGGACAGGGGCGGATGGGTGGTACCGCCCGGCTGCCGCAGGCCGGAGGTGTTGATCTCCAGAGCCAGCCCCTTGACGGCCAGCTGCCGCAGGATCGCGTCGATCCGGTCCTGCCACCGGCTGAAATCGGCGGGCCGCTTCTCCTCTGGGATGTACCGGAACGGGTAGGTCAGATGGGCCAGCGCGTGGAACCGCCCCCAGTTGACCAGCTCCAGCACCGCGTCGAAATACTCGTCCATCACCAGCCCGACGTCCTTGCCGGTGTAGTCGTAGAAGTAATAATCGATGTTGGTTTCCCTGTCCAGGCTGTTGAGCTTGTGCTGGGAACCTAAAACAAAGTCGAAATCGTAGGCGTCCAGGATGGCCTCGGTCCGCTTCAGGTCGGCCAGCGGCTCGCCGAGCTCGATCCCCCGGGCGATCCGCAGCCGGCCGGCGTACGCGGGCACGGCCTCGCCGCTGTCGCGCCACGATTTGACCAGCGTGCCGACATAGTCCTCGTAGTCCACCATCTCCAGGTGATCGGTGACGGCGACGGCACACAGCCCCTTGGCAACCGCCGCGTCGCACATGGAGCGCAGAGGCGCGTCGCTGTCCTCCGACGCGTCGGTATGCATATGAAAATCCACCCATGTCATGGAAACCACTCCTTTGCCCTTGCATCATAGCATATTCCGGGGGAAAATTGAAGGGATCGGTGACAAGATCGCTGTTTTGTAGTAAAATGAAGAAAAAGGCTTTTAGAAATGGGGCGCTGTCGATGAAAAAAAGCGCGTTTGCCCGGCCATCCGGCTGGCTGGCCCTTTGCCTGTCCGGCCTGTTGGCCCTTTCCGCCTGCCAAGCGGCCGAACCGCCGTCGACGGCGGATTCCTCCGGCCTTCGGACGGAAGACGGGACGCGTGAGACGCTCTCCCTGCCTATGGAAACCACGACGGTCTCGTCGGCCGACGGCCCTGCCGCAGCCTTCTCGTCGACGCTCCCCTCCCAGAACGTCACCGCCGCCACGGCGGCCCCCACAACGAAAAAAAGGCACGTCGCCACCTCCACGACCCGGCCGACGGGGGAGCGGGTGACGGAGGGCACCGCCCCCGTCACGGCGCCCCCCACCCAGGTGCCGGCCGACGAGCCGCTGAGCCGGGCCCTGTCGCCGCTGGACACGGCGGATTATTACGGCGCACGGCAGCTGAGCGGGAACGCCCGGCTGCTGACCGCCTATCGGCGGCTGGCCGCCGCCGTCAGCGAGCGGCGGGAGGGAGCCGTGTATCTGGCGGATCTGAAGCTGAGCCTGGACGAGATGCAGCGGGCGTACGCGTATGTCCGCGCGGATTTCCCCCAGGTTTTCTGGCTGGACGCGTCGTACCGCTACCACTATACGGACGGCGATAAAATCGTGGACATCATCCCTGCCTACACCTTCAGCGCCGCTGAGCTGCCCGCCGCCAAGGCGGCGGTGAACGCCGCGGCCGCGAAGCTGCTGGAGGGGATTACCGGGGATATGAGCCCCTATGAGCGGGAACTGGCCATCCACGACAGGCTGGTCGAACAGACCGCTTACGACGAATCGCAGAGTCAGCCCCAGATTCACAATCTCTACGGGGTGCTGGTGAACCGGCTGGCGGTGTGCGACGGATACTCCAAAGCCTTCCAGTACCTATTATACCAGGCGGGGGTGCCCTGCCTGTTTGTCACTGGTCAGAGCCAGGGGGAGGGGCACGCCTGGAATCTGGTGCAGCTGGACGGCGCGTATTACCATGTGGACATCACCTGGGACGATCCGGTCTATAACGGCATCCGCGAGGCCGACAAGCCGGTGTTTTACGGCTATTTCAACGTCACCACCGCCCAAATCCGGGAGGATCACACCATGGATGCCGAGAACTATCCCCTGCCGGACTGCACCGCCACGGCGCTGAATTACTACCATAAAAACCGCCTGGTACAGCGGGCGTTCCAGGTGGATGCCGTGGCCGCGTTGGTAAAGGCCGCCGACAGGGGCGACGGGATCGCCCAGCTGTGGGTGGAGGGGGATTTCGACGCCTTCGCGGACAGCCTTCGCCAAAACTGGTCGGCCATTAGCCGGGCCGCGGGGGTCTACCGCGGCGCCAAGTTCCTCTCCTGCAGCCGGGAGTTGTTGATTGTGCTGCAATAGGGCCGAACGCGAGGCGGCCGCCGGACTTGACCAGTTCGGCGGCCGCTTTTTATTGGCTCTTTCTTTTCCGGTTGAAATATGGTAGAATAGGACGAATGAAAACAGCACTGCCGGGCCGCGGGGCGGATCCGGCGGAGAATGGAGCAGAGTATGCGCGCAGTGATAACAGTCATCGGCAAGGACATGGTGGGGATTCTCGCCCGGGTTTCCGCCCAATGCGCCGGGCACGGCATCAATGTCCTGGAGGTTACCCAGTCCATTTTGCAGGATATGTTCGCCATGATCATGATGGTGGACATTTCGAAAAGCGATATCCCCTTCACCCAGTTCGCGGACGAGCTGACCGCTATCGGCAAGGAAATGGGCCTTTCCGTCCATGCCATGCATGAAGATATTTTCAACGCTATGCACACCATCTAACGGCGAAACCCACTGGAATTTTGGGGCGGGGGACACCCCCGCCAGGAAAGGCACGGGAACACTATGCTCAACGCCCACGATATACTGGAAACCATCACCATGATTCAGGAGGAAAACCTGGATGTACGCACCATCACCATGGGGATCTCCCTACTGGACTGCTGCGACAGCAGTCTCGAGAAGGCCTGCGGGAAAATCTACGACAAAATCACCCGGTACGCCAAGGACCTGGTGAAAACCGGCGAGCAGATTGAAAAGGAGCTGGGGATCCCGATTATCAACAAGCGGATCTCCGTCACTCCCATCGCCATGATCTTGGCCGCCTGCGAGGACAAGGATCCGGTGAAGATGGCCGTCACCCTGGAGAAAGCGGCCCGCACCTGCGGGGTAAACTTCATCGGCGGCTTCTCCGCCTTGGTGCAGAAGGGCTTTTCTCCCGGGGACAAGGAGCTCATTGCCAGCATCCCTGAGGCGCTGGCCGTCACCGATCACGTCTGTTCTTCGATAAACATCGGCTCCACCAAGGCTGGCATCAACATGGACGCGGTGGCCATGATGGGCCAGGTGGTCCGCGAGACGGCGGAACGCACCGCCGACCGGGACTGTATCGGCTGCGCCAAGCTGGTGGTATTCTGCAACGCGCCGGAGGACAACCCGTTTATGGCGGGGGCGTTCCACGGCGCGGGCGAGCCCGACTGCGTCATCAACGTGGGAGTTTCCGGCCCCGGCGTGGTGCGGGCGGCCCTGGCTAAGGCCGGGGACTGCGACCTGACGGCGGTGGCGGATCTCATCAAGAAGACCGCTTTCAAAATCACCCGCATGGGCCAGCTGGTGGCCCGGGAGGCGTCCAAACGGCTGGGCGTACCCTTCGGCATCGTGGACTTGTCTCTGGCGCCCACCCCGGCGGTGGGCGACTCGGTGGCCCACATCCTGGAGGAAATGGGGCTGGAATGCTGCGGCGCCCACGGCACCACCGCGGCCCTGGCCCTGCTCAACGACGCGGTGAAAAAGGGCGGGGTCATGGCGTCCTCCCATGTGGGCGGCCTGTCCGGCGCCTTCATCCCGGTCACCGAGGACGCGGGGATGATAAACGCCGCCCGCTGCGGCTGCCTGCGGCTGGAGAAGCTGGAGGCTATGACCGCGGTCTGCTCGGTGGGGCTGGACATGATCAACGTCCCCGGCGACACGCCGGCGGAGGTGATTTCCGCCATCATCGCGGACGAAGCCGCCATCGGCATGGTCAACTCCAAGACCACGGCGGTGCGCCTGATACCCGCCATCGGCAAGACGGTAGGGGAGGAACTGAGCTTCGGCGGCCTGCTGGGCGGCGGCCCGGTGATGCCGCTGAACACCTACTCGCCCGCCCGGTTTATCGGCCGGGGCGGCCGGATTCCAGCCCCCATGCAGAGCCTGAAAAATTGACGAAACCACACACGAAATTCCGTGACATTTCGCCAATTTGAACATTGTAATTTTATTTTTACAGGTATATACTGAAATCCAAGGCCATCCTATTTGTATGAAACAGCATACGTTCGGGGGAGAATGACAAAAGGTCATTCTCCCCCGAAATTACGTCGGCATATCCGGAAAATTTTCCCGGCGCCGATAGACAGAAAGGCGTGAGGCGTTCATGGAAGAAATGATCAAGCGCATCATCGATATGGATCGCAAGGCGCAGGAAATCACCGAGGCCGCCCGGCGGGAAAAGCTGGAATCGGAGAAGGAGCTCTTCAAGCGGGCCGAGGCGCTCAAAGAGGAATACCTGGATCGCGCCCGCCGCCGCATCCAAATCAACGCCGAGACCGAACAGACGCTGCTCGAGCAGAAATGGCGCAAGCGCGAGGAATACTATGCCGAACAGACGGCCCGCCTCGAGCGGCTGTATGCGCAAAAGCATACGCAGTGGGTGGCCGATATTGTCAAAAAGGTGAAGGAATCCTGACAGTAAGGTATCCACGAAAGGGGGCATGGCCATGCGCGCATCGGCACCATCCGCCAACGTTATTCTGGCGAAGGCCCGCGCCATGTACGGCAACAGCCTGAAATCGCAGAATTATCTCGAGCTGCTGAACTGTCACAGCGTCAGTGAGGTGGCCTCTTATCTGAAAAACCGTACCTCCTATGCGGTGATGCTCACCGAAATCAACGAGACTACCATCCATCGGGGGCATCTGGAGATGCTGCTTCGGCGCAAGCTGTTCAACGACTATTCCTCTCTGAGCCGGTACGACGCCACCGTGGGGATGCACATGTCCGCCTACATCATCCGGCGGGGGGAAATCGACCAGATCATCCAGTGCCTGCGGTTGATGAACGCGGGGCGCAGCGACGAATTTTTCTTCTCTATGCCGTTGTTTTTCACCAGCCAGACGCGCCTGGATTTCATGAAGATGGGCAAGGCGAAAAACCAGGCGGAGCTGGTCGCCGCCTTGGGGGGGACGCCCTACGCGAAAATGATCAGCCAGTTCCCGCCGGAGAACGGGCATATCCGCATTACGGAAATAGAAAACGCGCTGCATACCTATCTGACCAACACCCTGCTGACCATCATCGACGACACGTCGGGCGATTTGCACGAGCAGCTCGAGAACCTGTGCGGCACCCAGATCGACGTGCAGAACGTCTCCCGCATCGTGCGGATGAAGCGGTATTTCGGCATGGCGCCCGACCTAATCCGCGCCAACCTTCTGCCGTCCGGGCGCTGCATTCCCGAAAAGACCATGGACAAGATGATCGACGCCCCCACGGCGGACGAGGTGCTCCGGATTTTTTACACCACCCGGGTGGGCAAGTCCCTGCCGGAGGCCCAGCGGCGGTTTATCCACGATCTGCATCACCGGGTGCCGTATTTCAATGCCCGGCGGCATATCCATTACTCCATCCATCCGATGGTGGTGCTCGTCTCCTATATCATCCTGATGGATGTGGAGCTGGACGACATTATCAACATCATTGAGGGCATCCGGTACGGGATGCCCCCGGAGGAAATCAAGCCCATGCTTGTCCTCCTCGACCAATAAGGGGGTGTGAATTTCATTGGCAGTTGCAAAAATGAGGCTCGTCAGCGTGATCGGACAGATGGCCAGCCTGGACAAGGTAGTCTATGCCTGCGGCAAAAGCGGCGTGTTCCAGCCTGACGACGCCATGACCTTCTTTTCCGACACCTCCGATTTCATGACCATCAAGGAGGAGAACCCCTATAGCGTCCCCTTGAGTACCCTGGAATCGGCCATCGCCCGGGTGCAGGGCGATTTGTCCGGCCGCGTGGCTCCCTCCACCATGGAGATGGACGACATGGCCGCCTATGTGGAGGAATTCACGGCGAAGGCCGCCGAGATGTCCAAGAGGCGCAGCGAGCTGACCACCAAGGCGGAGGCCCAGAACCGGGATATCGAGCAGTTCGAGCATTTTCGGGGGCTGAATATCGACCTGGACAGCATCATCCACTGCGAAACCATCAAGGTGCGCTTCGGCCGCCTGCCCAAGGACAGCTTTGAGAAGCTGAACGCCTACAGCCAGAACCCGTATGTGCTGTTTTTCCCGGGAGCGAGCGACGCAGAGTATTACTGGGGCGTGTATTTCGCCCCGCTGGAGATGGCCTCCGACATCGATCGGATCTTCTCGAGCCTGTACTTCGAGCGCCTGCGCATTCCCTCCGCCGTGGGCACCCCGGAGGAAATCGTCGGCAAGCTGCGCACCGAGCTGAACGCCACCAACGCCGCGCTCGACCAGGTGAAAAAGGAAATCGCGGACTACTGGGCCAAAGAAAAGAATCTGTGTCTGCAGGTGCATGCCCGGTACAAGCAGCTGGCCACCCTGTTCGGCGTGCGGCAGTACGCGGCCCGGTACAACGACAAGTTTATCTTGGCCGGCTGGATCCCTGCCCGGGAGGAGAAAAAGTTCCAGACCGCGCTGGACGCCATCGACGCTATCGAGTATTCCATTGAGTCGGCGGAGGGGGACACCCACCACACGCCCCCTGTCACCCTGCGCAACGCCCGGACTTTCCGGCCCTTCGAATACTTCGTGGACATGTACGGCCTGCCCCGGTATAACGAGCTCGACCCCACCGCCTTTGTGGCCATCACCTTCACCCTCCTGTTCGGGATCATGTTCGGCGATTTAGGCCAGGGGATCCTGGTGGCCGTCATCGGCTGGGCCATGTGGCATTTCAAGCAGATGCCCATCGGGCGCATCCTGCTGCCCTGCGGCATTTCCTCCGCCGTCTTCGGCCTGGTGTACGGGTCGGTGTTCGGTTTCGAGCATGTGCTGGATCCCATGTACAAGGCGCTGTTCGGCCTGGAGGAAAAGCCCATCGAGGTCATGAACTCCGCCATGGCCACCAACATCATCCTGTTCGCGGTGGTCATCGGCTTGACCCTCATCATGCTGGCCATGATGCTCAACATCTATTCCGGCTTCAAGCAGCGCAATTATGAAAGCGCCGTCTTTGGTCCGAACGGCATCGCGGGGCTGGTGTTCTACGGCTCGCTGGTGCTGGGTTTCGGCTGTCAGCTGCTGTTCGACGTCCATGTGCTGAATCTGCCCTATGTGCTGCTGCTTATCGTGCTGCCCCTGGTGGTGATTTTCTTCCGAGAGCCGCTGGGCAAGCTTATGGCAGGGGAAAAGGACTGGAAGCCAGAAAAATGGGGCGAGTTCATCATCCAGAACTTTTTCGAGGAATTCGAAATCCTGCTGTCCTATGTATCCAACACCATGTCCTTCCTGCGGGTGGCCGCGTTCGTGCTGGTTCACGCCGGCATGATGATGGCGGTGTTTGCCATCGCTGAGCTGTTCGGCCCGCTGGGCTTCACCATCGCGGTGATTATCGGCAACGCCCTGGTCATGGGGATGGAGGCCCTGCTGGTGTCCATCCAGGTCATGCGTCTCGAGTTCTATGAAATGTTCAGCCGGTATTACGTCGGCGACGGCCGCGCTTTCCAGCCCCTCTCCGTATCGGCTGATAAATAAATTGGGGGAGATTTTCCCGCACATCGATTATATTTAGGAGGTACTTGTTATGAACATGGCGTATTTGATGATTCCGGTGGCCCTGCTGGCTGTTTCCCTGCTGATTTCCTTTATCCTGGTGAAGAAGGGCAAGCCCGCCAAGAAGGTCATGCGCGTGCATTTTCTGACCCTGATTCTCATTGTGGCAGCCACCTGCGCCGTGCCCTTCATGGCCTCCGCCGCCGCGAACGATCCCGCCGCCGCCGAAGAAGTTGCCACCGCTGTCACCAGCGTGGGCGACGGCATGAAATACCTGGCGGCCGCCCTGGCTGTGGGCCTGGCCGGCATCGGCGGCGGTATCGCCGTTGCCTCCGGCGCCCCCGCCGCCATCGGCGCCACGGCGGAGGATCCCAAGGCTTTCGGTAAATCCATCATCTTCGTCGCCCTGGGCGAAGGCTTCGGCCTGTACGGCCTGCTGATCGCCATTATGATTCTCATCCTGAAATAGATAGCCGCGCGGAAGGGAGTGAATACCCGTGCGCTTTTATGTCATCAGTGACAACAACGACACCTGCGTAGGCATGCGTCTGGCCGGCATCGAGGGCACGGTGGTACACGAGCCCGACGAGGTGCACCAGGCCCTGACCGCCGCCATGAACATGGACGATGTAGCGGTCATCCTGATGACCGAGCATCTCGTGAAGATGTGCGGCGACCTTGTGGACGATCTGAAGCTCAATCGGTCCCGGCCGCTTATCGTGGAAATCCCCGACCGGCACGGCAACGGCCGCGCCAAGGATTCCATCACCCGGTATGTCCGCGAGGCCATCGGCATCAAAATTTAAATCCTGCGGGAGCGGGCTTTTCCGGCGAAAGGCCCGCGGCATACGGCCGCTCTGCGGCGCAGACAACTCGCCGGAGATGGGAGCTGCGTATGGCGAACAGCGATGAGAAAGTCAGTAAATTCGTACAGGCGATAACCGATTACGCGGAGGAACAGCGTCAGAAAATCCACCAAGAGGTGGAAGACTATAAAATCGAGCGGCTGACACAAGCCGAGCAGGAAGTGCTCGCGGACGCTTATGATCTAATCCAGCGGGAGCGTATGGAGCTGAAGAACAACGCCAGCCGCGAAATGTCCCGCCGGGAGCTGGATGCCCGTAAAAAGCTGTTGGGCAAGCGCCGGGACATGACCGAAACCATATTTGCCGAGGTGAAGGAACAGCTGGCCGCCTATACCGCCACGCCGGAATACCGCCAGTCCCTCAAGGACTCGCTGACCGCCATGGCGGCCCGGATGCCCGCCGAGGGCACCGTGTACGAGGTGGCGCCCCGGGACGAGGCGCTGATCCCCGATCTGACGGCCCTCTGCCCGGCGGGCAGCCGGGTGGAGACCTCCGCGGACATCCACCTGGGCGGCCTGCGCGGCCTGAACGCCGCCACCGGCATGCTGGCGGACGATTCCCTGGACACCAAGCTGGACATCCAACGGGAATGGTTCGCCAAGACCTCCGGCTTGACCGTAGAATAAGGGGGCTTTTGGTATGAATACAGTCTTTGGCATCAACGGCCCCGTCGTCACAGTGCTGGGCAATACCGGCCTGTCCATGATGGAAATGGTGCTGGTGGGCGAGGAAAAGCTGGTGGGCGAGGTCATCGGCATCACCGCCAAGGCGACCACCATCCAGGTATATGAAAACACCACCGGCCTGAAGGTCGGGGAACCAGTGTACGCCACGGGCGGCCCGCTGTGCGCCACGCTGGGGCCCGGCATTCTCGACAACATTTTCGATGGCATCGAGCGGCCCCTGAAGGCCATCGAGAAGCTGTCCGGCGATTTTATCAACCGGGGCGTGTCGGTGCCCTCCATCGACGCCGACAAGCTGTGGGAGGTCACGGTGCTGGTGAAGGCGGGGGACACCCTGCATCCCGGCGACGTGTACGCCACCTGCCCCGAAACCCCCATCATCACCCATAAATGCATGGTGCCTCCCCAACTGTACGGCACCGTCAAGGCCGTGAAGCCCAGCGGGGCCTACAAGGTGAACGACACGGTGGTCACCATCACCGACGAGGACGGCCTGGATCACGATCTGACCCTCTGCCAGCAGTGGCCCATCCGCACCCCGCGCCCCGTGGCCAGCCGGAAGTACGCCGACGCCCCTCTGATCACCGGGCAGCGGGTCATCGACACCCTGTTCCCCTTGGCGAAGGGCGGCACGGCGGCCATCCCCGGCGGCTTCGGCACCGGCAAGACCATGACCCAGCATCAGCTGGCCAAATGGTGCGACGCCGACATCATCGTTTACATCGGCTGCGGCGAACGTGGCAACGAAATGTCCCAGGTGCTCGAGGAGTTCTCCGAGCTGGTTGACCCGAAATCGGGCCGACCCATGACCGATCGCACCTGCCTCATCGCCAACACCTCCAACATGCCGGTGGCCGCCCGCGAGGCGTCCATCTACACCGGCATCACCCTGGCGGAGTATTACCGCGACATGGGGTATCACGTGGCCATCATGGCCGACTCCACCTCCCGGTGGGCCGAGGCCCTGCGCGAAATTTCCGGCCGCCTGGAGGAAATGCCCGCTGAAGAAGGGTTCCCGGCTTACCTGCCCTCCCGCCTGTCCGAGTTCTATGAGCGCGCGGGCATGGTGGAGCCTTTGGGCGGCGGTTCCGGCAGCGTGACCATCATCGGCGCCGTGTCCCCCCAGGGCAGCGACTTCTCCGAACCCGTCACCCAGAACACCAAGCGGTTTACCCGCTGCTTCTGGGCGCTGGATAAATCCCTGGCCTACGCCCGGCACTATCCCGCCATCAACTGGACCTCCAGCTACAGCGAGTATCTGGGCGATTTGACCGCTTGGTACAAGAAGAACGTGGGGGAGGATTTCCTCGCCTGCCGCACCCAGATCGCCCAGCTGCTCCAGGAGGAGAACCAGCTGATGGAGATCGTCAAGCTCATCGGCTCCGACGTGCTGCCCGACGATCAAAAGCTGGTCATCGAGACCGCCCGGGTCATCCGGGTCGGCTTCCTGCAGCAGAACGCGTATCATCAGGACGACACCTATGTCCCGCTGGAAAAGCAGCTGAAAATGATGCGGGTCATCCTGTACCTGCACAAGGCGGCGCAGGCCATCGTGGCGGCATCGGTGCCCCTGTCGCAGATACTCGCGCTCGGCTTATTCGACAAGGTCAGCCGCATCAAATACGACGTCCCCAACGACCATTTGGAGCTGCTGGACGGCTATTACAAGGAAATCGACGACACGCTGGCCGCGCTCAAACGATAGGAGGGGGACTGACCATATGATCATCGAATATATCGGCGTCAAGGAAATCAACGGTTCCCTCATCGCCCTAGACGGCGTCAAGGACGCCACTTTCGAGGAAACGGTTTCCATCCGCCTGGACAATGGCACCGAACGGGCCGGGCGTATCGTCCAGATGGAGGGGGAACGGGTGGTTATCCAGGTGTTCGAAGGCACCAATGGCATCGCCCTGGACAACACCCGCACCCGTCTGCTGGGCCACCCGGTGGAAATGCCCCTGTCGCCCGAGCTTCTGGGCCGTATCTTCGACGGCTCCGGCCGCCCCATCGACGGCCTGGGCGATATTTTTCCGGTGGAGCAACGGGACATCAACGGCACCGCCATCAACCCCGTGTCCCGGGTGTATCCCCGGAACTTCATCGAGACCGGCATCTCCTCCATCGACTGCATGATGACCCTGATCCGGGGCCAGAAGCTGCCTATTTTCTCCGGCTCCGGCATGCGGCATAACGAGTTGGCGGCCCAAATCGTCCGGCAGGCGAAAATTGCTGACGAATCGGGTTCCGATTTCGCCATCGTTTTCGCGGCCATGGGCGTCAAGAACGACGTGGCCGAATACTTCAAGCGTTCCTTCGAGGAAAGCGGTGTGCTCGGACGGGTCGCCATGTTCTTAAACTTGTCCAACGACCCCATCATCGAACGGATCCTCACCCCCCGCTGCGCGCTGACCGCCGCGGAATACCTGGCCTTCGATTTGGGAATGCACATTCTGGTCATCATGACCGACATGACCTCCTACGCCGAGGCGCTGCGGGAATTCTCGGCCTCCAAGGGTGAAATCCCCGGGCGGAAGGGCTTCCCCGGTTACCTGTATTCCGACCTCGCGTCGTTGTACGAGCGGGCCGGCATGATCAAGGGAAGCAAGGGGTCGGTGACGCAAATCCCGATTCTCACCATGCCCAACGACGACATCACCCATCCGGTTCCCGATTTGACCGGTTATATCACCGAAGGCCAGATCGTGCTGGATCGCAGCCTGGACAACAGCGGGATTTACCCGCCGGTGTCGGTGCTGCCCTCCCTGTCCCGTCTGATGAAGGACGGCATCGGCGAGGGGTTCACCCGGGAGGATCACGCGGCGGTGTCCAATCAACTGTTCGCCTGCTATGCCCGGGTGCAGGAAGCCCGCTCTCTGGCCTCGGTCATCGGCGAGGAGGAGCTGTCGCCGGGCGACAAGAAGCTGCTGGAGTTCGGCCGGATGTTCGATCAGCAGTACATCAACCAGGGCTTTGATGAAAACCGCTCCATTGACCAGACCCTGGATCTGGGATGGCGGCTGCTCTCCACCCTGCCCAGGGAAGAGCTGGATCGGGTAGACGACAAGACCTTGGATGCCCACTACCATCCCGAAGCCGCCGTGACGGCCCAGCCCTTGAAGGTGCACTGACGCGGCGCCGCCCGTCGGCCGTCCTCACTCCTGTATGAAAGCGGTGATTTCACTTGGCTGATCAAGTTTTTCCGACCAAGGGCAACCTCATCAACACCAAAAAATCCCTGGATTTAGCCAAGGTGGGCTTTGAACTGCTGGATCGCAAGCGGAACATCATTGTCCGGGAAATGATGCAGCTCATTGACCGGGCCGCGGTGATCCAGTCCCAGATCGACTCCTGCTACGCGGAGGCGTATCAGGCGCTGCAGCGGGCCAACGTGGCCCACGGCGTCTGCGACGACATCGCCGCGTCGGTGCCGGTGGAAAACGGCCTCGAGCTGACGGTGCGCAGCGTCATGGGGGTGGAAATCCCCATGGTCAAGCTGGACGCCGAGCCGGTTTCCCTTCGCTATGGTTTCATGTCCACCAGCTCCCTGGTGGACGAGGCGTACATCAAGTTCGACCGTGTGAAGAAGCTGACCGCCGAACTGGCGGAGGTGGAAAACAGCGTGTACCGCCTGGCCACCGCCGTCAACAAGACCCAGAAACGGGCCAACGCCCTGAAGAACATCATCATCCCCCGCCTGACCAGCACCGTGAAGTTCATCACCGATTCCCTGGAAGAGAAGGAACGGGAGGATTTTTCCCGGCTTAAGGTCATTAAGGCGCAGAAAAACGCCAAGCAGCAGGCGGAAGACTGATTCCGCCCGCGCCAAAGCCGCCGCATGGGAATGCATTCCCATGCGGCGGCTTTTCTTTTGCGGGAAAGCGGGTTGAATTTAACCGTTTTATCGTGTTTTGAATAATTTTATATCAGAATTCTAAAAATATAGAATTTTATAGGATATTATATTGACTTTATTTGCAGAATACGTATACTATGAAATTAAACCGGTTTATAAAATGCGTAGTTTGGTGGTGATAGTCTGTATCCATTTCTTACGCAGGGAGTGGGAGTGGCCGCGGCGGCCCTGGTGGTGCTGTCCTTTCAGTGCAAAAAGAATCGGCAGTTATTTTTTATGCAAATGCTGGGGACGGCGCTGTTTACTCTTCATTTTGGCTTGCTGGGGCAGATGCCGGGCGTGCTGCTCAATGCCGTTTGCGTGCTACGCGCTCTTGTTGTGTATTTACGGGAGGAACGCGGGTGGGCGCGAAGCCCGGTATGGCTGGCGGCTTTGCTGGCGGCCTACACGGCGGTCAGCGTTTTGACTTGGGAAGGCATCGTCAGCCTATGGCTGCTGGCGGTGCTGCTGCTCATGACGGTCGCCATGTGGATGAATCATCCGCGCAGTATCCGCTGGGTGCAGCTGCTCGGCGTCTCGCCGGCGTGGCTGGTGTACAACTGCATGGCGTTTTCCATCGGCGGCATGGCCAATGAAATCTTTAATATTCTCTCGGTTCTGCTATTCTTCTTTCGCACAGGTCTTGGGAAAAAGAAATCACCCGTTGAGGCGGACAAACGCTCCGTCGGATAGGAGGGACCATGACTTTCCATCGGTACTATTGTGATCTGAAAAGCCGCGTCGCGCCCTTTCGCACCGCCGAGGACTTTGAAACCATCAAAACCGTGGCCTCGATCGACGCGCTGGCCGACCGGGCGGATGTTATCCATCGCGGCAACGTACCGGGCTGGCGCTTTGACCGCCCGGAGGGGCTGGACGAGGAGAATCTGATGCGCCGCGCGTTTCTCCATCTGGAAGCCTTGGAACGCGGGGAATTCCCCCTTCGCGGGAAATTCACCGAGCCCGGTATCAGCCTGGCCGACCATACCTTTGTGGTGGAAGTCGACAGGGTGCATCTGTTCTACAACCGGGGCCGCATAGGCTACGACTGGCCGGAACGCATGGCGGATACGCTGGGGCACGCGGTCAGCACGGATTTGATTCACTGGGAGATACGGCGGCCCTGTTTGTCGGTTCAAAAGGGCGGCCCGGACAGCTACTCGGTATGGTCGCCCTCTCTGCTGCTCGATAAGGGGCGTTATTTTATGTATTACACGGGCGTTAACTTTGAAATCGCCCAGACCATCTGTATGGCAACCTCAACGGATCTGCAAAGCTGGGAGCGCTGGCCGGACAATCCGGTGTTTGTGCCCGGCACATGGTTTGACTGGCGGGAGGATCGATGGTCGGATTGCCGGGACCCCATGGTGTTTTTGGATGACGACGGCCAATATTACCTCTATGTCTGCACCCGATGGAAAGACGAAGCCGGACAGCTGCACGCGGCGATAGGCGTTGCTTCCTCCCGCGATCGGATCCACTGGGAGGAGGCGGGAATCATCCGGCTGCCCGGCTGCACGGAATGCGCGGAATCCCCGTTTGTGATGAAGCGACAGGGGCGCTATTATTTGTTCTATACCAACTGCGGCAAGGGTTCCGCCTACGCGGTTTCAGACAATCCCATAAGCGGCTGGCGGGAGAAGGGTTTACTGCTGGGCGCGGAAGACCATTCCGGCGACAACGCGCATGTTCCCTCCTGCAGCGAGGTATTTGCTTTCCGGGGAAAGTGGTATTTTTCGTTCTGCGAGCGGCTGCCCGGCAACGAGCAGTACCTGGAGCTCAAGGAATTGTTTTGGGAGGAGGACGGGTCTGTCCGCCTGGGGACTGCCGTGGACTGAGGAAAACCGGGAGGCTTAACCTGGCCCCATGGCGTCAAAGCACGCAATATCGCCAAGCAAAAGACCGCCCGGTCTTTTGCTGCCTCTCGATAAAGAACATGGCTCTGCGGTTGATTCCGCAGAGCCATGTTATCGTTTAGACGCGTTTCTTGAAGATTTTGTCGCGGAAGACAATCAGGAGCACCACGCCGGCGACGATGATGACGCCGCCGATGATGGCGAAGATAGCCCACAGGGGGAAGCCGGAGGAGGACTCGCCCTCTGGACTGATGGTATAGGTCAAAGCTACCTTGCCGTCCTTATACAGACGCACCAGTGTATCCTTGGTCAGCTCGGCGGACGAGGAGGTGATGGGATTGCTGGCGTTGTCGAACAGCTTGATTTCGTAGCCGGCCGCGATGGTCAGAGCCTTGGCCAGGTCGCCGACCGTGGATCCGGCGGGAACGGTGATGGTTTTCCAGCTTTCGTCGATTTTGAACGCCGCGTTGGAGGAGGTGATGACCACCGGAGCGGCGGTGGTGGCGGCGGTGGTGCGCACGGGGTTGCCGAATTCGTCGGTGGCGCCGGTATAAGCGGTGGTGGTCTCATCCGAGGGGGCGGCGGTTTCGGAGGGCGCGGTGGTGGCGTCCACGGGCTTGGCCTCGGTGGTGCCGTCCGGCTTGACGGTGGTGCTGTTCGGCTTGGTGGTGGCTTCGGTGGGCTTGGTGGTGGGCGCCGGCTTCCCAGCGTCGGGATCGGCGCCGTTGGCCTTGACGTTCAGGCTCACCAAGGCGGCTTGCCACTGCTCATAGTACGAGTCGCCAGTGCCGGCCCCCTTGAACCACAGGCGCAGGTACTTGGCGGCAGAGGGGATCTTGTTGGAATAGAAGTACGCCAGGCCGGCGGAGTCCTGGTCGGGCCGATCCAGGGTCATTTCGCCCACGGCGAGATCGGTGCTCTTCCCCTTGTTGGGGCCGACAACCAGCTGCTTAAAGTCCCGGTAGGTGCCGCCCAGGGTATCCGACCACTGGATTTTGAACAGGCCGCTTTTGCCGTAGATACCGGCCCAGCCGCCCCCGCCGTAGCCGATGTATTCAAAAGAGGTGAAGCCCTCTTTGAATTCGTAGGTGATGGAGCTTTCCACCTCGGTCATGCATTTCATCATCACCTGTTCGCGGTCGTCGGGCATGGATTCCACCATGGGGGCGTTGGTTGTAAAGCCATAGCACTTGTCCGTGGCGCCGCCGCCCTGGACGAAGACGCTGACCGCTTTGGGAAATTTGTTATCTCCGAATTTGTCAGTGAACACGTAGCTGCCCGCGGCGCTTGCCAGAAAGCCGACGGACATGCAGGAGGCCAGCAGGGCCGTCGCCAGGACCGCCGAGGCCAGCTTCTTCAAAGGATGTTTCATAGCGTGGAATCTCCCTTTCCCTATGTAGTGTTGGGTTCCTCTGCCTTAAGCCTACAATAGATAAGGGGAAATGTATATCGTCCATTTTCCGGCATCGTCAAATTTGCCGCGGAGGGCGGGTTTGTGGGAAAATCGGCCGGATTTTTGAGGATTTTGGAAAATGGACGATATACACGCTTTCCCCATCCTAGTATCATGAAATTGCGGCGGAAAGCCCCGCCGCGGGTTTAGATGATCGTAGGAGGGGTTCCCATTGAAAAGGATCACCGGTTTGAAGCGGGCGGCTGTTTTGGGCCTCGCGGCGGCGCTGCTGCTGACGGGGACACCGGGGGTTTCGCTGCCGGCGAAGGCTGCGGCCGCTTCCTCCTCCGAAGGCGGGAGAGGCGCGGCGCAGAGCCGGGACGCGGACACCGCCGACATGACCTACCGCCAATATATCGCGCAATACGCGTCGGTGCCTCGGCGCACGGACGCCGCCGAGATTCCGGCAGCCGCCTTCTCTTCAAAGGAAGGGGATGGGCTGACGGTGCTGCCCACCTTCGAGGGGCGGGACAACGTCCTCCAGTGGAAGGAGGGCGAGACGGACGGCAGCGTGACCTGGACTTTCCAGCTGCCGGACATCAGCCTGTACGCGGTGGAGCTTGTCTATTACGCGCTGGAAAGCAAGAACAACGCCATCGAGCTGTCGATGGAGATAAACGGGCAGACCCCCTCCCGCAGCGCGGGCAGTCTGTCCCTGAGCAAGCTGTGGCGCAACCAGACCACAGAGAAAAAGTACGACAAAGCGGGCAACGAAATCCGGCCGGGTCAGACCCAGGTGCTGGAATGGCAAAGCGCCTTTTTCCAGGATGCGGAGGGTGTGCTCAACGAGCCGTATGTCTTCTGCTTTAAAAAAGGCGAGAACACGCTGAAGCTCACCGGCATCCGCACGGATTTCGTGCTGGAGAAAATCGTGCTGCGCAACCTCAAAACGGCGGAGCCCTACGCGGTGGCGGTATCGGACAGCCGCAACGGGATGGAGCTGAAAAACGAGGTCATCGAGCTGCAGGGCGAGGATGCGACGCTGAAATCCTCCTCGGCGCTGGCCCCCATGTACGACCGCTCCAACGCCAACACCTATCCCTCCGACCCAGTGCTGATGCGGTACAACACCATCGGATCCTACAACTGGTCCACGCCGGGACAGTGGATCGAATGGTCCTTCAACGTGACGCAGGCGGGGTATTACAACATCGCGGTGAGGGCGCGGCAGAATTATCAGCGGGCCTATCCTTCCAACCGACGGATCACCATCGACGGCAAGGTGCCGTTCGCGGAGATGATGCAGGTGCCCTTCGGGTTCTCGCCCGACTGGTACATAAAGACGCTCGGGGATGAAAAACCCTACCGCTTCTATCTGGGAGTGGGCACCCACACCATCCGCATGGAGGTGGTGCCCGGCGATTCGGCGGCCATCACGGCGGAGCTGCAGGAATGCGTGCTCGAGCTCAACACCCTGTACCGCCGGATCCTCATGGTCACCGGCACCCAGCCCGATCTGTTCCGCGACTACGCCCTGGAAAAGGAAATCCCGGGGCTGCGGGAGGAGATGACGGCGGTGCGCGACCGGCTCCAGGCCGCTTATGAGAACATACAGGCCTCCTCCGGCATCCGGGACGGGGATACGGCCAACATCGACCGGCTGGTGGTGCAGCTGGACGGATTCCTAAAGGATGTGGACACCATCCCCCAGCGGCTGTCCAATTTCAGCAGCAACATCTCCAGCCTGTCGGCTTGGATGCTCAACCTGAAAAATCAGCCGCTGGAAATCGACTATCTGCGCATCCAGTCGGAAGACGTGGCCGTGCCGAAGGCCAACGCCGGGTTCTTCCAGACCCTGTCCTACATGGCGAAGCAGTTCGCCGGCTCCTTTGTCATGGATTACAACTCCATCGGAGATACTACCGCCGCGGCCGAGGCCCTCGATGTGTGGATTGGCCTCGGGCGGGATCAGGTGCAGATCATCAAGGAGCTGGTGGATGAGAATTTCACGGCCAAGACCGGGATTCCGGTGAACATCAAGCTGGCCAAAGATTCCATGATTCAGGCCACCTTCGCCGGGCGGGGGCCGGATATCGCCCTGTTCATCGCCCAGGATCAGCCGGTCAATCTGGCGGTGCGCAATGCGGTGGTCAATCTCAGCCAGTTCCCGGATTTTGAGGAGGCGGCGGCCGAGTTCTCGCCGGAGAGCTTCGTGCCCTACTCCTATGAGAACGGGGTCTACGGTATGCCGCTGACCGGCAGCTTCCAGATGCTGTTCTGCCGCACCGACATCCTGGAGGAGCTGGGGCTGAAGGCCCCGGAAACTTGGCGGGATTTGTATGAGATGATTCCGGTTATCCAGCAGAAGAACATGAACGTGGGGCTTCCCAAGGTAGTCATCGACGCCACCGGCGCGGGCTCGGGCACCAGCGCCATGTTCGACACCCTGCTGCTGCAGAAGGGGCTTAACTATTTCGACGACAGCCGGTCGTCCACCAATTTCGACAAGCCCGAGGCCTTGGAGGCCTTCCGGGAGTGGACCGATTTTTACACCAAGTACGGCCTGCCCCAGGATTTCGATTTTTACAACCGGTTCCGCACCGGCGAGATGCCGATCGGCATCGCGGGATACACCCTGTACAACCAGCTGTGCGTCGGTGCGCCGGAGCTTAGCGGCCTGTGGGAGATGCGGCAGCTGCCGGGCACGCCCAGAGAGGACGGCAGCCTGAACCGGGCGGCCGGGCTGACCGGCACCAGCGCGGTCATCTTCAACAAGTGCGACAAGGAGAACGGCTGGGCATTCGTCAAGTGGTTTGCCAGTTCGCAGACTCAGGCGGCCTACGGACGCACCATTGAGGCGCTGCTGGGCGCTTCCGCCCGGTACGACACGGCCAACCTGGAGGCGCTCAAGTTGCTGCCCTGGACCAAGGCCCAGCAGAAAACCCTGCTGGGCCAGTGGGAGAACGTCAAGGGGATCCCCCAGGTGCCGGCCAGCTATTACATTTCCCGGAACCTGTACAACGCGTTCCGCAACGTGACCATTTACTATTCCAACGCCCGGGAAATCCTTTATAAATACAACAAGGAAATGAACGCCGAGATCCAGCGCAAGCGGGTGGAGTTCGGCCTGGACTAGGTAAGCGATGATGAAATCCAGTGGTTGGCCTGGTATAGGGGATTTCCCCCGTCAAGCCGCCGCTGAGCCGCTAGGCCTGATGCATTCAGCGCTTGCCTAGAGTTGTGGTTTATCCCGCGCTTTGAAAGGACGGAGACGGACAATGGAGAAAGAGGCCCGCAAAAAGAAGAGCTTGCGCTGGTACGGGCGGGAAATCCGGAAGAACCGGGACAATTACCTGATGGTCGCGCCCTACGCCGTGATTTTCACCGTGTTCACGGTGATCCCGGTGGTGCTGGCCATTGTGATGAGCTTCACCTATTTCAACCTGCTGGAGCCGCCCCAGTTCCGGGGGCTGTTCAACTACATGCGGCTGTTCCTGGACGACGATGTGTTCTGGCTGTCCATGAAGAACACCTTGATATTCGCCCTGCTGACCGGGCCGCTGAGCTACTTCCTCTGCCTGGTGTTCGCCTGGCTGATAAACGAGCTGCCGGTGCGGGCGCGCAACCTGTTCACCCTGGTGTTTTACGCGCCCTCCATCTCGGGGGCCCTGTACGTTATCTGGAGCTTCATCTTCAGCGGCGACGCTTACGGCATGGCCAACGGCCTGCTGATGCAGCTGGGCGTCATCAACGAGCCGATACTGTGGCTGACCGATCCCCGCTACGATTTGGGGATTGTCATCGTGGTGCAGCTGTGGCTCTCCCTGGGCACCAGCTTCCTGGCCTTCATCGCCGGACTGCAGGGGGTGGACCGCAGCCTGTACGAGGCGGGGGCCATCGACGGCATCCGCAACCGGTTCCAGGAGTTCGTCAAGATCACCATCCCGGCCATCGGGCCGTCGCTGCTCTTTTCCGCGGTCATGCAGATAAGCTCCTCCTTCTCGGTGGGCCGGATCTGCATGGCGCTGACCGGCTTTCCCAGCACCGACTATTCCACGAGCACCATCGTCACGCACATCCTGGATTACGGCACCCTGCGGTATGAGATGGGGTACGCCTGCGCCATCGCGACGGTGCTGTTCCTGATGATGCTGCTGACCAACCAGGTCATCCGCCGGCTGCTGCGGGGTTACACCAACTGATGATAAGGGAATGAGCTTATGGCACGGATAGCTTCCAAAAAACTCAACCGGAAGATAGGCGGCGACGTCTTCATCCTGGTGATCCTCATCCTGGTGGGCGGGTTTATGCTGCTGCCGTTCATCTACGCGATTTTGCAGTCCTTCAAGCCGATGGAGGAGATCTTCCTCTTTCCGCCCCGGTTTTTTGTCAACCGGCCCACCACCGAAAACTTCTATCAGCTGACCCAGCTGGTGGCCAACTCCTGGGTGCCCTTCACCCGGTACATATTCAACTCCCTGCTGGTGTCGATTATCGCCACGGCGGCCCATGTCATCATCGCCTCCATGGCGGCCTATCCGCTGGCCAAGGCGACCTTCCCGGGGAGCCGGACGTTCTTCCAGGTGGTGGTGCTTTCCCTGCTGTTCACCACCGAGGTGACGGCGCTGCCGCTGTACCTCGTCATGTCCACCCTGCACATGATCGACACCTATTTCGCCCTGATTCTGCCGGCCATCGGCTCGTCCCTCGGGCTGTTCTTGATGAAGCAGTTCATCTCGGTGCTGCCAGACAGCATGATCGAGGCGGTGAAGGTGGACGGCGCGGGCACCTTCCGCACCTACTGGAGCATCGTCATGCCCAACGTCAAGCCCGCCTGGATGACCTGCATCATCTTCGCCTTCCAGAGCATCTGGAACTACGAAGGCACCCAGTTCATCTACGACGAGTCCCTAAAGGTGCTGCCCACCATGTTCCGACAGATCAGCGAGGGCGGTATCTCCCGGGTGGGCGTGGGGGCCGCGGCGGCGGTGCTGCTGATGATCCCGCCCATCCTGATTTTCACCTTCTCCCAGAGCCAGGTCATCGAAACCATGGCCCAATCCGGATTAAAGGAGTAATGGACCTATGCACATGCGGCGACACAAATGGCTGCCACGGCTGGCGGCGGGGCTGTGCGCGGTTCTGCTTCTGTCCGGCCTGCCGGCCTCGGCCAGCGTCCCCTACAACAGCTATGTTTACGACCGATACAGCCGCCCGACCCCGGCGCCGGACGCGTATGTCCCGGTGGGGACGATAGACGGGCAGATGCTGGGGGTGGGGGCCTTCAACGCGCCCCAGGACATCTTCAAGGACGCGGCGGGGCGGCTCTACGTGGCGGATACCGGCAACAACCGGATCGTGGCTCTGGCGGCCGATCGGAAGAGCGCCAAGGCGCTGTCCACCTTCCGCAACGGGGACAAAACCGAGACGCTGAACGCCCCCCGCAACGTCTTTGTGACGGCGGACGGGATTTACTACATCGCCGACACCGGCAACAAGCGGGTGCTGGTGGCGGACGGGGACGGGAACGTCCTGCGGATTCTGGGAAAGCCGGACAGCGACCTGTTCGGGGCGAACACGGAATTCAAGCCCCGGGACCTGGTGGTCACCTCGGCGGGTACGGTGTACGTGCTGGTCGAGGGGGTATACCAGGGGGCGGTGATTTTCAGCCCGGACGGGGAATTCGCCGGCTTCTACGGCAGCAATAAGGTGGAGGTCAGCCTGTCTCTGCTGGCCGATTTCTTCTGGAAGAACTTCATGACCAGCGCGCAGAAAAGCCGGATGCGGCGGTATGTGCCGGTGCAGTATTCCTCCATCCAAATCGACAGCGAGGATTTTGTCTATCTGACCACCGAGGCGGCCTCCAGTCCCAGCGAGCGGGTGCGCAAGCTTAACCCCCTGGGGCAGAACATCCTGCGCTCCAGCTCCAACGACAAGCTGTTTTTCGGGGATACTGGCACCTTCCAGCTCCAGGGCGAGACCTATGAGACGGCGCTGACGGCCATCGACGTTATCGACGGCAAGTACATCACCGTCCTCGACCGGAGCCGCAGCCGGATTTTCCAGTACAACCAGGAATGCGACCTGCTGACCGTCTTTGGATGCAGCGGCTCCCTGGAGGGGGCGTTCACCGAGCCGGTGGGCCTCTGCGGCGTGGGAAACAACGTGTTCGTGCTGGACGCCCAGCGCAATGCCATTACCGTATTTGAGCTGACCCCCTACGGCGAGACGCTGCACACGGCTATCGACATCTACACCGACGGGCGGTATCAGGATTCCCTGCCCTACTGGTACGAGATCCTCAAGTACAACAGCCTGTCCGTCCTGGCCAACCGGGGCATCGGCAAGGCCCTGTACCAGGTGGGGGAGAGCGAGAAGGCCGTCGAGTATTTCGAAAAGTGCAACGACACCGACGGGTATTCCAGCGCCTACGGGGATATCCGCAAGGCGGGAATCCGGGCCAACTTCTACGCCATCGCGCTGGGACTCGCGCTGCTGATAGTCGCGGGTTGGCTGTGTAAAAAGTTCCGGGTATTCCCGCGGCTGCTTCGCCGGATCCGAGAGAGGAGGAAGGGCGCATGAATTACGCGCAGATGTCCAAGGCCCGGTATCTCTTCTATCTGCTCGTCCATCCGGTGACCGCCTTCGAGGAAATGAAGTTCAACAAAAAGGGTTCGGTGAAATACGCCACCCTTCTGCTGGCGCTGTTCTACGTCTGTTCGGTCGTCAGCCAGGTGGGCACCGGGTACCTGTTCAAGGACAAGAACCTGGAGGACGTCAACATCTTCGGTATCCTGGCGGGCACGGTGGGGCTGGTCATCGTCTGGTGCGTGGCCAACTGGATGCTCTGCACTCTGCTCGACGGCAAGGGGCGGTTTTCCGAAATCTGGGTGGCCACCTGCTATTCCCTGCTGCCCTATGTGCTGTTTTCCATCCCCATGACGGTGTTAAGCCACTTCCTGACCAACAACGAGGCCATGTTCTATCAGGCGGCCATGACGCTCATCACCGTGTGGGTGGCGGTGCTGCTGTTCATCGGGATGATGACCATGCACCAGTTCAGCCTGTCCAAGAACGTGCTGACCATGGCGTTCACCGTGGTGGGCATCGCGCTGATTTTGTTCTTGCTGGTGCTGATGTTCACCCTGGGGCAAAACGTGGTGTCCTTCATTCTGACCATATTTAACGAACTGAACTTCCGGTTCCGCTGAGAGGGGGCTTGCACAAATGAAACGAATCGGTTTGCTGGTGCTGGCCCTGCTGACGGTCTGCGGCCTGACGCTCAGCGCCGTGCCGGCCCTGCCGGCCGCGGCCCAGCCCGCTCCCCCCTCCGCGCAGGCGGTGGAGGAGCTGGCCACCAAGGGACTAACACCGGTGGCGGAGAACGCGGCGCTCATCCTCTACGCCGACTCGGCGACGGGGAACGCGGCGCTGTATCACAAGGCGAAAGGGGTTTTCTGGTACACCAACCCGCCGGAATATTTGGGGGAGAAGCCCACGGGGCAGGAAAAGGTGCTGGCCTCCGCCCAGATGAAAATCACCTTCTATGACAAGCAGTTCGTGCAAAACGAGCTTATCAGCACCGTCGGTTCGCTCAACAAGGGCGGGATGACCTGCCAGAAAACGGCCGACGGGGTGCAGTTTACCTACCGCTTCCCCCAGCAGGGGATCACCGTGCCTCTGCGGTACACGCTGCGGGCGGATTACCTGGAGGTATCCGTGCCGATGGACGGGGTGAAAGAGGAAGGAGAGTACACCCTCTCGACCATTGCGGTGCTGCCCTTCTTCGGCAGCGGCGCGGCGGGGAACGAGGGCTATCTCCTGGTGCCGGACGGCTCCGGCGCCCTCATCGACTTCGCGGACGCGTCCCGGGCGCCCAGCGCCTATGCCCAGCCGATTTACGGCCGGGATCGGGTGACCACCAAAATCCGGGACACCTACGCCTCCGAGACGGCGCGGCTGCCGGTGCTCGGCATCCATCGGCAGGAGGGCGGCCTGCTGGTGGTGGCGGACAAGGGGGCCGGGCTGGCCACCGCCAACGCCCAGCTGTCCAATCTCAAGGAAAAGCGGAACATGGGGTATTTCTCCTTCCTGTACCGCCCGGCGGATCGGATGACCCTGAACAGCAGCGACCGCAACGCCCGGGAGGTGCTGGCCTACGCCAGCCGCCCGGCCGAGACCGACGCGCTGTCCCTGCGGTATTATCCGCTGGAGGGGGCGGGCACCTATTTCGACATGGCCTCCCGCTACCAGCGGCTGCTTGCCGAGGAGCAGGGAATGACCCGCAGCGAGTTCGGGGACGACCTGCCCTTCTACATCACCAGCTACGGCGCGCTGGAGAGACGGGGGAGCGTGTTCTGGATCCCCGCCGACATCGTCGTGCCGCTGACCACCTATTCCCAGATGACCGCCATGCTCGGAGAGCTGCGGCAGGCGGGGCTGAAGGGGCTGACGGTGGATTACCGCGGCTGGCAGGACGGGGGCTACATGGGCAAGCTGCCGACGGGCGGCCGGCTGGAAAGCAAGCTGGGTTCCAAGAAAGAGTTCGCCGCCCTGTTCGACACGGCGCAGGCTAACGGCGACCGGGTGTTCGCCGGGGTGAACCTGGTGGATTTCTACAAGACCGGCAACGGGTTCTCCAAGTCCTCGAGCGTGGCCCGCACCGTCACCGCGGCCCCAGCGCTGCAGTATTCCTACAGCTTTATCAGCGGCTTCTATAACGAGCGGCTGGCCCCCTGGTACCTGCTCTCTCCCCTGAAATACGGGGAGGTGCTGGACAAGGTGCTGAAAAAGACCGACTATGCCTACGCGGGGCTGGGGCTGGGCACGGCGGGCAGCGAGCTGTATTCCGACTTCCGCAAGGGCGGGCACGACCGGCTGGGCATCCAGGCCTCGTATGTCGAGGCGTTCCGGAAGGCCGCGCAGGCGGGGCCGGTGATGGCCGACGACGTCAACGCCTTCCTGCTCCCTTACGTGGATTACGTGGCAGGGGCGCCGGCGGAGCATAGCCGGTTCGACATCGAGAGCCGGCGGGTGCCCTTCTACCAGCTGGTGCTGCACGGGTATAAGAGCTATTCGGTGCCGGCGGTCAACCTGAGCGCCGACGCGCACACCCAGTTTCTCTACGCGGCGGAGACGGGGGCGTCGCTGCAGTACGTGTTCAACAGCCAGAACTTCGACCGGGTGGAGGACACCTACCTGCAGGGCATTTACAACTCCAACTACCGCGACTGGCAGGAGGAGGCGGCCGGGTACTACGCCCGGCTGAGCGGCCTGTACGCTCAGGTAAAGGGCCGCGCCATCGTCAACCACACCCAGCCCGCCGACGGCGTGGCGCGGGTGGACTACGCGGACGGCGTTACGGTGGTGGTCAACTACGGCAAGGAGGCCTACGCCGGGGAGCTGGGCACCGTGGGGCCGGAGGACTTCGCCGTGTTTCAGAGAGGGGAGGGAGCGGCATGAGAAAGCTGTCCACGCTGGAAAAGCGGAACGAACGCACGGGCTACCTGTTCATTCTGCCGTGGATCATCGGGTTCCTGATCTTCTTCCTGTCGCCCATCGTCAACTCCCTGCTCTACGCCTTCCAGAACGTATCGGTGCGGGCTGGCGGCTTGGATCGGCCCTTCGTGGGCGTGCAGTTTTTCAAGCAGGCCCTGCTGGAGGACGACGCATTTCTGCCCAAGCTGTCCGCCGCGTTCGGCGATCTGGTGTATCAGGTGCCCATCATTCTGGTGTTCAGCCTGTTCGTGGCCGTGATTCTCAACCAGAAGTTCAAAGGGCGGGGGGCGGCCCGCACCCTGTTCTTCCTGCCGCTGATGCTCTCCTCCACGGTGCTGCTGTCGGTGATCAAGGGGGACGGCGCGGTGCACAGCATATCGGACACCACCTCGGTATACATGGTGTCCTCGGTGGACATATCCAGCGTCCTGTTTCAAATCGGGGTGCCGGAGGAGCTGCTGTCCTTCATGACCTCGGTCATCGACCGGATTTTCGACATGACGTGGATGTCGGGCATCCAGATTCTCCTGTTCCTGTCGGGGCTTCAGTCCATCCCGGGCAGCCTGTATGAGGCGGCCAGCGTGGAGGGGGCCACGGCGTGGGAATCCTTCTGGAAAATCACGGTGCCCATGATCAGCCCCATTATCCTGGTCAACGTCATCTTCACCATCATCGACAGCTTCACCAGCTATTCCAACGGGCTGATGCAGTATATTCTCAGCGAGACCAGCCAGCTGCACTATTCCTACGCGGCGGCCATGACCTGGATTTATTTCGCGGCCATTATGGCCGTGCTGGGGGCCATCCTCGGGCTGGTGTCCAAGAAGATTTTCTACAGTGTGGAGTAAAGGAGGAAATCCCATGCAACTGACGGATCGGCTAACCGCGAAGGTTTCCTCCGACATCCTGACCAAGGCCCGGCTGAACAAGGGAAAAACATGGCTGTGGGCGATTTTTCGGCTGTTTTTGTTCATCGGCATCGGCTATGTCATCCTCTATCCCATCCTGTATATGCTCAGCACCACCTTCCGCAGCGACGCGGACATCCTCGATCCCTCCATCGTGTGGATCCCCAAGCATTTCTCCCTGAACAACATCAAGCAGGCCTTCGACGTGATGGAGTATCCCAAGGCGCTGGCCAACACGGCGGGGATCAACATGGTGGCGGCCCTGCTCCAGGTGGCGGTCACCTCGGTGGTGGGCTACGGCTTCGCCCGGTACAAATTCCGGGGGCGCAGCCTGCTGTTCGGCCTGGTGCTGTTCACCATCATCGTGCCGCCCCAGACCACCATGATCCCCATGTTCTTAAAGTTCTCCAACTTCGACGTGCTGGGCATCGCGGAACTGACGCGTACCATCTTCGGCATGGAGGGGCAGGTAAAGCTTATCAACACCCCCTTCGTCATGTATCTGCCCGCCCTGTTCGGCATGGGGATCCGCTCGGGGCTGTTCATCTACATCTTCCGCCAGTCCTTCCGGGGCATGCCCAAGGAGCTGGAGGAAGCGGCGCTCATCGACGGCTGCGGGCCGCTGAAAACCTTCCTGCGGGTCATGGTACCCAACGCGGCCGCCATCTATCTGACCGGCATCCTGCTGTCCATGGTCTGGTACTGGAACGACTATTACATCTCCTCCATGCTGATGGATCAGACCAAGACGGTCACGGTGGCCCTGTCCCATCTGCGGGAGGGCATGTGGAAGTTCGTTTCCGGCAAGGATCTGGAGCTGACCATGCTGCGCATGCAGGCCGGGTGCCTGCTGGCTATCCTGCCGCCCATGGTGGTGTACTTTTTCGCCCAGAAGAAGTTCACGGAAAGCGTGGAGCGCAGCGGCATCGTGGGGTGATTGGAAAATCTTCCAGCACCACCGCGGCTGTCAAACCCGGCGCTTTATGCTATAATGGTGGAAATCGCGGCGAAAATCCGGGAGCGTAGCGGAATCCTCTCGGATTTGGTCGAAAGCGGCAGCCGGCGGCCACAGGCGCCGGGGCGAAAACGACGAGGGGCGGTGTGCGGAGGACTATGAGAAAGCGGCGCGTGAAAATACGCCGGAATGTCCGTGTATTCCGGAAGCTGCTGCTCCTGCTGGCGGGCTGCCTGCTGGTGTTCCTGCTGTGCGTGCGCCTGGGCACCAGGCGGATGGAGGCGGAAATCCGGCAGCGGGACGACAGGCAGGCTTGGGACGCCCTCCAGCAGGTGGAGCACGCGGGCGAGATGCTTATCGACGAGCTGCTCGGGCTGTCGGAGGACATTGTCAGCCAGAAAAACCTGGTGGCTTTCAGTACCGGCGAAAAGGGCAAGGAGAGCCTGGTCGTCGAACTCCTCCGGGAGAAGATGGAATCCAGCACGCTTATCAACAACGTGTATCTCCTGTCCCCCGACCAGAACATCTGTGTGACGGCGAATGGACGGGAAAACCTGGCGGGCATCACCTCCATGCTGACGGAGGAGGGGCAGACGGTGCTGCTCAACCCGGCGGATTTCACCGGGCGGTTCCGGTTCCTCAGCCTGGCGCCGGGGAAGAATCCGGACAATTCCACCCTGACCTTTGTGCGGCCGGTGATGGATGAGAGCGCGACACGGGTGGGGATGGTGCTGTTCCTGCTGGACAGGAACACGGTGAATATCCGCAACGGCGCTTTCATGCTGCCGTCCCGGTACGATCTGTACTGGCTGGACGGCACCGGGGTGCTGTACAACACCAACGAGGTGGCGGCGGCCGGCGCTCTGCGGTTCAGCGGCTTAAGGGAAAGCACGGCCCAGCTGGTGGAGGGGGAAGCTGGACGCGGGAAACTGCGGTGCTATTCCATGAAAAGCCCCCGCACGGAGTTGGCCTACGCCATTCTGACGCCGGACGAATCCTATGTGGGGATGGCGGCGCGCGTCTGGCTGCCGGTGACGGTAGGGGCGCTGCTGATTCTGGCGGCGGGGGGCTGGTTCTTCTTCCGGTATGTCCGCGGGCAGTCCCGCACCATCAGCAACGCTTTCCAGGTGCTTTCCGAAAAGGGGATCGTCAATATGGACGACGCCGAAACGGAAGGGCTGGATAAACTGGTCGTCAAGCTGGTGGCGGAGAGAGAAATTCTATCTGACCGGCTGGACCATTTTCGATCCATAGATTTTGACAACAAGCTGGCGCTGGTGCTGGCGGGCGGGGAGGAGCCGGACGAGAGCTTCCGCTTCCTCCACGGGCTGTTCGCGGTCTGCGTCATCAGCATCGACAACCAGAGCGTGTTCCGCAAGGATAAATCCATCAACGCCTCGGAGGAAAAGGCACTCATCAAGCTGGTGGTGGACAATGTGCTCAGCGAGCACTACGTCTGCTATTCCCGGTTCGCCGGCAAGAAAATCGCCTGCCTCATCAATTTCCGGGAACGGGGAGACAAGACGGGGCTGCAGACCATCCTCGAGGAGCTGGAGGTGCTGCGCGGGGTATGTGAGGAGGAGCTGGAGCTCATCTTCGTGGCCGGCGTTTCCGGCGTGTCGGAAAACCGGGGAGACATCGGCGCCCTGTACGAGGAGGCCATCCGGGCCCAGGAATACGCCCGGGTGCGCTCCCTGCCGCTGGTGGCCTACGACGAGGTGGAGAAGAAGATCCGCAATCCGGAGGCGGCGGGCAACTATTACAAGCGGCTCATTGAGAAGGAGCAGCTGATCATTGAGAACTGCCAGCCTTGGAACTACCGCAACGTGGCGGCGGCGGTGGCCGATTTCGAGAAGCTGCTGCTGAGCAATCCGGTCAACACCTTCGACGAGGTGCAGGACAAGTGCAAAGAGGCGTTCCTGGCCATGGTGAACACGCTGCGGCAGAACCGCCAGGCCGAGGTGTACGACGCGCAGAGCGAGCGGCGGGACATGGAGGAGCTGCGCCTGTGCAACACCAGCGAACAGCTCCACGTGTTTTTCACCCTGTTCCTCAAAAAGCTGGACGACTGCGTGACCAGCAGCCGGGTGGAGGAGCAGGACTATTTCATCGCCAAGGTGGAAAGCATCTTAGAAAAGAACTATGCCGACATGTCCTTGAGCGTGGGGATGATCGCGGAGGAACTGAACATGCCCATGCGGCTGGTTTCCAGCCAGTATAAGCAGAAAACCGGCTACGGCCTGCTGGATCGAATCCACAGCTTCCGGGTGGAAAAGGCCAAGGCCATGCTGCTGGACACCCAGGACAGCGTTTATGAAATCGCGGAACGGTGCGGCTATGAAAATGTCAACACCTTCATCCGCGTCTTCCGGAAATACACGGGCAAGACGCCTGGGCGGTTCCGGGGGAACTGACAAGGGGCAAACCTATTAAGATACAGGAGGAATCGACTATGCAGGGAAAAAGATGGCTCATGGGCGCCGCGGCGGCGGCGCTGCTGCTGACGATGACGGCGGGCTGCGGGGACAAGGGCGGCCAGTCGGGCGGCGGCAGCGGCAAGCTTCCCATCAACAGCGTCAGCTTGCCGGAAAAGCTGGATGGGGACGTCATCAAGATTCTGGGCTACGCCGGCTGGGAAGCGGAGCATGAGGAAATCCGGAAAATCCTCAAGGACGCGTACGGCGTGACGGTGGAATACACGGTGCTCTCCAACTGGAAGGACAACGATAACAAAATTGCCACCGAGCTGGCCAGCGGCAACTCCTACGATCTGGTGATCTCCGGCAAGAGCTTGGTGGACAAGAAGCTAGTGCAGCCGATCGACCAGTATTTCGACCTGGAGGATCCGATTTTCCAGAACACGAAGAAGCAAATCGAGACCCGCCGGTTCGGCGGCAAGCTGTACGGCATCACCTCCACCACCTATCCCCAGGTCATCCTGTATAACAAGACGGCCATCGAGAACAACGGGCTGGAGGATCCGCTGGAGACCTATAAAAAGGGCAATTGGAACTTCGACACCTTCATGACCCTGTGCAAGGCCATGTCCTCCGACGGGGACAACGGCAAGCGGAACTACGCCTTCTCCTCCTGGGATCCGGCCAATTTCCTGACGGCCAACGGCACCTATTACGTCAAGACGGGCGAGGACGGCAAGACCGTGCTCAACCTGGACGACCCGAAAATGTCCGAGGCGCTGACCTATTTCCGGGATCTGTCCTATACGGCCAAGGCCTTCACCTCCTGGCAGGGCTGGTCCTTCAGCGATTTCCAGGCGGGCAATCTGCCCATGATGATGGAGCGCTTCGGCAACAAGACCGCCAACGCGGAATTCAACTTTGACTGGGATATCGTGCCCTTTCCGGTGGGCCCCTCGGGCGACAAGGATTCCACCCCCGGCACCGTGGGCTTCTACGGCATCGGGGAGGGGGCCAAGAACCCCACCGGCGGCGCGGCCTACATCTACCTGTTCTGCCGGCAGGACTACCTCAAGCGGGGCGAATACCTGCGCAGCTATTTCACCGAGGAGCAGGCGAAGCTGTATGAAGAGCTGCAGGGTAAGGTGGAGGCCGTCCCGGATTTGGACGGCATCACCGACCCGGACAATCTGATGTACGACATCATGGGCGGCGCCGACGTGGCGGCCAAGGTACAGGAATATAAGCCGGTCTGGCAGGCCAAGCTGGACGACTATGCGAAAGCGCTTAAGTAACAAGGCCCGCGTGTGGGGCGGCCTGGGGGCGCTTGCCGTGTGTCTCGCGGCGGTGGGGGCGGGGCTGTTCCTCGCCGCCCGCCCCGGTGTTCAGACGGCGGCGCGGATAAACGGCCTGGACGTGGATGTGCGGGAATACCTGCTGGTGGCCGGCCAGGAACGGGGCGGCGTGCTGGCCGATTTTACCGCCCGGTACGGCGCGCAGGCGGACGAGGGCTTCTGGCAGCGCGAATGGGACGGTGAAACCCCGGCCCAAGCGCTGGAGAAGCGCACCCTCGATCGCTTGACCGTCGTCAAGGTGCAGCAGCAGATGATGCTGGAGGCCGGGGTGCTGGAGGACGCAGGGTATGAGGCGTTCCTCGAGGACTGGCGGCGGGAGAACCAGAGGCGGCGGCAGGCCCTGGAGCGGGGAGAAGCGCTTTATGGGCCCGAAAGCTACACGGAGGAGCAGTATTACACCCTCCGCCTGGACAAGGGGCTGCTGGCCCTGGCGGACAAACTGGCCGCGGGCGAGCTGAAGGTGACCGACGAGGAACGGCAGGCCGCGTACCAGGGGACGGATGCCTTTTTGTTCGAGGAAGACGGGACGCGCAAGCCCCTGGAAGAGGTGCGGGCCGTCCTCGATAAGCGGCTTGTGGAAGAGAAGTTCGAGAAAAAGACAGCGGCGCTGGCGGCGAAGGCCGCGGTGACCGTCCACCGGGACACGCTGGATAAGGTGCGATACAACTGACGGCGGCCGGATGGAATGCCTGAGCAGGAAAGGATGAACGCATATGTACACGACGCGGGGCCGGTACTGGATAAGCCTGTTGACGGCTGGCGCCTTACTCATGACCCTGGCCCTGGCGGGCTGTCAGCGCAAGGATCCGGATGCCTCCGGGGACGATATCAACTGGAATGTGGGAAGCAGCGCCTCCGTACCCGGCGACGTCTCCGGTGACACGGCTTCCGGTGGAGAGCCCTCCGGCGACGCCTCGGGAGACACGACCTCCGGCGATGCCACCCAGAACGGCGGGCGGCCGGTGAATTCCAGCGGTTCCGACGGCGGCACCACCAACGGACAGACGCCGAACGGGGATTCGAGCAAAACGCCGACGCCCGGCGGGGACAAAACTGAGCCGGCGGGCAAGCCTGTGACCTATTATGTGGATTCGGTGGCGGGCAAGGACACCAACAACGGCCTGTCCGCCAACGCCCCCTTCAAGAGCTTGGGCCGGGTGCCGCACGGCGATTTGACGCCGGGCTCCAAGGTGCTGCTCAAGGCGGGCAGCTATTTTAAAGAGCAGTTGG